>Ga0256834_1000674_pt1 | contig 24436 bp, 17 predicted proteins | sample 4281140metaG_FD_190536 | JGI IMG/M metagenome (GOLD analysis project Ga0256834, IMG submission 190536) | Hydrothermal vent microbial communities from East Pacific Rise, Pacific Ocean - 4281-140 | ecosystem: Environmental > Aquatic > Marine > Hydrothermal vents | place: Pacific Ocean: East...
ACCGGGGGCAATTACTGGGTTCCCCAGGCAATCGAATACCTGGATGGGCTGAGTAAACTGCGTCTGGGGGGCGGTCTGAATGCAAGCCAGATTGCAGCGACCCAGGCAGGGGCGCAACGCGCCCGGGGGCAGTTGGAATCTGCTGCCAGTCTGCGGGTGACGGGCAATGTGCTCAAAGTGATCAACCTCACCGGCCACAAGCTGATTTCCGGCTATCCCGAAGGGCGGCGCATGTGGCTCAACATCAAATGGTTCGATGGGGCGGATGCCCTGTTGCGTGAAGATGGTGCCTATGGGCCATTGCAAGATGGCAATGGTGCTCCGGTAACGGTTGTGGATCCTGCGGATGGCCTGACCCGCATTCAGGTGCAATCGTTACTGGATCTGCATGACCCCAATACGCGCATCTACGAAGCACACCATGGCTTGACCCGGGAATGGGCGCAGCAATTGCATGATCTGGGTACGGATGATGGTCTGGTGATTCAGTATGACCGGTTCAGCGGCGATCCTGTCCTTACCCTGGGGCAGCTGCGTAACCAGCCAGCGGGCGCTGCAGCAGAGAGCTTCCGTTTCGTACTGAACAATACGGTGCTGAAAGACAATCGCATTCCGCCTTGGGGAATGGTCTATGAGGCAGCCCGCCAGCGCAACATCCTGCCCGTGCCTGCCGCGCAGTACGATGGAAATCCGAGAGAGGCATTTCGTTATTTCGACGTGTTTCCCCTGAGTCCGCCTGTGGGCGCCATCCGGGCGGAAATCAAGCTCATGTACCAGCCTACCAGTTGGGAATATATCCAGTTTCTCTATCTGTCCAATGACGGCACGGTGGAGTTCCTCAAGGATGAAGGAAAGAATCTGCTGCAAGCCTGGTTGCATACCGGCATGGCGGAGCCTCATGTCATGGCCAGCACCACCTGGACGCCTGCAGATTGTAACGGTGACGGGGTAAATGCGGATATCAGCTATTGGATCTTCGTGGATGCCCGCACCTGCAGTGCCAGCAACACCATTGTTGCTCCCGGTGTGCTGGTGGATGAAGGGGCGCATTTGATGCTGGTTTCCCCTTCCGTCAGTTTGGGGAGGGGATTTGCAGTGGAAGAGGGTGCGCAACTGACAGTGCGGTAAGTTTGCAAGTGTTGGCTGGCCAAACTGATTGCCGGGAGGTGGCGGTTGCCCGGGAATGGGGCGGGACAATTAGCGCTTGAAATTTGTCCGTTGCTTCCCTAAAATGCGCGGTTCTGTGGCGCTGTTGCGCTATTTTATCGAAATTCAGAGAGCGGCCAGAGGCCGGAGACGGACATGAAAGCGGACATCCATCCTGACTACAACGACATCAAGGTTACTTGCAGTTGCGGTAATACCTTCGAAACCCGTTCTACCCTGGGCAAAGACCTGAACATTGAGATATGTTCTGCCTGTCATCCTTTCTATACCGGGCAGCAGAAGATTATGGATACCGCAGGTCGCGTGGACAAGTTCCGCAAGCGCTACGCGCGCTGATCGGAGCAATACGCCGGCAAAAGGGCGCCCTTGTGGCGCCTTTTTATTTCCAGGGATGGAGTGTATGCCGCAGGGGCCAGGGATGGCGGTGCGGCGCGTTTCCAAGCGGCGGGTTACCGGCCAGGTCTTTTTTGTTGCCGGGCAATTGCCGCCATCAGGAGAAAAACACATGAGCAAAGATGCTGATGCGGATATCAATCAGGCAGCCCTGGAATACCACCAGTATCCGCTGCCGGGCAAGATCAGTGTCGAACTGACCAAATCCACCGTTTCGCAGCGGGATTTGGCCCTGGCCTATACCCCGGGCGTGGCTGAACCGGTGCGGCGTATTGCCGAGAACCCGGAAGATGCCTACAAGTACACCGCCAAGGGAAACCTGGTGGCGGTGATTACCGATGGCACTGCGGTGTTGGGGCTGGGGCGTACCGGGGCGCTGGCCGGCAAGCCGGTCATGGAAGGCAAGGCTGTGTTGTTCAAGCATTTTGCCGGCATCGATGTGTTTGATATCGAGGTGAATGCGGAACACGCCAATGAATTTATTGATACCGTGGTGCGTATTGCCCCGACCTTTGGCGGCATCAACCTGGAAGATATCGCGGCGCCCCATTGCTTCGAAATCGAGCAGGCCTTGACCAATCAGCTGGATATTCCCGTGTTTCACGACGACCAGCATGGCACCGCCATCATCATTGCTGCGGGATTGCTCAACGCCCTGGAAATCCAGAGGAAAGCACTGGAAGATGCGCGGGTAGTGGTGTTGGGCGCCGGGGCTGCCGGCATTGCCGCCGTGCGCCTGCTCTGCACCATGGGCGCCCGCCGCAACAATATTCTGGTGCTGGACCGCCAGGGCGTGATCCACACCGGGCGCGAGAACCTCAACCCCTTCAAGTTCAGCGTGGCGGCGGATACGGACAGGCGTACTCTTGCCGAAGCCATGGCGGGGGCGGACGTGTTTATCGGGGTTTCCGGGCCGGATCTGGTGACGCCGGAGATGCTGGCCTCCATGGCGGAGCGGCCGGTGGTGTTCGCCCTGTCCAATCCGGTGCCGGAAATTCGCCCGGAAGTGGCCTGGCAGGTGCGGGATGACCTGATCATGGCCACGGGCCGCTCCGATTATCCCAACCAGGTCAACAATGTGCTGGGTTTTCCCTTCATTTTTCGCGGGGCGCTGGATGTGCGGGCCAGTTGCATAAACGAAGCCATGCAGATTGCGGCGGTGCAGGCGCTGAAAAATCTCACCCGGGAGCCTGTTCCCGAGGAAGTGCTGGCGGCCTATGACCTGAGTCAGCTCAGTGCTGGTGTGGACTATATTCTGCCCAAACCGCTGGATAGCAGACTGCGTGAGGTCATTCCCCCTGCAGTCGCCAAGGCCGCCATTGAAAGTGGTGTGGCCCGCAGTTCCTGGCCCGCCCATTATCCCCCCATGGACAGTCTCGCCTGAACGCTTTCCCCTTCTCCTGCTATGCTTGGTGGACAAGGCAACAGGAGGAAAAGCAATGAATAAGATCGTGATAATGGGGGCAGGCCGGGTGGGGGAGACTACGGCCCTGATTCTTGCAAAGCAGGAAATATGCAGGGAAATCATGCTCATAGATGTCCGTGAGGATGCGCCCCAAGGGGTGGCGTTGGACATCATTCAAACGTCGCCCTTTTTCAACTTTGATACCCGGGTGGGCGGCAGCAATGATGCCGCCGATCTTGCGGATGCGGATCTGGTGGTGATTACCGCCGGTATTCCACGCAAGCCCGGAATGTCCCGTTCCGATGTGCTGGAAACCAATGTGGCCATCATCGACGGCATTGTAGACGATATTTTGCAATATGCGCCAAACGCCATGATTCTGGTGGTGAGCAATCCGGTGGATGTGCTCACCTGGCGGGTATGGAAGCGCACGGGGTGGCCCAGGGAACGGGTTTTCGGCCAGGCTGGGGTGCTGGATGCTTCGCGTATGGCCACATTCATTGCCATGGAAACCGGGTTTTCCAGCCGCGACATCACGACTTTGGTATTGGGCGGGCATGGCGATAGTATGGTGCCTGTGCCAAGATTTTGTACAATCAATGGCATTCCCATCAGTCATTTTATCAGTGCGGAGCGAATACAGGATATAATTCAGCGCACCCGCGAAGGCGGGGCGGAGATACTGGCGCTGCGCAAAAACTCCAGCGCCTATGATGCGCCCGGGGCGTCCGTGGCGGCAATGGTGGATGCCATCAGCCATAACCGCAAGCGTCTGCTGCCCTGCGTGGCCATTCTGCAGGGCGAATACGGGCAGGCGGATATTGCCATGGGCGTACCCTGTGTGCTGGATGAGCGGGGGTTGTCCGAAGTGCTGGAGCTGGATCTGAATGCAGAGGAGTCCGCCGCGTTCCAGCGATCCGCCGCCGCGGTTGGCCAGGATATCGGCAAACTCATTGACCCGCTGGGGTAACGAAACCTGAACCCGAACCGGGTTCAGGTGAGAACAACAACAAAATCTGGAGTTGTGTAATGTCTGACAAGAAAGCGAATCTCGTCCTTCAACCTTCCGGCGCGTCTTATGAGCTCGATGTAATTTCCGGAACCGAAGGGCCGGACGCCATCGATATTTCCCGGTTGTATGGCGATGCAGGGATTTTTACCTATGATCCGGGATTTGTTTCCACCGCCAGTTGTCACAGCTCCATTACCTACATCGATGGCGATGAAGGCATTCTTCGTTACCGCGGGTATCCCATCGAACAGTTGGCGGCGAAGAGTACTTTTATCGAAGTGGCCTATCTGCTGTTGTATGGCGAGTTGCCCGATGCCCGTCAGCTGGCGGATTTCAACGGCATCATCACCCACCACACCATGGTGAACGAGGCCTTGCTGCGTTTTTTCGAAGGCTACCACTATGATGCCCACCCCATGGCCATGATGGTGGGCGTCGTGGGTTCCCTGGCGGGCTTCTATCATGATTCCCTGGATATTTTCGATCCCCGCCAGCGCGATATCTGCGCACACCGGCTCATTGCCAAGATTCCCACCATCGCTGCGGCTTGCCATAAACACAATGTTGGCGAGCCTGTCATGTATCCGCGCAATGATCTGAGTTATTCCGCCAATTTCATGCATATGCTCAAGGGAACGCCCTGTGAAGACTATGAGGTGGATCCGTTGGCGGAGCGGGCCCTGGATCTGTTGTTTATTCTGCATGCAGACCATGAGCAAAACGCTTCCACTTCCACCGTGCGGCTGGCGGGCAGTTCCGGAGCCAATCCCTTTGCCTGTGTGTCCGCCGGCATCACTTCCCTGTGGGGGCCTGCTCATGGCGGCGCCAATGAGGCTGTCCTGACCATGCTGGAGGAGATGGGCAGCGTGCGGAACATCGACAAATATATCGCCAGGGCCAAGGACAAGGATGATTCCTACCGCCTCATGGGCTTTGGCCATCGGGTGTACAAGAACTATGATCCGCGGGCGCGGATCATCCGTGAGGTCTGCCATCTGGTGCTGGAAAAACTTGCGGACAGCAACAACCCCTTGTTCGAGCTGGCGCTGAAGCTTGAGGAGATCGCCACCAATGACGAGTATTTCGTGGAACGGAAACTCTATCCCAATGTGGATTTCTATTCCGGCATCATCTACCGCGCCCTGGGCATCCCCGACAATATGTTCACGGTGATGTTCGCCATTGCCCGCACCGTGGGATGGGTATCCCACTGGACGGAAATGGTCTCCGATCCCCAGTTCCGCATCGGCCGTCCGCGGCAGATTTATGATGGCGCGCCGAAACGGGATTATGTGCCGATTGGGGAGCGCAGCTAGAACCTGTTAACAAATCCTAAAAAAGCTCATCCGGCCTGACGCTCGGTTCGCTGCTTGCCTCGCTGTCTTCGGCGGAGGTGGCGATATCGGCTTCTTCCGACAGCGGCGGTTCATTGCCGGGACGGAATATCTCGAACATGCTGTCCGGGCTGTTGCCCGCCACCTGCAGGCCGGTGTTTTTGTCGATACGCACGGTGATCAGGGAAGGGGGCATCACAGGCGGATCATCGGGAATGTCTTCCAGCGCCACCTTCATGAATTCTATCCAGGCGGGCAGCGCCACGCGACCGCCGACTTCGCCCTTTCCCAGCCTGCTGTTGTCGTCAAATCCGGTCCAGACGGTGGTTACGATATGCTGATTGAAGCCGGTGAACCAGGCGTCGCGCTGCTCGTTGGTGGTGCCTGTCTTTCCCGCCAGATCGCTGTGTCCCAAAGCCCGGGCGCGCACGGCGGTGCCACGGGTAATGACGTCCTGCATCATGGAGTACATGATGTAACGGTTTTCTTCGGACAGGGTGCGAGGAGCCTGGCGGCAATCCTCGCATTCCCCGGCAACCAGGGGGTCTGCCTCGAATACGGTTTCTCCATTCTTTTCGATGCGTTGAATGAACCAGGGTTCGATGAGATAGCCGCCATTGGCCAATACGGCGTAGGCCCGGGCCATTTGCAGGGGAGTGACTTCCCCGCTTCCCAGGGCCAGGGACAGGGTATTGGGAAGCTGCTCCGGATTGAAGCCGAAGCGTTGCGCATGTTCCAGGGCATGGGTCACCCCCATTGCGCGCAGCAGGCGGATGGACACCAGGTTGCGTGATTTGGTCAACGCCCAGCGCAGGCGGGTGGGGCCGTAGAATTTGCCGCTGTAGTTTTCCGGCCGCCAGGTGTCGTCATCACCATTGTTTTCCATCACTACCGGTGCGTCGTTGATGAGGCTGGCGGCGGTATAGCCCGCTTCCAGGGCGGCAGAGTAGATGATGGGTTTGAATCCGGATCCCGGCTGCCGCTTCGCCTGGGTGGCGCGGTTGAATTTGCTGCTGTAAAAGTCGTAGCCTCCCACCAGCGCGTTGAGCGAGCCGTCAACCGGATCCAGGGATACCAGGGCGCCCGCCACGGCGGGAATCTGGGCTAACTGCCAGTAGCTGTTGCCTTCCTCATCCTGTCGTTCCCGGACGCGCACCAGGTCACCGGTTTGCAGGATGTCTGAAGCCGTTTCGGGTTTTGCGCCGCGATGACTTTCGTCCTCGTAGGGGCGCGCCCAAAGCAGTCCTTGCCAACCGATCTGAATGTGCTCTCCCTTGCCCAGATAGGCCTGGGCGCTCTTTTCGTCCACTGCGGTGATGATCGCGGGGATCAATTGCTGTACCGGGCGGGTTTTTGCCAGCAGTTGATCCAGGGATTCGTCGTCTTCGGGAAGCGGTGCAAAATGTTTTTCCGCGCCTCGCCAGCCGTGGCGTTTGTCGTAGTCTTCCAGCGCCTTGCGCAACCCCTGGTTGGCGGCCTGCTGCAACTTGCTGGTAATGGTGGTGTAGACATTGATGCCGCTGGTGTAGGCGTCGGCGCCGTATTCCCTCACCAGTTGATCCCGCACCATTTCCGCCAGATAGGGTGCTTCGAGTTCGGTCTTTGCTTGATGCAGATCGGCGCTGACCGGGGCGTTGAGGGCCTGATCCGCCTGTTCCCTGCTGATGTAGCCAAGCGCCAGCATGCGCTGCAGGACATAGTTGCGTCTTTGCAAGGCCCGTTTCGGGTTGGTAATGGGATTGTAGGCGGAAGGCGCTTTGGGTAGCCCCGCGACCATGGCGGTTTCCGCCAGGGTAAGTTGCTCGAGGGATTTGCCGTAATAGACCTGGGCTGCGGCTTTGATGCCATAGGCGCGATGCCCGAGGTAAATCTTGTTCAGGTAGAGCTCGAGGATTTTTTCCTTGCTCAATTCACGCTCAATATGCAGGGCCAGGAATATTTCACGAATCTTTCGGGTAAAGGTGCGCTGGCGTGTCAGGTAGTAGTTTCTCGCCACCTGCATGGTAATGGTGCTGCCACCCTGGCGTTTTTTCCCGGTGAGCGCCAGGGTCACGGCGGCGCGCGCCAGCCCGGCGGGATCAATGCCGTAGTGGCGAAAAAAGTTCTGGTCTTCCGCGGCCAGAAAAGCATGCACCAGATCCTCGGGGATATCCTCGTAGCGGACCGGATCCCGTCTTTTTTCTCCATACTGGGCAATCAGTTTGCCGTCGGCGCTGAATACGCGCATGGGAACTTGCAGCTGTATCTCCTGAAGATTGCTGATGGAAGGGAGTTCGCTGCGGAAATGCAGGTAGGTGCCGCCGACGATCAGCACGGCCAGGGTTGCGCCCAGCAAAAGCAGAAGCAAAGTGTATTTCAGGATTTTTCCAAACAGGATCATGCGTAGTGGTTATCGTTCGGGTCAGGGGGGTAGAGTTTATATCAGTATTGTGCGGTGTTGCTAAAAAGTAGCATTGACCCGGTATGAAAATGGCACCAGAATCATGCTTGTAAACCGAGTTTATGGATGCACGTTGTAATTCGGCGTCAGGTTTGTGGAATAGGCTGCGCAAAGCCTCCTGTAAGAATTGGCCTGGTGAGGCATTTTTTGTGCAGAGCTGTCAGATTGCGAGGGCGGTCACATTAAATTATAGTTCAAGTAGTAACTTATGCGAAAGAATTAAAGCATTGCCTTCAATTTTTTGCTAAATTTACAGCCAGATCGGTTGGAAGACTGAATGAAGGGATCTGTTTAACGGAAGTTTAAAGCAACGGGGCATTGCTTACACTACACAGAACCCATCCTGAATAATAATCAAGGATATTCCGGAATATTGAATAATGAGTCTCTTTAGTCGCAAGAATGCACCCCTGGTGGGATTGGATATCAGCTCCTCGGTGGTTAAATTGCTGGAGCTGAGCCGGCAGGGGGGACGCGGCGGCAGTCGTTACCGCGTCGAAAGTTATGGCGTGGAAATTTTGCCGCCAAACGTCATGGTGGAAGGCAGTATTGTGGATATCGAGGCTGTCGGGCAAGCCATCAAGAAGGTGGTGAAGAAATCCGGCACCAAGGCGAAATCTGCGGCGCTGGCGGTTTCGGGCTCTTCCGTTATCACGAAAACCATTTCGGTGGCCGCCTCCCTGAATGACAAGGAGCTGGAAGCGCAGATCGAGATGGAAGCCGATCAATATGTCCCTTATCCTCTGGAAGAAGTGAATCTGGATTTCGAAGTGCTGGGCCCCAGTGAAAAGAATCCACAAATGGTGGATGTGCTGTTGGCCGCCTGCCGTTCGGAAACTGTGGATGAGCGCGTCGCCGCCGTGGGTCTGGGTGGTCTCGAGTGCGAAATCGTGGATGTGGAAGCCTACGCCATGGAGCGCACCTGCCAGGAGCTGGCTGCGGAGTGGCCGAATGGCGGGGAAGGACTTACGGTGGCGTTGCTGGATATTGGCGCTACCACCACGACATTGAATGCCCTGCATAGCAATACCACGGTTTATACCCGGGAACAGAATTTTGGTGGCAGGCAGCTCACCGAGGAGATCCAGCGGCGTTACGGGCTCTCCTTTGAAGAAGCCGGCATGGCCAAACGCAATGGCGGCTTGCCGGATAGCTATGAGGTCGAGGTGCTGGATCCCTTTAAGGAAGCTGTGGCGCAGCAGGTCAATCGCGCCATCCAGTTTTTCCTCGGCGCCACGCCTTACAACCATGTGGATCTTGTTATTCTGGCGGGCGGCACGGCTTCCATCGTGGGCCTGGATGATTTGATTCAGGATCGGCTTGGCGTGGATACCGTCGTCGCCAACCCCTTCACCAATATGTCCATAGGCTCCCGGGTGGATGCAGAGGCCTTGAGCAGTGATGCTCCGGCCATGATGATTGCTTGTGGCCTGGCACTGAGGAGTTTTGGATAATGGCGCATATTAACCTCCTACCGTGGCGTGAAACCCTGCGCAAGAAGCGCAAGCGTGATTTTGGCGTTCAGGTGCTTGGCGCCGTGATACTGGCGGCCCTGGGCGTATTCCTTTGGTACATGCAGGTGCAGCAGCAAATACAATTCCAGGAGAGCAGGAACAGCTTCCTCAAGGCGGAAATTGCCAAGGTGGACGAAAAAATCAAAGAAATCAAAGATCTGGAGAAGCGCCGGGCGGAGCTGGTTGCGCGCATGAATGTTATCCAGGAATTGCAGGCGAGCCGTCCCATGGTTGTCCATCTCTTTGACGAGCTGGTGAAAACCATTCCGGAAGGCGTCTATCTGCAGAGCTTGCAGCAAAAGGGACTGGGGGTGACGTTGAAAGGCCAGGCGCAGTCCAATGCGCGGGTTTCCGCCTACATGCGGGCCATTGACGGCAGCGGCTGGATGAAAAACGCCGAGCTGAAAGTAATAAAAAGCCAGGATAAAACAGAAACGGGCATGAGTGAATTCGAGCTGGTGGCCCAGCAGGCAAACCCCAATGCGCCGGAAAAAGAATGAGCACCGGGGGTTCAAAGTTGCAAGCTGACTGGCAATATGTTCAACAGGGTGGTATAGCGGCATGGATTTGAGCGATTTCAATGACCTGACGTTTGACAATATTGGCGAGTGGCCGGTAGTGATCAAGCTGTTAACGGTACTGGTGCTGTGTGGCGCCATCGCCGGCGCCGGGTATTATTACTTCATAAAAGATGAATACCTGGCCCTGGAAAAAGTGGAAAAAACAGAACTGGATTTGCGCGCCGAACTGGAACGCAAGCAGGCCAAGGCGGTTAACCTGGACGCCTACCGGGAGCAGCTCAAGGAGATGCAGGAATCCTTTGGCGCCATGCTGCGCCAGTTGCCGGACAAGACCGAAGTGGCGGCGTTGCTGGTCGATGTTTCCCAGACCGGTCTGGCGGCGGGGCTTGAGTTTGAGCTGTTCAAGCCCATGCCGGAAATCAAGCAGGATTTCTATGCGGAATTGCCGATCAAGATCCGGGTGGTAGGCGATTACCATGAGTTTGGGGAATTCGTCAGCGGACTCGCCGCCCTGCCGCGCATCGTTACCGTACATGATGTAAAAATCACCAGACAGAAAGACGGTGGACAACTGGTTATGGAAGCTACGGCGAAGACCTACCGCTATCTCGAGGAGGCGGGTTGATGAAATACCTAGTTCCAGCGGCCATGGTGTTGCTCCTTGCGGGTTGTGCAAAACAGGATATGGCTGATTTGCGCGAATTTGTTGCGGAAGTGAAAGCCAGGCCGCCAACACCCATTGAGCCCATTCCGCAGATCAAGCAGGCGGAAACCTATCTGTATGTTGGAGGGAACCGGCGCAATCCCTTCGTGCCTACCGAAGACGGAACAGAGGTGCTGGTAAATACGGATACATCCGGGCCGCGGCCCGATCCGAACCGCCGCAAGGAAGAACTGGAATCCTATCCCCTGGACGCCCTCAGGATGGTCGGCACACTGGATCAGAACCAGGCGGTCTGGGCTTTGGTGCAGTCGCCGGATGGCACCATCCATCGGGTCAAGGCGGGTAACTACCTGGGGCAGAATGATGGTGAGATCATCAGTATTGAAGAAGAGAAGATCAACGTAAAAGAACTGATTCCGAACGGTAGTGGCGGATACCTGGAGCGACAGGCGTCACTGACATTGGGTGAGAGAGATTCAAGTTAAGGAGAGGCCGTGATGGTAGGTGGCAAAATGGGTATTGACAAAAAGATTTTCCTGGGGGGATTGCTGTTCGGGCTGTTCTGTGTGTCTGACGCGGTGGCCAACACCCTGGAAAATATTACATATTCCATTCTTTCTGGCGGGCGGGTACAGATCGTAATGGAAACCACCGAGCCGGTGCAGGGAGCAACGAGCTTTGCTACAGACAGCCCCGCCCGTATTGCGGTGGATCTGCCCAATACAAAAAACGGATTGAAGAAGAGAACCAGGAATATCGGATCGGGTAGTACTCGTTCGGTAACGGCCATCGAGGCTGGCGATAAAACCCGGGTAGTGGTGAATCTCGCCAGCAAGCAGCCTTATGAGATTCTGGAGCAGGGAAACAAAATCCTGCTGATGGTCAATGGCAGCTTTGTTGGTTCCTCCGTGGCTGACGCCAGTGCTGGCGGCGGGGTGGCGGGCTCTCTTGATGATAGCCCTCCGGAGATCACCCATGTGGATTTTCGCCGGGGTGGCAAAGGCGTTGCCCGGGTGGAAGTAACCCTTTCCGATCCGGATGTGGTGGTCGATATGCGCCGGGAAGGAACCAATATCGTTCTGGATTTTCTTGGCACGGAAGTGGATCCCGAGCAAGCCCGTGAGCTGGACGTTACCGATTTCGCGACAGTGGTGCAAAGTATCGTCACCAAGCCCCATCGCAAGAATACCCGCATGATCATTGGCACCAAGGGGGAGTTCGAGCACCTTGCCTATCAGGCGGACAACCTCTATACCCTGGAGTTCCGGGAAGTCAGCAAGGAAGAAAAGGAGCAGCGCAAGAAAAAACAACTCTCCTATGTTGGTGAAAAGCTGTCGTTGAATTTTCAGGACATCGAGGTTCGCTCGGTGCTGCAGTTGCTGGCGGATTTTACCGGATTGAATATGGTGGTTAGCGATTCGGTTTCCGGCAGGATTACCTTGCGGTTGAAGAATGTTCCCTGGGATCAAGCCCTGGACATCATTCTCAAAACCAAGGGCCTGTCCAAGCGGCAAAATGGCAATGTCATTCTGGTGGCGCCTACGGAAGAAATCGCCGCGCGGGAAAAGCTGGAGCTGGAGTCCCAAAAGCAGGTGGAGGAGCTGGCGCCGTTGCATTCGGAACTTATCCAGATCAACTATGCCAAGGCGGAAACATTGGCGGATTTGCTGAAATCCGAGGAGAATCAGCTGCTTTCCGAAAGAGGAAATGTAACCATTGATGAACGCACCAATACCCTGCTGGTGCAGGATACTGCGGTCAAGCTGGGCGAAATTCGGGCGCTGATCGAAAAACTGGATATCCCCGTGCGTCAGGTATTGGTGGAATCCCGTATTGTTATCGCCAACGATGATTTTGCCCGGGACATTGGCGTACGTTTCGGGTTTAATCGTAACAATGATCTTGGCGGCAATGCCAGCATCCTGACTGCGGGTGGTTTGCCTGGGCATACCAGTGGCACTTTCGGGTTTGCGCCAGGCATCGAGAATACCGCAGGTAGTGGCGCGGAGGCGTTGATGGTCAATTTGCCCCAGCAGCTTTCTCCGGGGCGAGGTGGCGCAATCAACTTCCTGGTCGGGAAGGTTGGCTCTTACCTTCTGCAGCTGGAGCTGACCGCCATGCAGCAGGAGGGAAGAGGTGAAATCATATCCAGCCCGCGGGTGATTACCTCTGACCAGAACAAGGCCACGATCAAGCAAGGATATGAGGTTCCCTACCAAAAGGCCACTTCCAGTGGCGCAACCGCTGTAACCTTTAAGGAAGCCTTGCTGAAATTGGAAGTGACTCCACATATTACCCCAGATGATCATATAATCATGGATTTGCTGGTGTCCAAGGATGAGCCTGACTACACCAATTTAAGAGAAGGTGTTCCTCCATTACGTAAGCGCGAAGTTGAGACTCGCGTACTGGTTGGTAATGGGGAAACAATTGTTCTTGGCGGCGTATTTGAACGCAATAAATCCAGCAAAGAGGAAAAAGTGCCTTTCTTTGGCGATCTTCCCATTATCGGACATGCTTTCAAGGAAAGGCTTGACACTGACAAGAAGAAAGAACTGCTGATCTTTATCACGCCAAAAATCATCAAGGATTCCCTGACCGTGCGTTAGGTCTGGATTCCTTGGGCAGGTTCGGAACAAGGCACGGCCAAGGCTGTGCCTTTTCTATTGAGACATGCTGCAAAAAAATATTCAGGTATAATCGGCGTTTTTTTATCAGGTGATTGACATATGCTGAAACCCAGTCGCATCTTTCTGGTCGGTCCAATGGGGGCTGGCAAGACCACCATTGGTCGGCAGCTGGCCCAATCTCTTGGTCTGGAGTTTGAAGACACGGATCAGGAGATCCAGCGGCGCACGGGTGTGGATATTCCCACGATTTTCGAATATGAAGGGGAGGATGGTTTTCGCCGCAGAGAGATGAAAGCCATTGCCGACATGGTCGAGCAGGACAATGTGGTGCTGGCCACCGGCGGTGGCGCGGTCACCCAGCAGGAAAACCGGCGTCTGCTGGCCGCGAGGGGGTATGTGATCTACCTGTCCTGTTCTCCGGAGCAGCAGTTCGAGCGCACTTACAAGGACAAGAATCGGCCCCTGTTGCAAACAGAAGATCCGCTGGAGATGCTGAAGTCCCTCAATGAGGAGCGCGATCCACAGTATCGCAAGATTGCCGACTTGGTGGTTTCTACGGAAGGGCGCTCCGCCCAGGCTGTGGTAAAAGAGGTCATCCGGCATTTTGAGAGTGTCTGATTGCCGTGTCTGAGCTGTTGTCTACATTGCAGGTCGATCTGGGTGAGCGCAGCTACCCTATCCATATCGGGCAAGGACTGATCGCTGACCGAGAGCTGCTGCGCCGCTATATCCAATCCAGACAGGTGCTGGTGGTGAGCAATGAAACCGTTGCCCCTCTCTATATGAAGCAACTGATGGATGCTTTGTCGGGGTTGCAGGCAGAACAGGTGATTCTTCCTGATGGAGAAAAATACAAGAACCTGGATATTCTGAACCGGATTTTTGACCGACTGCTGAACAAGCGGTTTGATCGTGGTTGTACGCTCATTGCCTTGGGCGGCGGGGTGATTGGCGACATGACAGGCTTTGCCGCAGCCTGCTATCAACGCGGGGTGGATTTCATACAGGTTCCTACCACCCTGCTTTCCCAGGTGGATTCTTCTGTTGGCGGAAAGACCGGAGTCAATCACCCGCTTGGCAAGAATATGATCGGCGCCTTCTATCAGCCCAATGCCGTACTCATCGATATCGATACCTTGAATACCCTGCCGGCGCGGGAGTTGTCCGCCGGTCTTGCCGAAGTCATCAAGCACGGAACTATCGCCGATGCGGAATATTTCTCCTGGCTGGAGGGACATATCCAGGCCCTGCGCGACCTGGATGCAAAGGCGCTGGCCCATGCCATTGAAGGCTCCTGCGCAATCAAGTCCGCTGTGGTGTCCGCAGATGAAAAGGAAGCGGGGCAACGGGCGTTGCTGAATTTTGGCCATACCTTTGGTCACGCCATCGAGACAGGCATGGGCTATGGCGTCTGGCTGCACGGTGAAGCCGTGGGCGCCGGCATGTGCATGGCTGCGCGCATGTCCCGAATCATGGGCTGGCTCGGCGCGGAGGAAGAAGCGCGCATTGTGATGCTGGTGCGTGCAGCCGGGCTGCCGGTTTCCCCGCCTTCGGAATTGTCTCCGGCGCGTTTCCGGGAGCTGATGGCGGTGGACAAAAAAGTCATGGCCGGGCAATTGCGTCTGATCTTGCTCAAGGCCATCGGCAATGCCTTGATTACCAATGAATTCACTCCTGAAGCCCTGGAGCAGACGCTGAGCAGCTACACCTCCTGAGTCCCGCCGCAGCAAAGAAAAAAACTGGCCTGAATTAGCATGTTGCAGTATCCTAACGGGTTCCTTGCGGACGCATGATTGTGTCTGCGGGCGCCGCTTGGACAGCGGCCAGACAGTAAACCCGGATGCGGGCATCCGGGGCGGAATTCTGATCCGGTTGCGGGCATCGCTGGCTTGCAACCCCCAACAAAAGAAGAGGTTTGCGATGAGTTACGGTGCCTTGCCGCCGAAACAGGGGTTGTATGACCCGGCAAACGAGCACGATGCGTGCGGCGTTGGTTTTGTGGCTGATATCAAAGGTTGCGGCAGTCATGCCATTGTCGCACAGGGTCTGACCATTCTGGACAGGCTGACGCACCGTGGCGCTGTGGGCGCCGATCCCAAGGCGGGTGACGGGGCCGGCATTTTGCTGCAAATCCCGGATGCGTTTTTTCGTTCGGTTGTGGATTTCGACCTTCCCGAAGCCGGTTCCTATGCAGTGGGCATGGTGTTTTTGCCGCCCCATGAGGAAAGCCGCGCTGCGATCCAGGAGATCGTGGAGAAATATATTGCCCAGGAAGGGCAGAAACTGCTGGGATGGCGCGATGTGCCGGTAAACAATGCAGACCTAGGCGAGAGCGTCATTCCCACGGAACCCGTTATTCGTCAGGCGTTTATCGGCCGTGGTGACAATTGCGCCGATCAGGCGGCTTTCGAGCGCAAGCTTTTCGTGCTGCGCAAGCAGGCCGAGAATGAAGTGCGTGATTCCAATCTGGCCGGCAAGGAGGATTTCTACTTCACCTCCCTGTCGTCACGCACCATCGTGTACAAGGGCATGCTGCTGGCGGCCCAGGTCGGCGATTACTATCCGGATCTGCGGGACGAAACCCTTACCTCGGCGCTGGCCCTGGTGCATCAGCGTTTCTCCACCAACACCTTTCCCACCTGGGATCTGGCCCACCCCTTTCGCATGATCGCCCATAATGGCGAAATCAACACCATGCGCGGCAATGTCAACTGGATGGCGGCGCGCCGTCATTCCATGGCCTCGGATATCCTGGGAGACGACCTGGACAAGATCTGGCCCCTGATCCCCGAGGGCCAGTCCGACTCCGCCTGCTTCGACAATGCCCTGGAGCTGTTGGTCATGGGAGGCTATTCCATGGCCCATGCCATGATGCTGCTGATTCCCGAAGCCTGGAGCGGCAACAAGCTCATGGATGAAAAGCGCCGAGCCTTCTACGAGTACCACGCAGCCCTCATGGAGCCCTGGGACGGCCCCGCCGCTGTGGCCTTCACCGATGGTCGCCAGATCGGCGCCACCCTGGACCGCAACGGCCTGCGTCCCGCCCGCTACCTGATCACCGATGACGGCCTGGTGGTCATGGCCTCGGAAATGGGGGTGCTGGATATCCCCGAGGAAAAGATCGTCAAGAAATGGCGTCTGCAGCCGGGCAAGATGTTTCTCATCGACATGGAGCAGGGGCGGATCATCGATGACGAAGAACTCAAGTCGGAGCTGTCGGCCGCCAAACCCTATCAGAAATGGCTGGACAAGACCCAGATCCTCCTGGAGAACCTGCCCCCCGCCGTAGGGACGATGGCCCCGGATGAGGAAGTGCTGCTGGATCGCCAGCAAGCCTTTGGTTATTCCAGCGAGGATTTGAAGTTTCTGCTTACGCCCATGGTATGCACCGGCCAGGAAGCCATTGGCTCCATGGGGGCGGACAACCCGCCATCGGTGCTGTCCAACCGGGCGCGGCATTTGAGCACCTACTTCAAGCAAAATTTTGCCCAGGTCACCAATCCGCCCATCGACCCCATCCGCGAAGAAATCGTCATGTCCCTGGTGTCCCTCATCGGGCCGCGGCCCAACCTTCTGGGCCTGGGTTCCGGCGGCGGAAATATGCGCCTGGAAGTGAAACAACCGGTGCTGACCAATGTCGATCTGGAAAAAATCCGCCAGATCGAGGACAACTGCGAAGGCGCTTTTCGCACCCGCACCCTGAATGTGACCTACCCGGCGACCAATGGCGCCGGGGGCATGGAAGGCGCATTGCAGGCGCTGTGCGATGCAGCGGAACAGGCGGTGCGCGAAGGCCATAATATCCTCATTCTTTCCGACCGGAGAATGGATACGGACAATCTGGCGATTCCCATGCTGCTGGCCACGTCCGCCGTGCACCATCATTTGATCCGTCAGGGCCTGCGCACGGAGGCCGGCCTGGTAGTGGAAACCGGCGCGGCCCTGGAAGTGCATCATTTCGCCACTCTTGCGGGCTATGGCGCGGAGGCCATCAATCCCTATCTGGTATTCGAAACCATCCAGGACATGCTCCCGGATCTGCCCGAGGAACTGGATTTCGAGGAAGCCCAGAAGCGCTACATCAAGGCCGTGGGCAAGGGCCTGCACAAGGTCATGTCGAAGATGGGCATCTCCACCTACCAGTCATACTGTGGCGCACAGATTTTCGATGCCGTGGGCCTGTCCAGCGAATTCGTGGACAAATATTTCACTGGTACGGCCACTACCATCGAAGGCATTGGCCTGACGGAAGTGGCCCAGGAAGCGGTTCGTTGGCATGAAGACGCCTTTGGCGGGGCCCTGATCTACCGCAAGCAGCTGGACGTGGGCGGCGACTATGCCTGGCGACAGCGCGGGGAAGCCCATGTATGGACGCCGGACACCATCGCCAAGCTGCAGCACGCCGTACGCGGCAATGATGCCGCGACCTACGACCAGTATTCGCATCTGGTCAACGAGCAGAGCGAAAAACTCCTGACCCTGCGCGGCCTCATGGAATTCAAATGGGCGGACAATCCCCTGCCCCTGGAGGAAGTGGAGCCGGCCAAGGAAATCGTCAAGCGTTTCGCTACCGGCGCCATGTCCTTCGGTTCCATTTCCTATGAGGCCCATTCCACCCTGGCGGTGGCCATGAATGCTCTGGGGGGCAAGTCCAACACAGGTGAAGGCGGCGAGGAGCCCGAGCGCTTCAATCCCCTGCCGGATGGCTCGCCCAATCCCGAGCGTTCCGCCATCAAACAGGTGGCCTCCGGCCGTTTTGGCGTCACCACCGAGTACCTGGTGAATGCCGACGACATCCAGATCAAGATGGCCCAGGGCGCCAAGCCCGGCGAGGGCGGACAACTGCCTGGCCACAAGGTAAACAAGCAGATTGCCCGGGTGCGCCACTCCACTCCCGGCGTGGGCCTGATCTCGCCGCCGCCCCATCACGACATCTATTCCATCGAGGACCTGGCCCAGCTCATTCACGATCTGAAGAACGTGAATCCCAAGGCGCGCATTTCCGTGAAGCTGGTGTCCGAGGTGGGCGTGGGCACCGTGGCCGCGGGGGTCTCCAAGGCCCATGCGGATCATGTGACCATCTCCGGCTTCGATGGCGGCACCGGGGCTTCGCCCCTGACCTCCACCAAACATGCCGGCTCCTGCTGGGAGATCGGCCTGGCGGAAACCCACCAGACCCTGGTGCTCAACCGCCTGCGCTCGCGCATTTGCGTGCAGGTGGACGGCGGCATGCGCACCGGCCGTGACGTAGCCATCGGCGCCCTTCTGGGGGCGGACGAGTTTGGTTTCGCCACCGCGCCCCTCATCGCCGAAGGCTGTCTGATGATGCGCAAATGTCATCTCAATACCTGCCCCGTGGGGGTCGCCACCCAGGATCCCGAACTGCGCAAGCGTTTCATGGGCAAACCCGAGCATGTCATCAACTACTTCTTCTTCGTCGCGGAAGAGCTGCGCCAGATTATGGCGAAGCTGGGTTTCCGCAGCGTGGAGGAGATGATCGGTCAGGTGGACAGACTGGACATGCGCCGCGCCGTGGATCACTGGAAGGCCCGCGGCCTGGATTACAGCCGTCTGCTGGCCAAGCCCGAAGCTGCGCCCGGCGACAAGGTGTACAACTGCGAGGAGCAAGACCATGGCCTGGAACAGGCCCTGGACAACCAGTTGATCCAGCAGGCGCAATCCGCCCTGGAGTCCGGCGAGGCGGTGCAGATCGAAGTGGATATCCACAACTACAACCGCAGCCTGGGGGCCATGCTGTCCGGCCGGGTGGCGGAGAAATACGGTTTTGCCGGCTTGCCGGACGACACCATCCATATCAAGGCTTCCGGCACCGCCGGTCAGTCCCTGGGCGCCTGGCTGGCGCGGGGCGTGACCCTCGAGCTGGCCGGTGAAGGCAACGACTATGTGGGCAAGGGTTTGTCCGGTGGTCACATCATCATCTATCCGCCGGAAGATTCCGCCATTGGCAAGGCCGAGGAAAATATCATCGTCGGCAATACCGTGCTCTATGGCGCGATTGCCGGGGAGTGTTACTTCCGGGGCGTGGCCGGCGAGCGTTTCGCCGTGCGCAATTCCGGCGCCACCGCCGTGGTGGAAGGCGTGGGCGACCACGGCTGCGAATACATGACCGGCGGCGTCGTGGTGGTACTGGGTGGCACCGGGCGCAACTTCGCCGCGGGCATGTCCGGCGGTATCGCCTATGTCCTGGACGAGGAAGGCAATTTCGAGCAGCGCTGCAACATGGCCCAGGTGGAGTTGGAACCCATCAAGGAAGAAGACGATGCCCTGGAACGCCTGGAACATCTGGGCGGCGACCTGGAGACCAAGGGTCGGGTGGATGTGTCCCACGACATGACGCGATTCGACGCCATTCGTCTGCGGCAGATTATCGAGAATCACCTCCACTACACCAATTCCGCCGTGGCGAGGAAGATTCTGGACGATTGGGACCGGTATCTGGGTAAATTCGTCAAGGTCATGCCGCTGGAATATCGCCGTGCGCTGCAGGAAATGCAGGCCGAACAGGAGGCTGTCCGCGCCGCGGGTTGAGTTTTTTCGTGTACAGTTTTTTTAGGGTAAGAGCCTATGGGTAAGCCAACAGGTTTCATGGAATACGAGCGGCTGGATCGCAGCTATGCGCCGGTTGCGGATCGTGTCACGCATTATCATGAATTCGTCATCCCCCTGTCGGAAGAACAGCTGCAGATTCAGGGCGCGCGCTGCATGGACTGCGGCATTCCGTTCTGCCACCAGGGTTGTCCGGTGAACAACATCATTCCCGAGTGGAATGACCTGGTGTATCGCGGTGATTGGGAAACAGCGCTGGAAGTGCTGCATTCCACCAACAACTTCCCGGAAGTGACGGGGCGCATCTGTCCGGCGCCCTGTCAGGAATCCTGTACCCTGAACCTTCAGGATCAGCCAGTCACCATCAAGACCATCGAATGCGCCATTGTGGACAAGGGCTGGGAACAGGGCTGGATCAAGCCCCTGATTCCCCGGCACCGCAGCGGCAAGCGTGTGGCCGTGGTCGGTTCCGGCCCCGCCGGCCTGGCCTGCGCCCAGCAACTGGCGCGCGCCGGACATGACGTGGTGGTCTATGAAAAAGCCGACCGTATCGGCGGCCTGCTGCGCTATGGCATTCCCGATTTCAAGCTGGACAAGGCGCTCCTCGACCGCCGGGTGGCGCAGATGCGCGCCGAAGGCGTGGAGTTCCACGTCAACACCTGCGTGGGTAAGGACATCAGCGTGGATGATTTGCGCCGGGATTTTCATGCTCTGGTGATGGCGGGAGGTTCGGAAAAACCCAGGGATTTGCCCGTGCCCGGCCGTGATCTGGATGGCGTGTACTTTGCCATGGACTTCCTCACCGCCAATTCCAAACGGGTGCAGGGTGTGTTTGGCGCGGAAGAAGGTTTCATCAGCGCCGAAGGCAAACATGTGGTAGTGATCGGCGGCGGTGATACAGGTTCCGACTGTGTAGGTACTTCCAACCGTCATGGCGCAGCATCCGTCACCCAACTTGAACTCATGCCCAAACCACCGGAGAAGGAAGTCAAGGAACTGACCTGGCCGGACTGGCCCAATAAAATGCGCACCTCCACTTCCCAGGAAGAAGGCTGTGAGCGGCTCTGGGAAGTGCTCACCAAAGCGTTCATCGATGACGGTAACGGTCATGTCAAGGCCGTGCGCTGCGTAAAAGTGCAATGGGACAAGGACGATGCCGGCAACTGGCGGATGTCCGAGGTGGAAGACAGCGAATTCGAACTCAAGGCCGATCTGGTGACGCTGGCCATGGGGTTTGTGCATCCCGTGCACGAAGGTCTGATCGAGCAGGCGGGGGTGGAGCTGGATGCCCGCGGCAATGTGAAGGGCGCTACCGAGGGCGAGAAGCCCTATGCTACATCCGTTGACGGCGTGTTTGCCGCAGGCGATATGCGCCGCGGCCAGTCGCTGGTGGTCTGGGCTATCCGCGAAGGGCGCCAATGCGCCCGCTCGGTGGACGAATACCTCATGGGGCACTCCAACTTGCCCAGGTAAGAAAGGCGCAGACCTCGTTTTGAGCGGGGTTATTTGCCCGGGTTTGCGGTGGTGGTCAATGTGGGCTTCAACACCGTTGCAGGAGCAACCCTGATTCCGCTCAGTCCCCGGCGTACTCGAAGGAGTCGTAATACATTTGCTCATCCGTAACGCCAACCGCACGGAAGGCGTCTCTTGCCGCCTTGATCATGGGTGGCGGGCCGGCCATGTAGATGTCGTAATCGGCCAGGTTGTCGTGATCTTCCAGCACGGCTTCGTGCACCCAGCCCTTGCGGCCGTTCCAGTCCTGCTCCGGTGCTGACAGTACGGGAACGAAGCGGGTGAAGTGCTCGTGCTCCTGTTCCCACTGCCGGGGCAGATCCGGCAAATAGAGGTCTTTCTGGGCGCGCACCCCCCAGTACAGTTCCATGGGGCGCTCCATGCCGGCATGAAAGGCGTGCTCGATCTGGGATTTGACCGGGGCGAAACCCGTGCCGCCGGCGATAAACAGCATGGGGCGCCCGGATTCCTCGTTGAGCGTAAAGCCGCCCAAGGGGGCTTCGATGCGCAGAATGGTTTTTTCCTTCATCTGGGTGAAGGCCCAGTCGGTAAAGACACCGCCGTCCACATGGCGGATATGCAGCTCGATGAAATCGTCATTGTGTGGTGCATTGGCAATGGAAAAGGCCCGGCGTCTTCCGTCTTCCAAAATAAAGTCCAGGTACTGGCCAGCCAGGAACTGCAGCCGTTGTTCGTCTGGCAACTTTAGATAGAGACGCACCACATTGTCGGTAAGATGCTCGATTTTCGCCACTTTTACCGGCATGATGCGTGGTTCTATTTCCTGCGGCGTCTTGATCTCCCTGGCCTTGATCTCCACATCGGAAACAGGCACGGCCTGGCAGGGCAGGCAAGCGTCGTCAGATGCGTCCAGGAGCTTGTCCGGCGCACCCTGCGGATATTCGATCTCGCCGGCCAGCAGGGTGGCGATGCAGGCGCCACAGAAGCCATTGCGGCAGCCATAGGGCAGCCCGATGTCCTGGCGGATGGCGGCATCCAGAATGGTTTCACCAGCCTCGGCCTGGAACCGGCGTCCGCTGGGGGAGAGAGTGATGGTGAAGCTCATAGGCGCGTATCTTCGTAATCCTTTAGACTAAGAGCCTGAATTGTCGCCGATTTTGCGTTGCAAGAAAACCGCTGGATTGATGGGGAACAAAAAAATACTTATTGCGGGCTGTGGTTATATCGGTTGCCGTCTGGCCGGCGCGCTTTCTGCAAGTGATGTCAGCGGCCTGGTTCGCAGTGGGGAAAGCTGCGCCAAACTGGTGGAACAGGGCATCCGCCCCCTGCAATGGGATCTGGCGGATGCGATGGACATTTCCCTGCCAAGCCGGGATGCCGATATCTATTATCTGCTGCCGCCACCGAAAACCGGCGTGGTGGATGCCTTTCTGGAGAATTTCCTGCAAGGTCTTGAAGCCGGTGGCCGGCCCCGGCGCATCCTTTATCTTGGCACCACCGGCGTCTATGGCGATTGTAAGGGAAACTGGGTGGATGAGAGCGCCCCCGTGCGTCCCCGGGTGGATCGCGCCCTGCGCCGCTTCGATGCGGAGCGGCAGCTGCGCCGCTGGGCCGGGGCAGCCAAGGTGGAATTGGTTATCCTGCGTGTCGCCGGTATCTATGGCCCGGGAAAGCTGCCCCTGCAACGCCTGCGCGCCGGCAAGCCCATGGTGGCGGAACGGTTTGCGCCCTGGACCAACCGTATTCATGCGGATGACCTGGTGCAGGTTTGTCTTGCGGCCATGGAGCGGGGAGGGAACGGGGAAATCTACAATGTTTCCGATGGGCATCCGGGCAACATGACGGACTATTTCAATCAGGTGGCGGATTTTGCCGGGCTGCCGCGACCGCCGCTCATTGATGCGGATGCGGGTAAGGATCAACTGTCTGCCGGACTGCGTTCCTATCTGGCGGAATCACGCCGTGTGGACAACCACAAAATGTTGCGGGAGCTGGGGGTGAAACTGCGCTACCCCACACTGGAGGAGGGGCTGAACGCCTGTTTTTCCGGCTAGCAATCCTGCGTCAAGTGGTATCATTGCTCCCAGTTATTTTGTGAAGATATTGATTTATGGAAATTGATGAATTACGCGATCTGGTCGTCAGCGTGCTGGAGGACATGAAAGCCACGGATATTGCCGTGCTGGACGTGCGGGAAAAAACCAGTATCGCCGACTATTTCGTGATTGCCTCCGGCACCTCGGATCGGCATGTAAAATCCTCGGCGGAAGCCGTGGCCTTTCAATCCAAGCTGGCTGGCGAGCCGCCCCTGGGGGTGGAGGGCCTGGCCGAAGGCGAATGGGCGCTGGTGGATCTCAATGGCGTGGTGGTGCATGTCATGCAGCCCAAGGTACGGGATTTCTATCAGCTCGAAAAGCTCTGGGCCGTGGACGCCGAAGCGGCGGAGAAGCTCTCCAGGGAGCGGGGTTAATCACATTAACCTGAACATGATCTCTATTGATGCCAGGTTAATAGTAACCCCCTGCTGCTTGCAACAGCAGGGCTGACGGTGCTTTTCTGATCAGGCTGCCTGGCGCAACGCCTCGATGCGCTTTTCCAGCGGCGGGTGGCTGGCGAAAAGCTCGTGCAAGCCACCTCCGGCGATGCCGAATGCGGCCATTTCGTCCGGCAAGGGCTCAGGCTGCGCCTGCTGCAGCCGCTGCAAGGCTGCAATCATCTTGTGTTTGCCCGTGAGTTGCGCAGCGCCGGCGTCCGCGTGAAATTCCCGCCAGCGGGAGAACCAGGCCACGATCATGGATGCCAGTATACCCAGTACGAACTGGGCCACCAGGGAGGTGATCCAGTAGGCTGGCCCATAGCCTTCCCGGGTGTGAAACACGACGCGATCCACGAAATGCCCGATGATGCGGGAGAAGAACACCACAAAGGTGTTCACCACGCCCTGAATCAGGGTCAGGGTCACCATGTCGCCATTGGCGATGTGGCTGATTTCATGGCCCAGCACCGCCTCGATTTCGTCGGCGGTCATGCTTTGCAGCAGCCCCTGGCTTACTGCCACCAAGGCATCGTTCTTGTTCCAGCCGGTGGCGAAGGCGTTGGGGGAGGCGCTGGGGAAAATGCCCACTTCCGGCATTTCTATGCCTGCCTCCCGCGCCAGGCGCGCAACCGTATCCAGCAGCCAGCGGTCGGTGGAGCTGATGGGCTGGTCGATGATCTTTACCCCCATGCTGCGTTTCGCCATCCACTTGGAGGCGAACAGGGAGATGAAGGAGCCGGTGAAGCCGATCACCGCGGACATGATGAGCAAGGCGTTCAG
>Ga0256834_1000675_pt1 | contig 24426 bp, 21 predicted proteins | sample 4281140metaG_FD_190536 | JGI IMG/M metagenome (GOLD analysis project Ga0256834, IMG submission 190536) | Hydrothermal vent microbial communities from East Pacific Rise, Pacific Ocean - 4281-140 | ecosystem: Environmental > Aquatic > Marine > Hydrothermal vents | place: Pacific Ocean: East...
GCTCATGTCTTTGATTTTTATTGTAACACAAAGATACAAGCGGAGTTTGAATTTTTTCAGCTCCGCTTGTTTTTTGATATAGATTCTGATTTTTTATCGGACAACAATGATTTCGATTATAAATGAATTGAATTAGGCGCTTAAATAATACGCAGAAAAAAAATTATGTAAATAATGTAAATGGGCAAAGAAGGAAAAAACCTAAATCCGCCTCACGGCGGATAGGCGCGTTGGCCGGCAAAAATGCGGGCCGGCTGCGGGCGGGAATTTCCTGTCATGTTAGAAAATCAGCGAAAGTGCTTGTCATTTAATTCCGAAGGAATTTTGTCTTTTGCCAGATTTTCTCATGACAGGAAAGGGCGCAAGGAAGCATATTTTTGCCTTGATTTTTTGTTACTTTTTCATCAAGGAAAAAGTAAAAAAAGAAATTTTCCCTAACTTTATCCCATGAACGTCATTTAAGTATTACGGCGTCCTGGTTCTATTACCTTAATACTATTTACCTCTCCTTTTCCGGGGTCTAAATATAGTAAGCGGGCTTCCACGATTTCCATTCCGGTGGCTTTGAGCGCTTCTGCGTAATTCAACATTTGTTTTTGATGCTCGGGGTGTGATTTTCCCGTTTTATAATCCAAGAGCATCACGCGGTTGGTCCCCGGGATGACCGTAAAGCGATCGGGGCGCAAGATTTTTCCTTGATACCGAATTTCGCGTTCGATAAATACTTGCAGGTGCGGTTCAAAGAATTTCCTTGGTTCGGGTTCGGTTAAAATTTTTTCAATCAAAGCTATTAACGATTTCGCTTGTTCGGGCTCCGAAGCTCGAATAATTTTTTCTACCGAAGGCCAATCGGTTGTATGGCGTATCAAAGCTAAATAGTGATGTATGCGCAAGCCTTGCTCGACGGGTTGCTTACGCATTTCGGTCCAGTAGTCCGTTTTTTTCGTATTAATGTGTAGCCGTTCGGTATTGAAAACGGAATGGTACGCTGAAGGAATTTTTAGGCGGGTGTTGTGTTGTATTGAAGTTTCTTTGTGTTTGATTTTTTGACCGGCTTCCCAGCGTTGTGTGGTTTCGTCGAAATTATCGGACAATTCCGGAATGTTTTTCAATTCCGTCAACAAACCGGGCAATGTATTGTTTTTGTTTTTTTTGATAAAAGGAACCAGATAAAGTTGTTCCACGGGACGGGTTAATGCCACATAAAGCCGGTTCAATGCATCGAAACGGAGCTTGAGAATTTCTTCCCTGTAAATCACATTTTGCCTTTGGTCAAATAATGCCCATTTTTTTAAATCGCTTGCGGGAACAGGCAAATACGGAATTTCATCGGAAAAGGGGCCCGTATTTTCGGTCCAAAGCAAGCCTTTTAATTTCGGCATGAAAGATTCAATGCCATAAGTGTAAATCACAACGGGAAATTCCAAGCCTTTGGCTTTGTGAACGGTCATTAACCGGATGGCTTGCGCATCATCATTGAGTGGAATGCTTTCATCACCGATGCGGTTTTCCCAAGCTTGCCAATATGCGGTCGGATTTGTTTGGTGGAGGGGCAAGCGGTTAATGATATCGAAAAAGCGACGCAAATGAGCTTCCTCGTTCTTGTCGTCCAATTCAAGCCATTCGGTCAAGAAGATAAAAAAGTCATATAACCGGTAAATATCCGGGATGTTTTCTGGAGTTTTGTCTGTTAATACGCCTAGCACGTCATGCAGTTTTTTCCCTTTCAATGTTAAAGAAATTTCCGGCGACCAATACCGGTTTTTAACGGTCGCATGCCATAGAAAAACGGCGGGCAAAAGGCTTTCTGCCGGTTGAACGGCATAACGATACAAAGCATGAAGCAGTTGTAATTTGGCCGAAGCCTTCAGTGCCAAAGCATTCTCGCTAACGGTTTTTATGCCGTTTTCCATTAGCGTCCGTGCCAATGCGGTCATTTGATCGTTACGATCGGTTAGTATACAAATATCACCCGGGGCGTAACCTTCTTCCATGATCGAACGGACTTTTGTCCAAATTTTTTGTGCATAGGCGTCTTCATTTTCCACACTTTCCAAGTCCACTTGCACGTACCCTTCGGGAGCATCTTCGCGAAAAGCTTGCCGGACGTTTTCTTCCCTGTAAACCCGTAAATAGAGTTTTTGTATGTCTGGCGTTTCATCGTCCGTTGCCAAATAAACTTTTGCCAACGGGGGGAAAATCATATTGTTGAAGCGGACAATATTTTTGGCACTGCGCCAGTTCCGGTTTAGATTAATCGTTTCCGGTTGCACGTGAAAAGGATTTTCTCCGTTATGGCTTAAACGGATGAATTGTTCCGGGTCGCCGCCCCTAAACCGGTAAATGCTTTGTTTGGCATCGCCCAACAAATTTAACCCCGCATAAGGATAACCGGTATGGCGAGCCAAAACATCACTCATCAAAGGGATAAGATTTTGCCATTGCAAAACGGAGGTATCCTGAAATTCGTCAATAAAAAAATGCCGGTATTTTTCACCCAGACGCCAGTAAATAAAGGGCGCATCGGTATCTTTTACCACCCGGCGAAGGATTTTATTGAAATCGGAGATGAAAATTTTATCGTTTTGCTCTTTATATAAACGGGTTTCTTGCAAAATCGTCGAGTAAACACCCAACGGATTCATGGATTTTTTCAATATCGACCATGTGAAATGTTGCCGGATAAGATGATATAAAGTTTCCGTTTTCCGAATGATATTTGCAAGGATTGCCGGATCGACCGTTCGATTTTTTTTGAACGTTATTCCTTGCATTAGCTTGGCAAAAGTGGCGGAAAAAATTTTGTCGTAATGTCCTTTGGCGATTTGTTTTAAAGCTTTTTCATAATTTCCGAACCGGGCTATTTTTTCTTGTAATGGCGTTAATATGGATAAAAGTTCTTCGGCTTTTTCTTTGATTTGAAGTTTGAGCTTGCCGGCTTCTTTTCCGGCTTCGTTAAGAATTTCGTGCAGTTTCTCCGGTTTGATTTCTTCCAGTGATTCAATTAAATCGAGGTGTGCGTCCGAGATAATGAACCAAGGGATGGATATTTTCAGGTCAAAAGCGATATCCCAATGTTTATCGTCTTCGAGTTTTTCTTCAGTCATGCGAAGCAACCACCGAAACGACGGAGAGTCTTTATTTATTTTGAGTAAAAAATCGTCTATAATTTCTTTGATAACACCGGAATCGTTCATTTCCACGTCGGAGGAAAGGGAGATGTCCAATTCGCGTGCAAACGTGCGAATGATTCGATACGTAAAACGGTCGATCGTGCCGAACTGTAAGCTGTCGTAGTCGAAAAGAAGAAGGTCGAGCAGTTCTTTGCTACGCCGAATAAAACTTTGGCGGTTTAAACCGGTTGCTTGCATCACTTCGTTTGCCGGCGGTTCGAGGTTACCTGCGGCGAAGCTTTGCATTTTTTCCAACAAACGTTCTTTCATTTCCGCCGCCGCTTTGTTAGTAAACGTAATGGCTAAAACTTGTGACGGCGAAAGCTTAATTTGGCTTTGAAAAAGTAAAATCAAATATTCTTTTACCAAATTAAAGGTTTTCCCCGATCCGGCGGAAGCATTAAAAATACGGAAAGCGGGAGCGGACATATTGAAGATTTATTCAAAGGTATGCTTTTTATTTCTTTCGTGTTTCCGTGATAACGGAAGGATGATCAGGCTCCCAAAGTGGCTACCATTACGGCTTTGATGGTGTGCATGCGATTTTCGGCTTCGTCGAAAACGACTGAAGCTTCACTTTCGAATACTTCGTCGGTGACTTCCATGGCTTCGATACCGAATTTTTCGTAAATCTCACGTCCCACTTGTGTATCGGTATTGTGAAAAGCGGGCAAACAATGCATGAATTTCACTTGCGGATTACCGGTTTTTTCCATCAAAGCGCTATTGACTTGATAGGGCATTAGTTGGCGAATACGTTTTTCCCATACTTCATCGGGTTCTCCCATAGATACCCAAACGTCCGTATATACGAAATCCACACCTTTAACACCTTCGCCGGGATTGTCGGTGAGTGTAATGCGTGCGCCTGTTTCCGCCGCAATTTTGCGAGCCTGCTTGACTAAATTTTCTTCGGGGAAAAGTGTTTTTGGAGCCACCAGACGGATGTCCATTCCCATTTTGGCCGCACCGATCATCAGGGAATTACCCAGATTGTTGCGTGCATCTCCAAGATATGCAAAAGCTATTCGGTGAAGGGGCTTGCTGCTATGTTCGCGCATGGTCAGAAAATCGGCAAGGATTTGAGTGGGATGAAATTCGTTCGTTAATCCGTTCCAAACGGGGACACCGGCATATAGAGCCAATTCTTCTACTTTGGCTTGTTCAAAACCACGATATTCGATGGCGTCGTACATGCGTCCCAGCACGCGGGCGGTGTCTTTCATGGTTTCTTTTTTTCCGATATGCGAGCCGGTGGGACCCAAATAGGTTACGTGTGCGCCTTGGTCATGTGCCGCCACCTCAAAAGCGCAACGCGTCCGAGTGGAAGCTTTTTCGAAAATCAATGCGATGTTTTTGCCTTTCAGGCGCGGTTGCTCATAGCCGCCGTATTTGGCTTTTTTGAGGTCCGCCGCCAAATCGATCAAAAATTGAATTTCTCCGGGTGTGAAATCGAGGAGTTTCAAAAAATGTCTGTTTCTTAAATTGTATGCCGCCATAATTTTTTATTTTTAGCAAAATTAGAAAAAGCGCCGTTAGAAAAAAACAATTTTTGCCCTACCGAAAAGGCTTGAATGGCTTGATGGACGGGAATTGGCGTTTTATTAGGATAGTTTTTCCAAAGCAAAATCAATGCGCTTGAGCACTTCGTCACGACCTAGCAATTCGGTCGTTTGAAATAGGTCGGGCCCTTTGAGATCGCCGGTTAAAGCGATACGCAAGGGTTGCAAAACTTTACCGAAACCCAACTCTTTTTCTTGTATCCAAGCGCCGACTTTTTCTTTGATATGACCTGCTTCCCACGGATCGATATTCGCCAAAACGTTTCTTAAACCGGATAGCATCTCGGGTGTTTGGGATTTCCATTGTTTTTTGACGGCTTTGGGGTTAAATGTTTTCGGTGCTTCAAAGAAAAACGAAGCCCATTCCCAGATATCGGCAGGAAAAACAAGGCGTTCGCGCACCATTTCGAGAACTTTTTCCACGTATTCCCGCATTTTTTTGCCGCGCAGATGCAAACCGGTTTTTTCTTCCAAAACAGGGAGCACATATTCCAGCATTTCGGCCTTGGGCAAACGTTGGAAATGTTGTTGTTGAATCCACCGGGCTTTGCCGGGATCAAATCGCGCACCGCTTTTGTTGATGTGCGACAAGTCGAAAGCATCGATTAATTCGTCGATCGTGAAAATTTCCCTTTCGTCGCCGGGATTCCAGCCCAATAACGCCAGCATATTGATAAATGCTTGGGGCAAATAACCTTCCTCGCGATATCCCGATAGTGTTTCGCCGGTTTGCGGATCGGTCCAGGCAAGCGGAAAAACCGGAAACCCGCCTTTGGCGCCGTCGCGTTTGCTTAATTTCCCTTTGCCTTGAGGTTTTAGAATCAGTGGCAAATGGGCAAAACGAGGCGGTTCCCAGCCGAAGGCTTCGTAGAGTAAGATATGAAGCGGCAACGAAGGAAGCCATTCTTCGCCTCGAATTACATGCGTAATTTCCATTAAATGATCATCCACGATATTGGCCAAATGGTAAGTAGGTAATCCGTCGGATTTCATGATCACTTTGTCGTCAAGTTCCGAGGTGTTTATTGTAATTTCTCCGCGAATCAAATCGTTCAATACGAGGGTTTTCCCTTCGGGAATTTTGAAACGCACCGTATAGGGTTCACCCGATTTAAGCTTGGCGTTTACTTCTTCGGGGCTCAACGATAAAGCATTGTTGAGCGAATGACGCACTTCGTGATTGTAAGTAAAAACTTTGCCTTGTTTTTGGTATTTTTCACGCAGACGTTCCAGATCGCCGGGTGTGTCGAATGCATAATAGGCTTTTCCTTCGTCCAAAAGTTGTTGCACATATTGACGATAAACGGTCTGTCGTTCGCTTTGTTTGTAGGGGCCTTTATCACCGCCGTAGCCGTAGCCTTCATCGGGTCGGATGCCCGACCATTCGAGCGCTTCGCGTATATACTCGACGGCACCGGGAACAAAACGTTTTTGATCGGTGTCTTCAATGCGTAAAATGAATTGGCCGTCATATTTTTTGGCCAGTAAGTAATTGTATAAAGCCGTTCTTATGCCACCGATATGCAATGGCCCTGTAGGGCTTGGCGCAAAGCGCACACGAATGGATTTCATAGGTATTGAAATTTTATGCAAAAGTAAGTTTTTTGAGTCGAATGCGTATTTTGTTTTTCCTAACCTCAGAAATTTGAATAAGCAAATCGAATACAAATTTTCCGAATCGGAAGCAAATCTTTCCCGGGAAATTATTGTCGTTTGCCAAATATAGCCGAACCAATCCTGATTATATTGGCGCCTTGTTCAATGGCCAAAGGATAATCACCAGACATGCCGGCTGACAAATAATCGATATGCGGAAAGCGTGTTTTCAGTTGGTCAAACAGGCTTTTGAGGCGGGCAAATTCGCTACGCACTTGCTGCTTATCTTGTGTGTTGGTGGCCATTCCCATTAATCCGCGTAAACGAACCGAAGGAAAATGATTTTGTGCGTATTTTTCCGTTAAATCGCGATAAGCCTCTTCGGTTAATCCGAATTTGGTTTCTTCACGGGCGATTTTGATTTGAAATAAAATATCAATAACGCGTTGATTTTTAGCGGCTTGCTTGTTTATTTCGGTCAATAATTTTTCGTTGTCAACACTGTGAATTAAATGGATGAAAGGTGCGATATATTTCACTTTATTACGTTGCAAATGACCGATCATATGCCAACGGATACTGGATGGCAAGGCAAGATGTTTGAAGCGCAATTCCTGCACCTTGTTTTCGCCGAAATCCCGGTGTCCGCAATCATAGGCTTTACGGATTAATTCTACGGGTTTGGTTTTGGATACCGCAATCAAGATTCCGTTTTCGGGTAATTGAGCGCGGAAAAATTGAATTTTTTGACAAAGGTCGTCCATCTTTTTTGTGCAAAGATAAGCATCAAATCACAACGCGGCGCAAAATTTGTCCGAATCTTTTTTTGAGGTTGTGGAGGTTTTGAAGCTCGTTCAAAATATTATCCCGTTCGATTTTTTCCAAATCATCCAAGCTTTGGCTTTTATCACGAATAAGTTGCATAAGAGCAAACAGGCGAAAGTCATAGATCAAACCTTCCGTGAGCCAATTAAGTCGCTGGGTGAAAGGTAGAAAGTCGGGGGTTTTTTCTTTCCAGCGTTCGGAAACGGGATGTTTTTCGCTTTCGGCGATGACGGTGGAAATCCATTCGGCTTCTTCTTGGGATAATTTGGGAATGATTTTATCGATTTTGATTTCTTCTTCCAGCCAAAACAAGTCCCTGATTTTGTTGTAAACCGATTGAAATGTTTCGGAGAGAATGGTGAGTTCGTCGGGTGGCAGTTCGTGGAATATTTGTTCGGCCAATTTCTTTTTTTCTTTGAATTCTTGGAGAATATATTCGCCGTTTTCGTCCAAGACGGGCCGGTTATTTTCGTCGCGTTTGATATCATAAATGCTGAATTCGGCTGTTTCGTTACCAAAGAGCAAAAGTGTTTTGATTAGTTCTTTTTCAAAAGTGGTTCTTTTATCGATTCGGGTTTCTTGGGGTTGTACTATTTTGAGTCCGCTATCTCGGATGGCGTGCCGGATTTCGTTGCGTTTGAGTTTGAGCTTGCGCAACATGATTTTGTGCAGTTCGGTAAATAGCACTTTTTCTTCCAGTCCGGCTTGTCGAGCAATTTCTCTAACGTAAAGGTGGCGTTTCACTTCGTTGGGAATGCCGGCAATGCTATTGAGCACTTCGCGGATGAGTTCATAAATGCGAATGGGGTCGGGATTTTCTTGCAGGAGCAATTCTGTTTTGAAGGCAATAAAGTCTTTAGCTTGATTTTCGAGGTAAGCCACCAGATCTTCGGTGGAGGTTTTCCGGGCGAAGCTGTCGGGGTCTTCGTTTTCGGGCAAAACGACCACTTTGACGTTCACGTCGTTTTCAAGGATTAAGTCTACACCGCGCATGGCGGCTTTCAGTCCTGCGGTATCGCCGTCGTAGACCAGAACGATGTTGGGTGTAAAGCGTTTGATGAGGTGGATTTGTTCGGGTGTGAGGGCTGTTCCGGCGGAAGCTACGGTGTTGGTAATGCCGGCTTGATGAAAAGCCATAACGTCCGTATAACCTTCCACCAGATAACACAGGTTTTCTTTCACCAAGGCGCTTTTGGCTTGATAAAGTCCGTAGAGGATTTGGCTTTTGTGATAGACTTCGGTTTCGGGTGAATTGACGTATTTGGCTATTTTTTTGGTACTATCGAGGATGCGGCCTGCAAATCCGGCTACTTTTCCGCTGAGGCGGTGGATGGGAAAAATGACGCGTTCGTAAAAACGGTCGATAATGCGGTCGTTTCGATGGATAATCAGTCCGGCTTTTTCAAGGATTTCCGCTTGATATCCGGCTTTTATGGCGGCTTGATAAAAGGCGTCTTTTTGATGGGGCGAATAACCGATATCAAAAGTGCGCAGGGTTTTTTCAAGAAAACCGCGTTGCTTGAAATAGCTCAATCCCACCGATCGTCCTTCATCGGTTTCATAGAGTTGCCCGATGTACCATTTTCGGGCGAATTCGAGCACTACAAACAGGCTTTCTCGTTCTTCCTGTGCCTTGATTTGCGCTTCGTCCGGTTGGGTTTCCTGAATTTCGATATGATATTTGGCGGCCAGCCAACGAAGCGCTTCCGGGTAGGTCATTTTTTCGTGTTCCATGAGGAACTTAACGGCATCGCCGCCTTTGCCCGAAGAAAAATCTTTCCAAATTTGTTTGACCGGCGACACATAAAACGAAGGCGTGTTTTCTTTGTTAAAAGGGCTAAATCCGCGTAAGCTGCTTCCCACTCGTTTGAGTTGGACAAATTCACCTACCACTTCTTCAACGCGTGCCGCTTCTTTGATTTTTTCGATAGTTGCCGGATCGATATAGCCCATAGTCAGATTTTTCGATTGATGACGTAATCCACCATTAACTGGAGGCTTTCTTTGGCCGGATTGTCGGGATAATTGCTTAAAATTTCCAAGGCTTCGTCCCTGAATTTATGCATTTGTGCAACGGCATAGTCCATTCCGCCGGTTTCTTTTACAAGCCGGATTAATTCATTGACCTTTTGCTTGTTCGTATTATATTTTTTTATGGTTTTGAGGATTTGTTTCCTCGTGGCGGCCGGTACGTTGTTGAGTGTATAAATCAATGGGAGGGTCATTTTTCTTTCTTTGATGTCGATGCCGGTGGGTTTGCCGATGTCGTCGTCGGTGTAATCGAACAAATCGTCCTTGATTTGGAACGCCATGCCCACTTTTTCGCCGAAGCGGTGCATGTCTTGAACGGTTTTGACATTCATACCTACGGAAGCCGCACCCATAGCAGTGCAAGCCGCTATCAATGATGCGGTTTTTCGGCGAATAATATCATAGTAAACCTCCTCGGTAATATCGAGTTTTCGGGCCTTTTCAATTTGCAAGAGTTCGCCTTCGCTCATTTCGCGCACGGCCACGGAAATAATGCGGAGTAAATCGAAGTCGTCATTATCAATGGAAAGTAACAAACCTTTGGACAATAAATAATCACCTACCAAAACGGCAATTTTATTACGCCACAGGGCATTGAGCGAAAAGAAACCGCGCCGGAATGTGCTTTCGTCCACCACGTCGTCGTGTACAATGGTTGCGGTGTGAATTAATTCGATGACGGAAGCGCCGCGATAGCTTCTTTCGGTAATCGAACCGTGCAACATTTTGGCCGTCAGAAAAACGAACATGGGGCGCATGCGTTTGCCCTTGCGTGTTACCAGAAACAGCATGACACGATTGAGCAAAGGTACTTGCGAACGAACCGATTCGTAAAATTTACGTTCGAAAATTTCCATTTCTTCTTCTATGGGCGCCTTGATTTTGGAAACTATTTTCATAAATATTGAAATCCGGGATTTTCAAAATTCAAATATAAGATAAAAGCCTTTGCGGATAAAATATAATCCGCCTAAATCTTTTTACTAACTTTGTATTTATCAAATGTTCGTTTCATGAAACATTTCTTCCGGTGGGTTTTGTTCTTATTGATACCGGCGGCTTGCCAAAAGCCCGAAATGCTTTTACCCGTCAATGATAATCCGGGTTTAACGGAGATTAATAATTTATCGCAGTTGTATATTTTTTACGAATTGAAAAACGGTGATACCGTAGCACGCCTCAATGCCGGACAACGAATGAGTTCCACCCATTGGGTAGTGCATATCGACCGGCGTTTAAAGCTCAAATATTTGATCGGGCATTTGAGTTATATCCATAAGAAAAGGCACAATAAAAAATCCATACATTATAAAGCCGGGATGCATTTGTATTTTTCCCATGTGGATTCGGTGCGCAATGTATTGGCTTTGAACCGGTTTGACAGTTTGCAAATTCTTTCGCCTTTTTATCATTCCCGTGAATATGCGGCCAAATACGCCCAAACCTATCCCGAGCCGGCCGTTCACATCGATTTGAAGCCGGGATCGGTGGTGGTGAACGATTCGATTTTTTCCTATCCTGCAGATAAACGTGTATTGGGTAAATACCTGCGGAAGCTGGCCGGAGATGCCCCGCGCGTAAATCTTTTCCTCAATGCCGATTACAATGTGTACTATGCGCAATACAACGATCTTTACGCTTTTTTAAAAAATTTCGATACCTTGCGTATGCATTTGATACCCAAAGAATTCTGGTATAATCCCAAAGAAACGGTGCATGACTGAATTTTTGCACATACGAATTATCGACGTTATTGACATAGTGCTGTTCGGCTTGTTGATTTATTATGTCTATAAGCTTTTACGCGGAACCGTGGCGATCAATATTTTTATCGGTATTGCCATGATTTATTTGATTTGGAAGATTACCGAATGGCTCAAAATGGATTTGTTGTCGGAAGTGCTGGGAAAATTTCTGGGATTGGGAGTGATTGCACTTTTGATTGTATTTCAGCAGGAAATCCGGCAATTTTTATTGATGTTAGGATCTAATAAATACCGTGCTTCGCAAATGTTTTCCGAAATCAATCCTTTTTCGAAAATGGACCGCACACACGGAAGAGTGAATGTGGAGGCTTTGGTGAATGCGGCAAAAAATTTGAGCATCAAAAAAAACGGCGCATTGATTATCATTAAGCGCAATCAGGATTTGAGCTTCTTGAAAAATACGGGTGATAAGATGAATATCGAATTGAATGAACCCATATTGGAAAGTATTTTTTTTAAAAATAGCCCCTTGCACGACGGCGCGGTGGTGGTGGAAGGCAACCGGATTACGGCTACGCGGGTGGTATTGCCCGTTGCGCCGGAAATAAAATTGCCGAAAAATTACGGCTTGCGTCATTTGGCGGCTGTGAGTGTTACCAAAAATACCGATGCCGTGGCGCTTGTCGTTTCGGAAGAAAACGGTCAAATTTCCTACATTAAAAACGGAAAGTTCGTTCCGTTTCAAACCGCTGACGAATTGGTGCAAATCATGAAAAAAGACTTGGGATTGAAGGGAATGTAAGGCAATCTTTCCGGAATGAAAAAGTCAGATTTTATGCAGCGGTCCGGTCAAAAATTTATTTTTCATAACTTGTAAAAAAATACCGACATGAGACTTAACCTTTTTCTGATAATGCATTTGTCCTTTTATGCGTCGATGCTTCTCGCCCAAGAGCAACCGGCTTATGTGGAGACAGAAATGAAGCGCGCGGCGGCACGCATGCAATCACATGATATTTCGTATGTTTATCCTTACGATTGGATCTATCAACGTTTGGAATTGACACTGGATCCACGCAACCAATACGTAAGCGGAAATACGGTGATTTATTTTCGTCCGGAAAATGAGATGTTGCGCTTGGAATTGGATTTGTCGAATGCATTAAATGTATTACAAGTCGATTGGCACGGTCAAAATCCGACGCATTCACATTCAGGCAACCGGCTTTCCATTTCTTTTCCTTCGCCCTTGCCGGCCGGTCAAATCGATTCAGTGGTTGTGGTTTATGAAGGCGTTCCGCCCGGCGCCGGATTCGGTGCATTTGCTACCGATGAGCATGATTATGTTCCCATTTTATGGACGTTATCGGAGCCATACGGAGCCAAGGAATGGTGGCCTTGCAAAGATCAATTGCCAGACAAACTCGACTCGGTGGATGTGATCTTGCATTATCCGGCTGTTATCGGCGGCGAAACCATGCAAGGTGTTTCCAATGGCGTTTTGGTGTCGGAGGACGTATCGGGAAATCAAAAAACAAGCCGGTGGCGCCACCGGCATAAAATTCTGGCCTATTTGGTGGCCGTGGCTATTACCAACTATGTGCAGATTGAACAACAGGCGGGAATATATCGCAGTTTTCCCGTCAAACACTATGTTTATCCCGAAGATTCGATCGAAGCGTCAATGTTTTTGCCGGTGACATCGGATTTGATGAATTTTTACGAGCAAAAATACGGCGAATACCGGTTTTCGGACGAAAAATACGGTCATGCGGAATTTGAATGGGGCGGAGGAATGGAACATACCACCATTACGTTTATCGGAGGCTTTTCCCGGGGATTGATTGCGCACGAATTGGCGCATCAATGGTTTGGCGACGATGTGACTTGCGGCTCGTGGTCGGATATTTGGCTTAACGAAGGTTTTGCCACTTATTCCGAAGCGCTCACGCAAGAAGCTTTCGATGGTGAAGATGCCTTCAAAAGTTGGCGCCGGTATGCCAACCGGCTGATTATCCGAGAACCGCACCATTCCTTGTATGTCTATGACGATGACACTTTGGATGTTGACCGCTTGTTCAGCTGGCGAACCACTTATTTGAAAGGCGCCATGGTTCTACACATGATTCGCCGCCGGGCCGGCGACAGTTTGTTTTTTGAAAGCCTACGTGCTTACAGGCAAAAATTTCGTGAAAACGCCGCCATGACGGATGATTTTTTGCAAGTGCTCGATAGCGTTTCGGGCATGGATTTTACGGAGTTTTTCGACGATTGGGTTTACGGAAAAGGATATCCGTCCTATCAAGTATCCAGACGTTTTGTTAGCGGAACAGTATGGGAGATTACAATTGATCAAGCACAATCGGATTCTTCGGTTGAATTTTTCGAGATGCCTTTGACTTTGCGATTCTACGGCACAAACGGGCAAACTTTCGATACGATTGTAAATCACACTTCCGACGGTCAGCGATTTTATATCGATCCCGGTTTCACTTCGGATTCCGTGGCGCTCGATCCGGATGATCATGTTATTAAGGGGCCTACGGAATATCTTCATGCAGGTTCGGTGCAATGGACTTCGGAAATGATGGTTTTTCCCAATCCGGCACATGACGGCTTTTGGTGTTTTGTCAAAGATTATCAGCCGGGTGATAAAATTTTCTTGTACGACATATCGGGTAAATTGCTTGTGCGCTCTCGCCCCAATCGTTATATTTTCATTCGGAATTTGGCCAAAGGAGTGTATGTATTGCACATCGTTAGGGATGGCAAAACGATTTCGATGCATAAAATATTGGTGAATTGATTCGAAAAAAAACATACTATTCGCTTGATAAAGTCAAGCAAAAAATGGCGCGTTATTGCGTATACCGTGAGCGTTCTACTTGGGAAACCGAAAAAAAATTGGATGAATACGGCTTGATTCCGGAAGCCAAAGACAGGATTATGGCTTTTTTAATGACGGAAGGCTTTGTGGACGATATGCGGTTTGCTAAAATTTATGCCCGGAGTAAATTTGTTTATCATAAATGGGGAAGGCGAAAAATTACGATCGGATTAAAAAAACACCGGATTATCGATACGTATGTTCGCCAAGCAATGGCCGAAATAGATGATGAATCCTACAAAGAAACAATCCGTGAGCTAATCCGCAAAAAATGTGAAGAAAAGAAGCGTTTGCCTATGGCGGTGCGTAAGCAAAAAGTAAGTTCTTATTTATATTCCAAAGGCTATGTTTGGGATGAATTTGAAAAAATTTTAAAAGATGAGTGCTCAGAAAATAGCCCCTTATAAACTGGAAATTCCACGCTTGGAATTGCTAGCCAAGCATATTGTGGAAGGTTCGTTGACGGGATTGCACCGCAGCCCTTTTCACGGGTATTCGGCCGAGTTCAGAGAACACAAAATGTATGTGGCGGGTGATCCGGTGAAATTTATCGACTGGAAAGTGCTGGCACGTTCCGGGAAGATTTACGTAAAAAAATTCGAAGAAGAGACCAATTTGCGTGCGCAATTGATACTGGATTCGTCTTCCAGCATGTATTATCCGCCCAAAGAACGATTCGATTTGGACGATTTGCATAAACTGGGTTTTGCCGTGGTGTCGGCCGCTGTATTGACCGAAATTTTTCGCCGTCAACGCGATGCAACGGGATTAAGCGTCTTCAGCAACGAAACCGAAGTGAATATTCCACCCAAAACCAATGAAGCACACCGCGAATTGATTTATGCCACGCTTGAGCGTTTGCTTACCAAACCCGGAATGCCCAAAATTACGGCGGCGGCGGAATCTCTTCATCTCATAGCCGAAAGCTTGAAAAAACGTTCCTTGACGATATTGTTCACCGACCTTTGGATTCCGCCCGAACAAACGGAATCCATGCTTGATGCCCTTAAACATCTGCGCTACAAAAGTGCCGAAATGATTGTTTTCCATATCAACGACCGTAAAACCGAATTGAAATTTGAATTTGAGAACAGGCCGGTGCGTTTTATGGATCCCGAAACGAATGATCAAATCAGCCTTTTACCCGGCGAATTGAAAAAAAATTATTTGAAAAAACAGCGTGAGTATTTTGATCGGTTCAAGGAACTGTTTTACGGTTACGGTATCGATTATGTGCCCGTGGATGTGGCGCAAGGATACGAAGCGGTGCTTTCGGCTTATATGCAAAAACGCAAGAAAATAAAATAAAACCGAATTTTCGCATCAAAACGAAGCAACCGGCAAGGTTCTTTTGACACGTTTTTTATGCATCTTTCTTGACAATCAAATACATATCGTTGGCCAGAGGCAAATAGCCCAAATCATAGATATAATAATAGGTATCGCCTTTTTTGGTAGTGGATTTCCGGGTTATATAGTCGAATTGAAAGCCTAGCCGTGTTAACGCACTTCGGTGAATTTTGGTCATGTGGCGATCGTTTAAAACTTCTTCGAGAATTTTATAATTACGTTTCAATAGACTGTTGATTTCCCGAATTAATTTGTTGGTTTCCCGGTTTTTGCGATTGTTGTATGCATTCCGGCAATAATCCGAGCAGAATTTTTTGTCGGAACGTCCTGCGAGTGGTTCGCCGCATTCCAAGCAAAATCTTTGATTACGGGACATATCAAATTGATTTTCAGCGAATTTACGAAAATTTCGTTTTTTTATCAAACCGTTTTTAAACGGTTAAATCGTTTATTTTCGATAATAAATGTTTTTTAACCGAATGGAACGCAAGACTTGCCATACCTTTGCGATGTAATTCGAAGGAAGCTTCGAGGTGAAGAAACGAGAAATATTAAAATTGAAGCATTATGAGTAATTTAAGAAATCGAGTAAGTTTAATCGGTCACGTAGGTCAAGATCCGGAAGTTAAAGTTTTGGAAAACGGAAGCAAAATGGTAAAATTCTCTTTGGCTACCAATGATTGGTATTACGACAAAGACGGACGCAAGATTGAAGAAACTGCTTGGCACCGTTTGGTGGGATTCGGTAAGCATGCGGAATTTATCGAACAGTATGTTCAAAAGGGCTCCAAATTGGCTGTGGACGGTCAGTTAACCTACCGTCAATTTGAAAATAATGAAGGTCAAACGGTTTATTTGACTGAAATCCGAGTTTCGGAGATCATGTTACTTGATTCGAAGAATTAAAGAAAGAGGCTTTTGTCATCTTTTATCGGGCATTCCGTTTCCGGTTACAAGGAGCGGAATGCTTTTGTTTGAAAACGGCCGCTTTACACCGGTATAAACAGAAAAGGGGCAGGGATGTGTTTCTGTGGTATAGAAGCTCAAGCCGATAGGTTTTTATCCCACCGTTTTTTAACGGTAGGGAAAATAAAATTTACCGATTTTTTTTTCGGACGTTTGATGATTAATGTTGAATAGAAAATCCAATTCTTTGGGGGACATGTCGAAAAAATCCAAATAAAAACCGGTTAAATTGCCATATCCTTTTTCCTCCAGAAATCCCTTCAAATAACGAAGGGACATGTCTACTCCGTTTTTTTCTTCGATACTTTTCAATTTGGCATAGAAATCCAGCAGATAGTCTTCCCAGTTTCGTTTTTCTTTCTTCAATTTTTTAGTGGGAACCGGTTTTCGTTTGGTTATAAAAGCCTCAAAGGTTCCGTCTTTTTTGTATTTGGGTTCAAAATAGGTAAGTGTCCAGAAAAAATTTCCTTCTTTAGTGCCGTGCTTCAGTATTGCGTAACCGGTTTTAAATGAGGTAATCAAGGTTGCAATGGAGTCGTGGATGGCGTGAGGCATATCCGGATGGCATACTATTTTGGGTTTTTTTCCGATAATATCGGTGAGGTCCATTTCGAGCATGTTTAGCATTGATTCGTTCACGTAGGTGATGCCGAATTTTAGATTGATTTTGATCAAAGGGGTTTCTTTGACCGGAATATATTTTCTTTGTTTCATAACCGACAGTTTTTATGGTAATGCCAATTTAAAATAAAATTATGTAAAATTGTATGATTTTTTTCTTTTAGGGTTTCTGCCAAAGAAAATTGTTGTTTTTTTGATAGAGCAATAAGCGAATGGGGGTTAAAAAAAAAGCAAAGGTTAACGGATTAATCCGGGTTTTGAAAGGGGTTTCGGTGATGTGGCAGGAAGCTTAAATGAAAAGATACTGCCTTTTCCGGGGGTGCTTGTGACGGAAATTTCCGCATGATGCGCTTCGAGAATATGTTTGACGATGGATAGCCCCAAGCCCGATCCGCCTTTTTTTCGGGAGCGGGTTTTATCGATTCGATAGAAACGTTCGAAGATTCGCGGGATATGTTTTTTCTTGATACCGATGCCCGTATCGGCGATTTCCACCAAAAGACCTTTTGGGGTTTTGCGGCAATTTCCTTTCACTTCGCCGTTGATTTTGTTGTATTTAATGGCATTTTCGATCAAATTGACCAGTACTTGACGAATACGTTCCCGATCCGCGTAAACCGTATGATGGCAAGACGATTCGTTCAAAATCAGCCGTACGGATTGTTTTTGTGCCAATATTTGAAAACTGTCGAAAACTTCATGCATTAATTCCGCCATATTGAAGGAATTGATGTTAAGTTGCAGGTTTTCGTTTTCGTTTTCCGAAATCATTTCCAAATCGCGGATGATATGGTTAAGTCTTTCGGTATTTTCCAAAGCTTTTTTCAGGAAACGGTTTTGCCATTCTTCGTTGTTTTTTGCGTTTTCCAGCAAGCTTTCCAGATAGCCTTGGATATTGAAAACGGGTGTTTTGAGCTCGTGGGAAACATTTCCGATATATTCGCGGCGGAATTTTTCGAGGCGCTTCAATTGCCGGATCCGGTTGTTATTTTCTTGGTTGTGATCGGGGTTATTTCCGGGGGAATGACAGTTTGTTTTAACAACCCATTCAAAGATTAAGTATGCCCATAGTGCGGGTAGCAGGAAAAAGAGAATAATTTTGCCAACGGAATGTTGGTGTAATGTGAATTCCGCAATGGTCAAGGAGATCAATCCGAGGCTCGCGAAGAGTAGAATGGCCGATAGCCTGGTTTGTTTATACCGACGTATAGGTGAAGTATCGGAAGTTTTGAAACGGCGGTTTTTCATTTTATTCGGTTTGCAGGGAATAACCGATTCCTTTGTGGGTTTTGATCAATTTTTCACCGAGTTTTTTGCGTAATTTTCGGATGTGGACGTCCAAGGTTCGTTCGCCGACGATAATTTTTTTGCCCCAAACTTTTTCATAGATTTCTTTGCGTCGGAAGATTTTACCCGGTTTGGATGCCAGCAGGCTTAAAATTTCGAATTCCATTCGTGGCAATTCCAGTGGTTTCCCGTTTAGTTGCACTTGATAGTCGCTTCGATTGATAATTAAGGGTCCCGTTTCGATAAGGGTGGCGAAATTGGCATGGCCTTTCCGTCGTTTGAGAATGGCTTCAACACGTGCCATCAAGGTTTTGATACGCACCGGTTTGCTAATAAAATCATCGGCGCCGGCTTGAAAACTTTTCAGTTCGGTCGATTCGTCGCTTTTGGCGGTTAGAAATAAGACGGCCGGGTCGTTTAGTCCCGAAAGTTTCCGTATCATGGTAGCGGTTTCGATGCCGTTGAGTTTTGGCATCATTATATCCAGCAAGACGATATCGGGCAGAAATTTTTTGATTTTTTCCAGGGCTTTCATGCCGTTTTTAGCCGTAAATACTTTATATCCTTTTTGTTCGAAATTAAATTTTAAAAATTCCAGGATATCCGGTTCGTCGTCCACAATGAGGATTTTTGGTTTCATGCCCGGGTTTTATACAAATGTATTAAAAAATCGCTTTTTTTGTTCGCGCACCTCATCTTATTGCGCCGGAATTACGAATTGTTCGATTTTTTCCAAAGTATCGGGGTTGATGACGGTAACGTTGATATTTTTTCCGTTTATTTCGAAAAGCATGAGGGCGTTTTGAGTGGAAAATTTTTTGACGTGTTCCGTCCAAGGCAGTTTTTCCAAAGCATAGTAAGGCGCCCCTGCCGCTCCGTTGGTGATTTGGATAAATGGACGGCGCAATTTGACTTTTTCTTCTTGCCATCCTTCCGGGTAGATAGGCGTATTGTTGTCTATGATTAAGCGCGTATAATTATGTTCGTCACCGGCGAGCAAGGCGCGAAACTTTTGACTGTCGGTCATGGCTTTCATCAATTGGTCGCGTCGTTCGATGATGCCTTTTTTCAAGGGTTTTCCGGCTACCCATGCGCGGATTTCGTTATTGCCGGAATACCACATGTCGTTATTGGCGTGGCCGGCATTGGGGAAGAGCGGTGTGTGAATGGTCACGAAAATATGGTCGATTGACGAATCGGCATCGAAACGTTCCAGTTCTTTTTTGAGGAATGCCAGTTGATTGTCCATCACGTAGCCATGCGGGTTTCCGCTCACTATGGGGATGTAATTTTCGTTGGTGGTGTACCAATAATTGGAATTGAGAACGATAAAAGCCACGTTGCCGTAGGTAAAACTGTAAACATTTTCTTTATAGGAAGGAAAGTCTTCGGTTTTTCGTGAAGGGTCATAGGGGGCGCCGTCTTCGCTTTCGGGGCCGTTTTCGGGTTGAACGAAGACATCTGCAAAGAGTTTTTCGGCACTTTCTTTTTCGAACGGATAGCGGTCGATATTGATATAGCGGATCCAGGGTTGCGATGATTTTTCGTCCCATTTATCGAAGGCGGTGGAAAGGGCTTCGTGGTTTCCCATTCCCACAAACATGGGACGATAAGTCGTCAAATAGCGCACGGCATTTTTAAAGTTGAAATATTCGAGTCGTTGTTGGCTTGCATTGGTGTGATAGCCGTTGATCATATCTCCGGTAAACATGAAAAAACCTATGTTTGAAATGTCGGCGAGCACCATCATTCGTTTGAGTATGTAAGCATTGGTTCCGTAGATATTTCTTTCGCCGCCCCCTTTGGCGTTTCGGCTGTCGGAAGCGTAGGCGAAAACAAACGGTTGGCGGCTTCCTTTGGGCGGCGCCGTTTCAAAGGTGTAGGTTTCTTTCCATGGTCCGTAGGCTACGGTATATTGATAGGAGGTGGAAGGTTTCAGGTTTTTGACATCAAAGACAATGTATTTCCCTTGTGATTTGGCATAAGGTTTTCCGTTGATAAATAATTCCGCTTCGGTTTCCCGGTCGAATGTGACTTGAATTTTTATTCCCTCAGGCGCAGGCATGCTTAAAAAGGGACCTTCAATCATGGTTACGGAAGGAATAAACCGGCCGTTTTCATACAACACATTTAACCGATTATCCGCGATTATTCTTCCTTTTTTGTCAATGATACGGTAACCCAATCGGATTTTTCCCGTCTTTTCCCATCCGGTAAAATCGTATTTGCCGGTTAACCGGGTTAGATTCACATGGGCTTTTCCCCGTTGTATTTTAGCCAATCGTTTTGAAAGAACGGGCATTTTGTATCGTGAAGTTTCGTCGATTAGGCCATAATACAAATTTCCTTCGATGGCCGGATTGCCAAAATCCAGTTCAACCCCTTTTTCCGTTGATTTGATTTCGGGTTCGGCTATATTTTCATAGGTCAAAGGGGTTTCTTTTATTGCTTTTACGGGGTAAAATTTTCCTTTAAATTCAATACCGGTTTTTCCGTTTTTCCGGGTAATATTGGAATAAGATTCGGGAAAATCTTTTTGTGCGTGGCAGGAAGTCAAAATGCCGGTCAAAATCCATAAAGCAAGAATTTTTTTCATGATTTTTTCCATTTTTTCAGTTTTAATACGAATTCGGTTCCTTGATTGATAACGGATTTTTTAATAAAAATTGTGCCGTGGTGATAATTTTTGATGATTCTTTTCACTACGGATAGCCCTAATCCCCAACCGCGAGTTTTGGTGGAGAATCCCGGTTCGAATATTTTTTTCCAGTTTTTACGCGGGATACCTTTCCCATGATCGATAACGGAGATGCTGATTTCCTGTTCATTGTCGCGAGTTTCAATGGTGATTTTTCCGCCTGAAGGCATGGCATCGATAGCGTTTTTAATCAAATTTTCCATTACCCATTGAAACAGATCGGCATTGAGCATGGTTACGGAGTCATTTGCGCCGGGTTTAAATTCCAAGAGAATATTTTTGGGTATGCGCGATTGGAAATAGAGAACGGTTTGTTTGATTTCTTCATGAATGTTGCGGGGTTCCAATTGGGGAATCGACCCGATTTTTCCAAACCGGTTTGAGATTACCTTAAGGCGATGAATATCTTTTTGCAGTTCTTCCACGGGTGTAAGCGAGGGGTCGGTTTTCATGAGTTCCACCCATCCCATGAGCGAAGAAAGCGGCGTTCCTATTTGATGTGCGGCTTCTTTGGCCATCCCCGCCCATAGTCGATTTTGTTCCGAGATGCGCGAAGTGTAATAATACAAATAAATAATTCCGACGAAAAGCAAAAAAATCAAGATAAATACCAAAGGATACCAAGTGAGTTTACGCAATAGAGTCGAATTTCCGTAGTATAAATATTGATTACCTTTGTCGAGTGTGATAATGATAGGTTCGTTTTCTTTTTGGAAACGATTTAGGTTTTTTTGCAATTTGACGGGGTCGTTAACGACGGTTTCGGGTAAATTGGCGGTTTGGAGAATTTTACCCGTCGAGTCGGTCATGATGACCGGGATGGTTTTGTTTTTGATAACGATTTGGATGGGTAGATTTACGTCGGCATCGACGGGAGCTTCGATGATACGTTTTTCGGCTTCGGCCCAAAGTTCCATTTTTTCACGCTCCTGTTCTTTCATTTGTTGAAAGAGCACAAATGAATTCCACAAAATAACCGCAACCCCCGCCACTAAAACAAGCAGCAGGTATTTCTTCCGGTGAAGTTGCCAATGTTTAATCGACTGCCTGAGCAAATTCTTCTATTTTCTTGACGATTTCTTCTCCGATGCGTTCTTGTGCTTCCACGGTGGACGCTCCGATATGCGGCGATAAAGAAACCAACGGGTGCATTAATAGTTGTATCGGCGGTTGCGGTTCGTCGGCAAAGACGTCTAAAGCCAAAAAGGAGAGTTTTCCGTTTTCGAGGGCTTTGACGGCCGCTGCTTCGTCAATCACGCCTCCTCTTGCCGCATTAACGATACCGGCGCCATCTTTCATCATATCGATTTCTTTTTCTCCAATTACCGGTTCGGCTTGTGCCGGAACATGAAGCGTAAGAAAATCGGCATTTTTCAGCACTTCTTCTTTGGAAACGGTTTTTATGGAAAAATCCAAGCTTTGTCCGTCAAAAAATTGTAAATGTATTATGGCTTCTTCGATATACGGGTCATAAGCCAAAGGTTTCATGCCCAATCCGACGGCTATTTTGGCTACTTCGCGACCGATACGGCCGAAACCTATAATACCCAGGGTTTTCCCTTGTAATTCGCGCCCCTTGGAGTATTTTTTTTTCAGTTGTTTGAATTCGGTGTCGCCCGTCAAAGGCATTTCGCGGTTGCTTTCATGCAAAAAACGAACGCCGCTCAATAGGTGTGCAAATACCAATTCCGCCACCGAGTGCGAAGAAGCCGAGGGTGTATTATGCACCGTCACACCTTTTTGTTTGGCATAGTCCGTGTCGATATTGTCCAAACCAACACCGGCACGTATGATCATTTTCAGGGGTTGTGCTTTGTCCAATAATTCCTTGCGCACTTTGGTTGCGCTGCGGACGATCAATACGTGGATATTGTGTTCATTGATAAAATCCGCCAGGTTTTCTTGTTCCACTTTGGCGGTATACACTTTGTGACCCGTTTTTTCGAGTGCTTTACGTGCGCTTCCGGCCAAGCCGTCATTGGCTAAAATATTGAGTTTTTTCATGATTATTAAGCTTTTTTCTCCAGTTCCTGCATGACTTCCACCAGGGTTTTCACACTTTCCAATGGCAACGCGTTGTAGAGCGAAGCTCTGTATCCGCCTACGCTGCGGTGCCCTTTCAAACCTATTATACCGGCTTCTTTCCACATTCGGTCGAATTCGGGGCGCAATGATTCGTCGGTCAAGTCAAAAGTTACGTTCATCATGCTGCGGTCTTCTTTGCGTACTTTGGTGTTGAACAGCGGGTTTCGATCCAATTCTTTGTAGAGAAGCCGGCTTTTTTCGCGATTGATTTTCTCCATGGCTTCCACGCCGCCTTTTGCTTTGACCCATTCGAGCGTGAGCATACTCACATACACGGCAAATACCGGCGGCGTATTAAACATGCTTCCTTTGGCAATGTGCGTTTCATAATCCAGCATGGTGGGGATGCGGCGTCCTGTTTTTCCGAGCAAAGATTTTCTAACGGCTACCAGAACGGTTCCCGCAGGGCCCATGTTTTTTTGCGCACCCGCATAAATCAAACCGAAGCGGTTAAAATCCAATTTTCGACTGAAAATATCGGAACTCATATCCGCCACCAGCGGCACTTCGGTTTCGGGAAAATCGAACATTTGGGTTCCGTAAATGGTATTATTGGTGGTGACATGCAGATAGTCCGCATCTTCCGGCACGGGGTAGCCTTTTGGGATGTAGCTATATTGTTCGTTAGCCGACGAAGCCACCACCACCGTTTCGCCGAAATAGCGACTCTCTTTAATCGCTTTCGACGCCCAAGCACCGGTGTCCAAATAGGCAGCTTTTTTGTGCATTAAGTTGTAAGGAATTTGCAAAAATTGCATGCTAGCGCCTCCTTGCAAAAACAAAACCTCAAAATCATCATCCAAGTTCATCAGTTCTTTAACTAACGTGCGTGCTTTTTCCATCACTGCGCTAAATTCCGCACTGCGGTGCGAAACGGATAAAATCGATACACCCATGCCGGCAAAATCATCTATGGCTTGTTTAGCCTGCTCATAGACGGGACCGGGTAAAATACCGGGGCCCGCAAAAAAGTTGTGTTTTTTCATTTCCGGTTTAAAAATTTTTAAGCTCAAAGTTAGGAAAAAGAATGCAGAAAACCGGAAATTTCATTACGATTAAAATGCCTGTAGATTATTTGTATTTCCAAACGGTTAAATTTTTCTTACCACCAACCGAAATATTTTAAAACGGCATAAGTGATAATAAGCAAAACGGCCAGTATAAGCATAAAGCGGGTGCCGGTTTTAATGAAAATCCGGTTTTTCTTTTCATATCTTTTGAATTGTCCGCGAATGCGGGCTTCGATTTCCGCCCGTTTCGGATCGGCGTATTTTTTTTTCATCGCTTCCAGGCGTTCTTTACGCTCGTCGTAGTAGCGCGGCGTATATTCGAATTTATTGCTTTTCGGTGTGTGACTGAACATACCCATGATGTCGATGGTTTTATCAAGTTTGTTTATAAGTGATTAATTTCATTATTAATGCTGCGTAACATCCCAAAAAGTGTGTATGGAAGTTTGTTGTTCCATTTCAAAGATAAAATTTTTTTTACAAAGTGGCCGTATTTTTTCTTAAAAAGCCCATTTTTAGGCTGTCGCCGGAAAAGGAGAAATTAGTCTATAAGCACAAAGAATAAAAACCGAAAATCCCTAAAAATTTTCACCCGGCTAGAAGAATTTACGCTTTTTTTGAGAAGCCTT
>Ga0256834_1000676_pt1 | contig 24423 bp, 24 predicted proteins | sample 4281140metaG_FD_190536 | JGI IMG/M metagenome (GOLD analysis project Ga0256834, IMG submission 190536) | Hydrothermal vent microbial communities from East Pacific Rise, Pacific Ocean - 4281-140 | ecosystem: Environmental > Aquatic > Marine > Hydrothermal vents | place: Pacific Ocean: East...
ATAAGGAACGACTAATTATACATTATCTATGATTGCTAATGTTAATGGTACCGTTACTGTAATTGAAGACTTTATGATGAAAGAATCTTTCCCTACAGAATTTATTATTACTTTGCAATCAATCGCAAGTGCTTTGTCAATTCCTATAAGTGATATTAACTTTGGTGATTCATTCAACTTTGTTGCTGTTGCAACTAGAAATGATGGTATTTTGTTTAATGGTAATACTCCAACTTTTAATGAAGGTGATTCTGTATTATTGGTGATGAAGTACTTGATGGTGGTGACACTGAAGGTACATTAAATATACCTTCTACTGGATACTTTAGTGCGATGAACTTTGGTTTTATTATTGCATGTGATGCATTTTCCCCTAGTGATGCAACTGGTATTTACACAATTGTAGAATCTACATTTTTTGGTGTTACTGGCGAAACACGCGAAGTTATTGGCGGTCCTTATGATGATGGTACTTTAGTTTTAGCAGATAATCAAATTGCTATAATAGGAGCAGAATGGAATATAGACGGAGGAGATTCATTAATATTTAAAATTACTGGAAATGGATTAGTTACAGATTTTGATGAAGAAGGTGAAGGTTTGTCAATACCAGCTTCTGCTGGAGTTTTACCCGAAGATGCATTTCATTTGATTGAAAAAGGAATTGTGCTACCTTGTGTTAATAAAATTGATTTAAATTATAATATTTATCCATATACTGGTAATGAGCACAAATTTGTATTAGAAAGAAATTAAAAAATATTAGATTAATCTTAAAAAGCCTTATTTATTAAAATAAGGCTTTTTTTCCTTTAAAATTTAATATTTTTTAACAAAATTATAGTTTGAATAACTAAAAATATATTCTATATTTGTCTTTATTAACCATGCCATATTATGAAAAAAACACTATTACTAATATTCATTTCTTTATTTGTATCTATAAATGCACAAACAAAAAATGAAATTAAAAAAATTACAAAAAATTATAATAAAGTTATTTTAACCAAAATGGCTAAAGAATTTTCAACTATTTATAAAAAAAATAAAACTTTTGCCATCAAATTTGCACAAGAAAACAATTTGCCTCTTATTGTAAATGGCAAAAATGGATATATTGCTGAAATTCAAAGAATAGTTGATGGTAAGCCAATTTATTATGAAACTAAAAATATTATTGCTGCTAGAAGTACAAGAGCAAATTTTTTACATAATGGTGCATCTCTAGGTCTAAATATTGAAGGGCAAAATATGACTGCCTATGTTTGGGATGGTCAAAGAGCTAGAGCATCACATATTGAATTTAATGTTGGTGGAAATTCAAAGGTTACGGATGGCGATACAGGTATAGGTGCAGGTACTACAAATAACAATCATGGCACTCACGTTACTGGTACTATAGTTGCTATTGGTGCAAACACAACAGCTAAAGGAATAGCACCACAGGCTAATGTAATTGGCTATACTTGGAATAATGATTTAGTTGAAGCGACAATAGCAGTTAATAATGGAATGCTATTATCTAATCATTCTTATGGTGCAATAGCCCAATTTTTACAACCTTGGCAGTTTGGCGCTTATGACATAAGTTCTAGAAGATGGGATAATCTAATGTACTCGGCTCCATATTACTTAATGGTATCTGCTGCTGGCAATGATGGTAATGATAATTCTAGCAATACTTCTCCTTTAGATAACATCTCTAACCGTGACAAACTTTCATTTGATCAAACTTCTAAAAATGGATTAACTGTAGCAAATGGACAAGATTTATCGGTAAATAGTAATGGTGAATTAAATAGTTCGCCAGCAATTAACTCTAGTAGTAGCCAAGGACCAACTGATGATTATAGAATTAAGCCAGATATAACAGGTAATGGTACATTTTTATTTTCGCCAATTGGCACAAGTGATAATGCTTATGATTCTTATATGGGAACATCGATGGCTTCTCCAAATATTACAGGTTCATTATTACTATTACAGCAATTATACAATCAAGAAAAAGGTCAATTTGCTTTAGCAGCTACTATTAAAGGTCTAGCATTACATACTGCTGATAATGGTGGTTCTGCTGGACCAGATGCCGTTTTTGGTTGGGGTTATATGAATACAAAAAAAGCCGCTGAAGTTATTTTAAGTTCTAATTCAATATTACAAGAAAGAACTCTTAATGATGGTGAAACTTTAACTTTTGATATTATTGCAAATGGAACAGACCCACTTGGGGTTTCAATATCATGGACTGATCCACCATCTAATAATGTTAATTTTGGAACTATAAATGATAATACACCTGTTTTAGTAAATGATTTAGATATTAGATTAACTAAAAATGGGGTAACTTCTAGACCTTGGAAATTAACAAGTGCAAATAATAATACAAATGGAGATAACCTTGTCGATCCATTCGAGAAAATAGATATCATTCACGGTAATGGCACATACACTGTTACTGTAAATCATAAAGGAAGTATTACAAATAATAGTCAAAATTTCACCATTATTGTTACAGGTATTACTTCTTCTAATTTAAGTACTAATTCTAACCAATTAGAAAATGTAAATGTATGGCCAAATCCAACAAATGGATTAGTAAATCTAACATTGAATACATTTATTGATACTGATATCTCAGTATATAACACTATAGGAGAAAAAGTATTTAAAAAACATCTAAATAACAATAATACCAACAATCAGATTAACTTAAGCAATTTAACGAAGGGTATTTATTATATTTCTATTACACAAAACAATAAATTTTACACTGAAAAATTAATTCTAAACTAAACTTAAAATATTATGAAAACAAAATTACTTTTTAATTTATTATTTTTTACAACCTTAACTATTAGTGCACAGTTTTGGACAGAACAATACACTGATTTTTCAACTGTTTCAAGAGGTATTAACAATATCAGTATTGTTGATGCTAATATTGCATGGGCAAGTGCTTATGATGGTACTGCAACTGCTGGAGCTGTCAGAGATTTTACCCGAACAACAGATGGTGGTACAACGTGGACATCTGGAAGTATTAATCCAAGTGCAAACCTTAGAGTTGCTAGTATTAGTGCAGTTTCTGCCGATTTAGCTTGGTCAGTATTGTACAAATCTTCAGGTAATGGTGTAATGGGTGTTTATAACACATCTAATGGAGGAACAACTTGGACTAGACAAACTACAGCAAATTTTAATCTATCTGGATCCTTTCCAAATGTAGTGCATTTTTGGGATGCAAATAATGGTTTTTGTCAAGGAGATCCTGTTGGTGGTTACTATGAACTATATACTACTACCAATGGAGGGACAACTTGGACAAGAGTACCTCAAGCAAATATTCCTGCTCCTATAGCAGGTGAATATGGATATGTTGGTCAAATTTTCACAAGTGGCAATAGATTATGGTGGACAACAAATAAAGGAAGAATATTTAGATCTGATGATAAAGGTTTAACATTTACTGTTTACCAATCTCCAATTACAGACTTTGGAGGTACTGCTGCTAGTGGCGAAATATCTTTTTGGAATGCAAATGATGGTTTTTTAGTAAACAATGCGGGTGCAACATGGAAAACTACAGACGGTGCAGAAACTTGGACTCCATTTTTCCCAAATACAGGTATTGTTTTTAATGGAAGTATTGCTTGTATACCAGGGACTACAAAAATTGTTTCTACCGCAGTAGACCAGTCAAATTCTGGTAGTTCTTATTCTTTGGATGGTGGTGCTAACTGGACAATCATTGATACAGTTCAACACATTGCTGTAAGTTTTTTAGATGAAAATATAGGTTACTCCGGAGGATTTAACGCAGCAACCGAAGGCGGTATTTTTAAATACACAGGTACAGAATTAACTGCTGCAGTTAATGACAACACACTTAACACATTCAAAGCATTTCCAAACCCTGTAGAGAATATCATTACTATAGAAGCAAATGATACAATTACAAATGCAGAAATATTTAATGTTTTAGGTCAAAGTGTATTTAAAACAGATAGTAATCAAAATACGTTAAATGCTGACATGAGTAACTTTACATCAGGAACTTATATTCTTAAAGTAACTATTAATAATTCAGTTCAAACAATGAAGTTAGTAAAATAATAATTACTAGTTTTTATATTTTAAAAGGCTATCAAAATTTGATAGCCTTTTTTTTATGAAAAAAACTTACCTTTACCCAATGCAAAACAACCAAACCATTTTCGGCATAAGAGCAATTATTGAAGCAATTAACTCAGGTAAAGAATTAGAAAAAATTTATTTACAAAGAGAAGTTAAAAGTTCTTTAATGAAAGAACTTGCGATAGAAATTAAAAAAAATAAAATTGCTTCTAGTTACGTACCAATAGAAAAACTAAATAAATTATCTAAATACCAAAACCATCAAGGTGCTGTTGCAAAAATATCTGAAATTGCTTTTACAAATCTAGAAGAACTTTTAGAAAAATTAACAGAACAAAAAGAAGCACCGTTATTCCTCCTACTCGACCAAATAACAGATGTTAGAAACTTTGGTGCAATAATTAGAACCGCAGAATGTACAAACGTAAACGGAATTATAATACCAAATCATGGTAGCGCACCATTAAATGCAGACGCCATAAAAACTTCCGCAGGAGCAGCATTCAAAATACCAATTTGTAAAGTAGAACATATAAAAGATGCGCTTTTTATGCTACAAGCATCTGATATTCAGATTGTATCTATAACCGAAAAGACAGAGGATTTAATATATACAGTAGATTTAAAAAAACCAACTGCATTAATAATGGGATCCGAACAAAGAGGAATTTCGCCTTCTGTACTTAAGATGAGTGATGCCAAAGCAAAACTACCTTTATTAGGAGAGATAGAATCTTTAAATGTTTCTGTAGCTTGTGGTATTGCTTTATATGAAGTTATTAGGCAAAGAATGTAATCCTATCCTTCCCGAAGGAAAGATAAATCAAACTCAAATTATATTAAAAAAATAGCATATTTATTTTCATTAAGTTTTGACTAAAGACCAATGACCATAGACCAAAGTCCAAATAGATATTTCATAGAACTTTCCTACAACGGAAAAAACTACTATGGTTGGCAAATACAACCCGAAGTCATAACAGTTCAAGAAGAAATTGAAAGCGCATTAAGTAAATTATTAAAATCAGAAATTAAAATTATAGGTGCTGGCAGAACAGATACTGGTGTACATGCAAAACAAATGTTTTCTCATTTTGAGTTCGAATCGACAATCGACATTCATTTAATTACACATAAATTAAATGCTTTCTTATCGGATAATATTGTTATTAAATCAATTTTTCAAGTAAACAATGATTTGCATGCAAGATTCAGTGCTACTAAAAGGAGTTATGAATATCAAATTTATCTTGGTAGAAATCCATTTTTGTTAGATACTACTTGGCAAATTTATAATAAAACTTTAGATGTTGCTAAAATGAATGAAGCCGCTTCCATTTTATTAAAACATACAAATTTCAAATGCTTTTCTAAATCAAAAACGGATGTACATACCTACGATTGTAAAATATATGAAGCAAAATGGATTCAAAATGATAACCATTTAACATTTCATATTACTGCAAACCGATTTTTAAGAAATATGGTTCGCGCAATAGTAGGCACATTATACGAAGTTGGTCTACATAAAATTTCTTTAGAAGAATTCAATACTATCATTATTAGTCAAAATCGAAGTAATGCAGGTATTTCAGTGCCAGCAAGAGCGCTTTTTTTAACTAAAATAGAATATCCAGGGAACTTCTAAAAGTATTAAATTATTATCTGCCGTTTTCTTTTCCCGCTGATTTCGCAGATTTTCACAGAACTGACTCAATAAAATTCCTGAACAGAATACTGAATGTATTTCGGATCACATATTTTTTATGGGGATTAGGCAAAAAGTTTGTGTAATCTAAATAGGAAAAATTTAGTATCAGATACTCCTCTTAAATTTGCTCTAAAGAGTTTGATTTTAGCATTAAATGATTCTGCATTTGCGTTGGTGTTTCGATTAATAAAGAAGTTTAAAATATTATCAAAGTTTGCTTTTACAGTATTTGCAGTTGTATAAAATGTTTCTAGTTTTTGTTCAAAAGTATCTTCTATCCATAAATTAAATCGTTCTAATGCTTTTAATTGGTCTGTATTTTCATAAATAGATCTAAATTCTAAAGTGTGTTTATATGCTTTTTTTAATTCTGGGTATAATTTAAATAATAAGTCTATTCTTATTTTTTGATTTTCGGTTAGATTATTAGGTTTCTTTGCGATGATATATCTACTTCTTGCTAATAATTGTTTTGGTGTATCGCCATTAGATAAAACTATGGGTTTGTATTTAATTCCTTGTTTTTTTGCCTGTTCTATCGCTTTGTTTTCTTTATCTAATTCTTTCCATCGTTGTTTAATTCGGATATGCTGTAAAGATTCCATTGCTAATTTGACAACATGAAAACGGTCAGTAACCAAATATGCTTTAGGGAAAGATACTTTTACGGCTAGTTCCATATTTTTTGCCATATCTAAAGTGATTTCTTTTACTTTTTTTCGCTGTTCTAATGGTATTATTTCTAGCACCTTTATAATATCAGATGATTTAGTTCCTTTTACAGATGCAATTAAAGTACCTTTCTTGCCTTTACCTTTTTTATTGGTAATAAAAGTGTATAATTCTCCTTGTGATAATGCAACTTCATCAATACTTAAATAATCACCCATATTTTCTGGAAACAACATGTGTTTCTCTGCATGTGATTTTTGATTCCACTGTTTAAAACCACTACTAACTTCCTTGTAATGTTTTAGTAACGTATAAGACTTAACACCATAATAACTAGATATATTGCTAATGGTATCTACTCGTGTCGAGACCTGTACCTTTTAAAAAAGCAGCAAGTTCTTTTGTCAATTTTGAACCTACTGCTATAAAACTATAATCACTCTTAATTTCCTTTTTAGTGTCTTTTTTACGCCATCTACGTCGCTTAATAACTAAATAAACCGCTTTACCTCGTATAGGGAAATCTTGAATAATCTTTGCTTTATAAAAACCTTTAGATTCGTAATCCTCTTTTATATAGTTTGTGGGTAATTCGTTTTTCTCCTCTAAATAAATATAGAAAATTTCTCGTCTTAACTTTACCTCACATAAACTCTGAATATCGGTAATTATAAAATGATTTAAAAGGTCTTTTGGTAAAAATAACGCTGTCAAAATGATATGTTTTAATCACAAAAATAAACATTAATCCCCAACTTTTATATGTGAATACTGAATACTGAATACTGAATACTGAATACTGAATACTGAATACTATCAAAAAAAAACTAATACTTCAATTTAACAAATAATATTCTTAATATTCACTAATTTCGCAGTTCACAATAAATAATAATGTCAGAAAAAAAAGTAACTGGTAAAATATTCGATTTAAAACTTTTTAAAAGATTATTAAGTTATATCTCTAATTACCGTTTTGCTTTTTATATTTCGGTAACTACCGTTTTATTATTAGCTGGTTTAGCAGTAATAAGACCTTTTTTATTAAGACAAATTGTAGATCAATATATAATCAATAAAATAGCAGATAAATTATTACTCTTTAGTTTATATATGTTAGGAGTTTTAGTATTGGAAATTATTTTTCAATTTCTATTCATCTATTTTGCAAACTTTTTGGGGCAAAGTATCATAAAAGATATTCGAATTCAACTTTTTAAACACCTTTCAAAGTTTAAAATGACTTACTTTAACAATACCGCAGTTGGCAAAGTTGTTACTAGAGTTGTGTCGGATATTGAAACTATTGCTAGTGTTTTTGGACAAGGGTTATTTGTTATTATTAGCGATTTACTAAAGATGCTTGCCATAAGTTTTGCAATGCTTTTCATTAATTGGAAATTAGCCCTAATTACATTTGTAGCATTACCTGTATTAATTTATGCTACCAGAATATTCCAAAAAGCAATGAAATCTGCTTTTCAAGAAGTAAGAACCGAAGTGTCTAACTTAAATAGTTTTGTACAAGAAAGATTAACAGGTATGAAAATTGTGCAACTCTTCACTAGAGAAAAAACAGAGTACGAACAGTTTAAAATAATCAACGAAAGGCATAAAAAAGCATGGGTAAGAACGGTTTGGTATAACTCCATATTTTTCCCTATTGCGGAAGTTGTTCCTTCTATAATTTTAGGTTTTGTCGTTTGGTATGGCGGTAGCAGTATGTTAACCTCTGGACAAACTTCCGCTGGTGATATTATGAGTTTTATTATGATGAATCAGATGTTGTTTAGACCTTTGAGACAAATAGCGGACAAATTCAACACCTTACAAATGGGAATGGTTGCGGCCGAAAGGGTTTTTGATATTATTGATGATGATCAACTTGAAATTCAATCCCAAAACTTTGGAACAAAATCATTAATAAAAGGTAATATCGAGTTTAAAAATGTACACTTTAGCTATATTGAAAACGAAGAAGTTCTAAAAGGTATTTCTTTTAAAGTAAAAAAAGGACAAACCATTGCAGTTGTTGGTTCTACAGGCGCAGGAAAATCAACTATCATAAATTTATTGAACCGCTTCTACTCTATTAATTCTGGTAAAATAAGTATTGATAATCAAGATATTTACAACTTCGATTTACACGATTTACGAAAACAAATTGCAGTAGTATTACAAGATGTTTTTTTATTTTCGGATACTATTTTTAATAATATCACTTTAAATAATGAGAACATTACTTTAGAGGAAGTACAAAATGCTGCAAAAAAAATAGGAATTCATGAATTTATCATGAGTTTGCCGAACAATTACAATTATAATGTAAAAGAAAGAGGCATCATGCTATCTTCGGGACAAAGACAACTTATTGCCTTTTTACGTGCTTATGTTAGCAAACCAACTATACTAATTTTAGACGAAGCAACTTCATCTATCGATTCGCAATCGGAATTATTAATTCAAAATGCAACCGAATTAATTACTAAAGACAGAACATCTATAATCATAGCACATAGATTAGCAACCATTAAAAATGCGGATACTATTTTAGTTATGGATAAGGGCGAAATAGTAGAACAAGGCAATCATAAAGAACTTATTGCCTTAAAAGGTTATTATAGTAATTTATATGAAATGCAATTTGAAACTACGGTGTAATCTATTTCACGCAAAGTCGCGAAGAAAATAATGCAAAGGTCGCAAAAGTTAAAGTGTATAATAAAGTAATCAAAAACCATTATTTGTTCTGATCAACTCTCCAGTTATTATAAATAATGTAATAATTAAGGTTATAATTATAAGTGATATGAAATTTCCAAATCTTCTAATTCGCATAGATTTCTTAGAAATTTTATTGATAATTGTACTATGCTTTTTTTTGAAAATCAACCAATTTAATCCAAATAATAAAATAACAACGCTTATTCCAATCCATTTTGACGTAACAAAATACATTCCTTCATTTTCAAATAATAAGTACAAATCATATATTGAAGTGAGAAACAATGATTCTAACATTGATATTGCTGCAATACAATAAAAAAAAGGGTCATCATACTTTTGTACTTTTATTATTTTTGTGTAAAAGCAATAAATTGCATAATAAAAGTAATTAATTATCATAATTTTATTATTCGATTTTACAGAGGTTGTGGTTTACTTATTTTTGGTTTTTGAAGTAATAATTTAAATTCTTAAATCTCCAATCAACAATCTCCAATCGTTAATCTTTTTTAGCATTTAAGGTGTTTTTTTTTTTAAAAATATTTTAATCTACCCAAAGTTATATAATATAAGCCATAAAACTTTGCGTTCTTTGCGAAAACTTTGCGCCTTTGCGCGAACCTTTTATTCCAAATCTTCCTTTAACAATTCAATCAACTTATCGGTATCATTAAAAAGAATAAATTCACCATTTTTAATATACACTATTTTACCAGTTTCTTCTGAAACCACTAAAACTAAAGCATCTGTTTGTATCGAAATACCTAATGCTGCTCTATGTCTAAGTCCGAATCTTGTAGGTATTTTCACATCATTAGCAATTGGCAAAATCACTCTTGTTGCGGTAATAATATTATCTTCGATTATTAATGCACCATCATGTAAGGTGCTATTTTTATAAAAAATACTTTTTAAAATAGGTTCATTTACTTCAATATACATATCATCGCCTGTTTGTTTATATGCTTCTAAACTATTATTTCTGCCAATTACTATTAATGCACCTGTTTTGGTTTTACCCATTTCTACACATGCTTTAACAATTGTTTCTACACTTGTTTCTATGGCAACTTCCGATTTTAAAAAACTCATTTGTTTTAAAAATCCTTTTCTACTAGCAAAATTGGAAGAACCAACCATCAATAAAAATTTACGGATTTCTTGTTGAAAAACTATTAATAATAATAAAACACCGCCACCAAGAAACTTACCCAGAATTTCGCTAAGCATTTCCATTTGTAACATTTCTGTTAACTTCCAAATTAAAAATATAATAGCAATACCTAAAAAAATATTAATAGCAACCGTACCTTTAACTAATTTATATATGTAATATAAAAGAGTCGCCACTAGAATAATATCTAATGCATCTAAAAAACCAAAATTTAAAAAATCTAACATTAATGTAAAAGTAATATTAATTTATGATACTAAAATTGCTAATTGGTCTTAAATTTATCGCCAATTTTTTCTAATATAAAAATAACTGCAAAACCTAAAATCGCTAATACAATAGCAAAAGTTAACTGATGATCTTCTTGAAAATTAAAAGGAGAAATACTTTTTTCTAACAAAGGTTTTATTTCGCCATGCGAATTTGTAAATGTAGAAATTGTTTCTTTCCAAGGCCAAATTTTATTTAACGAACCTATTACAAATCCTGTTAAAACAGCTAGAGTTAAATTATTATATTTATCGAATAACCATTTTAATATCTTTGCAAAAGATAATAAACCGATAATAGCACCCAAACCTAATAAAAATATTTTTTTAAAATCATAGTTATGAATAGCATCTATTGCAGGTTTATAAGCACCTAGTAATAATAAAATAAATGCTCCTGAAATACCAGGTAATATCATAGCACAAATAGCTAATGCACCAGAAAATACTAAAAATAAAGGTGAATTATTGCCACTCATTGGCGGAATAATAGTGATGTAATATGCAACTCCAATTCCAATTAATAATAATAAAACAGTTAAAATATTCCATTTTTTAATCTGTTTTACAATGTATAATATACTTGCCAAAACTAATCCGAAGAAAAAGGACCACAACAAAACAGGGTGTTTTTCTAATAAAAATTTAAAAACGTTTGCTAAGGAAACAACACTTATACCAATACCAATAAACAAACTCAGTAAAAAACTACCATTAACAGATTTAAACATTGCTTTAAAACCATCTTGTTTTAAAATTTTTAAGGTTTTAAAACTAATGGAATTAATACTGCCAATTAATTCGTTATAAATACCTGAAATAAAAGCAATTGTTCCGCCAGAAACTCCTGGGACAACATCTGCTGCTCCCATTGCTAAGCCTTTTAAACTTATGATAAAATAATCTCTAAATGATCTATGCATTTCTATATTTTGCAATTAATTTTTTTACACTTTCCTTTTCAAAAACATTAGGAAATACTTCTTTTATTATTTCAAAATAATCGAAATCTTTTTTTAGTGCATTTTCTAAATGAAATAAACCTTCTTTTTCGTTTCGCAATAAAAAATAATTACCGCTTATGCGATAGGTGATTTCAACATAATCTCCAAATATTTTTTTTGCTTCATTAAGTAAATTAATAGCATCTTGATAATCTCCAATAAAATGATAAACATCGGTCAATGCTAAAAATATTTCTATTCTATCTTCGCCTAATGTGATAGAGTCTTGAAACGCTACAGCTGCTTCTTCAAAAAGGTTTAATTTTATATTTATTTCAGCAAATAAATTTATATAATCTAAATTTGTTGGGTCAACTTCTAATGCTTTCTGAATAAAATATAATGCTTTCTGAACGTTGTCTTCTTTTAAATATATTTTAACTAAATGCAACCAACTTTCTTCCATCATTGGATCTTCTTGGGTTGCTTTGTAATAAAAACGCATTGCCTGTTTTGAATTTTCTAGTTTTTCATAACAACTTGCAATTTGCAAATAAGAGAAAGCAGTAGGATCATCTAATTCTAATGTTATTAAATAATTTGAAATAGCTTCTTCGTATTTATTTTGAATTTCTAGAATTTTGGCTTTTTCAAAATAAGCACCAACAAAATATTCATCAACTAAAATGGCATAATCAAATGCTCTTATTGCTTCATTATATTTTTCTAGATAAAAATATTGCCTACCTAACTGATGCCAAGCAACTTCAGAATACGGATTGCCATCAATAAATTTGTCTAAAAACACAATTGCTTCGTTATGCAACTCATTCATATCTAAACAATAAATAACATTATACAATGCCGTATAATCTTCATTATTTATGGCTAAACAAATTTTAAAATGCTCTGCGGCAACATCAAATTTTTCAATAAATAAATATTCCATCCCAATTAAAGAGTGAATATCTATTAAATCATCGGTATGTTTTAAAGCAAATTTTAAAACTTTAATTGCTTCTGCATGTAAATTTTGTTTAGATAATATTGCTGCTTTCTGAATATAAATTTCATCAAAAGTTGGTTCAATTTTTTCTAATTGAAATATTATTTTTTCAGCATCTTTCAATCTATTTTCAAAGATTAAAAGTTCTACTTTAATCAATTTTAATCTAATAGAACTAGGATGTTGACTCAAACTAAGTTCTATTGCCTTATTCGCTAATTTAATTTTACCTGTATCTAAATAAAAATAAACAATCTCTTCAAACTCTTCAGAATCAAAGAAAAATACTTTGTTAGATTTAAGCATATTCTCGAATTTAGATAAGGCTAATTTTCTATTTTCATTGGAAAAATTCTGCATAAGCATTTCTAATTATTGTTATGTGAAAGGTACATAAATCAAATAGTGCTAAATTTTTAAAATTTAAAATCTTCTTAACAAAATAGTTAACAATAATTAAATTCAAAATTTATTGTGTAAATTGCGATCGAATTACAAAACGTAAAATGTCTCGTAAAATATTACTTAACGAAAAAGAGATAAACATAATTTTACATCGATTAGCATGTCAGTTAATCGAAAATCATGACGATTTTTCAGAAACAGTTTTAATAGGTCTACAACCTAGAGGTGTCTTTTTTGCCCAACGATTAATTGCATTATTAAAGAATGAATATGCTATTAAAGATATTAAATACGGACAATTAGACATTACTTTTTATAGAGATGATTTTAGACGACGAGAAGAACCATTACAAGCAAGTGAATCTAATATTAACTTTATTGTAGAAGATAAAAAAGTGGTTTTTATTGATGATGTATTATTTTCGGGTAGAAGTATTCGTGCAGCATTAACAGCAATTCAAGCATATGGCAGACCAAGTACTATTGAATTAATGGTTTTAATCGACCGAAGATTTAGTAGAAATTTACCAATTCAACCTAATTATAAAGGCAGACAAGTAGATGTTATTAATGCCGAAAAAGTTAAAGTTTCTTGGAAGGAAACTGACAAAAAAGATACTGTTTACCTAGTAACAGAAACTTCTAAAGACCAAAGACCAAAATCTAATGACTAAACTAAGTGTAGAACATTTATTAGGAATTAAATATCTTAAAAAACAAGATATAGATCTTATATTTAAAACTGCCGATCATTTTAAGGAAGTAATTAATAGACCAATTAAAAAAGTACCTTCGCTTAGAGATATTACCATTGCCAATTTATTTTTTGAAAATAGCACACGTACAAAACTCTCTTTTGAACTTGCGGAAAAAAGACTTTCTGCCGATGTAATTAATTTTTCTTCTAGCCAATCTTCGGTTACTAAAGGAGAAACTTTAATAGATACCGTAAATAATATTTTAGCCATGAAAGTGGATATTATTGTAATGCGTCACCCAAATGTTGGCGCTGGAGTTTTTTTATCTAAACATGTAAACGCTAAAATTATTAATGCTGGTGATGGCGCACATGAACATCCAACACAAGCACTACTTGACTCCTACTCTATTAGAGAAAAATTAGGCACTTTAAAAGGGAAAAAAATAGTTATTATTGGTGATATTTTACATTCAAGAGTTGCTTTATCAAATATATATGCTTTACAGTTACAAGGTGCTGAAGTAATGGTTTGTGGTCCAACAACCTTACTACCAAAATATATTGCTAGTCTTGGTGTAAAAGTAGAAACAAACATTAAAAAAGCGTTACAATGGTGCGATGTTGCCAATGTTTTAAGAGTACAACACGAGCGAATGGACATTAAATATTTTCCGAGTATTAGAGAATATACACAACTTTTTGGCATTAATCTTGATTTGTTAAAATCGCTAGACAAAAAAATTGTTATTATGCATCCTGGACCAATAAATCGTGGTGTAGAGATTACAAGTGAAGTCGCAGATTCTGACCAAGCAATTATTTTAAACCAAGTAGAAAATGGCGTTGCAATTAGAATGGCAATTATTTATTTGTTAGCGCAGCAGATTAGGAATTAGTGTTCAGTGTTCAAAAAAACAAAAAAATGAATTACAAATTAATAAAACTAACCAACCTAAACGAAATTACTCCGTTTACAGAAGAAAATTCAGGTCAAAACATTATTATAGATTTATCTGAATTAAAAATAACTTTAAAAGAAATCTTGCCTTTCCAAAAAATTGCGAATACAAATAGGGAAAATGGCACATCATTTGTTATTATAAATACAAGCGTAGATATTGATACTTTACCTGAAGAAATTAATGTTGTACCAACTTTACAGGAAGCAATTGATGTTATTGATATGGATGAAATGATGCGAGAACTTGAATAATTTAACTGTTAAGAACATAAAGAATTACAATATTCATAAATATGATTATCAATTCTTTGCGAACTTAGCGTAAAACTTTGCGACCCTTACGGTTAAAAATTATGGCTATTAGACTAACAATTTTAGGTTGTCATTCTGCAACTCCAAGAGTAGATTCTCACACAACTTCACAGTTTTTAGAGATTAACAAACAGCATTTTTTAATTGATTGTGGCGAAGGCACACAAGTACAACTGCGCAAATACAAAGTCAAATTTTCTAAAATATCTAGAATATTTATTTCACATTTACATGGCGATCATTTTTTTGGCCTAATTGGCTTAATTTCTACATTTGGTCTAATTGGTAGAGAAAAAGATTTACATATTTATGGCCCAAAAGGAATTAAAGAAATTATTGTACTACAATTAAAGTTATCCAAATCTTGGACTAACTACAACTTAATTTTTCATGAATTGGAATCTAAAAAAAGTGAACTCATTTTTGAAGATGATAACGTAGAAGTTTACACAATTCCCTTAACGCATAGAGTTTATACCAACGGCTATCTTTTTAAAGAAAAAATAGGCGAACGTAAATTAAACATTAAAGAAGTTTCAAAACATTCAGAAATTGAAATATGCGATTATCAAAATCTAAAAAACGGTAGGGATTTCACTAAAGAAAATGGCGAAATAATTGCGAATGTAGATTTAACAACCGATCCGACACCTGTTGTAAGCTATGCTTTTTGTAGCGATACTGTGTATAAACCCGATATTGTCAATATCATAAAAAATGTAGATTTATTATATCATGAAGCAACTTTTTTAGAAGACAAGGAATTTTTATGCGAAAAAACAAAACACAGTACCGCAAAACATGCAGCAAAAATTGCTTTAAAAGCAAATGTTAAAAAATTATTACTTGGTCATTATTCTAGTCGTTATGGCAATTTAGAATTATTTAAACAAGAAGCTCAAACCGTTTTTGAAAATGTGGAATTATCTGAAGCAGGGAAAGTTTTTGAGGTTAATAATGCTACAAACCACTGTGTTTAATGTTTTCAAAATTAAAAATACTACTAACTATTTTTATTTTATTTGAATTAATTTCTTGTAAAATAGATTATAAAACAAATAGAATCATTGGTCAATATACTTTTGATACTATAACTTTTAATGATACAAATGTTAAAGGAGAACTAATTACAAATACAATTATTTTCGAAAAAAACAACCAAATATATTTACCTAATAATATTAATGAATCTAATGAAAAAAAAGCAAATTGGTCCATCATTGAAGGCGATTTAATCAAAATAGAGTCATCAAACAAGATATTTAATGGTAATTATAAATTTAAATATATTTATGATAATTTGAAAAAACGACACGGAATTGAACTTAAATCAAAAACAACGCAACTAACTATTCACAAACTATTACCGTCATATTAAGTAATTCACTTTTATTTCATTTCAAAACATAATTATTCTACGCTGAGTGCATTATCATTTTTCTCTGTTAGCTATTCTATTTTTGTTAATTCATAGTTCGTACTTCTTCCACCAGCATTTTCTTTTTGCATTATTCCTTTTTCTATTAGATATTGAATATCACGTAATGCTGTATCTTGCGAACATTTGTTAATTTTAGCCCATTTTGAAGTAGTTAATTTTCCAGTGAAACCTTCCAATAATTTATTAAGCATTCTTTTTTGTCTTTCGTTTTGTATTTCTGTTGCGTATGTGTTCCAAAACTTGTGTTTATACAAGACCTTATTCAAAACAATTTCAGATGATTTTATAGAATTTAATAGGCAATTTAGAAACCAAACTAACCAATTTGTAACATTTAAAGTGCTTTGTTGTATTTTCTCTAATATTTCGTAATATGCTTTTCGCTCTAATCTTATTTGAGAAGACATACTATAATATCTCTGTGGAATTCCGTCTGATCTGGCCAAAAGCATATCCGTTATTGCTCTCGAAATCCTTCCGTTACCATCTTCAAAAGGGTGGATTGTTACAAACCAAAGGTGTGCTATTCCCGCTTTGATAACAGGTTCCATTTTTTCATTTGAATTTATCCAATTCAAGAATAATTTCATTTCTTTTTCTATCAATTCAGAATTTGGTGCTTCAAAATGCACCTTTTCTTTTCCCATTGCTCCTGAAATAACTTGCATTGGCCCAGTTGTGTCACTTCTCCAATTCCCAACTTTTATTTTGTACATGCCACTTCTTCCTGCTGGAAATAATGAAAAGTGCCAATCAAATAATCTTTCTTCTGTTAATTCATTTTTGAATTTTTGTGTTGCATCAATTAGCATATCAACAACTCCATCTACATTTCTTTCGGAATAAACAGAATTTTCAATTTGTATTCCTAATTTTTTTGCTAATGAGGAACGAACCTGTTTTGCATCTAATATTTCCCCTTCTATTTCTGTGGACTTCAATACGTCAAGAGTTAGGGTTTCAAGTACGGCTTCATTTCTTAGATTAAAACCCAATGCTTCCATTTTTCCCACAATTTTTCCTTGTAAGTTTCTTACTTCACTTAATAAATCAATTAACAATTTATTGTCCCAATTAAATTCTGGCCAATTTTCTTTTTGATGTATATAAGGTTTAAACATTATTCTCCGCATTATGTGCGACAAATATAGAGTTTATTCTCCGCATTTTAAAATATTCTCCACTATTATTTGCGGTGATTGATGTGTTATTCTACGCATTTGATATTACTTACTTAGACATTAAATTAATTTATTTAACTTTATCACATTATATACACGAAATATCATTTACCAGTAATTATCCTATATAATTTAATTGACAACAAGCAGAAATGAAAATTAAAAAACAAAACGAACTAACACTAAAGATTTAACCGAACTAACTATTCGGTCTAAATCTTATTGGAATTATGAAAAAAAACAAATTGAAGAATGGATAGAAGAATTAACTATTACGGAAAATTATATTGATGAAAACCAGATTTATAAACGTGAAGTTGACAAATCATTAATAGGTTTTTATGCATACCAATCAGAAAACAAATCTATAATAAAACTAAATTATTTTTTTATAGGACCAAAATATATTGGAAAAGGTTATGGAAAGATGTTAATGTTAAATTTTTTACAACGGATTGAAAATCATGGGTTTGAAAAAGTTATATTTGATGCCGACCCAAATGCTGAAAAATTTTATAGCAGATTTGGATTTAGTGTAATTGGAAAACTAAAAAGTTCAAGCAAAGATAGGTTTTGCCTATTATGGAATTAAGATTTAAAACAGTTATCAATAAAGAACTCTAAAATAATACAAGTTTTAATGCTTAAATCAAAGTTCACTACAAAGTCAACTTCGTAAACTACTAATTTTAAAACGCTTTCATCCTTAACAAAACTAAAGTACAAGCAACTTCAAAATCAATATTATGTTTAGTTAATAATTTATAGAAATTTTCATTTTCAGTACCAGGATTAAAAATAACACGTTTAGGTTTTAATGAAATTATATAATCGTAATAATTTTCTTGACGCTTTGCATTTAAATATAAAGTTACTGTATGAATATTTGTGTAAAGACGTTTTGACAAAACGTCTTTACACAAAACGTCTTTACACAAAATACTAATTCCTGCAACTTTACCTTCTCGCAAACCAATTGCTAATACATTTATATTGCTTTCAGTTAACATATGTATTGCTTTATTAGAATATCGCTCTGGTTTTAACGAAGCACCAATTACTAAAGTTTTTTTATTTGTCATAATTGTTAAAGTTATGTTAATCGTAAATTAAAAGTGTTACAAAGATAATTACTTGACGTCTATTTAATATTAAAATCAATCAAATCTTATCATGAAAAAAATTATTTGTCTTTTTATTTTACTATTAAGTTTTCAAATTCAAGCAAATAACTCAGATAATCCGTTGGCAAAAAACGGCGTAATTACTGGTAAAGTTATCGATGCAAATACTAAGAAACCTGTGGTTTATGTTTCTATTGTTATAAAAGACGTAACAGGCAAAACCATTACTGGCGGTATTACTGACGAAGAAGGTAATTTTAAAATCGACAAAATTCCAGAAGGAAATCATACATTAGAAGTGCAATTTATGGGTTACAAAACAGTTTCAAAACCATTTTCTATAACTAATAAAAAAACGAAAATAAACCTTGGTGAAATTTCTTTTCAAGAAGATGCACAATCTTTAGACGAAGTAGAAATTAGAGCAGATGTTTCGGAAACTATTCAAAAAGTAGACAGAAAAGTAATTAATATCGGTAAAGATTTAGTTTCGTCTGGCGCAACAGTTTCTGAAATCATGAATAATATTCCGTCGGTTAGTGTAGATCAAGATGGCAATATTAGTCTTAGAGGAAACTCAAATGTGCGTGTTTTGGTTGACGGAAAACCATCTACAATAGACGCTGCAACTTTGCTAAAACAAATACCTTCAACATCTATTAAAAGTGTGGAGTTAATTACGAATCCGTCTGCAAAATACAATCCTGAAGGCATGTCTGGTATGATTAATATTGTACTTAAAAAAAACGCAAATATGGGTTTTAATGGTAGTCTAAATACTGGCGTTACTTTTGGAGAAGATCCAAAATACAACGCTTCCATTAATATGAATTATAAAACTGGAAAAGTAAATTTCTATACTAATTATGGTTACAATGGCGGTATTTGGAATAATAATGGTTTTGTAAATAGAACCTCACAAGGTTTAAATCAAGATTTTATTTTTAAGTCTGACAATGAATCACATTTAGTAAAATTTGGTGCCGATATTTACATTAATGAAAAAAATACACTATCGATTTTTACCAATCAGAATTTTTCAACAAGTTCTGGTATAAATAGTACTTTAATAAATGATATAAACAATAATGCGAATGATTTAGTTCAAACAAACGATTCCGAAAATAAAAATGATACACAAACTTATAATTTAGATTATAAATTAGATTTTGAAAAGGAAGGTCATAATATTGAATTTGAAGCAAACCATAGCACAAGCAAACCTAAAGAAGATGCTAATTTTACAAAAACGCCTTCCGATGTTTTTACAGATGCTGATTTTAGCGTATTCAATTATTTTGATGACATTGATAATGAACGAAATAACACTATTTTTAATTTAGATTATGTGAATCCGTTAGACGATAATACAAAATTAGAATTAGGTTTTGAGACCAGGTTTAGAAGAACGGACAATAATAGAATTACCAATCAAGATAGGTTAATTTCAGAAAACCCAAACGATTATGAAAAAGTACCAAACTCAAATTTTCAATACGATCAAGATATATTTTCTGCATACGGAACAATTAGTAAGAAAATAGATAAATTATCCATTTTATTAGGAGTTCGAGTTGAAAACTATTTGGTAGATGCAAATTTTAAAACGTTTAACTTAGATAATTCTATCAATGAAAATATAAATTTTAATGATGACCAAATTAATGTTTATCCATCTGCATTTTTCACATATAATTCTTCGGACAAAAACCAATATCAGTTAAGTTATAGTCGTAGAGTTGATAGACCAAACCTGCAACAAGTTAATCCTATTAGAGAATGGTCTACCCCATTTATCACTTCGGTAGGTAATCAAAATTTAAACCCACAGTTTACTAATTCGATAGAATTTAACTATACCAGACAACTTAAAAAAGGTAGCATTACTTTAGGTACTTTTTATAGACATATTAAAAATAATATAAATCGCTCTATCGAAGTTGACCCAAATGACCCTGATAAATTATTATTATCTCATATAAATTCGGACAGTAATAATGCTTATGGCGTGGAATTGTCTAGTAATTATAGACTAAATAAATGGTGGTCGGTAAATGCAAGTTTTGATTTATATACACAAAAAGAAGAAGGCTTGGTTGGCATTAATAAAGTAAACATTACTAATACCAATTATAATTTTAGAGCAAATAATAATTTTAAAGCAACTAAAAATTTAAGTTTTACTTTATTCGGAATGTATAGAGGTCCAAATAAAAATCTACAATTTGATGTAGAAGAAATGTATAAAATAGATATTGGTGCAAGACTAAAAGTATTAAAAGGAAAAGGAAGTATTAGTGCAAGGTTTAATGATGTTTTTAACACCATGCATTTTGCATTCACATCAGATAGACCCATAGATCAAGTCGGAAAGTTCTTTTGGGAAAGCCAAACTGTTTACTTAGGTTTTAATTATCGTTTTGGCAACGGAAAAAATCGTACTAAAAGCAGAAAACGTAGAGATAATAACGAAAAACAAGGTGGCAGCGGATTTTAATAAAAAAAGTAAAGACGTTTTGCCAAAACGTCTTTACAAAATTTTTGAGTTAGTTTGCAAAACCCTAAAAAGCGAAAGTTTTTTAGGGTTTTGTATTTCTTATTAGTTGTGGTGTAAACAAATTTTAACTACTAATAATTATTTCTCCTAAATATTTTTTTTATATTGCAGACTTAACTAAACAAAAATCACTTTCAAATTATGAAGAAAAGACTCCTTTTAGTAATGGTATTGTTTTTACCATTTATAACATTTGCTCAGGAAATAGTCGAAAAAGGTCTAGATCAAAAAATTGACGAAATCTTTGGTAGTGCAACAGGTTGGTTTGTAAGTTTTATTTTTTATCAGATTACTTTTTCCGAAAATGTTAAAGTATATTGGGTTTTATTCCCATTAATTATAGGTGCAACATATTTTACAATTTATTTTAAGTTTATAAATTTTAGAGGTTTTTTAACCTCAATTAAAATTGTAAAAGGAGATTATGATGAAATTGATCATGTAACATCTTTAGAAGGCGCCGGAGATTCAACGCCAGGTGGCGATGCTATCGAAACTGCAAGAATAGAAGATCACGAAGGCGAAGTTTCGCATTTCCAAGCGTTAACTGCTGCATTATCTGCAACCGTAGGTTTGGGTAATATTGCTGGTGTTGCGATTGCATTATCAATTGGTGGTGCTGGAGCAACTTTTTGGATGATTATTGCAGGTTTCTTAGGTATGGCATCTAAATTTGTCGAATGTACTCTTGGTGTAAAATATAGAGATATTGACGAAAACGGTAAAGTTTTTGGAGGACCAATGTATTATTTAAGTAAAGGCCTTAAAGAAAAAAACTTATCTGGTCTAGGTAAAGTTCTTGCAGGCGTTTTTGCAGTAATGGTTATTGGTGGTTCATTTGGTGGTGGAAACATGTTTCAAGTAAACCAAGCATTTCAACTAGTAGAACATATTACAGGTGCAGAAGCATCTTTTTTTCATAATAAAGGCTGGTTATTTGGTTTAATAATAGCAATTTTTGTAGGTATTGTTATTATTGGCGGAATTAAAAAAATTGCGAAAGTAACCGATAAAATTGTGCCATTTATGGTGGTAATTTACGTTGCCGCTTCTATATTTATATTAGTAATGAAATATGATCAAATTGGCAATGCTTTTGCTCAAATATTTGACGGTGCATTTAATGCAAGAGGTATTGCTGGTGGAGTTGTTGGCGTTTTGGTTCAAGGATTTAAACGTGCGGCCTTCTCTAACGAGGCAGGAATTGGTTCTGCATCTATCGCACATTCGGCAGTAAAAACAAAATATGCTGCTTCTGAAGGTTTAGTTGCTTTATTAGAACCATTTATTGATACTGTTGTCGTTTGTACAATGACCGCTTTAGTTTTAATTATCACAGGTTTTGTAAATACAAATAATTCAGGCATGAATGACGCTCAAGCAATCTTATTAACTTCAAATGCATTTGGCTCTGCAATTTCATGGTTTCCATATGTTTTAACTGTCGCTGTAGTTTTATTTGCATTTAGTTCAATGATTTCTTGGTCATATTATGGTTATCAAGGTTGGTCATATTTATTTGGAAGAACTAAAAAAATGGAATATACTTACAAAACATTATTCTGTTTATTTGTAATAATTGGCGCTGCTTCGACATTAAATTCAGTTTTAGCATTTTCAGATGCAATGATTTTTGCTATGATGGTACCAAACATGATTGGTTTAGTTATCCTAGCACCAAAAGTGAAAGACGAATTAAATAAATATATGAGTGCTATTAAAGCGAAAAAAGCATAAATATAACTATTCCGCTTTGTGGCGGAATTAGTTCGTTCTAATTATCCGCTAAAAAGCGAATAAAGACTCACTAATGAAAAATATTAAATCCCATTTCTGGTATAACAAACGCCAAAGAAATGGGATTTTCTTTTTAGGAATACTCATTGTTGTTTTACAACTTATTTATTTTTTTGTGGATTTTTCTTCGGATAAAATTGAAGACCTCAATACTACAGAAATACTTGCTTTTCAAACTAAAATAGATTCGCTTAAATTAATCGAAATTGAAAATAGAAAGCCAAAAATCTATCCTTTCAATCCTAGTTTTATTACAGACTATAAAGGTTATAAATTAGGAATGACTGTTCAAGAAATTGATAAACTACTCGCTTTTAGAAAAACAGGTAACTATATAAACTCCGCAAATCAATTTCAACAAGTTACAGGTATTAGTGATAGTTTGTTTCTTGCAATAAAACCCTATTTTAAATTTCCTGATTGGCTGAATAATTCTAAAAATTACTCCAATAAAAAAGCAAGTATAAAAATTATTTCTAAAGATTTAAATTTAGTTACTGCAAAAGACTTACAATTAATAAGTGGTGTCGGAAATGTATTATCAAACAGAATAATAAAATACAGAAAAAGCATTGGTGGTTTTTCTAACAATGAACAACTCAAAAAAGTATATGGTTTAGAAACCGAAGTTATAAATCGTGTTTTAAAATATTACAAGGTTAGTAACGCTACAAAAGTAATACCCGGAAATTTCAAAATTACAGATCTCAATAAAGCAAACGCAGAAGAATTAAGATCCATTAATGGTATTGGGGAAAAACTTTCTGAAAGAATCATAAAATTCAGAAAATCTTTAGGTGGTTTTTTAGATAACGACCAACTAAGCGAAGTTTATGGTTTAAAACCCGAAGTTATTGAAAGACTTTTTAAACAATTTCAAATACAAAGCAAACCAATTATTAAAAAATTAAACATCAACGAAGCTACTTTCAAACAAATATTACATTTACCATATATTGATTATGAACTCACTAAAAAAATATTTGAATACAAAGATGAATTTGCTGAATTTCAAGAACTTAAAGAATTAAAAAAAATAGACGGTTTCCCTATAGATAAATACGATAGAATAGTTTTATATTTGACCACAGATTACTAACAAGGTAAAAGGTTTTAGGTTAAGGGTTAAAGTCAACCCAAACCTTTAACCCAAAACCTTTAACCCAAAACCCAAATGTACTTTACAGAAGAACACGAATCATTCAGACAAAGTTTTAGAGAATTTCTACAAAAAGAAGTTGTACCTCATATTAATAAATGGGAAAAAGAAGGTAAAATAGAACGTTTTATTTGGGAGAAATTTGGCGA
>Ga0256834_1000677_pt1 | contig 24414 bp, 15 predicted proteins | sample 4281140metaG_FD_190536 | JGI IMG/M metagenome (GOLD analysis project Ga0256834, IMG submission 190536) | Hydrothermal vent microbial communities from East Pacific Rise, Pacific Ocean - 4281-140 | ecosystem: Environmental > Aquatic > Marine > Hydrothermal vents | place: Pacific Ocean: East...
AAAATCTCCCGAAAAATTGATAATACTATTCTCTTTAGAGATGTCTCTTGTTTTATTGTAAACACGTTCTAAATCATCTAAGATTTCAATATTTTGATTTTCATTTGTTTGTAATTTTGTTATAATGCCATAGACATCATTGGCAACCTCGTCATGTACTTTTTGAGAAATACGAGTTTCAGTAATATAAACTTGTTTTAGTTTTTCTTTTTTAGTTTTTGATTTTTGAATAAAAAATGTGAATAATGATATTAGTAATAATAGAATACCAATTGTTAGATATATAAATTTGTAAAATCGCTCTTTTGCTTGTTTTATTTCGCTATTTTTTAATTTTATTTCACTCTCTTTTGCCAATTTTTCTTTTTCAGTATAGTCATATTTCATTGCAGCATATTTATTTGCATTTGCTTGTCTTGCTTTAGTAATACTATCTGTTAATGTTTTATATTCAACTATTTTGTTGTTATTATCTATTGCTACTATAAAAGATAATGCTTCGACTTTATCAGAACTACTTTTAATTTTTGATGCTATGTTATAAGCTTTAGTTGCGTAAAACAGTACTTTTTTTGAATCGTTTCGTTCTTTATAATATGTTGCTAAGTTTATATAACTTGAATATTTACCTAAGTCAGATTTTTCTTTTACTCTTATCTTTAATGCAGTTAATAAATTTGATAATGCTTTCGGATTATTAATTTTTGATTGTGCAGTACCTAAGTTATTTAATACTTGTGCAATTTTTAGTTTGTTTTTTGATTTTAAAGTTTTTAGATAAAGATTTTCAAATTCGTTAATTGCCTTTTCAAATTTATTTTGTTTTATGTAAATATTTGCTTTATTATTTAATATTGTATTGATATTGTTTTGCTCTGTGGCAATCATTAATGCTTTGTCGAATAATTCTAATGCTTTATCATAATTATTCAATTCTTTATATAAAATTCCTAATTGATTGTATAAACCCAGTTTTATTTTTATTTCTTTTTTAGTGTTAGTTTTCAGTCTGTCTACTAGCTTTAATGCTTCAATTGCATTCGTTTCACTTTCAAATTGAAAACCTAATATGTTTTGTAAACTTGCAATAAATCTTAAATCTTTAATGATACTTAGGGTGTCTTTATTGGAAAGGTTAAAGTTTTTATGTTTTTTGTAATTTTTTATTGATAATAGTAAATTATCATTATGCCTATTATAATCTGCTAATTTTTTGTAGGCTAATAAGATTTTTAGAGTGTCTTTTAAAATAACACTTTTATCTAAAAGAAGTTTAGCAGTAATAATTGCACTATCGTATTTTTTTAATTTATAATAAAGATAACTTTTCCGATTATATCCTTTTAGTAAATATTTGTTATTGTTTTGGCTTTTACTAAGATTAATTAATTTATTAATGGCAATTAACTTATATTCAATGGGTTTGTTAGTTTCTTTGCTTTTTGAGTAATACTTAAATAAACTATCACTTCTTTGTTGAGCAAAACTATTTATTTTATTTAAACAAATAAATAATACAAAAAAAAAGAGGAATGATTTTTTTAAATTTTTCATTCCTCTAAAGTAATAATTATTTATTAATTATTAATTTTCATTATCGCCATCATCTTCCTCTTCATCTGGTAAAATTTCTCCATCATCGCCAGTTGTTCCTTGTTCTGTTTGTGATGTCTCTAAAAAAGATTCATCAGAAGGTGTACAAGAAAATAATGCAATATTAAGGAAAACCGTAATTGTAATTAGAATTAATTTTTTCATTTTGTTTTAATTTAAAATTAGACATAAGTGTTGCTATCCGAGTCTCTCTCAGAAGCCATGTTTCTTAGAAACATTTATTCAATTATGCTGAGATTGCTCTCGTTTTGGGAAGTGAAAAGTGTAGTACAGGTTGTAAGGTTACTTCCCAGTTGACCGTACATTTACTGCACTACAACTTTTCGAACCAACTAGTTTTGTACAGTTGTTACGGTTGCAAATCGATAACAGTAACTCGTTGATGATGCAAACATATTGCGATGTTCAATTTTTTTATAAGACATAAGCATGACAATACCTTGACAATAGTATGACACTAGCGTTATTAGCAGTTAAGAAGTGATATTTACAAGAAAATAAATATATTTGTTAGAAAAAAAAAGATATGGTTAGAAAAATAGTTAAAGAAGTATTTAAAAAAGCGAAAGAAGAATATGCAGCAACTACTAAAACAACGCTGTCAAAATATATTGCGGAAAAAATTGATGAAAAATTCAACATCAATATAAGTGAACGAACATTAATAAGAAGTTATGATAAATACATTTTAGAAAAAAAAGAGATTGGTTCTATTACAGCAGAAAATGTTGATTTATTGTGTAAATATTTAGGCTATGCAGATTATTCAGATTATAAAAGAAAAAACACATCTATAAAAACAAATAATAGATTTTTGTATTTTGGAGTCCTTGTTGTTTCTGTGTTAATTACTGTTTTTATTTATAAGAATAGATATAATCCGAAAATTCAAAAAAATACAGAATGTATGGTTTGGGAAAATAACGAATATGTAAAAATTTCGTGTGCTAAAGAATACCATCCAAAATTTGGAACAAAAGTGATTGTTTTTGATAAAAAGAAAATGAAAAATATGAAGAAGGTGATATTAAAAAGAAGTACTCCTATTTTTTCAACAAATGGGAAGCCATTGTATTGGTACAGAAAAATAAATTCAAAAGAAGTAGAATTTTTTACAGCACCTGGGTTGCATCCTGTTACAGGTAAGACTTTAAAAGCAATTACAGAAGCAATCTTTTATCGTTATGTGCCTATTCATTCTGATGATAAAGACTCTTTTGTACAACCTTAATCAAAATTACCAACCCCACCAAAATTAATTGTCGTATTGCTCAAGGTATAATTTGAATTGCCGATACCAATTTCAAAATGTGTATTGTTATCGCCTATTTTAATAAATCCGATAGTGTAATATATTCTAAATCGAATAATTGGTCTTTTCTGTGTTAATAACCAAATTTAATTCACTAAACCAACCAATATTTACACTTCTAAATTGAGGAAATTTAAAGATTACATACTTGTCGAATTCTTTATTTTGATTGTTCAATTAACAATCAAGACCTTCAAGGTTTTCAAAACCTTGAAGGTCTAAAAGAGTAAATTGTATTTTTTGTCAATAAAATTATCCGTCAAGTTCAAATAGACTTCTTATTTCAGAATCAATTTGCGACCAATTATATTTATCCTTTTTTGTCCAAATTTCAGTTTTATTAAAAATACTCCCTGTTGGCCAAATCAAACCAATTTCAATTGCTTTAATATATAAGTCACAACTATCTTCTAAGTTTAGTTGGGAAAACGCCCAACACTTCCATTTCACTATTTTGTAACTCCACCAAACCCAACCTATGCAAATAGCAATCATTACACTAATCGTTACAATTATATCTGTATTGTCAAGTTTTAAAGTAACCCAATGAGTTGAATAACCACAAATTAAAACGAATAGAATTAAAGGTAAGTAGATTGTAATTAATCCTTTATTAATAATTTGACTTAAATTTATTTTACTCCTTCACTTTAAGCACCAATTTACCCATTTTTTCGCCTGAAAATAACTTTAAAAAAGTTTCATGAAAGTTTTCAATTCCGTTATAAATATCTTCTTTAGATTTTAGTTTTCCTTGTGATAACCATATGCCTAATTGCATCGCTGCTTTTTGATAATCTTTAGCATAATCAAAAACAACCATACCTTTCATACTTGCTCTAGAAACTAATAAAGATAAATAGTTTGACGGACCTTTTACAGCACTTGTATTATTGTATTGCGATATTGCACCACAAATTACAATTCTTGCATGTAAGGCTAATCTACCTAATGCAGCATCTAATAAATCACCACCAATATTATCAAAATAAACATCTATTCCTTTAGGGAAATGTGTTTTAATTTGTTCTTTAATATCATCATTTTTATAATCGATTGCAGCATCAAAACCAAGTTCCTTAATTAGATAATCGCATTTTTCTTTTCCGCCAGCAATACCAACTACTTTACAATTTTTAATTTTCGCAATTTGTCCAACAACCGAACCAACTGCACCAGCAGCACCAGAAACTAAAACAGTATCGCCTTCTTTTAATTCGCCAACTTCTAAAATACCAAAATATGCTGTCATACCAGTCATACCTAAAACACTTGTATACATTGGTAATGGTGCTAAATTTGGATCGACTTTATGGTAGCCTTTTCCGTTAGTGATTACATATTGTTGTACGCCAGTTTGCCCGTAAACAAAATCGCCAGTTTTAAACTTTTCATTTTTTGAATCGATTATTTTTCCAACGCCACCAGCACGCATTACTGCATTTATTTGTACAGGTTCGATATATGATTTTGTGTCATTTAACCAACCACGCATTGCAGGATCTAATGAAATATATTCACATTGAATTAAAAAATCACCTTCTTTTAATGCAGGAATTTCTGAATCTATTAATTGCCAAGTATCTTCTTTAGGTAAACCTATTGGCCTTTTTTTAAGTGTGATTTGTTTATTTGTCATGTAATGTGTTTATTTTTCCGTAGTTTTCGCAAATTTGTACGTTCTATTTCTGTGAAAATCTGCGGAATCTGCGGGAAACTTCTTAATCTTTATAACCAAAACGTTTTAATTGCTTAGTACTATTCCGCCAGTTTTTATTCACTTTTACATAAAGTTCTAAGAATATTTTTTTGCCAAAGAATTTTTCTAAATCTCTTCTTGCTTCCGAACCAACTCTTTTTATAGATTGTCCTTTATGGCCAATAATAATTCCTTTTTGAGAATCACGTTCTACCATAATTACAGAACGAATTTTAATGATTTTTTCATCTTCAAAAAACTCTTCGGTATCAATTTCTACGGAATACGGAATTTCCTTTTTGTAATGCATCAATATTTTTTCACGAATACTTTCGTTTACAAAAAATCGTTCTGGCTTATCGGTTAATTGGTCTTTTGGATAAAATGCAGGCGATTCTGGTAAGAGTTCTAAAATTTTATCGAAAACGGTTTGTACATTAAAATCAGTTAGTGCTGAGATTGGTAAAATTAATGCGTTTGGCACTTTTTCTTTCCAATGCATTACCGATTCTTCTACTTTTTCTTGGGTAGATTTATCGATCTTATTTATCAGTAATAAAATAGGAATTTTTGAATTGGTGATTTTATTAAAAAACCGTTCATCTTTTAAATCCTTTTCACCAATTTCTACCATATAAACTAGAATATCTGCATCTTCAAAAGCAGATTTTACAAAGTTCATCATAGATTCTTGTAACTCGTAAGCTGGTTTAATAATTCCAGGAGTATCTGAAAATAATATCTGAAAATCATCACCATTTACAATACCTAAAATACGATGTCTTGTAGTTTGTGCTTTTGAGGTGATAATAGATAATCGTTCACCAACAAATGCATTCATTAGGGTAGATTTACCAACATTTGGATTGCCTATAATATTTACGAAACCTGCTTTGTGCGTCATTTAACTGTATCTTTTCGCAAAGATACGCAAAGAATAATGAAGTTGTATAAAGTGTAATAAATTTAGATATTAAAAAACATATCTAGCGCCAAGTGCAATATCAACACCTAAATCATCATTAAAATCCGAAAAACCTAATTCAGGTCTAAAATCTAAAGATAATAAAAGTGGAAAATCAAATTTGTATTCTACTCCAATATCGCCTGCGATAAATAAAAATGTTCCGTCATCTCCTGGTAAATCATCTTTTAATTTCCAAGATCCAAAACCTCCACCAGCACCAACATACCAATTCATTCCGTTAATTAATTGGTCGAAATTAAAAAGCCATTGATGTGTGCCTGTTAATTTAAAAGCATTATAATTTTTATTATTGCGCCATGCAAACCCAATTTCAGCACGATTATTATTATACAAGAATTTTTGATAAGTGATTTCAGCACCTAAACCATCATCATCACCAAAACGTAGACCTAATGTGTTATCGGCTATTTCTTGTGCGTTTAATTGTATTAAGAAAGAAAGTGTAATTAATATTAATAAAATTATTTTTTTCATGCTTGTTGTTTTAATAGTAGATTTTTATTTATAACGAAGATTTTTATTATTTGGTATGAAAAATGTATTAAGGTTGATGATTTAACTTTTTTAAGTTAATTTTGTATAATTAATTATCAAATATGGATTTTATTTTAGGTTTTATTTTCGGAGTTTTAGTATTGGCACTATATTATCTATTTTCAAAAAAATCATTTTTTAAAAGCAAATCTAAAGAACATTCGGTTGTTTTATTAGAGAAGATTAGAAATGTTTCTAAATTAATTACTATTGAAGGAGATTTTAATGAAGTCATGCATTTTTCTGATGTAAAAAATTCTCTATTAAATATGGTTTCTAGTAAGAAAAAAGCCATTGTTTTAGCAAATGCTAAAGTTTTTATTGGTTTTGATATGAGGAAAATTGAATTTGAAGCAAATTCGGATAAAAAATTAATTAAGGTTGTTTTTTTTCCAGAACCTGAAGTCTTAAGTATGGAAACGGAAATAGAATTTTATGATGTACAAAACGGTTTATTCAATAAGTTTGATGCGGAAGAATTAACGGAACTAAACAAAAAAGTAAAGCAAAATATTGCTGAAAAAATACCAGATTCGCCTTTATTACGTTCTGCGCAAACTAAAGCGTTAGAAACCATAAATATTATGGAACAAATGGTAACTACTTTTGGTTGGCAATTAGAATATAATAAAGAAATTGAATCTCCTAAATTGAGTAAAAAAGAGGCTTTGATGCAGTTGTTGAGTTAGATTTTTATTTTACTGTTATATTAATGGTAAATTCTGTTTAGCACATTTATTATTTTCTCGCAAAGTCGCAGAGACGCTAAGAAAATTATGGGTTTTAAGTCGTAAATGTTTGCATAGCAAACATAATTGTGGTTTTGTGAGAACTTCAACTTTGCGACTCTGCGAGATTTTTTTTACCCATTAAAATCGTGATAGCACCGTTATTTTAAATACCTTTATTAATCTACCAACTAACCTTAAACAAGAAATTAGGTGTAAAACCTAAAGAAAATTTATCTACAAATTCAATTGGGTCATTTAAAGAATTGTTACCAGTATATTCTCTACTTAATTGGTTATTCTGATTGTAAATATTCCGTATCGAAAAACCTATTTTTCCGTTAAGGTTTGATTTTTTTGAAAACTTAAAATTGTAGGTAGACGAAAGATCTAATCTATGGTAATCTTCTAAATTTTTAGTATTAATACCTTCAAAAATCACGGAACCATCATCTTGTGTAATTGCTTTTGTAAACGGTTTTCCGTTGCGCCATTTAAAACTTAATGCTAGTTGAAACTTCTTATATTTATAAGATACCGATGTGGTAACTGCATGATTTATTTCATTACTAGCAGTAAAATAAGTATCATTATTCAACCCTTCAAATTTATTTTTAATGGTAATAAAAGAATAACTTAACCAAACATTAAAAGCATTAAATTTCCGTTTGGTATAAAAATCAATACCATTTATTTTTTGTTTTCCGTCTAAAAAACTTGTTCCGTCAGGATTTAAAAAACCTAAGGATAATGTAGTTAAACCAGTCACTTTTTTACGATAGTAATCTATATCAAAACTCCAATTATTTTTTTGATAAATCAACCCTGCAGAAACTTGATTACTATTTATTATAGGAAATTCTTTTTCGTTTGCTAAACGCCATAATCTGTTTTCTAAGGATAAATCACTTAAAATAGTTTCATCAATCTGACTAATAATTTGATTTTTAATTTCGCCAGTAACTTGAAAGATTAAATTCTTTGCTATATTTTTATTTATTACTAGTCGAGGTTCAAATTTAACTTGATTTAAATCGGAATAATAATTTACTCTAAAACCTAAATCAACATTTATAAATTTAGGTTGTACCAAATGATAATTGCTATAAAAGGAATGCGTTCTAACTACCGTTTTATCTTCGTCTAATGTGAAAATAAAATCATCGGTTTGCTCAAAACTATATTTAACATCTTTTAAATTAAACTGATAACCAATCTGTAACTTATCTGTATTGTTTGTTTTTATTTCGGAATCTAAAGTAATGTTAGAATCAAAAATTACGTTTTCTTTTTGAAAGTTAGTCGAAAACTCATTATCTAAACGTGTAGTAAAATTATAATTTAATCGATATTTTGAAACGTTTGCATTAATTTTGTGTGTGACATTATCGTGCTGCTTTTTAGTCCAGTTTATAGCATAACTTTCACTTTTAGTGTCTAAAATATCTTGAAATGATTTATTATCCTCTTTGTTTTTAACCACAAAATCTAAATTATTTTCAATGATTAATGTACTAAACGAAAAATCATTTTTGGCATTTAGTTTATAATTCAATTTCACATTAAAATCCATAAAATTAAAATCGTTATTGGTATTTTCTGTTTCGGATATTTTGGTACTTTGAAAAACCTTATCTGCTAGTTTATTAAAAGTAACCGATTCATAAATATTTGTGTAAGAACTTCTAGCAGATGTTTGTAAACTCAATTTATTTTTTAGAATAGGTATTTCCAAAAAAATAGCTGTATTAATACCATTTATGCCAATGCTAGTTTTGACTTTTTTGGCAATTTTATTAGTGGTTTTTATATCAATAACACTAGAAATACGTTCGCCAAACATTGGGTTTGTACCTTTGTTATAAATAGTAACTTCTTGCGTAATATTTGGATTAAAAGCAGAAATCATTCCAAATAAATGGCCATTATGATAGATATTCATATTGTCCCAAATAATTCTATTTTGATCGCTTGTGCCGCCACGAATAACCAAACCTGTTGCGCTCTCGTTTGGACTAAAAACACCTGGTAATTGTTGAATACTTTCTAAAATATCGGCTTCTATTAAACCTGGTAATAAGGTTAATTTTTTAGGTAATATTTTAAAACTTGCATCTTTATTTTTTGAGATTCCTTTCGTTAAATAATTATAAATAATTACATTATCTAATTGCTGTATATCGGTTCGTTTTTTTTGTTTTTTTACGATATAATAGCGTTCATTTAGTTTTTTAAATTTTAAATTAGAATTTAATTCTAGGTTATTTAAAATATCTTTTAAAATAGCATTTTCGAAATTTACAGTTATTTTTTTGTCTTTTAAAAGAGCATCTATATAAGAAAACTTAACCTCAAATTTATTTTCTAAATCAGTTAATATAGTTGTTATTTCTGTTTTATTATAGATAAAAGAAAAAGTAGTCTTTTCTTGCGAAAAAACTACTAGAGGAAATATCAACCAAATTAAAAAATATTTTTTTTTCATTAATTCTTACTAAGAATTATCTTGTTTTCTGTTATTATTTTATACTTAATATTAGACGCTTTAAATACGGATGCTAAAGCAATAGTTATATTATCATGATTAAAACTACCAGTATAAATTAAATTTTTATTAATTTTTGAGGCATCAATTTTTACATTAAATTGATTTTCGAATTTTGTAATTACATATTCTAATGGTACTGATTTAAAAGTACTTTCGCCATCTAACCATGTTGGTTTTTTTATGATGGTTTTCCAACTTTCTGTAACATTGCCATTAATTTTTCTAAATACTTCGCCAGATTTTAAAATGTGAGTACTATTTTTAGTAATCACTTTTACGCTTCCTTCGTAACAAACGACTTCAAAATAATCTGCCGTAGTGTTTATTTTAAATTGTGTGCCTAAAACTGTAATGTTACCGTTTTTAGTTTCTACCTTAAATGTACTGCCTTTTTTAACTTTAAAAAACGCTTCGCCAGTTAAGAAAACCTCTCTATTAGAATTCCATTTTTTATTATTAAAAGTTAAGGTAGAATTTGCATTTAAAATCACTTCTGAATTATCTAATAATGCGATAGTTTTTTGTTGTCCAAAATGAGATTTATTGATAATTAAATCACTTTTTAAAAAATGATTTAATCCAATAAAAAATAAAACAGTTGCAGCAACTGTAGTAAACCAATTACTATAAAGTTTTCTAACTTTCGTTTTGTTTTTTTGCTGTATTTTTTGTTGAATTTGACTAAACGAATCTTTTTGTGGTTTTAGATTTTTTGCAAGAACTAAACTTTGTTTTATTTTATTATAAGACAAAAATTCTTCTTTAGAGATAAGTTTTTTTAATTCGTTATCTGTAATTGTACCTTCTAGCCATTGTGCTAAAAAAGTGTTATTATCTTGTATGTTTAAATTTGTGTTTTTCATTCTCTATTAATTAGTACAACGACTTTTTATAAAACCCTACTTTTTAAATATTTCCTATTTCTTTTCGGATAATTAATAAAGCATAATGCATTCTTTTTTCCACTGCTTTAACCGAAATACTTAATAATTCGGCAATTTCTCTGTATTTTTTATTTTCTATTCTGCTTAATAAAAAAACTTCACGTTGTTTTTCGGTTAAACTAGCAATGACTATTTCGATTTTGGTTAAAAACTCTTTTTCTTCTAGTAAAAATTCTGGAGATTCATTGGTTGAATTACATATAAACGCATGTCGATTTTTTCGCACTACTTTTTCGTGTTTCTTTACATTTAAATATAAATTGTTTGCAGTAGTATAGAGTAAACCTTTTACGGTTTCATATTTAATAATAGCGCATTTTTGCCAAAGTATGACAAAAGTATCTTGCATAATATCTTCGGCTATTTGTAAATCGCCGTATTTAAAATAAAGAAAACGTTTAATGTCTTCTGCATATAAATCAAAAACCTCTTTAAAGACTTTTGGATTGCAAATATTTTTGTTTGTATTTTCCATAAATTTGTTGCTGCAAAACTATAAAAATATTTTTTAATTTTAAAAGTAGGGTTAATTATCAGGTTCTTGTAGTAGAAGTACTAAAATATTTATTAACTCTTAAATTATTACAAAAATGAAAAAAATGAAATTACTTTTGTTTAGTATGTTTATTACTCTTTTGACTTTTACTTCGTGTACAAATGATGATGTGGTAAACACTACTAATAACGTTGAAAATAGTGCTTCGGTAAAAACAGCACTAGCCGAACTAGAAACACATTTTGATGAAAATGGAAGATTAGATCCTTTAAAAAACCCGATAGGCAATATCTTTTTTGATTTTTGTTTTGATTTTGTTTATCCTATTAACTTAACTTATAATACAGGTGTAGATGTAACTGTAAATAGTTTTGATGAATTGGTTGGTGTTATTTTAAGTTCTACAGATACTTTATTTATTAATGGTATTTCTTTCCCTTTTGATGTAGAAATTTTTGAGCAGGGGCAAATAGTTGTACAAACTATTTCTAATGAACAAGAATTTGCAACGTTAATCGAAACTTGTGGTTTTGAGGATGAAGAATGCATTTGTACAACTGAATATGCACCAGTTTGTGTAGAAATTGGTAATCCAAATGATGGTGGTGATTTTATTATAGAATTCCCTAATGCTTGTCATGCAGAATGCGAAGGTTTTACACAAAACGATTTTGTAGATTGTGAAGATAATGGTAATCCAATTAGTGATGATGATTGTTTTGAATACGTTTTTCCTATTTCTGTGATGGATCAAAATGATGTAGTGGAAATAAATTCAATTGAAGAATTAGAATTATTTATTTTTGTAAATGGAAATGCAAATTTTATTTACCCTTTTGAAGTAATTCAAGAAGGAGATATGGTAATTATTATAGAAAACGAAAATGATTATATTACATTATTAGAATCTTGTAATACTACTACATGTGAAGACGAATGTCCTCAAGATGGTAATCCTGTTTGTGTAAGTGATAATGGTCTAATTATAGAATTTGCAAATGAATGTTTAGCATTCTGTGCAGGTTATACACCAAATAACTTTGTAGATTGTAATTCTTCAGATTGTGAATCTAACTGTCCTGAAATTACAGTTTATGCACCCGTTTGTGTTAATGTTGGAAATGAAATCATAGAATTTGAAAGTGAATGTTTAGCACTATGTGCAGGTTATACACCTAATGATTTTGTAGAGTGTAATCCAACAGGTAATGATTGTGAAGATGATTGTCCTCAAGACGGTAATCCTGTTTGTGTAAGTGATAATGATCAAATTATAGAGTTTGCAAATGAATGTTTAGCATTCTGTGCAGGTTATACACCAAATAACTTTGTAGATTGTAACCCAATAGGTAATGATTGTGAAGATGATTGCCCGCAAGATGGTATTGCAGTTTGTGTTTTAGCAGATAATAATGAGATAGTAGAATTTGCAAATGAATGTTTAGCATTTTGTGCAGGTTATACACCAAATAACTTTGTAGATTGTAATGATAATGGTAATAATGATGACTGTTGGTCATTTGTTTACCCTATACTTATAAATATTGGAGGCGAACAATTAACAATCAATTCAGATAATGATTTTGATGCACAATTTGATCCAAATAATTCAAGTTTAGTTTATCCGTTTGATGTAACAATAAATGGCGAAACACAAACAATAGTTACACCAAATAATTTCTTTGAAATTGGTGAATTTGCAAATAGATGTGAATAAATAATTCCCTTAAGTTTGATTGATAAAAACTGTTTCTAATTTATTTTAGAAACAGTTTTTATTTATTTAAAATCTAAATACTATTCCAACCTTGCGCAGTTAATTCAATTTTTTGCTCTGCTCTAGTGACTAGATTAACACCTTGATTTTTCTCGGTCATAAAACCGATAACAGTTAAATGCGGATTTCCTTTAATTTTATCAAAATCTTTTTGAGAAACAGTAAAAAGTAATTCGTAATCTTCGCCACCACTTAAGACAACTGTTGTGCTATTCATATTAAATTCTTCGCAAGTAGAAATAACTTGTTGGTCTAAAGGCAATTTATCTTCGTATAAATCACAACCAACATTAGATTGTTTACATAAATGAAGAATTTCTGAAGATAAACCATCCGAAATATCAATCATAGCCGTTGGTTTTACCTCTAATTCTTTTAAAAGAGTAACAATATCTTTTCTAGCTTCAGGCTTTAATTGTCGTTCTACTAAATAATTATATTTTTCTAAATCAGGTTGTGAATTCGGATCTACTTGATACACTTGTTTTTCGCGTTCTAAAACTTGTAAACCTAAATAAGCGCCACCTAAATCACCAGAAACTACTAATAAATCGTTTGGTTTAGCACCATTTCTGTAAGTAATTTCTTCTTTTTTTGCTTCGCCAATTGCAGTGATGCTTATTAATAAACCTTTGGTCGAAGAAGTTGTGTCGCCACCAATTAAATCTACTTTATAATTTTTACAAGCTAAATGAATTCCTGCATATAATTCTTCTAACGCTTCTAAAGAAAACCGATTAGAAACAGCAATAGAAACCGTTATTTGTGTTGCCATTCCGTTCATGGCATAAATATCGGATAGGTTTACCATTACGGCTTTGTAACCCAAATGTTTTAAAGGCATGTATGCTAAATCAAAATGCACACCTTCAATTAATAAATCGGTTGAAATTAATGTTTCGTTTTTTAATTTTAGCACAGCTGCATCATCACCAATACCTTTTACGGTTGATTTGTTTTGAATAGTTGTCATTTTAGTTAAATGTTCTATTAAACCGAATTCGCCTAAAGAAGCTAATGATGTTGTATTTTGATTTTTGTTTTCTAACATTTTGCAAAGGTATTATTTAATTCTAAAATTTTAATTCTAAATTTTGAATTAAAAAAGTAATATATTTGAAAAAACAATTTTATTCCTGCGAAGGCAGGAATCTGATTAATTAAAGAGATTTCCTTCCGTAGGAAGATAGATAAAAACAAACAATGTAAGAATTGAGTATCACAAATCAAATATTAAACAACGCATTAAAAAATGCCAAATCTATTTGTATCAACAAAGATTCCAAATTAATATTTTTTAGCGATATGCATAAAGGTGACAACTCTTATGCAGATGATTTTGCGCATAATGTAAAGATATATAAGTATGCGTTACAACATTATTATACAGAAGGTTTCATCTATTTTGAATTAGGTGATGGCGTTGAATTATGGGAAAATAAATCTTTCGAACCAATTTATAATACCTATAAAGATATTTTTGATTTACAATTAAAATTTCATAAACAAGATAGATTACATTTACTTTGGGGAAATCATGATATGGTTTTTAAGGATAAAAATGTGGTAGAAAAAATGCTAAACAAATTTTTTGCGGACAAACAATCCAAAGATAAAAAACTACTTTTTGATGTAGATTTTAAGGAAAGTATTTTGTTAGAAATTGAAAATACCGATAAGAATATTTTATTAATTCATGGCCATCAAGCAGATTTTATGAATTATGTTTTTTGGAAATTTAATCGATTTTTAGTGCGCTTTTTATGGATGCCTTTACAGAAAACATTTGCATTTAAAGACCCAACAAGTCCTGCTAAAAATTTCAGAAATTCCATTAAAGTGGAGCGAAAATTAAAAAAATGGATTTTCAAAAATAACAATCAAATGGTAATTGCAGGTCATACACATAGACCAAAATTCCCTGATGCTGGCGAAATACCTTATTTTAACGATGGTTCTTGTGTGCATCCACATTCTATTATAGGCATTGAAATTGTTAACCTAGAAATTTCACTAGTAAAGTGGCATGTAAAAGATGCTAAAATTGTAAAAGATATTTTAGAAGGTCCAAAGGATATTTCGTTATTCAATTAAACAATTAATTACAATCGTCTAGGATAAACAGTCAATCGTTGTCCGATTTTTAAATTAGTAGATTTCAAACCATTCCAGCGTTTTAATTTAGCAACACTAACACCATAACGTTTAGCAATTTTACCTAAAAAATCACCACTTTTTACTTTGTAACGAATTCGATTATTTAATTCGGTATATTTTGGTAATGGTTTTTCTCTTTTGGCAGCATCTGCAATAGCAAATGAATAGATACGATCTTCGTTTTGTACAAATGATCCAATTAAATTACTAGGTAAAGTTAAGGTGTAATTTCGATCTTTTAGAACAGGTATTATCTCTAACTTATATTGTGGATTCAAAAATTTAAGCACGTTTTTATTAATAGGTATTGCCTGTGTAATTTGATCAAAAGTTAATTGCTTTCGTACTTGAATAGTGTCGGTTTGAAAATATTGAATTTTAGTTTCTGTAGGTGTAATACCGTGTAAATCACCATATTCAAATAAATACATAGTGGCATAAAATAACGGAACATAACTAGCAGTTTCTCTAGGTAAATGATGTCTTAAGTTCCAGTAATTTCTAGAACCGCCAGAACGTCTAATTGCTTTATTAACATTTCCAGGTCCCGAATTGTAGGCCGCTAAAGCTAAATCCCAATCATTAAAAGTAGTATGTAATTGTTTTAAAAATTTACAAGCAGCAATAGTCGATTTTAAAACATCATGACGCTCATCTACATAAGAACTCACTTTTAAATCAAATTGTAAACCAGTAGCATACATAAATTGCCATAAACCAGAAGCGCCAACTCTAGATTTTGCTGTCGGATTTAAAGCGGATTCGATGATAACTAAATATTTCATTTCTAACGGAATGCCATACTTTGCCAATTGTTCTTCAATTAATGGAAAGTAATATTTAGATTTTGCCATTAAATTGGCATATTTATCTTTTCTGTTTTTTATAAAAGACTTAATGATACGCTCTAATTGTTCATTATATTCTACAAAAAATGGTGTTTTACTATCTAAGTATGCTAATCGTTGTTTTAAGACTTCGGTGGTTAATTCGGAATAATTTTCAGTGGAAACATAATTAGTTTCTTCTAAATTTAAAGGTGAATTTGCTAAAGCACTAAACCATAAACGATCTACTTGTTTAGTAAAATAATCATCCGATAATAAACTTAAATCTTCGTTAATATATGTTTCGGTTATTGGTTGGATTGTTTCCATTTTTGGAATGGAATCTATTACTAAATTTTTCGGAATAGAAATGGAATCGTTCAAAATAAGTTGCTTTTCCGATTGAGAAAATAATGAAACCGAGAACAATATTAAAAGAAATAAAAATGATTTTTGCATAGTAAAAAATAAACGACCAAATTATAATAATATTTGATTAAATAGTAAAAAATCAGCATAATATTTGCTCAAACAAAATATAATCACAATATTTGTTTTCTTTTAACCAAACAACAATTTTTAGCATGAAATTAATTCAAATTAAAAAATTAATACTTGTTTTATTTACAATTTTACCTTTATGTATAGTAGCACAAACGGTTTCAGGTACTGTAAATGATGAAAATGGCGAAGTAATGCCTTTTGCAAATGTAATAGAAAAAGGTACAACAAACGGTACAACTACAGACTTAGATGGTAAATTTACTTTAAGAGTAAGTATTTTACCTACGACATTGATTGTAAATTCTTTAGGTTATTCAGAAATTGTTTTACCAATTAGTACAACAGATAATATTACTGTAAATCTAAAAGAAGAAGGTTTAGGTTTAGATGAGGTTGTTATAACAGGTAATAGAGCAAAACCAAGAACTATATTAGATTCACCTGTGCCAATCGATAATGTTAGTGCTAAAGAATTAAGAAATAGTGGTAAAGTTACTGTAGAAGATATGTTAACCTATAAGATACCATCTTATAATTCATCACAGCAAACGGTTAGTGATGCAACAGCACATTTTAATCCAGCAGATTTACGTGGTTTAGGACCAAGTAGAACATTAGTATTAATAAACGGAAAACGTAAAAATCAATCAGCATTAGTATATATTAATGACACGCCTGGTAAAGGTGAAGTTGGTACAGATATGAAATCTATTCCTGCTGCGGCAATTGAACGTATTGAGGTTTTACGTGATGGTGCTTCTGCACAATACGGATCGGATGCTATTGCAGGTGTAATTAATATTATTTTAAAGAAAAATGTAAAGGAAGTAGAAGCAAATATTTATTCTGGTATCACTACCGAAGGCGATGGTTTTGAGGTTGGTGCAGATATAAATGGTGCTGTTAGTGGTAAAAATGGTGGTTTTGTAAATTATACAGTTGGTATGAGTCATCAACAACATACTAATAGAGCAGGAGAACCTGGCGAAGATCTTCTTTTTGGTGTGCCGAGCACAGATCCTTGGATTCAAGCAAACCCAGATTTAGGTATGACTGTTGGTCAGCCAGATATGAATACGGGTGAAATATATTTTAATGCAGAATTACCAACAAAGTTGGTTAAATTCTATAGTAATTTAGGAGTTACTTTGCGTAAAGGAAAATCATTTGCATTATATAGAGCACCATATTGGGTTTCTGATGATGATTTTTTATTACATAATGAAAACGAAGAATATCAAGGTTTTCAACCAACTTTTGAAACAGACATTACAGATTTTATGTTTACAGGTGGTGGAAAGTTTAAAGTTGCAGGTTTTGATACCGATGCAAGTATAACTTATGGAATAAACTCTGTAGATTATACCATTGGTAATACATTAAACCTTGGGTTACAACAAAATTTTGCGGATAACGGTTTAGATGGTTCTATTGGTCCAACAGAATTTGAAGCTGGCGGTTATAGATTCAGTAATATTATTGGTAATTTAGATGCTAGTAAAGGTTTTGGAAAAGTTAGTTTGATTTTTGGCGCAGAATTAAAAATTGAAAATTTTGAAGCAGTTTCAGGAGAACCTGCATCCTACCTTTATGGTGGAGCACAATCATTTCCAGGTTTGCAACCTAGTAATAGAGTAGATGAAGATAGAAAAAGTTTTGGCGTTTATACAAATATAGATTACGATGTTACCGAAGATTTTTTAATTGGTGGAGCAGTTAGGTATGAAAATTATGATGATTTTGGAGATAACATTTCATACAAAGTAAATGCGAGATATAAAATAGGTAAAAATGCAATAAGAGGTTCTTATAGTACAGGTTTTAGAGCACCTTCTTTACATCAAATATATTTAAGTAATGTACAAACGTTAGTTTCAGGAGGTACAATTTCTAATCAAGGTACTTTTAATAATGTAGATTCGGTTATTAGAGATGATTTAGGGGTAGAACAATTAAAAGCAGAAACATCCACAAATATTTCTGCTGGTATTACAGTAAATCCTATCAGAAACCTATCTTTTGCTATTGATTATTACAAGGTAGATATGGATGATAGAGTTTTGTTTACTGGTGAAATAGGTGCTGACGGTGATGGAGTAATTAATGGATCTAATCCTGTTGAAGATATTTTAGCAGATAATGACATTACAAGTTTAAAATTCTTTACAAATGCTGTAAATACAGAAACTCAGGGTGTTGATTTTGTTGTTAGTTATAATAACATTCGTTTCCCTAAAGGAAAATTAGGATTCAATTTAGCATTTAACTGGAATGAAACAGAAATTGTTGAAGTAAATAATAATTCACAAATTTTAGTAGACAATGGTTATGAAATTTTTAACCGAAAAGAAGCAAGTAGAATAGAATCTTCTAGACCAAATATTAAAGGTTCTTTAGGTGTAAACTATGAACAAGAAAAATTCACGGTAAGTTTAAATAATACGTATTTTGGTGAAGTAACTTGGCAACATGCATCTGATCCTTTAAAAGATCAAACATTTGCAGGTAAAGTACTAACCGATGTAGTATTTGGTTATCAAATTTCAGCAGCAATAAAATTTAATTTAATTGTAGATAATGCTTTAGATGTTTATCCAGACGAAATTGACACTAAAGGTGACGTAGTAACTGATTTAGGTGGTAGATTTAAATATCCTTGGGAAGTTAACCAATTTGGTTTCTTAGGTAGAAAAGTTAGAGCAGGTTTTAACTTTAGGTTTTAAATAAAACGTATTAAAAAATATAAAAAGCTCTAATAAATTTAAATTTATTAGAGCTTTTTATATTTTTTAAATTGAAGTCGAACTCGAAAATGAACTCGAAACAGAAACAAAGTAAAAATCCAAACCTCAATACCATACAAATCAGCGAAAATCAGCGAAATCTGCGGGAGAAACCTCAAAGAAACTCGAACTTGAACTTGAAAATGAATTCGAACTCGAAACAGAAACAAAGTAAAAATCCAAACCTCAATACCATACAATTCTGCAAAAATCAGCGAACTCTGCGGGAGAAACCTCTAAAATGAAGTTGAAGTTGAACTCGAAACAAAACCCAAAGTAAAAATCCAAACCTCAAACACCATACAATTCTGCGAAAATCAGCGAAATCTGCGGGAGAAAAACCCCAACGAAACACAATTTAATATTCCTGTTTTATATTTTTAACTTCGAGTTCGACTTCATTTTCAATTTCAAGTCAATTAGGGTAAAACCTTTTGTAGTTGTTAATAAAAGAACAAAAACAAACAGGTTAATCGAAGTTAAAATTGAAGTCGAAACTGAAAATAAGTAGAAAAACCAACCAAAAAGATCTTTGCAATTCTGCGAAAACTAACAAGATCTACAGGAGAAAAATTCAAAGAGAAGAGACTCGATTATTACTCCTGTTTTGTAACTTCACCTTTACCTTCATTTTCGACTTCAACTTCAAACAGGTTAATCAATTGTTTTTCATAAAAATACTCATTTAAAAGAATAAAAATTTTCTTGATTTTGGCTATATTGCAAACTTATTAAGTAACAACACATTTCTATAATGAAAAAATTTCTTCTACCCTTAGTTTTTATATTTCTATTTAGTTTTTTTAATTCACAAATTTCTGCGCAGTCTATAACTTCTGGACCCAAACCTGTGATAGATAAAATTAGACCAGATGGTATAAATGTACCGTTAACAGTAACAGCATCAGACCCAATTACACAAGAAATATTAACCTATGAAGCAACCATTATATGTGGACAAACTTCTGTGGAATTAAAAGCACAGTTTAATGAAAACTTAGGTATAACAGATTCGTATTCTGTGGAATCGATACCTTATGCACCAGTACGTTTTGGGTTTGAAGGAACTTTGCCCGGAGCGAATATTATTATGCCTGATGATGATTATTTTACAGACGTTATAGATATGGATGCTGGTGGTGGAACTGATTTTAAAATTTGCTTTTTTCAAAATACTTATACACAGTTTATTATTAATGATAATGGTGTGGTTACCTTTGATTTAACAGAAGCTACTAATCATGTTGGAGGAGATCCTTCAAGAGGTGGTTGGAGTTTAAGATATTCTGCTGCTGAAGCCGCTGATGCTGTTGCGGAAGGTATCGATATTGATGCTGTAGCTGGTAGTCCAATTAGAATGAAAACTAATGGTAATCGATTTTTATTAAATAACTCTATTTATTTACCTGGTCATGATTTGATTACTACAGGTTTAACACTGCCAAACGAATTTTATTATAATGTGTATGGTACAGCACCAAATAGAAGAATGGTTATTGGTCTTAAAGAAATACCAATGTATGGTTGTTTCGGTATTACACAAACCCACCAAATTATAATATATGAAACTACTAACATTATAGAAACTCACATACAAAATATAGATATTTGTGCTGCTTGGAATGGTGGTTTATCACTTATTGGTATTCAAAACGATGCTAGAGATCAATCTTTTGTTGCACCTGGAAGAGATACTGGTGTTTGGGATGCTGCTTTTGAATCTTGGCGTTTTATACCAGATGGAGCAACTACAACACCACCAGTTTTTACATGGTATAGAACTTATGACTACTTAACAAATACAGGTACACCAATTATTATTACTGACGTAGATGATTCCGCAATACCTTTTGACCCTCATAATCCAAACCAAGTATTTAATCCACTTGTAAATACAAGGTATTTTGCGGAAGTAAGATATATAGAAGCTTGTTCAGGTTTACCAGTAGTTTCTACTGTAAATGTAGATATAGTTGTTGATAACGATTTACAAGGCGAAATAGTAGAAGATGCTACTTTAACACCAATAGAAGATGTATTCTTTTGTGCAGGTTCTGGTGATACTTTAGTGGTTAAAGCAGAAACTACATTTGATCCACTGGTATATTTTGTTGATTATCAATGGCGAGAAGTTTCTGGACCTAGTAATGTTGGTTCAATGCAAACCTATACTATTGATAGCGCAGCAATAGAATTAGCAGGTAATACAAATGAAATTTACGAAGTAACAATGTCTTTATATTTAATTGGCCAGACACCAGGAGTAGATACGCCTGCTTGTTCTGTTTCAGATTTGGTAAATGTTATTGTTGGTACGCCATCTTTTGATGGTTTGTTGGCTACTTATTGTGCGGGTGATCCAATATTAAACCCAAACCCTATACCTGAAAACATTTTACCTACTACAGGTGTAATTGTGTTTACAATTAATAATGGAGGAGTTATTGATGCTAATACAGGTGAAATAGATTTAATTGCTTCAGGAACAGGTGCAGATAATACAGGTATTTTTGAAATTATACTAACTGCAGGAACAGTGCCTTTTGCTTGTTCTACAACACCTTTTGTAATAAACATTAGTTCGTTTAGTTACCCAAGTGCGAGTGTTTGTGTCAACGATGTAGTAAATCCGTTACCAACAGCAACCACTTCTGGCGGAGATTACACGATAGATAATGGTGGTTCAATAAATATATTAACAGGAGAAATAGATTTAACCGATGTTATTTACACCACAGGAGGAACAGATAACACTGGTGATTTTGAGATTACTTATACCGTAGGAGTAGCACCAAATGATTGTGGGGTTACCTTTGATTTACATGTTACTTCATTTGATTATCCGAGTGCAGTATTTTGTGCTGCCGATACCAATCCAGTAGCAACAAACATTACTACTTCAGGAGGTGTTTTTAGTATTAATAATGGAGGTGTTTTAGCAGATACATCGACAGGAGAGATAGATTTAGCCGATGTTATTTTCACTACAGGAGGAACAGATGGTACAGGTAATTTTAGAGTTACTTACACTACAGGCGCACCTACAAACTGTACGATTTATTTTGATATATCGGTTGTTTTTATTAGTTATCCAAGTGCAGAAATTTGTTTAACAGATACTACTCCAAATCCTACGCCTGATTCAAATGCTTTCATTATTGCAGGTGGTGTTTTCAGTATTGATAATGGAGGCGTTATAAATATAACAACAGGAGAAGTAGATTTAACAGCAGCTATATTTGATACAGGTGGCACGGATAACAGTGGAGATTTTGAGATTACTTTTACCTTTGGAACACCGCCAGATGATTGTGGAGTTACCTTTGATTTACATGTTACTTCATTTGATTACCCGAGTGCAGTATTTTGTGCTGCCGATACCAATCCAGTAGCAACAAACATTACTACTTCAGGAGGTATTTTCAGTATTAATAATGGCGGTGTTTTAGCAGATACAACGACAGGCGAGATAGACTTAACCGATGTTATTTTTACTACAGGAGGAACAGATGGTACAGGTAATTTTAGAGTTACTTACACTACAGGTGCACCTACAAACTGTACGATTTATTTTGATATATCGGTTGTTTTTATTAGTTATCCAAGTGCAGAAATTTGTTTAACAGATACTACTCCAAATCCTACGCCTGATTCAAATGCTTTCATTATTGCAGGTGGTGTTTTCAGTATTGATAATGGAGGCGTTATAAATATAACAACAGGAGAAGTAGATTTAACAGCAGCTATATTTGATACAGGTGGCACGGATAACAGTGGAGATTTTGAGATTACTTTTACCTTTGGAACACCGCCAGATGATTGTGGAGTTACCTTTGATTTACATGTTACTTCATTTGATTACCCGAGTGCAGTATTTTGTGCTGCCGATACCAATCCAGTAGCAACAAACATTACTACTTCAGGAGGTATTTTCAGTATTAATAATGGCGGTGTTTTAGCAGATACAACGACAGGAGAGATAGATTTAGCCGATGTTATTTTCACTACAGGAGGAACAGATGGTACAGGTAATTTTAGAGTTACTTACACTACAGGCGCACCTACAAACTGTACGATTTATTTTGATATGAATGTTACTTCATTTAGTTATCCAAACACGAGTGTTTGTGAAGATGACACATTAAATCCATTACCTGATAACATAACAACTGCAGGTGGTATTTTTACTATAGATAACGGAGGTGTTATCGATGCTGCAACTGGAGAAATAGATTTAACCGATGTTATTTATACTACAGGCGGAACGGACAATAGTGGGGAATTTGTGATTAGCTATACTGTAGGTGTAGTTCCAGATGATTGTACGGTTACATTTGATTTAGATATCAGTACTTTACCCAATGTTACAGTACCTAATACTTTATCTTTAGTAAGTTGTAATAATAATTTACCACCATTAATACCAGAAGCAGATTTTAATATAGATGATTTTGATTCAGATATATTAAATGTACAAGATCCAGCGGATTTTACAGTAACATATCAGGATCAAAACGGAGATGCATTTGTAATAACAAGTGGTATTCCTTTTGTAAGTGAAGAACAAACTATTACTGCAACTGTAACTAATAATGCAACATTATGTACAAACACTATTAGTTTCAATTTAACCATTGTACCTGGAGACGATACTAGTTTCTACTACGAAGATGCAAACGGCGATGAACCAATACCAGATTCAATAACTGGCATCGCAACAATACATTTATGCAAAGAACAAAGCGGTACAGTGGTAAACCCATTACCTCATGATGCCACCACATTTGCATCTGGAGGTAATTTCAGTATTTTACCAGCAACAGGAGCTGGAGGTGCATCTATCATAAATCCAAATACAGGCGCTATAGATTTTACAGTGATTGAAGTAAATACCTACATAATAAGTTATACTTCTGTAGTAAGTGTAACTTTCCCTTGTCCAACAACTACAAATTTCGAATTAATTGTAGATCCAAGTGTAGATGCGTCTATAACAATTTCGGTTACAGAGGTATGTGAAGATGATACTACAAACCCACAAGTTACAATTGACAATAATATTTCTATTAATCAAGGCGGTGTTTTTTCTATAACAACTACCACAGGTAATGGTACTGCAGAAATAGATGCTGCTACAGGCGAAGTTAATTTAGCAAATTCAGATGCTGGAATCTATGATATTACCTATACAATAAATACTGTGTGTACAGATGCACAAACAATCCCATTAGAAATAATAGGTTTACCTGAATTTACTCTACCAGATACAGCATATATTTGTCCAGATGGTGTAGATGCAAACGGAGACCCAATTTTAAATACAGGTGCAGAAATAATTGCAATTAGTAATGTTCCAGGTAGTAATTATACCTATGAATGGTTTGATTCTAATAATGTGCCTGTAAACACAGTAGAATCAACTATTGATACTAATGATACTTTAATTTTAAACGATCCAATAGCAGATATAGGTCTTTATTATGTAATCGCAACTTCAACTTCT
>Ga0256834_1000678_pt1 | contig 24396 bp, 18 predicted proteins | sample 4281140metaG_FD_190536 | JGI IMG/M metagenome (GOLD analysis project Ga0256834, IMG submission 190536) | Hydrothermal vent microbial communities from East Pacific Rise, Pacific Ocean - 4281-140 | ecosystem: Environmental > Aquatic > Marine > Hydrothermal vents | place: Pacific Ocean: East...
TTCAGATGCTGGAAATAGCGGTAATAGTCTGCATCCAGCGCTGCTTCGTATTGTTCAGACGATGATTTTCCTGCGTAGATGTTGTGGGTCAATTGAGTCTGCTGAAACAGGTTGAACAACCAGCGGGCGTCCAGCAGTAGCCATCCGAACAGCAGTACGGCAGCGATTTTCCTGGAGTCCAGCGCCTGCTTCTTCCGGCGCATCAGCAGGCTGTAGAACAGTAGCGCCAGGAGTACCCAGGCGCCGACCACAATGGTGGCGGGCAAGCGGCTCTGGGCGCCGCCATAAAGGAAATTGACGGAATGCTGGGACCACACTTCAAATTCCAGCCAGTCGGAGAAGATGCTCAGATAGGTTTGTTCAAGGGTGTCCGGGGAGAAGCCGAGCTCCTGCAGGCGCCAGTGCTGGCCCTCTTTTTCTGAAAAGATAAATCCGTATTCCGAGACAGGGCCGCCCCATTGCTTGTGACGCTTCAGGTCGAGGTGATCCAGTATGTTTTCTTCCAGGGCCATGGTGTGCAACTGGCCGGTTTTGGCGGAGCGCCAGAAGAACAGGGGCAAATCATCCATCAGTTTAGCCGGGATCAGTTGAAACCGCAGATAGCGGAAGCGGCCGCTGTTTTCCAACCCCTGGAGATTGCTGATGATGGCCTGGCCATTGGTGTACCGCTCGATGGTCAGCAGGCCCGGTTGCTGTTTCCCCCCGCCTTTTATAAAGCGGAAGGAGTCAATGGCAATGGGGGTGGCCTTTCCGGTTATTGCTTCTGTGGATGTTTGTAAATACAGGAATATCGTGGCCGTGCCGGCAAGCACCAGGGTAGCCAGAAGCAAGGAACTGAGCATCGGTGCGCGCAAGACCCATTTCATCTTTTTTCGTCCGCCTGTGTGCTCGCCGGTGGGTGAAACAGGGCTTGCCAGTTGAGCTGCAATACAAAGATAAGCGCGGGCAATACCTGCAACAGCAGGCGGCCGAATGCGGTGCTGTCCTTGAGCCATGCGCCTTCCGCCGACAGAAAAAATACTGTGGCAATGACAGTCGCCAGCAATAACAGGAAAGAGACTACAGGGTATCTCGTGCGCGGTTTTCCATGCAGAAGCACAAGCAGCAGTGAGGCGCAAAGATAGAAATACAGAAGGTTCCAGCTACTGTTGGAAAAAAGGTTGGTGAAGACGGCGGAAGAAACATTCTGGGGTTGCAATGTGATGGCGCCCAGCCGGGAAAGATATAGGACGCCGTCTGCATATCCCGTCTTCCCCAGCCATGGCAGATCCACCAGGCTGTAGCCGCTGAGGATGGCGAGCGCTGCGCCCGCCGCCATGGCCAGCAAAAGCTTCCATGACAAGACTTGCATGATGACGAACAGCAGCCCCATCATCAGCCAGAGGCTGCCTTCCCGCTTGATGAGCATGCCCAGGCCAAGAAACAGCAGCCCGATCAGTAGCTGTGTTCTGTCCCGCGATTGTGACCATTGCAGCAGGGCGACAAAGCCCAGGCCGGCAAAACCGCCCAGCCACAGGTCGGCGTACCCGGGCAAGGCCAAATGGGCATCCAGCAAGGGTATGGAAATCAGCAGGTAAACGCCGGCGATGAGCAGCAGGGGTGGCCAGCCCAGGGATCTTCCCTGGCCGTACAGCGCCAGGACAAGTGCGACGCCGGCAAGCAGGCCGGGGAATATGGCCAGGGCGTCATTCCACTGCCCATGCAGCATCACTGGCCACAATTGCATCAGGGAAACGGTGGCAGGGTAGTCGTGGGCGGGAATGGTGTAGATGCCGGGGTTTGGGGTGTTCAGCCAGACGTCCATGCTGACGAATGGAGACAAGCCCTGGTTCAGAAACCAGATTTTTGCCCGGTAGGTCCAGGTGGTCCAGGCGTCCCACGGAAGCAGAGGGCGGTTGTATGCGTCATAAGCGGCGACCGCCAGATGGATGATGGCCAGGGCGAGGAGCAACAGCGCCAACCCTTTGTCTCCTCCCTTGCTCTTCAGGGTCTGGCCGGAAATCACAAGCCGCCCGTGGTGATGCTTCCGCCAGCTCAAAAAAAAGCCCAGCGCAGACAGGAGCAGGAGCAGACTGGTGACCATGGCGGTGGAAAGCTGCCCGAAAACGGTATATACGAACCAGATGCTTGCCGAGCAGAGAAAATACCCCAGGAAGAAGCCGTAACCCAAAACCCTGGGCAGATTGACCGGCAGCCGCTGGGCGGAAAAGGATTCCAGCCAAACCAGCCATATCGTGCCTGTTATCCAGGGAAGCAGGTAGGCGAATATGAGCACGGGGCGTGGTTTCCTCGATGGGCGATGAAGGTCAGTCGGTTTTGTCGCTGTGAGAGAGCTTGTCTTCCAGGCGTTTCTCCAGTATCGCCACTCTTTGCACCAGGCGGGTGAGTTTCACTTCATTTCTGGAACGCTCGATATCCATCACCAGAATCTTGACCACCATGGCCACCAGGCCCAGCAGCAGCGGGATTACCGGCGGATAACTGATGCCCAGGGTGCGGCCTATCCAGTCTGCGATTTGTGGAAAAACCCCCAGTATGGCCATCACTATCGCCACGGGAATCCACCACAGGGCGTAGCGGGTATGCAGGTGATCCCGCCGCACCAGATAGAAAATCAGTCCCGCGGTCAGCAGGCCAATGGTGGCGGAGATCCAATTCACATACGACATGATTTGACCATGGCTTCCTTGGCGATAATTGGCGTTATTTTAGCAAGTTGTGGGGGGATCTGTTGCGAGCTATTTCCGGGCACGCTTGCTGAACCCCAGGATGCTGGCCTGCACCATGTAATAGGCGACCATCAGCCAGGAACTGTATACCCGGGAGTGTCCCGAGGCTCGAGAGCACATTTCGACCTGTATTTCCGCAATCGCCAGGGCATTTCTCTTGAGGTGGGCGAGTACGCCGATGTCCTGGTATTCCAGCAGCGTTGCATCCCTTCCCGCCAGCAGCCGTATTGCAGCGGTGTTGTAGGCGCGGAATCCCGAGGTGATGTCTTCCATGCTCAGGCCGGAAATCCACTTCAGAAACACCCATGCAATTTTGCGCATTTTGGAGCCGCGGCTGGTGCATGCTCCGATGCTGACATCGCAAAGGCCATTGTATACGGGAGCAAACAGCCGGGTAAGCTCCCTGGCTTCGTGCTGGCCGTCGGCGTCCATGGTGATGACGAACCGGTATTCCTGTTGCAGCGCGAAGCGCATGCCTGCCTGCAAGGCGCCCCAGGCGCCCAACTGCACAGCCAGCGTCAGCACTGTCGCGCCGGCCTCCCTGGCAATGACGGCAGTGTCATCTGTGCTGGCGTCATCAATCACCACCACCCGGCACCCGGTACGGCGAATGACCTCTCTGACTACTGCCGAGACAGATGCCGCCTCATTGTGTGCGGGAATGAGTATGAGCGCGGATTGGAACATGGTTTCCTTTTGCCGTGTTGGATGCAATATCTTTATATAATTCAAAGACTTGCTTTTCAATTGTCTCGATTCTGAACATTGTATCAAAGCGTTTCCTGGCGCGCCTTCCCATTTCCGCGCATGCCGTTTGGTGTGTTGCCAGATATTGCAGGGCGGTCGCCAATCCTTCTACATTGCCGGTGGGCACTGTTATGCCGGTTTTTCTGTCCTGGACCACCCAGCTCATGCCGGAACCCGCCACATCAGTCACCACCGCCGCTTTGCCGGCCCGGGCGGCTTCGAGCAGCACCATGCCGAAAGCTTCGGTGCGTTCGATGGAAGGAAGGCACAGGCAGTGGCAGCCTTGTAGCAGATGGGAGAGTGCGTCACCTGATTGTTTTCCCAGGAGTTTTACTTTTTGTTCCAGACCTTTGGCGCGAATCAATTGCTGTAATTCCGCGTATTTTTCACCATCGCCGACGAGATTGACCTGTATGGCATCGACTTTTCCTGCCGCCCGAATCAAATATTCGAATCCTTTGTAGTAGGTAAGCCGTCCGATAGCCAATACCCGCAGAACATTCGTATGCCAGGTATTTTCCTCTCTGCTGGATGGAAGGTTCGATTGGTCTTTCATGCCGAGAGGAATGATCCGGCATTTGTCCCGCCAGGGAGCCAGGGGCTGGCTGCTTTTCAAATAGGGAGGAGAGGTCACGATAACCCGCCGGGCGCGTTTTAGCAGGGATTGCTCCATGGGGCGATAAAACCGGTAGGCCAGTTTTACCCGCCGGTCAAGTGCTGACGACACTACGTCTGCATGCCAGTGTACGACCCAGGGAATGCCATGGGCTGCCGCTACCGTCATCACCCAGAGCGCCGATGGATTGGGCATATGCAGATGAATGATATCCGGCTGGAACCAGGTTATCTGCTGTTTTAGCCGGGAGCGAAAAGCTGGACTTACGGGCGTAAAGAACAGGGTGCCCAAGCTGCCAACACGGACAATTTCCATATCGCCGCCCTGATCTGTGGCCGTGGCGCGGCCTTGGTGATTGTGTACCAATACCCGTACATCCTGCCCGGCCTGCGCCTGTGCCTGCGTCAGCTCATGCAGAAAGACTTCCATGCCTCCGTGGAAAGGGGGATAGTATTTGCCGACGTGAAGGATTTTCATGGGCTGGAATCATAGCATCCTCCCCGGGGATGTTCGGGTAAACCCGGGGCCGGGGAAGATTTTCAAATGCCGAAGTGCTACTATCCCTGCCCGTGTCAGGAAGGCCCGATTTTCTCGAATGAACAAATTTTGGCAGCTGCTGTTTTTCAAGGTCAAGTGCCGACTCAAATCAGAAGCCAGCACCAGCTATCTGAACTATGGTTGGTGGGTGGTGGAGCCAATATTGCACATGGCTGCGTTCTATTTCGTGTTTGCGGTGCTGATGAACGGCGGCACAGAAAATTTCGTGGTATTTCTTCTGTGTGGACTGATTCCCTGGTTGTGGTTTAACAAAAGCGTCAGCAATGCAACCGCCTCCATCCGCGGCGGGTACAGCATCATGATGCAGACTCGCGTGCCCATCTCCCTGTTTCCTGCCGAAATTGTCACCCAGGATCTGGTGAAGCAATTGCTGGTGTTTGTGCTGTTGCTGCTTTTCCTGTTTCTGTATGGAAATACGCCAACGGTTCACTGGCTGGCATTGGCGCCTTTGATTCTGGTGCAGTTGGTTCTTGTGTTGGCCGTATCTTTCCTGGTTGCAATGCTTGAGCCTTTTCTCCCCGATCTGAGGTATCTGGTGCAAACCGGCTTGATGTTGATGATGTTTGGTTCGGGCATCTTTTATTCCTACGATTTGATCCTGCCGGAGCATAGAGGGATGTTTTTTCTCAATCCCATGGCCAACCTGATCAAGAATTACCGGGAAGTGCTGATGTATCAGCATTGGCCCGACTGGGTTGCGCTGGCGAATATCTTCCTTTTTTCCATTGTCGTTCTGGGGTTGTGTGTTTTGTTTCTGCAGAAGCATAGAACTACCTATGCCCGCCTGGTGCTGGAAACCTGAAACATGCAAGCTATAGCGATCTCCGTGCAGAACCTTGGCATCAGCTACCGCAAGCGGCTTTCCTTGCGCCGTAGCGAGCCCCATGTGGTGCTTTCGGATGTCAGCTTCGACCTTCTCAAAGGGGAAACCCTTGGCATTGTCGGCAGAAACGGGGCGGGAAAAAGCACCCTGCTAAGGATTCTGGCCCGTATTCTCAAGCCAAACAAAGGGGAAATTGCCTGGCAGGTGCAAACGGTTTCGCTGCTTTCCCTGAACCTCGGGCTGGATCCGAACCTGAGCGGCGTGGACAATGCTATCTTAAGTGGACTTTTGCTGGGATTTAACCGTAAGGAAGCCGAACAAAGCCTGCCGGAAATCATTGCGTTTTCGGAGCTGGGAGAAGCCGCATATGAACCTGTGCGAACCTATTCTTCCGGCATGAATGCACGCCTGGGTTTTTCCATAGCCATCAATTTGCAACCGGATGTCTTGTTGATCGATGAAATCCTCGGCGTGGGCGATGCAGAATTCCAGAAAAAATCCTCGGAAGCTTTGCAGCAGAAAATCAATTCAGATCAGACGGTTGTGCTTGTTTCTCACAATGCAACACAGATAGAAGCATTGTGCGACCGTGTTGTCTGGATCGAGAATGGAAGGCTGATGGCGGTTGGCGCTACGGGAAAAGTCCTTGAGCAATATGAAAAGTGTATTCTTGCTTAGTGCTAAAGTTCGGTTTTTAAAAGAAAAAAATACCAGCAATCGTGTTTTTGAGACATTTTCCGCAAAAACTTGACCTCCCCTTGAAAATTGGCTAGTTTTAATTGTATAGATATAGAGAGTGTGGGATTATTCAACCACATTTGAAGTCGTAGCTATTAGGGAATCGAGTTTCCGGATGCGGCTAATTGGAGTCAAAAATTAAAGGCCAATAGTTCGCCCCCAATTGGCAAGATGGCCTATCATTATGACTCGAGAGCAAAGATTTACTTAGTGGATGAAGTACTGTTGGTGCAGGCCAATCCACCTATTTTCATTACGGAGAATTAAACCATGAAAAAACTGAATCTAGTGTTGGGCGTGATATTGGCAGGCGCCAGTGGAATGGTTGCTGCGGATAGCCTGTATATTGCAGCAGATGGAAATGTTGAAGTAGGCAAGTTTGAGGTTAAGCAACCAGCAGGGAGTCATGCAGCGTTTAAATTTACTGTTGGCGATAAATATTGGGAAATTAAGCAGAATGCGGATACAGGCAGATTAACCTTTTTCTACCCAGGCGGCGGAGCTACCACTGCTTCTTTTAAGTTTGCCCCTCAAGCACAAGAGAATCTGTTTCGCGTAGGGGTATTGGCTGGTGATACAGTCGATATTAATGGTAAGTTGGTTGTGAATAATGTTCAGATTGCCGACTATGTGTTTGCCGAAGATTATAATTTGCCTACCATTGAAGAGCAGGCAGCTTTTATGTTTGAAAATCGTCACCTTCCAGCTGTGCAGAAAGGCGATGAGAATATGAAAGCTAATATTGATGTAATGGCTAACCAGATGGCAATGCTGGAAGAGCTGGAGAAAGCGCATATTTATATTACCCAGCTTAATGACACCATCAAGGAAATGAAAGCAGAGTTGGCAGAACTCAAGGCCGCAAGTAAGTAATATAGATGTATTGATATCTTGGTAAATTTAAAAAAGCCCGCAAGTTTGCGGGCTTTTTTATGTATGTTGATTATTATGTGATTCGCAGTTGATGAGGCCGAGGGTTGAAAATACTGTGCTATTGTCGTTTTACATTTATCTGTAAGGCAGCTCTATAGATTGTTGTTCCAGCATTGACAGGAACTGGCCATAAGTTCTTGAAAAATTTGGACGCCGACCTATGCTAGTGCGATGAAAGTCGAATTGTCTAAAGCACCCTGTAGTAAGTTTCTAATGCTGAACTAAATGAAAGTAATATTGTCGGTATATCCGATTCGAGAACCGCTCACAGGAATTGGTCGCTATGCTTGGGAGCTTGCAGCTGGACTGGAGAGACACAGCCGTGTTTCTGATATTCGGTATTTCGACTTGGGTCGTTGGGTAAGTGATCCACATAAGCTGTTGGTATCTGGATCAGGATCCAGGCTGAGAAAAGCGCTAACCGGATCAGTGATTGCCGTATCAATATACGAGAAGATTTCCCCGCTATTGCTTGGTTCGAAGCTAGATGGATATGATGCCTATATCTATCATTCCCCAAACTTTATGCTTCCTCCTTTTGCTGGGCGAAAAATATCCACTTTTCATGATTTGTCTGTATTTCGTTTTCCGGAATGCCATAGGATTGCTCAGGTTAGGTTAATGGAAAAGGAAATTTACAAAGCACTAGAGCAGGCGGATCGCCTGATTGCAATCAGTGAGTTTACCAAGAATGAAATAGTCCAATTATTTGGATATCCGGATGACAAGGTTGCGGTTGTTCCAAATGGCGTATCACCTGATTTTTTTCCTCGCAGCGCCAAGGAGCTGCATGCGCCGCTGAAGGTTATTGGATTGCAGCCAGGGCGGTATTTTTTATCGGTAGCGACTATTGAGCCACGAAAAAACATAGACGCAATATTGGATGCGTATGAAATGCTGCCCAAAAGAATGCGGATGGAGTACCCGTTGGTTATTTGCGGAGGGGCGGGATGGAAAAGCAGGGGGACTTTGGAGCGCATTAAGAACATGATGGAGAAAGGCAATGTTCGTTATCTTGGATATGTGAAAGAGGAAATGAAACCGCTTCTCTATGCTGGTGCAACGGCGGTCGTCTTTGTCCCATTTTATGAAGGATTTGGCTTGCCTGTGCTGGAGGCTATGGCGAGCGGGGTGCCTATCGTGGCCAGTGATATTTCTCCGCTGAATGAGGTGTCTGCTGGTTCTTCCTACCGGGTTCTTCCTCAAGACACGGAGGAGCTGGCCAGGTTGATGGGGCAAATGACTGCTTCTGATGCGCGGCGCAACCAGAAAACCGCCCTTGGCCTGAGTGTAGCCCGAGAGTTTTCCTGGAAAAATACGGTAGAAAAAACGGTTTTGCAGTATCGAGAGCTGGCCGGTGGGCAGTAGGGAGGCCGGGTCGTGCAGGTGACCAATATCAGTATTTGTGTGCTGAATTGGGAAAACTATTCGGATACCCGAAGATGCATTGCTGCGCTGCTAGCGTTGCCGGAGCAGAATGATGGTGATCTCAATATCAGTGTAGTAGTAGTTGACAATGGATCAAGGGACGAATCACTTATTCGATTAAGAGAGTTTGCTGCTGAAATATCGGACTCCGGGGCAAGAATTTCCTTGATTGGGAGATCGGAGAATGGCGGATATGCAGTGGGGAACAATACGGGCATTCATTATGCTATTGAAAACCAGGATCCTGCCTATGTGTGGGTGCTGAATAACGATACAATCCCGCAGCCTGGCAGTTTGCGTGCAATGGTAGATTGCGCAAGGTCTGATCGGTCGGTGGGTATCTGGGGAAGCACCATATTGAATGCTGATGGGTCCATTCAGTGTGCGGGCGGCTACTATTACAATAGCTGGCTTGGCATGATCAGGCCTGCGCTGCCGAAATATGGCCTGGATGGGGGGCAGCCTGGCCTGGATAGACCACTGGATTATGTTTCCGGCGCATCGATGCTGATTTCTTCCGAGGTTATCCGTGATATCGGCATGCTGAGTGAAGATTATTTTCTATATTATGAAGAACTCGATTATGCGCAGCGCATCAGGAACAAGAAAACCTTACAGTGGTGCAAGCAGTCGAGGTTGGTGCATTTTGCCTGTGGCAGTACGCGCAGTCATGGAGAGCTTGGGCGGGTGCTTGAATACCATTCAATAAAAAGTTTGTTGATCTATACCAATAAATTTTATCCATACAAGATTCCCAGCGTATTGATTGCGCTATTGCTTGCAAAACCGTTCTTGTATGTTTTAAGGAATGAAATGAATTTATTTAAAGCATTGTTTGCAGCAGTTGCAAACTTCTTTACTGGAAGAGAAGAAAAGAAATTCTACCCGGAAAGTAGTGGATACTAGGGCCTGTCAATATTCGTCCGGTTGCCTCTGCCGGGACTATTTTTTACCCGGCAAGGCCGAATGAGTAAAGTGTAGCGACACTACATGAACGAATGATAACGCCGTTGGTGGAAAAACAGTCCCTAGAGGCTACTGATGAAGCTCATTTTGGCCATTCCGGTACAGGCCGGAATCCAGCAATATGAGGATATAGGATCCCGGCTTTGGCTGGGACGGCTTACGCTTCGCCCAAGCTCAATCAGGGCTTCCTTGGGGTTCTCCAATACTTGTGTAAACATATAACAAGATGAATAAAAAAATTATATCGCCGGATTTGTCTAGCCCATTTAAAGAGATAAGCATGCAGCCCCCTTGTCGCCCGATCAGTTTTGTTGTGGTTCGGTTCAGCGATGAGTATCTGACCAATTTCGCTTTGTCTGAAGCTGCGCAGAGTACGCTCAATGAAGTGATCGTTGTGAACAATACGGGAAACCTGTTTCATCCAAACCTTACCCGGGCGATGCAGCATGGTATTGACAAGGCGAAAAATGATTTGATCGTGGTTGTGCATGAAGATGTGCTTTTGCCGAATGGCTGGCAGACACTGTTTGAGCTGAGCCTGAAAAATCTTGAAGCCCATGATCCAAATTGGTTGTTACTGAGCAGTGTGGGTTGGTCGGAGGATGGTGAAATTGTTGGCCACTGGAAAGACCCGAGGAATTTCCTCGACAGCTTTTCTGGCAATCGTGGGGGATATAAGGCGGTTGCATCCTGCGATGAGCAGATTCTTGTTATGCACAAAGACCGGTTGCCCAAGCTGGATCTGAATCTACCTGGCATTCACCATATTGGGAGGGATTTACCAATGAGTTTTGGGGGGCAGGGAGTGTACGTAGTCGATGCCCCAACTATCCACAAATATGCCGATGCTCATGGAAACAGAATCGAGGCTGCTGCCGAATCGGAGAAAATTCAGGACAGATCCAGTTTGACCTACCTTGCGGATCGGGTGGTTTGCAATGATTACATAAAAAAGAAATGGCCAGAGCTTGAAGTAAAAGATTATCAAGCATTTGATTTCACCCTTCCTTTTGATGAAAAGGAAAAGCTGGCGCAATTGGACAGCCCCGTGATCTTGCTTGGCAGAGGAGGGGGGGGAACTCGTTTGCTGGGTTGCGTTGGTCGGGATGCGGGGATTTTTCTTGGAAATGCGCTTAATGAGTCCATGGATTCCGAAGAAATGATCCTGCCCCTCTATGTGGGAATCGTGGAAAAATATCGATCTTTTACAGATTGGCAAAAACAGCAGATCGTGCCCAGGATACGGTGTGCTGCGGCAAACATGATTCGGGATCTTGATGTTGATAGGCTCTGGGGGTTCAAGCTTCCCGAATCTATGTTGTTGCTACCCGAATTGCAGGAGGCATTTCCCAATGCCAGATACATCTATATGCTTCGGGACCCATTAAAAACCTGTCTGCGTCGTACCCATATGACGGCCAGGCTGGACAATCATATAGGCCGAATCGCGTTACCACTGGCATATGACTGGGCCGGGCGAAACAGGGCATCCATATTGCAGGATGCGCCGGAAAAGCACATGGCGTATACCACACTGCATCAAATGTCTGTTGCTGAAGGATTTCTAGAGAACATTGATGTACAACAAAAGTATGTGTTGCATTTTGAATCCTTGCTGGAAAACCCGGACGGGGTCATCGATGGTGTATGTGATTGGCTTGGGGTAATACCGTCGGGTAGTGGCGTCAAGGAGAGTATTGATCTTTCCCGTGCAAATGCAGAGAGCCCGCGGGTAAAGCCATCATTTGTTGTCGAGATTGAAACCATACTGCATCATCTGAGGGTGAGGCTGGGTTATGAGAAGGATGCTGGTAAACCTGATGCAGGCACTTCCCCGGGCGTATGCCTGCAAAAGCAGAAGCTCGTTGTCGTGCTGGGAATGCATCGATCTGGAACCAGCGCCTTATCCGCATTCCTGCATGCCCATGGCGTCGATTTTGGCAACCGCCTGCTCGAGGCAAGAGAAGACAATCCAAAGGGTTTTTTTGAAGACCAGGATATCTATGCGTTTAATGAAGAGCTGCTGAATACATTGGGGTATGAATGGCACTCGGCATCAAGCATCGATCTGAACGAGTTGATGTCACCAAGGTTGTCCCCCTTTCTTGAGCGGGCGCAAAGCCTGCTTGCCTCAAAACTGTCTGACAGCCTGGTGTATGGAATAAAAGACCCGCGGCTATGCCGGTTGCTGCCGTTCTGGAAAGAGGTATTTTCCCGGCTGGGCTTGGATGTACATTACTTTCTCTGTTTGAGAAACCCCCATGATGTATACCTTTCCCTAAAGCGAAGAGATAATTTTGATGCGGAGAAGTCGCTTCGAATATGGATTCGCTACTACCTTGATCTGATCCAGGAAGGAGCTGTCATTTCGAATTCCACGATCATTGATTACGACGAACTTCTGGATTGCTCCGGCGCCCAGGGAAAAAAGATAAGGATGCGGTTGCAGATGATGGGCCTTGAAACATCAGATGAGGGTGATGCATTTTGTTCCCTGGATCCGTCTCTCAGGCATGGGGCGCTGGGTGAAAATGCCAGTATGGGTAATGTTGCGGAACTGCAGCTGGCGAATACCATTTTCAATATTTTAAAGAATGCTTCAATGACGGATTCTCCGCGGGCGACAGTGGTTTCCGGAATGAGGGAAGTCCATTCCGAGGCAAACGAAATTGAATCCTTGGTTAATCGTACGGAGCGGGAAAGCCGGTTGAAATCGCTATATGCAAGCGCCAAAGGAATAGAAAATCTCACCCAAAGCATTGATGAGCTAAGGGTGCAATATAATAAATTAAGAGAGGAAAACAAGGCGCTGAAACTGGAGATAGCGCAGCACGAGATATCTGCTGCGGAAGACGCAGTAAAGTTGTTGCACAGCTACCAAAAAGATGTGCAGGAATCCATTAGCTGGCGAATTACCAGGCCGCTTCGGTTGATCAAGTCCGGGTACGATGGCTTTGTGGCTGGCGCCCCCCCGGTCTTGACGGCAATGAAGCGAATAGGGCTGCGCCGGTCAATGAAGTATTCCATAAAGATCCTGGTTTCTGAAGGGCCATCTGGCCTGTTGCATAGAATAAGATTTGCAGAAAAAAACAATGCCAGGGAAATCGATTACCAGCGATGGATTGCGGATTTTGATTCCATTACAGAAGAAAATAGAAAAAAGTTTTCCCGGGAGATTGACAGGTTTTCATCCAGGCCCCTGATCAGCATTGTCATGCCGGTGTATGACCCGCCTGTTGATTTGCTGATCAAGGCAATAGAGTCGGTACGCGAGCAAATCTATCCGGATTGGGAACTTTGTATTGCGGATGACTGTTCTGCAAAAGAACAAATTAGGGAAGTTATTCGATCCTTTGCCAAAAAGGATGAACGAATAAAATATGTATTCCGGAAGGAGAACGGGCATATTTCCAAAGCATCGAATTCAGCCTTGCAGCTCGCAAAGGGGGATTTTGTTGCGCTCATGGATCATGATGACCTGCTTTCGGAACATGCGCTGTTTTGGGTTGCCCGCGCCATACAGGAGAACCCGGAAGGCAAGTTGTTTTATTCTGATGAGGATAAAATTGATCTGCAGGGCGCTCGCCATGATCCCTATTTCAAATGCGATTGGAATCCTGACCTATTTTACTCCCACAATATGTTTAGCCATCTGGGTGTTTATGATACTACCTTGCTGAAAGAGGTGGGTGGTTTTCGAGAGGGATTCGAAGGGTCGCAGGATTATGATCTGGCGCTTCGCTGTATTGAAAAAATCAAGAGCAGCCAAATCATCCACATTCCACGAGTCCTGTATCACTGGAGGGTGTTGCCCGGCAGTACGGCGCTGGATGCGTCAGAAAAGCCCTACGCGATGATTGCGGGGGAAAGGGCGATCAATGATCATTTTTCCAGAACTGGGGTCGAAGCAGAATGTAAATTGCTCGGGTTTGGTTATAGAGTAAAGTACAGGATACAAGGCACGCCCCTGGTTAGTGTTATCATCCCGACACGGGATGAGGTAGGCATTCTGCGCACTTGTCTTGAAAGTGTTTACAAAAAGACCACCTACAACAACTATGAAATCATTATTGTTGACAATGGGAGTAGGCATAAGGAAACACAGGAGTATCTGCTGGAGCTCCAGCGAACCCGCGGGGTGAAGGTCATCCGTGATGATGGTGAATTCAACTTTTCCCGCCTGAACAACAAGGGGGTTGCCGCAGCTTCTGGTGACATCGTTGCGCTGGTAAACAATGATGTCGAGGTTATTTCACCGGAATGGATGACAGAAATGGTTTCCCAGGCATGCAGGCCGGAGGTTGGCGCCGTGGGCTGCCGGTTGATCTATCCAGATAACACCTTGCAGCACGCGGGCATCATTCTGGGCCTTGGGGGATTGGCGGCGTACTCTCATCGTTGCATCCCGAAGGAATCTCCCGGGTACTTTGGAAGAGCAATGCTTCTGCAATCCGTATCCGCGGTAACTGCCGCTTGCTTGTTTGTCAGAAAAAAGGTGTATCAGGAAGTGGGGGGGCTTGATGAGGAGAATTTGGCGGTTGCCTACAATGACGTGGATTTTTGCCTGCGCGTTAGAGAAGCAGGCTATCGTAATATCTTTACTCCCTATGCCGAGCTTACCCATTTTGAATCAAAGAGTAGAGGGCCGGAGGACACGCCGGAAAAGCAGGAGCGCTTAAGGAGGGAATATGCATACATGCGTAACAAATGGGGAGAGCTTCTGGACAGAGATCCGGCCTACAATCCGAATCTTACCCTGGACAGGGAGGATTTTTCATTGTCCGTAGCGCCCAGGGTGCTCCATGTTTTATAAGGATGATCATCGAAGACACAGTGGTTTTGAGGTTGGGCACAACTGTCGCCCATGGTTGGTAGGGTGGTTGAACATGGCTGTGGCTGGTAGGCGGGGTTATTCTGATTCTGCTTCAGATATTATTAATATCATGTCAGTAACCAGAGAACAATAAATGTCATTTAATGTAGGGGAAATAATAAAGAAATCCTATATCAGGTTGATCAGGTTTATGCACAAGCCCTTGATGAACAAGGCTGGGGAAGATCCCTATCATGCGGTTATTCGGGAGTTCGTGACTTTAAGCATGGAAGCGGATAATGCTTCGATTCTTGAGATAGGCTCAAGAAATGTGACAGGTGTTACCAGAAGGGCCATGTTTTCTCACTGTAGTCAGTATATTGGATTTGATATCTTGGATGGAGATGGCGTTGACGTGGTTGGGGATGTTCACGATCTATCCCGGCACTTCCCGCCGGAATCCTTTGATTATGTATATTCAATATCTGTGTTTGAGCACGTTTTGTTTCCCTGGAAAGCCGCATTGGAAATAAACAAGGTCATGAAGGTTGGTGGATATGTTCTGGTTACATCCCATCCGGTATGGCCGCCACACGAGTTGCCGTGGGATTTTTGGCGTTTTCCCGGTGGCGGCTTCCATGCGTTGTTCAATGAATATACGGGATTCGAAATAATTTCAATTGCGGAGGGATTGCCATGCAGCATCTATTCCCTGGCGCAAGACGCGCCAGCGTATGATAATTGCTTTCACACTCTAAATCAGGGTGTATCTGTTATAGCTAGGAAAACAGGAAACTTTGAAGGTGACTTGTTGAAATGGGAAGTAAATGCGTCAGATGTATTGAAAACCATGTATCCAAAGAGTGTAGTAGACTAAAGCCTGGAGTAAAGACAAGTTTGATTAAACTCTTCCGGGAAAACATATTTTATGCGCGGATATTAAACTGGTATCAATATGGTTTTTAATAAAACAGTCACCTAAACATATTTATGGTAATTCACAATATGAATATATTGGAAGAGTATATATTAAGCAAGCCAAGCAATCAGAATATTCTGGATATATTTGACGGAGAGTGGTCATCTAAGTTGCCAGAGAAATATGGTCTCCACACCAGGCCGGGCACAGCCTCTTTATTCGAGGATGCGCGTATTGCCTGGCTTGAGGAGGTGTTTGGCCCAGTGTCAGGATTAGATATTCTGGAGCTTGGGCCTCTAGAAGGCGGGCATTCCTATATGCTTCAGGAAAGAGGAGCAAATAGCGTTACATCCATTGAGGCGAACACCAGGGCTTTCTTGAAATGTTTGTGTATTAAAGAGGTATTGAGCCTGAACAAAGTAAAATTTATGCTGGGGGATTTTTCTTCCTATCTGGAAGAAACAGATACAGTATATGATTTGGTGTTTGCCAGCGGCGTTTTATATCATATGCCTAATCCTGTGTTGCTATTAAAGAATATTTCGAAAGTTACAAGTAAGTTGTTTTTATGGACGCACTATTATGATAAGGATATTGTGGATGCCAATGCCGATTTGGCCAATAAATTTTCTGGCATGAAATCAATACGGGTTGATGGCGAAAATTATGCATTGGCAGAGCAGCACTACAATGAGGCCCTGGGATGGAGCGGATTTTGTGGGGGAGGGAAACCCACTAGCATGTGGATGACAAAAGATAGCTTGATTGCGGCCTTGAATGATTTTGGCTTTACGCAATTGACATTTGGTTTTGACGGGAAAGATCATCCCAACGGTCCGGCGATGGCGATATGCGCATCGAAATAGCGGATGTTCATATATGCCTGTAGGTCGGACGAATGGTAGGCCCATATTGGTTACCGGAGGGCATCGCTCCGGATCCACGTGGGTAGGAAAAATGATTTCTGCCGCCCCTGGAATTGGTTATATTCACGAGCCATTTAATATAGGGGCAACCATAACCCCAAATCCCAGCCCGTTTGATGCCTGGTTCCAGTATATTCCGCCGGGAACTTCAGGGGAATATGAAGAGGTGTTGTGGCGGATCTTGAACTACGACTACCCTTTGTGGCGAAACACGGCCAGAATTCAGAATGGTTTTGATGTACTGCGGTTGTTGCGGGATCAGACTGCTTCCACTGTTAACCGGTTTGCAGGCAAAAGGCCGCTTGTCAAGGATCCAATTGCCGTATTTTCCGCAGAGTGGTTATCCAGCACGTTTGACATGGATGTGATCTGCATGGTTCGCCATCCCGCTGCGTTTTGTTCCAGCCTAAAGATTAAAAACTGGAAATTTGATTTCAGAAATTTTTTGGGTCAACCTTTGTTAATGGAAGAACACCTGGAGCCTTTTCGCGCAGAAATTGAAGAATACTGCTCTTTCGAGAAAAGCATTGTGGAGCAGGGTGCGTTACTGTGGAACTGTATCTATCACACCATCCAGACCTATAGACAGCATCACCCCGATTGGTTGTATCTGCGACATGAGGATTTATCCGCAGACCCGGTAAACGCGTTCCGGGCAACCTATGAAGCGCTTGGCCTGGCTTTTACAAGGGGCGCCAGTCAAATGATTGAAAAAAGCAGCAGTGGCCGTAATCCGGTGGAAGTAACAGGAAGGGATAAATACAAGAGAAACAGCCTCGCAAACATCAAGAGCTGGAAAAAGCGGCTGACAGTTGATGAGGTGCGCCTGATCAAGCAGAAAACCGAGAAAACAGCGCGCTTTTTCTATGATGAAAAGGATTGGTAGGTGCGGGGTTTCCCGCCGTTTTTGGAGTAGATTTGCCTCGCTTGTGGGAAATGCGTGCCGGGGGTGGGATTTTTGCTGCTGTCGAGGGGAAAACCAGCCGAAATTGTTAAGAACCTTGGATTGAAAGTAAAATATGTGCGAATATGCGCCGGCAATGCGGGAAGCAATTTGCTGGCCCGGATATTTCACCCAGCCACCGGAAAGTAAAGTTAAGTGCTTGTTATCTATGGATAGTATTGGGATATTCGCAACATACAAAATATAGCCGGGGCACGGCTTGCGTCCGCCCTCGCACTGATTTTGCCGCCCGGGGACGGTATTTCCTCGATCATCAATAGCTTGGGCTATTGATTCAACTGGAAATCCGCTTCTGAACGACCATCCCAGTACGATCATCGGATTCCTGAGTGAAACATCCGGCTGGTTATCCGGTGTACTGAACAGATATGGAAAATGATCAAATGACAACAAGTCCTTCTTCAATAATTGGGGTCGTTGGCCTGGGCTATGTAGGCCTGCCCCTGGCGATAGAATTCGGAAAAAAATACAAAACCATAGGCCTGGATCTGAAAGAAGAGGTGATTGCCTGCTACCGGAATGGTTCGGATCCCACTGGGGAGGTGGAGGACGAAGCGTTTCAGCAGTCCACGCAGCTTGAATTTACCACAGATGCAGCACGGCTTGCCGAGGCGGATTTTTTGATTGTGGCTGTTCCCACACCCATTGATGAAGCAAATCAGCCAGATCTTTCACCCTTGGTTGGCGCGACTCATACGGCGGGAAAGGTATTGAAAAAAGGGGCCACGGTGGTATTTGAATCCACGGTTTATCCAGGCCTTACGGAAGAAATCTGCGTACCTATCCTGGAACAGGAATCCGGAATGAAATGGAAGCAGGATTTCCATGTGGGTTATTCCCCGGAGCGCATCAATCCTGGCGACAAAGTACATACTCTCACTCGTATTGTAAAAGTCGTGTCCGGTGACGATGATGACTGCCTGGAGGCTGTTGCAAGCTTATATGAATCGATTATCGAGGCGGGCGTGTTTCGTGCGGCCTCCATCAAGGAGGCGGAAGCCGCCAAGGTGATCGAAAATACCCAACGTGACCTGAATATCGCCCTGATCAATGAGCTGGCGATCATATTCGACCGACTGGGTATTGATACCTTGCATGTTCTGGAGGCGGCGGGCTCCAAGTGGAATTTCTTGCCGTTTCGTCCCGGCCTGGTGGGAGGGCATTGCATAGGTGTTGACCCGTATTACCTGACCCACAAGGCGGAAGCGGTTGGCTACAACCCCCAGGTGATACTGGCGGGCCGGCGCATCAATGACAATATGGGCAAGTTTGTGGCGGAAAAAGCCGTCAAACTCATGTTGTCCAACAATCACCAGCCGGGAGTTAGCAAAGTAGGTATTCTGGGATTGACCTTCAAGGAGGATTGCCCGGACCTGAGAAACTCCAGGGTGATCGACATCATCAATGAGCTTCGGGAATATGGCATTGAGCCTATCGTCTTTGACCCGGTAGCAGACCGCTCCGAGGCTGAAGCCTATATGCACCAGCGAATGACGGATCTTGAGCATTTTACCGACTTGGGCGCATTGATTATTGCGGTGCCGCACCAGGAATTCCGGGATATGGCGGTGGAAGACTACTTGGCCATGCTGTCAGAAGATGGCTGCCTGCTGGATGTAAAATCCATGCTGGACAAGGAGAAGATTCCGCAATCTACAGTTTTCTGGCGGCTGTAACCATGAATGCTTACGAGAACTTGCAGTCAGGCTTGAAAGCGCAGCCGGCGCAATGGCTGATCACCGGTGTTGCGGGTTTCATCGGTTCCAATCTGCTGGAAACCCTGCTCAAGCTGGATCAAAAAGTCGTGGGGCTGGACAACTTCTCAACGGGATTTCAGCACAACCTGGATGAAGTGCAAGGCTTGGTATCCGGGCAGCAGTGGGAAAACTTTACCTTTGTGGAGGGCGATATCCGCAACCCTGAAGATTGCGCCACGGCTTGTACGGGCGCAGATTATGTGCTGCATCAGGCTGCATTGGGTTCCGTGCCGCGCTCGATTGAAGACCCGGCGCTGACCAATGCGAATAATATTACAGGATTTCTCAATATGCTCATTGCCGCCAGGGATGCCGGCGTAAAACGATTTGTCTATGCGGCTTCAAGTTCCACTTACGGTGATCATCCTGATTTACCCAAGGTGGAGGAGCGGATTGGCGACCCGCTTTCCCCATATGCGGTTACCAAGCTGGTAAACGAGCTGTACGCAAAGGTGTTTGCCAGAACCTATGGCTTCAAAACCATTGGCCTGCGTTATTTCAATATTTTTGGCAGGCGGCAGGATCCGGACGGCGCCTATGCAGCCGTCATTCCCAAATGGTTTGCGGGCATGATCAAGGGAGAGGCGCTATTCATCAATGGCGACGGTAGCACAAGTCGGGATTTTTGCTATATTGACAACTGTATACAGGCGAACTTACTGGCGGCGACCGTAAATGATGACCGGGCGCTGGATCAGGTATATAACGTAGCCTTTGGAGAGCAAACTTCGCTGAATGAACTGTTTAGATTGATTCGTTCACGGGTGCAACATGTGTATCCTGCTGCTGCAGAGATCGAGCCGGAATATCGGGACTTCCGGGCGGGTGATGTGCTTCATTCCCTTGCGGACATCAGCAAGGCCAGAGAACTAATTGGGTATAGCCCGGAATACTCAATAAACACTGGTCTGGATCAGGCTGCTGATTGGTATTTGGAACATTTGTATTGCTGAGCTTCAGGTGTTTAGTTTTGGCAAAGGAAAAATGCTTTCAAAAGTAGAAGCAAGGAGCCATGGCTAGGGCTATTCTGAAATATTCTGTAAACTAGGGACGATAATATGGGGTATCGGTTTGTCGTTGCGGAGCCCAATAATTCTGTTCACAGAGATGCAGTTTTGGGCCTTTGGCAACGTAACTTCAGGCTAATAAACAGCTATGATTGTTATGAATGGCTATATGCTGCTAACCCTGCAGGACAAACCATCACAGTTTTGGCTATCCTCGAAGATCAGGATAGAATTATTGGCTGTGCTTCCATAATGCGGCGAGATTTCGTTTTGGAAGGTGATGTATATCATGGGGGCGTGGCGATACTGTTTTCTGTTGACCCTGAGTTTCGTGTTTTTGGTCCCGCACTACAATTACAAAGAGTGACTGTAGAGCAAGCCTGGAAGCAAGGCTTGGAATTTATTGTCGGTTTTCCAAATAGATCTGCATGGAATATTACAAGGCGTGTTGGCTATGAGCGAATGGGTAAAAAGGCTCGGTTTACCCACATAGTGAGAAGCAATAACAAACTCCGGGAGAAACTGCCGAATATATTTCCCAACTGGCTTATTAATAGCGGTAGCTATGTTCTTGATGCTGGACTACTGCTGCGAAATCGCATAGCTGGTGGTGCTTCTTCTAGGACAGAGCTTGTAATAGGGGGTGAACTAGCTAGAGATTGGCAGGAATTATGGAAGAAAATTTCCGCGAATCCTGACTTTAAAGGGGATTTAGGGGAGGGGTATGTGCAATGGCGTTACCTATGTTGTCCATATCGGGATTATCGTATTTCGCAACTATTTGACCCGCAAGGGAAGCTTCTTGCGTACCTAATTTTTTCATCAAAAGAAAATCTGGTTCTTATTGAAGAATTTCGGTTTTCTGACCAAAGATGGATGCATGAGTTATTTGCTAAATTTTGGCGAGAGATGCGAAGTCAAGGAGTGGAAGCAATCAATGCTGGATTGGTTTTTAATGGAAAAATTATAGATTTAATGCTCAAGGCAGGGTATCTTCCTAGGCCAATGGATCGAGATGGGGTGATTTTTATTTCTAAAAATACCTCGGTTGATTGGGAAATGGTTTTACAGGAACGTGATTGGTATATACCTGATGGGGAACTCGATCTGTAATAACCTATCGCTAGGATTAGTGCTGTTGGCTGAGGGTGGGTACTTATTGTTGTTGTATTAGCTTTGTCCTCCAATCATGTCCTTTAGATGTGGTTATGATTGTCTTGTAGATGTGGCCTCGATGAAGCCATCTTAACGGGGAGCAAAAGGCGGATCCGCGTTTTTCTGGGGCAGGTTTTACTCGAAGATGCTGCCCCCTTCATTTGGCGTCCATCCTGCTCTGCAATGGGGAATAGGGATGGAGTCCCAATGAAAGGTTATATTCCCATGAGAAAACTTCGAATTCTATATCACCACCGAACACAAGGTATGGGGGGCGAAGGTGTGCATATTCGTGAAGTTGTCATGGCTTTGCGAGAACTTGGATGTGAAGTTCAAATGCAAGAAGCTCCTGGAGTGGATGCTTTGTCCCCAGATAAAAAGCAGAGTCAGGAAAAACCCGTTTTTGGTTTGCACCTCATTGTGATGCGCCTGTTTAAATTCCTCAGCTTGAGAGCTCCCCAGTTGCTCTTTGAGCTGGCAGAGCTATCTTATAATGCATGGGTGTATTTCCCCCTTTCAAAAAAGCTAAAGAATAATAAACAAGATATATACTATGAACGATACGCATTCTTTGGTTTCATTGGTACCTTCTTGGCAAATCGGTTTGGTGTGCCAACTGTTCTTGAAGTAAATGAGGTGGCAGGTATAGAAAGAGCGAGAGCTCAGAGTATGTCCGTTGTGGCAAGATATGTTGAGAAAAAGATTTTTCAACGAGCCGAAGCCATTGTAGTCGTCTCCAGTTTCCTAAAAAAATGTTTAGTGAAAAGAGGTGTACCAGAGAAGAAAATTTATGTAATTCCTAATGCGGTCCGAAAAGACTGCCTTGAAAATGGCAAGAGTTCTGGAAAGGATATAAGGAAAAAGCTTGGGTTGGATGAATATATTGTGATTGGGTTCGTAGGGCAAATAGTTCGCTGGGACAGAATCGATCTATTAATTAAAGATGTTGCGAGCCTACGATCCGTTCGGTTGTTGGTGGTTGGTCCATGTAGATTTATGGCGGAATTGCAGTGCATAGTGGAAGATCTTTCTATGCAGGAAATTGTAATTTTTACAGGGGCGGTAGATAGAGCTCGAGTAAATGCATATATTGATGCGATGGATATATGTGTATTGCCACACTCGAATTCATTTGGATCACCGATTGCTATGTTTGAATACATGGCAATGCGAAAGCCTGTTTTGGCAGTAAATGTGGAGCCGGTAACTGACGTTGTTATCGATGGGGTGAATGGGTGCGTGTTCTCCAAAGGAAATCGCGAGGAGTTTCGTAACAAGCTAAGGTGTTTGGTAGAGGATAAAGATCTACGCGAGCGTATAGGGGACTCTGGTTTTAATCTGGTTCGAAAAAGCCATACATGGGAAAAGAATGCGGAGAGGTTGCTACATATTTTTCATAGAATAAAATCTCGGTCATAGAGGGGATGCCTCATTAATTCTAGCCCGATACTATTTACCCAGCTCACATTTAGTGTGCGCTGGCTTTGCAGACTATGTTGGTAAAACTTGCTGCAGCGGCGTATTGCTGCCTTGCTGTGAACCAGTATACGGTCGCTGAATTTGAGCTAGGTTAACAATAAGATGTTGTGAGTAGGTGCTCTGTTTTTCGTGGCGTTGACGATAAGTTTCAATTTAGAAGAGGAGGAAAATGGAATAATGTTACGAGAGCAGGTAATTCACTCTATGAAGTGGGTGATGTTTGGAAAAGCTATCACGCAAACCATTCGCTGGTTAACAACATTCCTAGTGATACGCCTGCTTGTTCCATCAGATTATGGTGTAATAGCGATAGCCGATTTTTTTATAAGTTTTTTATGGTTATTTAGCATAGCTGGCGCTGGAACCGCGGTCATTAAGTCACATGATTTGACGAAGGAGTCACTAGGTGGATTTTTTACTGTTATTTTATTGCTTAATTTTCTTCTATTTTTATTGTTATGGGGTGGCTCTGGGTTTATCGGTGGATACTATAAGAGTATAGATGTAACTGACGTAATAGCAGTTTCCGCATTTTGCTTCTTGATTATCGCATTTCATATTATTCCTTCTGCATTGATTGCCAAAGAGATGAATTTTAAGAAATTGGCATATATAGAAATAGTAAGCCAGCTTTCTGGTGCGTTTTCAACGCTATACATGGCATATGTGGGGATGGGGTTTTGGTCGCTGGTTTATGGGCAAATTTTAAGATTGTTGGTTATGACGGTGCTTTCTAATGTTTTTAGCCCGATACATGTATGGCCTAACCTTCATCTTCGTAAGGCAAAGAAAATGGTCTTATTTGGTGGAACAGTGTCTGTAGAAAGCGTTATTTTTCATGTTTATACGCAGATGGATGTTGCTATCGCGGGATTGATTCTCGCGACATCAGAGATAGGAGCGTATTCTGTTGCGATGTTGGTGGCTGCGATGCCGTTATCAAAAATTATGCCGTCAATAAAGCAAGTGGCAATGCCTGCATATACCAAGGTAAATAAAGATATCGGAACTGTTGCCAAGTACTGTTTAAAGAGCCAGCGTATAGCGATGTTTATAATGGTACCTATTTTTTTTGGATTATCCAGTATAGCTGATACATTGGTTGCTGTCGTATTTGATAATCGTTGGGAGGGTGCAATTGTTCCCCTAACCTTGCTTTGCCTAATCATGCCGTTGAGGGCTAGTGAGGAACTGTTCTCACCGGCCCTGAAAGCCACAGGGAGCGCTGGTGTTTTGTTAACGAATACAACAATAATATTTTTCGTTATGTTGGTTGCGGTTCTTATAGGAGTTGGGTATGGAATAAATGGGTTGGCAATGGCTTGGGTATGTGGTTTTCCCGTGGCCTTTTTTCTAATAGTTAAGCGAATTATTCGTGTGCTAAGGATTTCATTTTCAGATTACTTTAACTCTATAAGTATGCCGTTTATTATAGGATTAATAATGTATGGGAGTGTAGAATTAGCGGAAGAAGCGATGATCGGATTATCACCCATATTTGTTCTTTTTGTGAGTATTATTGTTGGTGTAGTAGTTTATGTTTCTGTATCATTACTATTTAACAGGCCTACATTTATAGAAGCTATTAGATTGCGTAGATAAAGGAAAACATGATTATTACAATGGTGTTTACTGAATATGGCGAGGGTATAAGGTGAGTGGTCTTGTGTCAGTAATTATGCCATCATATAAGTCAGAGAAATTTATATCTGATAGTATAGACTCTGTATTAAGACAAACATATAATAATTGGGAGATGATTATTATCGATGATCTATCTCCGGACAACTCAAATGAGGTTATTTCTAAATATGTAAATAAAGATAGACGTATAAGAC
>Ga0256834_1000680_pt1 | contig 24345 bp, 19 predicted proteins | sample 4281140metaG_FD_190536 | JGI IMG/M metagenome (GOLD analysis project Ga0256834, IMG submission 190536) | Hydrothermal vent microbial communities from East Pacific Rise, Pacific Ocean - 4281-140 | ecosystem: Environmental > Aquatic > Marine > Hydrothermal vents | place: Pacific Ocean: East...
TACAACGATTAAGAAAATCACTAACATTCCCGTTAACATAAACGCAGTAAGTCCCGCTACATGCGGCTCTACTACTTCTTTTCCTACGATATAATGAATAATATCGCTTTGCCAAATAGCGATGAATAACGTTACAAAAGCTAAAATACCAAGCGGTAATCTAATCCATAAGTTGCTCGGTTTGTGTACGCTTCCAGCAATCTCTTCGTTTCTCGGCTCACCCAAGAAGATAAGAATCCATAGTCTCGTAATATAACCGATTGATAGCAATGCCGCAATTGTTACGAATGTTTTTGTAAATCCGTTACCCCATTCCCAAGCACTTGCAACTACAAGCTCTTTTGAGAAGAAACCACTAAACGGAGGTACACCTGCAAGGCTCAGTGAACCCATAGCCATAAAAAGTGCTACAAGAGGAGCTGTTTTGATAAGACCTCCGAGTTTCCATGCGTCTTTTGTGTGGTGTGCGATGTAAATAACAGCACCAGCACTTAAGAATAGTAACGCTTTAAAGATTGCGTGGTTTACAAGGTGTAACATACCAGCAGCTAAGCTTCCAACACCAAGACCTACAAACGCAATCGATAAGTGTGACATTGTAGAATACGCCAAGATTTTTTTAATCTCTTTTTGTACAAGTGCCGATGTCGCACCGATAAACGCCGAAAGCGCAGCAACGTTTGCAACAATGAAAAGAGCGTCAGTATATGCAAAGAAATCAAATAGTCTCGCTACGATATAAATACCCGAGTTAACCATTGTCGCACCGTGGATTAACGCAGATACCGTAGTAGGACCTTCCATCGCATTCATTAACCACGGATATAATGGAAACTGACCTGATTTACCGATAGCTCCCATAAAGATAAATAATGCCGCTACAAGAGCTACCGTTTTATTAAGCTCGCCAGATAGAGCCATTTCGTTTAGTTTTACTAAATCTACCGTTCCCGCAAAGAAGAATAGCAATGCAATAGCCGCTAAGATGAAAATATCACCGAATCTCGTATAAAGAAACGCTTGCATACCTGCATCAGCCGCTGAATTTTTATAATACCAGAAACTAATCAATAGGTAACTTGCAAGCCCCATGAATTCCCAACCTACAAATGCACCGATTAAATCTTTTGTAATAACAAGAATAATCATACCGCCGATAAAGAATAGTACTTTTGCATAGTATCTCGGCTGGTCTGGGTCTTCACCCATATAATCGTGCGCAAAGTGGATATCTAAAAATCCAAGACCTGTCGCTACTAAAAGCATAACAATAGATAAATGGTCAATATAAATTCCGAACGGAACTTTTAAATCTCCGTATGCAATCCATGTGTAATCAACATCGATTACAGTATGCGAATAGTTAAAAAACAACACCAAACTTGCTAAAAATAAAATAGCTCCCGTTACTTCAGCTACCCAGAAACTAAGCTCTCTTTTAGCTTTACCTAAAACATACGCCAAAACCGCCCCAATAAACGGCGCCGTTAGTAAAATCAATACTGCATTATTCATCGCTCACCGCCTTATCTAATTTGTCAGGAATTACCTCACCGGTAATTCTATTAGATAAAATGAAAATAAGTACACCTGCCGCCGCTTCAAGAGTTGCAATTACGATAATTACGTACGCAACGGCCAAACCTCTTGTAAATCCGAAATGATATGCCGCACTTGCAAGAAGTAAAATAACCGCGTTTAATAACATTTCGAGTGAAAAGAAGATTTTCAAAAAATCACTCTTACTCGTAACCCCGTAAAGCCCCACTCCAAAAAGGATAATGGCAGCTATCGCGTCTATATAAAACCCTACCATTTTTATTCCTTTCCATGTTTTAGAGTGTGTAGCATTCTAATACTTCCGTAAAGAACACTTGCCGCAACCACACCCATAAATATTGCAATTTGTGCATAGAAATCAGTAAATATCTTAACTTGGTCTTTTAGAGGAATCGCTTTGCCTTCGTATGGAATATCCGGAATTAAAAACGGTACGATTAAAAGACCGATAATTACGATAGTTACAACACTAACAGCCCAAGGTCTGATTTCGTATTTAGGGAATTTAGAACCGATAACGGTAACCCCGAAAAGTGTTAATACTACGATACCGCCCGTATATACGAAAATTTGGAAAAGTCCTAATAATTTTTCATCCATAAGAATGTAATAGATTCCTAATAAAAACATCATCAAAACGAATGACAATACCGCTGGTACGGTATTTTTTTGAGTTAAACTCATTACCGCTAAGATAATTGCAATTGCAAGAATCAATACGCTCATTTCTCCTCTCCTTTTTCAGCAGGAGCATTTTTTTGCTCTGCACTCTCCTCTTTTTTAGCTTCCGCAGCTTCAGCCTTAGCTTTTTCTTCAGCTTTTTTCTTAGCTTCAGCCTCGGCTTTTTTCTTAGCCATCATCTCTTTTTTCTTTCTCGCTTTTTCTTCTTCTTCACGTTTTTTCTGCTCAATCCACTCTTCAGGTACGTCGACTCTTACCCAGAAGTTATCAAGGTCTTCATGAGTACCGCCAGCAATCATTTCTATATCACCACCGCTAAGTTTGATAGCTTTTTCAGGTTTTGTAGGACAAACATCCTCACACAAACCACAGAAAATACAAATAGCCAAATTCACTTCCGGAATAATTTTAGGCTTTTTAATCGGAAGAGGTTTCATAACGATCGCATCAACAGGACAGATTTTATTACATGCGTCACACCCGATACAAAGTTCGTATTTAATTTCGTGTCTTCCTCTAAAGATAGGAGACTTATGAGCCGGGTCTTTTACGATATCTTTCGTTGCGATTCTCGGCTCCGTAAAAGCTTTCATAACTCTTACGATTTTTTCACTTATTTGAAATAACATCTTATGCTCCTAAAATGTAAAGTTTTGCAAAAATTATCCACACTAAGTTAAGTACCGCAAGCGGTGTTAACCAGCTCCAACAGAATTTAAGCATTTGATCAAGTCTAAGTCTCGGGTTTGATGCCCTAATCGCAACCATAACGATAGCAAGCAATGCTATTTTTAAGAATAACCACCAGAAACTATCAAAGAAAAATCCTCTATATCCTCCGAAAAATAGAGTTACAGCCGCAGCTGATACTACTAAAATTTCAGTAAATTCCGCGAATTTTAAAAGCGTATAGTTCGTACCTGCATACTCGGTATAAAACCCGTAAACGATTTCTTGTTCCGCATCCGGAATATGGAATGGAGGTTGTTCTAAAATACCGAGCATCGTAATAATGAAAATAATGGCTCCCGGTAAAAGAATTAAAGTCGTAAGCCATGTATTGCTATACATAATTTCATATAGATTCATAGTACCAAAAAGCAAAGCCGGACTTAATGCAGCTAAGAAAAACGGCGCTTCCATAGAAAGCATTTGTGCCAAAATTCTCATACCGCCTAAAAACGAATATTTATTGTTTGAACCGAATCCCGTCAAGAATAGCAAGAACGGCTCAACTCCGATTAAAACTACAAGCCCTAAAACTCCGTATTGAGTATCCAAAATTCCATGTCCGTTATTGATTAAAGGCGTCCAAGGAATTAAAATTACAGGCAATGCCGCAACAAGCGGTGTAATAATCGGAATAATATTGAATAAATACGGGTCCGCACTTTTTGGCGTAATAGACTCTTTTGTCAAAAGCTTAAATACGTCATAAACGGTTTGCAAAGACCCTGCCGGTCCGTTATAGTGAGGACCTACCCTTTTGTGAATATACGCAAGAACTTTTCTTGAGAAATAAAACACGAAAAAAGTCCACGCAAGTAAGAAAACAAGTCCTGGGAAAACTAAAATGTAAAATAAAATTTCTCCAACGCTCATACCCTCTCCTTATCTATCCAGGTCACCCTGACAGATATGCATACTACCATAAAGTAGTGGAATATCTGATAGGGTATGTCCCGGAAGTAATCTCTCAAGCATCATAGTGTGATTTACACTCGGCGCTTTAATTTTTAATCTATAAGGCGTTGTAGCCTTTTCACCTGTTACAAGGTGCATTAAAATCTCACCTCTTGCCCATTCGATTCTGCTTACCGCCTCACCAGCAGGCAGTCTTTTTGGCATTTTTACCAAATGATCTTTTTTAGGGTCCATTTCACCAGCTTCAACACCCTCTTCGATTTTTTTCATTGCTTGTTGAATCAAATCAATAGCTTGATTGATTTCTTTAAAGATAATATAAAGTCTGTCTCTTGCATCACCGCTGTCGCAAGTTACGTAATCCATTTCAAGTTCGCCGTAAGCAGCGTATGGTTCGTCGATTCTTACGTCTATTTTAGCTCCGCTTGCTCTTGCTACAGGTCCTGCTAAATAGAACTCTTCGACATCATCAAGAGTAAATACTCCAGTACCCTTAGCTCTTACCGTCATAAGAGGGTTTTTAAGGAAAATATCTTCAATATCAGGTTTTGTTTTTTCCCATTTTGCAATCGCTTTATTAATTTCAGCAAACCATGCTTTATAATCGTTTAGAGGATATCTAACCCCTCCCGGTTCTATACACGCAGTCGCAATTCTCGCTCCGCTGTAATCTTCAAGAACGTCAAGGAAATATTCTCTAACATCCAAACACCACATTAAAAACGTTTGAAGTCCCATTGTTCCGAAAAATCCACCAAGTGAAATTAAGTGAGACGCAATTCTTCCCGTTTCACCCAAAATAACTCTCATATATTTAGCAAACGGCGTAATTTCTTTTCCGGCAATTTCTTCTACCGCTTGAGAATAACAAATCATCGGATTAGGATTATCCATAAAACAGATTCTCTCAACAGCTACGATAGTACCGATAAAATCTTTTCTTTCAGCAAGATTCTCAAGAGCACGCCAAACGTATCCGATATCAGGCTCCACTTTTTCGATATTTTCGCCGTTAACGAATACTTTTAGTCTGATAGGACCGCTTGCAGGGTGTGTAGGTCCCCAGTGAAGTACCGTTCTACTTCCCTCATGTCCTACCGTTCTTTCGTGTTCTTCATACTCTTCATGAAATTCTTCAGTAATAGCATTTACGTTTTCAATAAGATTTTTTTCGTGTTCTTTCCAATCGAAATCTTTTCTAAACGGAAACTTTCCATAATAGTCTCTACTGATTAAGAAATATCTTAAATTCGGATGACCTTTAAATTTAACACCGAAAGTCGAATATGCTTCAAGCTCGTGATAATTCGCACTCGGCATTAAAGGAGTAATCGAATCTATTTCACATTTCTCAAGGTCTCTATCAACGTCCACTTTTAACCATACGTTTCTTTTATTTGTCAAATCTTCAAGAAAATAGTTAACTTCAATTCTATTTTCGTCGATAAAATCAGTAGGAGAAACGGTAGAACAAGTTTTTACTCCCGCTTCTTTTAACGCTTTTATCACATCAAGTAAGTCTTCTTTGTTTTTAAGTTTTGCTTTTACCCAACTCTTTTTGTAATCCTCAACGTATTCCGTATCGAATCTATTAAGTATCTCTTTAATTCTCTCCATCGCCTTCCCTTAAAATTTCATTTGTTTCCAAAGACCGCCTTGGCTTGAAGCACTCGGCTCACCTCTTTTGATTTTCTCTTTCAACTCTTCAAGCCCGGCAACAATCGCTTCAGGTTTTGGAGGACATCCCGCAACAAAAACGTCAGCCGGTAAAATTTCAGTCATATTTTTAATTACCGACGGAGAATCGTTATAAGGCCCGCCGTCATACGCACAAGCACCGATAGCCACAACATATCTCGGCTCAGGCATTTGCTCATACGTTCTTAAAAGTGCAGGTAAGATTTTTTTACTTACAAGCCCCGTAATAAAAATAATATCAGCTTGTCTCGGAGTCGGAGTCATGATATATCCGTATCTCTCCCAATCGTATCTCGGTCCCATAGCAGCAAGCATTTCAAGGGAACAACACCCGCTACAAAAATGCACTATCCATGGAGACTTACTTCTTGCATAATTAAAAAAATCAAGCACTTTTAGCATTTCTATACTCCTTCATACTAACTGTAATAGCCGCAAACAATAAAATTCCGAAAACCATAGCCCATTTTAAAGCGTCAGGATTATCGGCGAATACGAACAAGCTAAAAAATAATCCCGCCATATCGAATACGATAAAAGCGATTGCAAAAATAAAATAGCCGAAATTAGCCTTCATTGGCACTTCACTACTTGGTGGCAAACCACATTCGAAGTGATCGTTTTTAATCTCTCCGGGATTATAAGGCGCTACCGCAATACCTAAAAAGTAAAGCAAAAGCACGCCCGCAAGTATCCCCGTACCATAAATGATAATGGTCTCCATTGCGTCTCCTTTTTCGTTGTATATTATCAAACTCTAAAGAGAGTTTTCATATTGTTTTCATATTATAAGTAAAATTTATATTTAAGACAATTTTATTCTTATTTAAATGACATAAAAGTTACATTTTGTAATAAATGACCATTCACTCAACTATACGAATCCTACCTCTTTTTCACTATCGAACGCACTTTTTTTCTCACTTTTTATCTCTTCTATAAAGTCCTTGAGTTTAAAAACCGGTTTTTTCTTCATAGCTACTTTTAACGCGGTATTTTTAATAATAAGCTCTATTTGAGCCCCTGTCAAATCGTATTTCGCAAGCTCTTTTACATCGAAATCTTCTTCGAAATCCGCATTTTTAGGAAGTTTTTTTTGCCAAAGTTTCACTCTTTCTTTAAACGTAGGCTTTTCAAATTTGATTTTATAATCGAATCTCCTTGAAAACGCGCTATCTATAGTTTCCAAAAGATTTGTCGTGGCAATCAATACGCCTTCAAATTTTTCGAGTTGTTCTAAAAAGATATTTTGCATTTGATTGTGCATTTTATCGGCACTGCTAAAAGCTGTGGTCGTTCTTGTCGATAAAAACTGGTCAGCTTCGTTTAATAATAAAACCGGCTTTGTTTTTAATTTTTCGCTAATTTCATAATATTCGTCAAACAATCTTCTTACGTTTTTTTCGCTCTCACCTACATACATTGAAAGAATTTTGCTTGAATCAAGTGAAAGTACCGGTTTGTTAAGCTCTTTTGCTATAGCGTGAGCGGTAAGAGTTTTACCGGTACCCGGATGCCCGTAAAATATAATTTTCGCATCCAAATCGTTATTTTGTTTTATTCCCCATTTTTTAAGTAAATTAACCACTCTTTTATCGATTTGTTTAAGTACTCTTTTTACCATTTCCATTGTAGGTTTAGGCAATACTACGTCTTCAAGAGAATTTTTGGGCTCTACCAAATCGAAAATCGTATCTTTTACCAAATGTTCCAATTTATGTTTTCTTCTTGGGTGAATGAGTTCGTTTAAAATATCCTCGCTTATAAAATATATTTTCGTATATCCACCAAACGCTCCGAAAAGCTCGTCATAATCGATAATACCCTCACTAACCAATTTCGAATTTTCATCAAGCAAACTTCTATTTTTTATCCTCTCAATCTCATCGGCACTTATTAAATCAAGCAGTCTGTTAAGCTCTCTTGCGTTTTCACTGCCTCCGGTATACTCTTCTTTTAAAAGTGCTAAGAAAATTATTTCCTCTTTTTCGTTAAAATCGTTTTCTATCATAAAATTAAGTACCGGTAAATCTATTTGAGTTTTTTTAACTCTCTCTTTTATCGTACTTTCAATTAATTTAAGCTTGCTTTGAAGTCTTTTTATAGAAGCCGTTTCGTTTGAAAAGCTGTTTTTTAAATTTGCAAGTTGTTCGTAAATGTCTATTCTTAAAAATTGATCGTGTAGATATTCCAAATGGTCTTTATAAGGAGTTTTTTGAGGAATCACAAGCTCCAAATCCCCGTTTTCAAGAAGTTTTAAAAACGCTACCGATAACGATACGTTTGCGTTAAAAAGTTCAAGAGCGCTAAGTTCCGGACTTTTTGCACCGAAAGAGCTTACTACAACCCACCCTTCTTCTATTAAATTTTTAATAGTTCCGATATGCTCGAAAGCTTCAAGTTTATCGTCCGAATATATTTTTTGTAAAATATTTCTGACTTTTACATCTTCTTGCCCTTCGATATACATTTCAAGCATATGTTTTAAAACTTCAACTTCTTCTTTTGAAATGTTTAAAATTTTATAAATTTTACTTTTTTTGGGATTTTTCAAAAATTCTTTAATATTTTCTACCAAAAAAACTCCTTTAACATTATATTTATTATAATTTTATCAAAAAGGGAGTAAAATGCAGTTTTTATACTATGAAAATCCCAAAAACAATATTATAATTACAGGAGAAAATCATAAATATTTATTTAAAGTAAGAAGAATAAAAAAAGATGAAACCGTAAAAATCCGAAATTTAAAAGACGATAATCTTTATATTTACAAAATCGACTCCATAAACAAAAAAGAAGCGCTGCTTTCTCTAATAAACACCGAACACTCTCCCAACAAACCGAAAAAATTTATGCATTTAGCCTGGTGTGTAATCGATCCGAAAAACATAGAAAAAACATTACCGGCTTTGAATGAAATGGGGGTAAGTAAGATTAGTTTCGTTTATTGCGATTTTTCCCAAAAAAACTTTAAGTTAAAACTTGAGAGATTAACCAAAATTTTAATAAACTCTTCTCAACAATGCGGCAGAAGCAATATGATGGAAATCGAAATAATCGACTCAAGCGATAAATTTTTTGAAAAATATCCCGATTTTATCGCAATTGATTTTAATGGGGAAACATTTCCTTGTAAAATAGAAACTAAAAATCCTTTTTTTATAGGGCCTGAGGGAGGTTTTTCTCAAAAAGAAAAAGAAAAATTCAAAAAAATATTGAAATTTCAAGGATTTATATTACGAAGTGAAACAGCGGCTTGTGCGCTAAGTGCTAAATATTTGTTATAAAAAATTATTTTTTGTTACAATTGGTACGTCAAAAAAGGAGTAGGATGAAAATAGCCTTAATTGAAGATGAAATACATTTAAATGAAGCTATAAAATTACTTTTAGAGCTTGAAAGTTTTAATGTTGAGTCGTTTAAAAATATAAGAGAGTTTTTAAGAGAATCCGATAATAATTATGATATTATAATAGCTGATATAACTCTGCCGGACGGAAATTTCTTACAAGAGCTATCAAAACACAAAAAAATCGGAGAAGAAACGAAAATCATCATAATGTCCGCTCACGGTGAACTTGACAATATCAAAAAAGCCTTCGATTTAGGTGCTGAAGATTTTATAAAAAAACCTTTTGAACCTGAAGAAATAATTCTTAGAGTAAAAAAACTTTTTAAAACAAAAAAAACAAAACTTACTGAAAATATATATTATGACCCCGAATCAAAAACTATCTTAACTCCCAACTCCAAAGAAATTCTAACCAAAAAAGAAGCTATGCTGCTTGAACTTTTAATAAAACATCGCGGAAGATTCGTATCGTTCGACACTATCGCAGCCACAATATGGGACGAACCCGTTTCAAGTAACACAATTGCGGCATTAATTAAAAGACTAAGACAAAAAATAAAAAATAAAAATTTAATAACTTCCAAAAGAGAAATCGGATATATGTTGGTATAATTAACCGAAAGTTAACAGAACCGAACAAATTATCACTTTTATATCATTTATAAACCATAAAATTTTTAATTGAAAAAGGCGGGTAAAGGGTAACATGTTTAATCTATTTAAAAAAGAAAATTTTGCAAAAATATTTTATCATGATATTAAAAATAAGCTACTGACAATAAAATTCAACCTATATATAATATTAAACAAAAAACTCCCTGAAGAAAAAAAAGAAGAACTTCTTCAAAAAGTAGCAGTGACTACCGATCAAGCAATAGATATGATTCAAGATTTTTTAGATTTTGAAAAATACAAATCTTCCAAATTCCTAAAACATGAAACTTTTGATTTAGGACAATTGGTTGAAGAAATAGTGGAAGAATTGGAAATAGACGCTCAAAGAGCAAACGTAAAAATTTTATATGTAAAACCTCAGGAAAAATTACTAATTAAAGCAAACAGAGAATGGCTTAAAAAAGCTTTATTAAATATAATCCATAATAGCATCAAGTACAATAAAGAAAACGGAAGGGTTTTTATTAGTTTTCATATAGAAAAAAAAGGATATATGCTTATAATTAAAGACACCGGTGTAGGAATCCCTCAAGAACAAAAAGAAAAAATATTTAAAAAATACTTCTCATCCGATAATAAAACAGGAACGGGTCTCGGTTTAAATATGGCAAAAGTGGTAATAGAGAGTCACGGAGGCACTATCGTATTTGAAAGCGAAGAAAACAAAGGAAGTGTTTTTTACATATTTTTGCCTAAAGTTTCTAAAAAAATAAAAATAAAACATTTATCATTAGCTTTCGCAGCAATAACATTAACAGGTTTTTTTTTATATGACTATTTTTATTGCTTAATTCCTCAAAAAGTAAAATATGCTTATTCCGGAGACATACAAATCATTAAACTTGAAAACGGTGTTATCGCTAAAGCGAAAATCGATGATAAATTTAAACTTAAAGCCTATAAAAACATTTGGGGCACAAGAACAAGAACTGCATTTTATTTGCAAAAAAGCGATATTACAATTGATACTAACCATCAACCCGTAAAAGTATATACTCCTAAAACTTCATTTTCAAATATCGGTACCCAATTTGAAACGGTATCCCAAACAAAAGAGACTGCAGTTAGCGTATACAAAGGAGCTATAAAAAATAAACAACTTATGGTAGAACAAAATGAAGGTTTAATTGTTGAAAAAACGCCTAAAAAAGAACCTTTACCTTATCCTGTAAAAAACATTCAAGCCTTACAAAAACCTCTCGAAATAGTAGTGATGTGGCAAAGCCGATACGATAATTTCAAACTTCTTGCCGCTATGGATAAACAATTTAAAAATCCTCCTATTTACGAATACACGACGAATACTAAAAAATTTATTTTTAAAAATCTAAACGACGGCATTTGGTATATCAGTATACAAGCTCAAAAAGACAACCTTTTCTCAATTCCTCAAACTATAAAAGTATTGTCTCTTATAAATTACAATAAAGCTCTAAAAGCGTATAAAAACCAAAATATGAACAATGCAATAAAATATTTGGAAATTTCCATCTCTACAATAAATAAAGCTGATTTCAGACCATATTATCTTTTAGCAAAAATTTTATCTTCTTCTGATCTTAAAAAAGCTACTGAAATAGCTAAAACGGCATATGAAATCACACCGAACGAACAAACGGCCGCATTATATGCAAAAATATTATACAACTCTCAAAAGTATAAAGAAGTGATTCAAAAATTTTCTAATAAATATAAAAATCCTAACGTTCTAAGATATTTAGGATTAAGTTATTACAAATTAAAAGATTATAAAAACGCTAAAAAATATATTTATAAAACATTGGAAGAAAATCCCAATGACAACGAATTAAAAAATATTTTGCAAAAAATGCAAACAAATCCGTTAATAAAACAATTTTTATAAAAAAAAGGGAGAAAAATGAATGTCATAGATTCGATAAAAAAGAGTGAAATAGTTTTAACACAGGGGGAAAATAAAAGCGGTAAATTAACGTATTCGTTATTTTTATTAAGTAATGTAGATGTAAATGCTAAAACTTTAATTTTATCGTCAATTCCAAAGTCATTAATGACTAAAAGAATTAAAATGATAAAAGACTTAAATGATAAAAAAATAAACACTTTAATACATAAAATCGAGTATTTATGTTTAAAAGAAAATTGGGAAGAAATAAAAGCAAAATACGGATTTGATTTTTTAATTGAAGACATTAAACGTATTATTACCGAAATTAATCCTCAAAACATCATTTTTCATAGAGCCGATTTAATGTTTAACGAAGATGAACACGAATACGCAAAATGGTTTGTAGATTCTTTAATAGAATTAAAAGAAAATATTAAATTTAAACTTTTAGTTACTTCAAAAAAAGATACGGTAATTCAAAAAGTAATTGAAAATTATTGCGACATAGATTTCGAAATAGAAAAAAAAGAAGAAAGAGTAGTCAATATTTTAAGCTCTCTTTTTCCTATATCACCATTAACTTATCTTTTCAAAAAAGACAACGGTTTAACACTTATTCCGTTTAATACTCAACAAGGTAGCATTCAATCTAATTATACAAATCAAAATCCTATTCAAAAAAATAAAATGCTTGTAATGACCCAAAATGAATATTTAATAAAACTAAACAAATATTTGTTCGAAAAAGTTTTAGACATCGAAGTAGCAAAATCAATGACTCAAAGTATTTCAAAAATTTTGGAAAACCCTAAAATAGTTATTTATAATCCCCCTGAAAAAGAACTTAACTTCGAATTATGTCACACTGTAAAAGAAAAAAATATTAATTCCGACATTCTTTATATTCTAAACAAGCCTTATGTTAGAACAGATGATAAAATGCAAGCAGTTTATGCAGGATGTTATGATATTTTACCAAACAATTTTAATATCGAAGAATATATTTTCTCAATAGAAAAACTCACTAAAAACTTCTTTTATACTGAAAAAATAAGTAGATTCCCTAAACAAAGGGAAACCAAAAACGCTCAACATTTCTGTACGATTTTGGAAACATTATATAATGAAAGAATATTTTTCACTCTTTTTGTAGGAGAAGTAGGTGAAGAAAATATCTTACAAAAAGTTAGAAATCACGACATAATATATAGAGAAAACAACAAAGTATTTATCTGTTTTATCAACTCGAACAAAGAAGTTTTCGAAAAAAGTATAAAAGACAAAATTAAAGCGAAAAATTACGTACTTATCGAATCTATAGAATGGAAAGAAAAAGGAATTTGCAAATGAAAAAAACAGTTTTAGCCCTATTAGCATTTTCATTTCTCTTCTCTCAAGAAATACAAGTGGATTATCAGGCATTACAAAAAAGTGTGGAACAAAATCCTCAAGATGTTAAAAATAGACTTGTATTGGCAAGTTATTATTTAAAAACGTTACAAGTAAAAAAAGCAAAAAAATTATTAAGCGAAATATTAAAAATTGATCCGAACAATAAAAAAGCTAAAGAACTTCTTTATAACTTGAAACTTTTAAAAAATGCTACGGAATATAAAAAATTCTTTTCTACTCCAAATCAATATATTTCCTCACTTTATGATAAAAACGACTATAAAAACTTAATGAGCTTTTTCGAATATTATACAAGATTAAACGGTTATAAAAAATTATCCGACGATTCTATTTTTAAAGCTGCAAGAGTTTTCATGTGGGAAGGAAAATACCAAAAATCTCTAAACGCATTAAAACATGCAAAAAATAAAGAATCATTGGATTATTATGAGATAATTGCCTACGATTTGTATTATTTAGGAGACCCTAAAGCTGAGAAATATTTAAAAATCCTTTACAATTCAACTGGTAACATCGAATATGCTAAAACATTACTGGATTTATATCTTATAAATAGAGACATTCCAAATGCAAAAAAACTTTTATTAAGTCTTTCACATGCTACTAAAAACAAAAAATTAATTGAAAAATATAAAAAGAAAATTGCCCAAATAGAATCTGAGTATATTAACGATTTGTATCAGGAATATAAAGAAAATCCTACTTTTAACAATTTGAAAAGACTTGTTTTGGGATTATATGATACGGATAAAGAAAAAGCTTATAGTCTACTCCAAGAATATATTAAAAACAATCCTGCTGATAATCAAGCAAAAATATTCTTTGCTCAAATACTAACATGGGATGGTGATACGAATCACGCATTAAAATATTTAAAAGAATTTCAAAATAATTTAGAAGCAAAACTTTTAATAGGAAAAATTCTTGCATGGCAAGGAAATTACGACAAAGCAGCTATATATTTAAGTGACGTATACGATCACGGAAATCCGGAAGAAAAATATGAAGCATTAAAGATGCTCGGTTTTATTGCAATGTGGAAAAATGATAATCTTAAAGCAAAAGAAATATTTAAAAGACTTTTAAAACAAAATCCTAATGATGAAGAAGTCAAAGAAGCTTTAATGATATTAAACGGCAATATAAAACCTGTAATTGCAAAATATGAAAAATTATTAAAAAGAGAACCTGATAATGCGGAATATATTTTGAAATTAGCAGATTTATATTATATGGATAAAAATTATCAAAAATCAGCTTACTATTATGAAAAATATCTAAAATATCATCCTGAAAAAATAGAAGTTTATAAAACATTAGGAGATATTTATTTGGAATTAAAAAATTATTACAAAGGTTTCGGAGATTGGGAATATTATGCAAACTACAAAAACACAAAGGAAGCATATTTAGAACTTGCTCAAAGATATTATTGGAACGGGTTTAACAAAGAAGCTTTAAAAGTACTTGACGAACTTTTAAAACAATATCCTGATTTTAAAGAAGCCGCTATTTTGAAAGCCAAAATTTTAAAAATCAATCCGAGATTTGTCGATTCGTCAAGTGCAGCTACAATTGACGAATATTATAATAATAGAGCTCAGAAACTTCTCGTATACGGAGATAGGGCGTATTTCAACAATTTATTCGCCACTGCAAAAGATTACTATCATGAATATTTAAGCATTAACCCGGATAATTACGACGTAAGAGAAAAATATGCTTATACTTTGGAAAAAACAGGCGATTATGCAAATGCCGCAGGTGAATTTTTCTTACTTATGTGGGGTAAAAAAACTCCTTTGATAGAATATCATTATGCATATAATCTTCAAAAAAGCGGCAAATTACAAGAAGCCAAAAAAATTTACAAAAAACTTTTAAATACATTGCCTAAACCGTTACCTGCAAATATAGAACAATTTTTACAAAATTGGAAAAAAGCTTGGGAAAGTATGGACTTTAATAAATATGCAAAATTTTATGATAAAAAAATCTCAAACAACGTTTATTGGAGACTCAGAAAAGAAAACATATTTAAAAATGCAGGTTTTATCAGTGTAGGTATCTATAATCCTCTCTTAATAAAAAAAGAAGGTGATACATATGTCGTAAAATTTTATCAAGTATACGCTTCACAAAAAAGAAAAGATAAAGGTTATAAAACATTATGGATTAAATGTAAAAACGATAAATGCAAAATCATAAAAGAAAAATGGCAAGCCGGAGAATATACTCCATATAATCCGAATAATTCGATTGAAAAATACATTAGAGAAAACCTAAATGAAATTAAACAATCCCAAACTCCCAAACTTGAAATCGTACCTACAATAAAACCGGAAACAACAAAAAAAAACACTCAACAACCGAAAATTAATATAAATATCAATCAAACTATAGAAGAAAAAAAAGAAGAAAATAAAGTTTTAAACGAAAATCTTCAAAGCTTGATAAATAATAATTCAAAAATCGTACTTGCACCAGACGTAAAAAAAGATTTATTACCTGTAAATGAAGTATTAAACATATCTCAATTAAAAGTAGTAAAATTAACACCTAAAACAATTACTATTAGTGAATACAAACAAAAGATATTACCCTGGCAAATCAAAATGGATTATGACTATTTCCATGATAATAAAAATACAACAATGCATACTATAGGAGCAAAAATATATAAAAACAATCATCTTTATTCAATTTTTGCTTTATTCAAATGGTATCATTTAAAAGAAAACGGTAAAAAAACCGCTTCTTTAGCCGGTATCGGATATAAGAACTTAAAATACAGCATTGATGTTTTTTATGATAAATCTACCAAAAAATCTATAGGTTTTGATTTTGAAACGAAAATAAACGACTACAACCTTTTCATAAACAAGCATAATATGGTCTATTCAACAAGAACCGTCTGTTCTACGAACCATACTAAAATAAAAGCTGAATTGACTAAATTTACTCAATTGGATTATCTAAGAGGACTATGGTGGTCGCTTGCTTATGAAAGGGTTGACGATTCAAATAACATTTTCACTCCTCAAATTGATTATGACTTTTACGGATTTAATAAAAAAACATATACCGGAACATTTTATTTTTCAGGATGGTATCAATTTAATTCAAAATCAACGGATTGTTATTATTCTCCGAAAAAATCGGATACTAATATCATAGGTATTAAATTAGACAAAAACATCAATAAACACTTCACAGGTCATATTCAAGGGGGAATCGGTTATAGTTTTTGGGACAAAACATATCTATATTCATTAAAAGGACACATCAAAACAGCAAATTATAAATCATTTTTTTCAAAATTAGGTTGTGAAGTGAGTAATTCTTCAACTTCTTCAGTTACTAAAAAAGGTTATCAAAGCATAGAATGTATATGGGAGATAGATAAACAATGGTAAAAAACATATTAATAATCGGTTTCAGTCTCTTTTTAATAGCACTGCTCGGATTTATTCTTTATAATTTTTATTACAATTTTTACACCATCAATAATATTGTTGCTCAAATTGGAATAGGTTTAATATTATTTTTTACATCTCTTGTTATATTAAGATATATGTTACTTTTGTTTTTTTCTATATTAAAAACAATATTTAAAACTGCTGATGAAAAGCATCTTGAAAAAATAAATAAAACTTTAAATCATAAAGTAAGTATTATCGTTCCTGCTTATAATGAAGAAAAAATCATAGCTAAGTCTTTAGAATCACTTGTAAATCAGACTTATCAAAATCTTGAAATAATAGTTGTAGACGACGGTTCTACGGACAGAACCAGTGAAATAGCAAAATATTTTGAAAAACATTCAAACGGTAAAAAAGTAAAAGTTTTAAAAAAATCCAACGGAGGTAAAGCAAGTGCAATTAATCACGGAATAAGACATTCTACGGGTGAACTTATTATGGTTGTTGATGCCGATTCGAAACTTGAAAAAAATGCCGTAAAATTAATGGAAAGGTATTTTATCGATCCGAATGTTGCTGCTGTAGCGGGGTCAGTATATGTTAGTAACCAAACAAATCTTTTAACAAAATTGCAAGCTCTCGAATATATTGAGGGGCTCAACATGGTAAGAAACGGTCAGGCATTACTTAAGCTTGTAAATATAATCCCAGGACCTATAGGAATGTTTAGAAAAGATGCATTATACGAAGTAGGACTATATGATAACGATACTTTTGCGGAAGATTGCGACGTTACTTTAAAACTTATTACAAGAGGATATAAAATAGACTTCGAATCTGATGCCGTAGCATATACAGAAGCTCCGGAACATTTACTTGATTTGATAAAACAGAGATACCGCTGGACAAGAGGTATACTACAAGCTATTAAAAAGCACAAAGGTCTCTTATGGAACATTAGAAAAAATCCTGCCGCTTCTTTTACAATGTGGTATATGCTTTTTGAATCGGTATTTTGGCCATTTATGGACGTATGGACTAATATGTTTATTATTTATTTATCGGTATTTTCCGGGGTAAGTATTTTAATTTTTTATTGGTGGAGTATATTTACGATACTTGACATGGCAGGTGCTCTTTATTGTATACTTATAACTAATAACAGACTATCATTAGTTTTTTATGCCGTATTCTATAGGCTTTATTTTATTAGTATAATTAATATAGCAAAAATTTTCTCAACCATTGAAGAATGGTTCGGAATAGAAATGACTTGGGGAAAACTTGAAAGGAAAGGAAAGCTATGAATTTACTTGCATTTTTATCAATGTTAATTTTAATTATTACAATTATTACATTGGTATTCGGAGTTATAACGTATTTTCTTTACAAGACGCGTGAAAACGCTAAAAAGAAAATATCTAAAGAATTAATATATGAGGAGGTACTTGAAAATGTGGGCGGCAAATACATCTTCTTCGAATAAATTATATCCTTTATTCGCCTTTATTTCATTATTGTTAATGATATTGGTATCGGGTTATATTTTTTATCAAATATGGCCTAAAAACGGTAATAATTTTTCATTTATGCCGACGATAAAACATTCCAAAACTATCTATTTATTAAAAAGTGAAGACAATATTGAATACTTCTTCGGAAGAATGAATTTATCACCTTCAAATTATTTAAATAATTTAGACATGATAAAGAATAAATTTGAAAAAATTGGATATAAAGTTAAATACGTTTCTCATAAGGATATTTCCAAATTAAAAAAAGGAGATATTTTATTAATTTTTGATGATTATGCTATTACAAGATCAAATTTTAAAAAAATAGAAACATTTTTAAGTAATGGTGGAAATGTTATTTTTAATTACCATTTCGGATATTTCGACGAAAGTAGATTCGTTAAATCATCCAGAATAACAAAAATAACCTCTTTAACTGAACTAAATGAAACCGTTAAGCAAACAGATTTATTTTATATTCCTAAGGTTTTATCCCCAATTGGAATATCTTCTCAAAAAACAAAATTGCACGATCTTGTTCTATATGGAAATGACTCACTTCCTTTATTTAAATCAAAAAACACACCTGATGCAATAATTACCAATTGGTCTATTACTTCAACACCTGAAATTAATGGCAAAGAAATTCCGGTAAATGACGCCGGAGTAATTTGGCATGGTCTTTACGGGAAAGGAAAATGGTTTTATTTTAGTTTTCCGCAATATGTATTTTTAGATATGCCTATTAATGATTTCAAATTTTTATTTAATAACATATTTAATTATTTTCAAAATAACCTAACAGTAGTACCTTATCCGTACATAGATCATAAATCGGTTATTTTTATATCCGAAGACACGGAATATAAATATGAAAATATGATTCACTTTACAAAACTTGCAAAAGAAAAAGACATTAACGTAACTCTGTTTTGCGTAGCCGATTTGGCAATGAAATATCCTAAAATTACACGAGAGGCCGCAACATTTCCTAATGTAGAAATAGGTTCTCACAGTTTAACCCATACAAAAATTATGGGAACAAATGAAGAAAAAGTAAAAAGAGAAATTTTAGGCTCAAAAGAGATACTTGAAAAAATATCAGGTCAAAAAGTTTACGGATTCAGACCTCCAAGAGAAGAAATAGATAAATTAATGGAAATCTGGCTAAGAAAAGCAGGATATATTTATGTTATGGAAAAAATAAAAACTCATCTATTACCAAGAGAAGATTATGAAGATTTAATTACCCTCCCAAGACACGGTACGGATGATTATAATTATCTGATTAATCTAAATTGGGACAAAAAAAAGATTCTAAAAAATATTATTAAAGAAACAAATATGTTAACTAAAATGAATGCTTTGTATACTTTAAGTGTTCACACATTTTTATTAAGCTATAAAACAAATCTTGATGTAATTGCAAAATATTTCGATTATCTAAACAAACATCCTAAAATAGTTGCAATGAAAGGTATCGACATTGCAAAAAGAGCAATTATGCTTCAAAATTTAAAAATAGATACTGAAAATTTTGCAAACAAAACGGTTATAAAAATCTCAAATAATTCAAAATTTCATATTAAAAACGGAAAATTCAGAATTTATCATCCGAGTACAAAAATAACAAAAATAATCCCTGAACTAATCACAACAAAAGTAAAAATAATTAAAAAAACAAAAGATTATGATGATATACAAATTAATGAAATTCCTCCTAAAACTACCGTTACTCTTTTTGTTAGCTTCTAATCTCAACGCCTTTTTTATAGGCGTAGGAGGATTTGATGTATGTATAGGTAAAAACGGTAGTGAATTTCACAAAAACTGCCCTTATTCAAAAAGAACCCCCATAACTACCGCATTAAAAGAAGAAATAAAAAATGTTAACGCCGTTTCCGTTTGGATTACAAGAAATTGGCAAGAAAATTGGTATCCTGTAGACATAATAAACGAAGATTTTATTAAAAAAGGGTATACTCCTATTTTTATTTTTTATTGGTTTGCAGATGATATTTCGCCTGAATTTGTACAAAAAAACAAAACTAAATATTTTGATACTTTAAAAAAATTCGCAAAATATTTACAAAAAATAAAAGGTAAAAAAATCGTTATTTTAAATCCGGAATACAATGAAAACGGAATGAACGATAGTAAAGATTTCGATATATTACAAGCTCAATCTATTCTCCTAATAAAAAAATACGACAAAAATGCAATAGTTGGCGTTTGTCTTGGAGATTTCGGAGATTATAATAAAATTTGGGATGAATATAATTGGAATTTAAATAGTAAATCGCTTACATTTAGCGCAAAACTTAGTGATTTTATCGCTTTTCAAGAAATGAGAGCCGTTACTCGCAATACAAAAAAGCAAATTTTAAATACACCTTATAGAGCACTCGCATTTGCGGAGTATCTACATCAAAAATATAACAAACCTACTTTTCTTGCCTATATTGCAATCTCAAGCTACAAAGCTCAAAACTTACAAAAAGAAGTTTTCGCTACATTTCAAAAAGTACTGCCAATAATGAAAAATTCTGCAAATCTTTTAGGTATAAATCTTTTTAATTACATTGATGTTCCAAATCATAAAGGATATTTTAAAACAGCGGAAAAATATTTCGGAATCAAAGAAGCAAACGGAAAGAAAAAACCATCATTTAACGAGTTTTTAAAACTTAAATAATATCCAATATATATTTTGCCAAGCTCAAAGCTTTAGAGCGATGTGAAAAACTCTTCTTCACTTCTTCGTCAAGCTCACCTAAAGTTTTATCATAACCTTTCGGAATAAACATAGGGTCATAGCCAAACCCTTTATCACCTCTTGCCTCATCTATTACTTCACCTCTCATAAATCCGTGAGTCGTAAATATTCCGTATGGAGTATATATTGCAATTGCCGCAGTATAAAATGCCGACGTTTTTTTGATTCCTCTTTTTTTAAGTTCTTCTATAAGTTTATAAAGATTATTTTTATCACTTGCCCCCTCACCTGCAAATCTTGCCGAATATATTCCAGGGATTCCCCCAAGAGCCGGCACGCTTATTCCGCTGTCATCAGCTAAAACTATTTCGTTTTTTAGTCTCTCTCCAACAGCTTTTGCTTTTATAATTGCATTTTCTTTAAAAGTATTTCCATTTTCTTCGATTTCAAACTTATCTATCAAATCGGTATAAGGAATCACTTCATAATTTTTTAGAAGTTCTTTAATTTCTCTTATTTTTCCTTTATTACCGCTTGCTAATACAACTCTCTTCATAGCTACCTTTCAATATCTGGTTTTGGAGGAGAGAAATAATATCCTTGGAAATAATCAACTCCCATATCTCTTAACATCTCAAAAATTTCCCTATTTTCAACAAATTCCGCAACAATAAAAATTTCACTCTCTTTTGCGAAATTAATTAAAGTTTTTACCATAACTTGAGAGTTTTTATCATTTAAAATATTTTTTATAAGACTTCCGTCTATTTTCACACCTTCAGGATGTAATTTTAACAAATAATCGAAATTTGCATAACCGCTACCGAAATCGTCAATATATAAACTAACACCTTTAGCTCTTAAAGAATCCAAAAACTCTTTTATTATCTCACTTTCTCTTATATCTTCATTTTCAACGATTTCAAATGTTACTTTGTCTTTATATATGCACTCTTCAATTTTATTAATTATAAAGTCTCTCATCTCTTCGTCTTCCATATCTTCAAGAGTAATATTTATTGAAATTGACACTTTATTATCTCTTATTGTTCTTAAAGATTTCGAGAGCATTATTTTCGTAATTTCTAAATATAATCTTGATTTTTTAGCAACATCTAAAAAGAAAAACGGACTTATGACTTTTCCGTCCTCGTCAATCATTCTAACAAGAGCCTCATATTTGACTATTTTTTCATTTTTATCGTAAATAGGTTGAAAAAAAGGCACTATTCTATCGTTATCAATAGCATTTTTAAGTTTTTTAAGCCATTTGATATGCTCACCGTAATTTTCTTTATTTTCAATAGCATCACTACCAAAAACAATATCTTTCTTAAGCTCTTTAGCTTTATTAAGAGCCATTTCTGCTCTTAAATACTCTTTCTTTTGAAAACTTATTCCCATTCTGAATCTGACTAAAATTTCGTTATTAAAAATAAAATAAGGTTCTTCAAGCTCTTTTAATATTTCTTCAGCAAGTTTTTTTATGCTATCTCTATTTTCATTAATTCCCAAAGGCACTATTCCGAACTCATCAATATCCAAGTGAAAAATTTTTATATTATATTTTCGTCTTAATTTTTTCAATCTTTTTGCAATTTCTTTAATTAATTCATCACCGACTTCGGTATTAAAATAACTGTTTATTTCTCTAAATTTATCAACATTAACAACCATAATAGGTTTTTTGTTTTTTTCAATAAATTCAAAAAATTGCATTCTATTAGGAAGTTTGGTAATAGGATTTCTTTTTAGTTTTTCTTGATATTCTTTTATCGTTCTTATCGTCTTATTTATCTCTTCTTTTAATTTTTCAAACTCGATAAAATTCATTTTTTTACGAATTATGGAATAATCGTTATTTGCAATCTTATTTCTGAAAAATTGCAAAATCTTATCAATATCATCCGTAATGTTTTTACTGAGTTTTACAAAAATAAAAGTTCCTATTAAAAATGCTATAAATAAAATAGTACTGATAACCAAAAATACGGATAAGATTTTATCCTGTACCTGTTGATACGGAAGTCTTAAAGATATAATACCTCTAAGTTCACCTAATTTATAATAAAAAGCCCTATTTCCATACTCTTTCAATAAAATTTTATACAAATTCGGAGGTACGTCTTTTTTAGGGTCTCCATGACAAACCAAACACGATTTTTCTATATAAAGAGGATAAGCATAAAAAATATGCTTTAGATTTCCTCCCATCGTAATATTTTTATGAGGATTATGTATTTCCCAAAATTCTCTTGCTTTGGGGTGAGTTTTAAAAAAATCTATTGCTTTTAATTCGTAAGTATTCGGTTTATCATAAGGACTTCTCCACCTATCGGAAACTTGCCGTATATAAAAATGTTCTTTGTCTCTAATAAGTTTTGCAACCTGATTAGTAGCATATGCTGGAGTACATGAAAAATAGGAAAGATTTTTATCTTTTACCAATACATTAGGGGAAACTTTAGCAAGATATTCACGATAATAATATATTGTTTTACTCTCGAGCCTTGCTTTTGCAACTTCCTGTAAAACTATTATGTGATTAATATATTTATACAAAATAAGAAGCACTAAAACTATGCCGAAACTACTTAATAAAATCGTAAAAGTAATTCTATTTTTTAAACTCACTTTTTTCCTTATTTAATAAATAAAAAAAGAGAAAAAGAGGTTAAATTTCCTCCATTCCGTATCTTATTTTTTTCTCTTTTTTCTCTTGAGCTTTTAAATATCTCCAATATAATATCGGCACAACTACGACAGAAAGTAGAGTTGAAGCTAATACTCCGAAAATTAATGATACCGCAAGACCTTGCCATACCGGGTCAAGAACGATAACCATAGATGCCAAGATAATAGCAAGCGCCGTTAAAATAATCGGTCTGAATCTCGTAGCCGCCGCTTCAATTACAGCTTCGTTTATACTTCTCCCTTGTTTAATTAAATCGTTTGTAAAGTCGATGAGAAGTAGTGAGTTTCTAACAACAATACCAGCAAGCGCAATAAATCCGATCATACTTGTTGCGGTAAAGTATGTTTTTGAATGGAAAAACGCCAACGTAATCCAGTTCATAATCGCATGCCCAGGAAGCACCCCGATAAATGTCAAAGGTACCGCCGCAAGAACGATTCTTGGAACTCTGAAGTTTTTATAATAAGCTACCATCAATAGATAAATAAGGATTACCGCTACACCAAACGCACTACCTAAGTCTCTAAATACGTCGAATGTAAGCTCCCATTCACCACCCCAAATAAGGTCGTATTTTTTACCTGTTTTAAGGTCTATTGCTTGAAGATTAAGTCTCGGATTTCCGTCATAAATAATTTTATATCCAGGAATTCCTTTATCTTTAAGTTCACTAAATACATCAAGTAAGGCATATAAACTACCTCTTTTATCCATTTCACCCGTTACCATAACCATAGGTCTTAAGTCTTTGCTTGTAATCATACCGTCATATGCTACAGGCACTACTTTTACAACTTCTTTTAACGGTACCAATCTATGAGTCGACATAGACATAAGTTTGATTTTATCAAGAACCTCGATATTATCTCTTGCTTGTTTGTCAAATCTTACGAAAATTCCGACTTGCTCTTTTTCACTCGGAATATGAGCGACACTTACTACCGCACCTCTAAGTCCCATTCCTAAAACGTTTGCTATTTGATCTACGCTAATTCCAAGAAGCGCCGCTTTTTCTCTATCAGGAATAATTTTATATTTTACGATTTGCCTGTCTCTCATAATATCGATATCGACAACTTTAGGTGTCTTTTTGTAAATTTCTTCT
>Ga0256834_1000681_pt1 | contig 24344 bp, 26 predicted proteins | sample 4281140metaG_FD_190536 | JGI IMG/M metagenome (GOLD analysis project Ga0256834, IMG submission 190536) | Hydrothermal vent microbial communities from East Pacific Rise, Pacific Ocean - 4281-140 | ecosystem: Environmental > Aquatic > Marine > Hydrothermal vents | place: Pacific Ocean: East...
CGGCTTGCTTGAGTATTTTCATTATTTGGCTGTCTGTAAATCGTGATGTTTTCATAAAATTTCCTGCCCGTTTAGGGTAATTGAAATTCTACTTTTAAATTCGTTTATTTTTCGGGGGGATTACAATAACACACTTTATTTAACCATTACAGAGGGGAATTTTATGCCTCGATAATCCTCCTTTTTTCAAAGTTCCTTCAACGCTGAAGCATTTAGAATATGTAAAACCGTCTCTTGTTGCTTAGCTTCATTGAAGTGATAATAAACATTGTAAGAATGGAATACGAAACGCCTAATACTTTTTGTACGATTGTATATAGGGATGTCTCCAACCGTTGAAATAAAGCTTTGTATCATGCCCTCCACAAAATTTTTAGCACGGCTAGGATATCTTCAGCAATATAATTTTCAATGGCTTAAAGGTCTATTCTAGATTGTTTTGCTAACTTAATTTTTACCATTTTGAAACAAGTTTAGAAAGTACTGAGTGTAAATTATCAGCATTGATTTCCATCAACTTTCCGGCTTCCATATCAGCTAAACCCTCATTAATACCTTCATCATTTTTTTTGTTTTACCAAAGCTTCGTAAACTAAATCTTCAGAAGATTGGTAGTTTCCAACGGTTACTTGATTATTTAATCATATCTACTACTGAGCCATGTAAAGTAATTTCCATCATTAAAATCCTTAAAAGAATTATTAATAGTAATTAAATACTATTTAAAGTAAGGATCGTCCTAGATAACTAGTTAATTTTACTTGTAACCCATTTGTAATCCCTCAGAAAATGACTAACTTAAATCAAATAAAGCTTAACGAAAAATAACTTTTTTTAGTGTTAAAAAAATTATTTTAATATCTAAAATAAGGTTATTATGGCTCACATACTCTAAATAATACTTTTCTTTAACTGGCATAATTATATCTATATAAGCTCTCTGGGGATCTAAATATTGATTAAGAATTTCATTTTCATCTACCATTTCAATAGATGCTAAATCAGTAATCCCAGGCCTAACTGAAAGTATTTTTTTTCTAACATCCTCTGCATACTGATCAATAAATTCCTCAACTTCAGGCCTTGGGCCGACTAAACTCATTTTCCCTAAAAAAACATCAATTAATTGTGGTAATTCATCAATTTTATATTTTCTCAAATAATGTCCTATTCGAGTAATACGGGTATCACGCCCAATTGTCAATAAACCTTTTTTTTCTGACGCAGGATGCATCGTTCTAAATTTATGTATCTTAAATAAATTACCACCTAATCCCACTCTAACTTGCCTAAAAAATACAGAACCATTTGAATCCAACTTAATCCATATTGCCAAAACAATAAATAAAGGTAATAAAAATAATAACCCTAGTAAAGAGATGATCAAATCAAATAAACGCTTAGCCATTAAACAAACTCAACAATGCATCAATAATTTGATCTTGTTGTTGATCAGTCATTGCTGTATACAAGGGAATCGTAAGCATTGATTGATATGCAACTTCGGCATGTGGAAACATTGTCGAAGTAAGCCTATAGCGATCTCGCCAATATGGATGATTATGAAGGGGTACATAATGAACACTCGTACCAATTTTTTTATCTGAAAGATACTGAATAACTTCATTTCGATTAAATTTAGAATTTTTTGTCAATCGAATTACGTATAAATGCCAAGAGTGAATGTCTCCCTCCTGAGCGGAGCAAGGTAAAATAAAAGGCAATTTTTTCAATCGATTTGTATAACGCTTTGCTAAATACTCTCTTCTTTTAAGAAAGTCTGGAAGTTTAGCCAACTGATGAATTCCTATTGCCGCTGCAATATCTGTCAAATTATATTTAAAGCCTGGAGCAACAACTTCATAAAACCAAGCAGGTTTTTCCGATCTAAAGCGATCAAAAGCATCTCGGCTAATTCCATGTAAACGCATCACTTTCATTCTAGAAGCTAGCTTAGAGGACTTAGTTACAACCATACCACCCTCACCAGTGGTCATTGTCTTATTGGCATAAAAGCTAAAAACGGTTGCATCAGATCTAAGAGAGCCTATCATTTTCTTTTTATAACTTGAGGGTAATGCATGTGCTGCATCCTCAATAACTTTAAGGCCAAATTCATTAGCAAGATTAAAAATTGCATCCATATCACAGCTTAACCCAGCATAATGCACAGGCATAATTGCTTTCGTTTTTGAAGTAATTGCCTGTCTAATCGCATCAACATCAATATTCATAGTTAGAGGATCAATATCAACCAACTTCACATCAGCCCCTAAATAACGAATCACTTCTGCCGTTGCTGTAAATGTCATCGTAGTAGTAATCACTTCATCTTCAGGCTTGATGCCAATTGATTCAAGTGCTAAATGAAGCCCAGCTGTTGCAGAATTCACCGCAATCGCTTCAACTCCCCCACCAATAAAATTCTCAAATTTTGATTCAAATAATTTAACTTTAGGACCCGTTGTAATCCATCCTGAGCGCAACGTATTCGCTACCTCTGCAATTTCTTCTTCACCAATATCAGGTAAAGCAAAAGGTATAAACTCACTCATCAATCTGGCCTTTTTTATATATTTCAAACAATTTTTTATCAAAATATGTTTTTTGAACAGCTTCATTGTCAAAAAATTTAATATCAATATTAACAACATGTCCAACCACTTTCGCGGGCACGCCTGAAACAATAGAAAAATCAGGGACTGAACAATTTAAAATCGATCCCGCTTTAATTAAACACCCTTTTCCAATCTTAACGCCTGGAAAAATAATTGTTGAATCCCCTATAAAGGAATACTCTCCAATAGAAACAGCTCCACTTACATAACCTACTCGATTATTTGATGATATATATGATTCACCCATTAAACGAATAGATATATGACTTGTATGTGTGTAAATAGATATATGAGAGCCCATTTGCACCCCCTTTCCTATCATCAAACAATTACTTGCATCCAATACACAATAATGACCAATCCATACACTATCTTTTAAGTCTAATTGAGATTTTTTTACTATTTTTATAGAAGAACTTATTCTCGTATTTTTCATAAATTGATGTGTCACACGATTATAAAATCCATAAACCATAAATGGCTGATGGAAAACCGACATCAAGTTTTGAATAATTGAAATTATATAGCCTAAAGGAGACAAATAAATAAGCTTTAACAAAGCTTCACCTCTCGCTTAGAATTTTTAATAATTAACACAAGTTTCATAAGATTGGATTCTTTAGAAAGATTTTTTGTTGCGTATTGAAAAGCACGCTCTCCCATTTTTTTCAATTTATCTTGCTTAGATTTTAGCGCAGCATCCATACACCCAATAAGTTGCTTCTCATTTTCTGGTTCTATAACCCAACCACAAGAACTATATTCCATAATATCCGCTACTTCACTGCCTATATCAATAGAGGCAATAATAGGCTTTCCTGAAAACATATAAGCAGTCATTTTAGACGGTAATGCTGTCCCTGCCACCCCTTTCTTTAAAGGTAATAATAAAACATCAGCCATTGACTGGATTTCTGGCACCTGCTCTGGCCTTACTGATATAAACCTTATATCCTCCGTATATTCTTTAGAAATATGAATACATTTTTGTTTATCAGAACCATCTCCAGCTATAATCAAACATGAATTAATTAAATTGGCTTTCCCAAAAGCATGAACCAATAAATCAACACCCGCTGTAGGATTAATACTACCAAGATACATAAAACAAAACATTTTATCTTCTTGAGTATTACATTTAGCTTGAATTTTCATAAAATCATCATTATTTTGCCAGTTTCGCACAACAGCAATCTTATCTTTTGTAATGCATCTGGTTTGAGCCAAATATTTTTTCATCTGCTCAGATATAGTCACAACCTTACTTGCCACACGTAAGTTATACCTATCCATCGGCAAGTAGAACTTATCAATCACCCCTCCAAAAAACTTTACCTTCTTACTAATTGATTCTGGATAAATATCTTGAATATGAAGCACAACTGGAATGCTATATTTAGAAGCTATTTTTAACAAAGCTTTCTGTGCAAATAACGGCCAAATATTTGCATAAATAACTGATATTTTTTCATGATTTTTTTCAACATATTGTTTTATATGTCTACCAAAACTATAACTTTCTTTAAAACGTCCAAATACATTTGATTGAGCACATGTATACGACTCTACAATAATCTGTCTAAATGGATAATGATTTTTATATTCTTTATCAAACTCCATACCAAATGGCCTAGTTGGACGTGGAGAAAGAACCACAACATCATCTTCAATAGCTAAAGAGGAGGCTATATCAAAAGATAAATTTGCAGAAACGACAGGTTCAGGAGGAAATAATGCTGTAGCAATTAAAATCATCTTAATACTTCATCCAAACCACACGATTAACATAATCCGTATAACTATGAATAATACGAACTACCTTGTCAGAAACATTTGGCATAGAATAATCATATACTTGACGAATCAAGCGCTCTTCATCTCTTGGCTGAGTTTCTAAAATAGCTAAACTCTGCATAATACGCTCAACCCCTAAGCCGGCCATAATAACGGCGGCTTCCTCCATTCCTTCTGGTCTTTCATGTGCCTCACGTAAATTTAACGCTGGAAAGTTCATAATAGAAGACTCTTCATTTATGGTTCCACTGTCTGATAATACCGCTTTAGAAGACACTTGTAATTTATTGTAATCCTTAAACCCTAGTGGCTTTAGCAGCTGAATTAAAGGATTAAATTTTACCTCCATTGCATCCACTCGCTTTTGAGTTCTAGGGTGAGTAGAAACAATAACAGGCATTTGATAGGTTTCGGCAATCATATTCAATGATTCAACTAAGTTTAAAAAATTTTTATCTGAATCAACATTTTCTTCACGATGCGCACTGACCACAAAAAAATGATGTTTTTTAAGCCCCAAACGCTCCAACACATCAGATGACTCTATTCCTTCTCGATACGTATTGATGACTTCAAACATTGGGCTGCCTGTTTTAATCACCATATCGGCAGGTAAGCCTTCACTTAAAAGGTAATCACGGGCAATGCTACTGTAAGTCAAATTAATATCCGCCATATGATCCACTAAACGGCGATTAATTTCTTCAGGTACACGTTGATCAAAACAGCGATTGCCCGCTTCCATATGAAATGTTGGAATTTTTCTACGTTTTGCAGGCAAGACAGCCATACAGCTATTGGTATCACCCAAAACCAACATCGCTTCTGGTTTAACCTCAGCCAATATCTTATCGACCCAAATAATTACATTTCCAATGGTCTCCGCGGCAGAACCACCTGCTACACCTAAAAAATGATCTGGTTTACGAATTCCTAAATCCTCAAAAAAAATTTCATTTAACTCATAATCATAATTTTGCCCTGTATGAACCAAAATATGTTCACAATGCTGATCAAGCTTTGCCATCACACAAGCAAGGCGAATAATTTCTGGACGTGTGCCAACAACTGTGACCACTTTTAATTTTTTCATCTATTTAAACCTTATACGCGACAGTATCTGGACGTAATTTATCAAAATTTTCATTAGCCCAAAGCATTACGACCAGTTCATCATCACCAACATTTGTTACATCATGAGACCAGCCAGGTACTGTTTCGACCACTTCAGGGGTTTTGCCTGACGTTATAATCTCACAGAACTCATTTGTCACAATATGGCGAAAACCAAAACGAGCACGCCCTTTAATCACTAAAAACTTTTCGGTTTTTACATGATGGTAGTGTCCTCCACGAGTCACTCCTGGATGTGCCGTAAAAAAAGAAAACTGTCCTGAGTTTTTTGTTTTTAGCATTTCAACAAATGAGCCTCTAGGGTCTTCATGTTTTGTGAGTGCATAATTAAAATCATTAGGTGAAATATAGCTAATATAGGTTGCATACAGTACCCGAATAAATCCGTCTCCTACCGCCTCAATCACTAATGTTTCACGACTCTCTTTAAACTTATAAAGCTGCTTAGCTAAATCTCCTAACGTAATTTTATAGATTGGCTTAATATCAATAAAAAGCTTATCCGTTGGACGATTTTCTAAAACATCAATAAAAGAAGTCACCACAGCACCTATATGCACTAGACTCAATTCAAATTCAGAATTATTTATTTGTATGGGTAAACCGTGGCTAATATTATGACAAAACGTAGCGACAACCGAATTGTAATTAGGGCAACACCACTTTCCAAAGACATTTGGCAAACGATAAATATAAATACTGTTTCCTGTCTCCATATATAAATTTAACAGGTGCATTTCTGCCTGTAACTTACTTTTTCCGTAAGCATTTGAGCATTCGGCTTGAGTAGACGACGTTAAAACAATCGGAATATTTTTTCCCGTTTTTTGAACACCTTCACAAATCAACTTTGTTAAATCTGCGTTACCCGTCAAAAACTCAGTGTCATCTTTGGGCCTATTTACACCTGCTAAATGAAAAATAAAATCAACCGATGCAATTATATTTTCAAGCTCTGATCTTTCTCTCGTTCGCGTAAACTTAACCGCCTCTATGGAGGTCATTCGCTCTAAACTAACGCATAAATTTTGGCCTATAAATCCATTTGCGCCTGTCACTAAAACCTTCATATCACTCCTCAGCCGTCACATTTTTACCGCTTGCAATCGCACGCATAAAGTCTAGTTTTAACAACAATTCTTGCATACCTTCCACATCTAAACGTTCTGTATTATGCGAATTATAATCTTCTGTTCGAGAGATTTCATCATCCCCCACCTCAACAAACTTGGCATAATTTAAATCACGAAGATCAGGAGGAACACGAAAATAATCCCCCATATTTTCCGCACAAACCATTTCTTCACGACTTAATAATGCTTCATATAACTTTTCGCCATGACGCGTTCCTATAATATTAATAGGGTGCTCAGGTTTTTTCATAATACCAATTAAGGCTTGCGCTAAAACCTCCACTGTTGCAGCGGGAGCTTTCTGCACAAAAATATCTCCATTATTGCCATGTTCAAACGCATATAAAACTAAATCAACCGCATCAGACAACGTCATCATAAAGCGTGTCATATTAGGATCCGTGATGGTTAATACTTGATTGGCACGAATTTGATCAACAAATAAGGGAATAACAGATCCTCGTGAAGCCATCACATTACCATACCGAGTACCACAAATAACCGTCTTAGATTCATCTAGGTTACGAGACTTAGCAACCATCACTTTTTCCATCATGGCTTTAGAAATACCCATCGCATTAATTGGATATACCGCTTTATCTGTACTTAAGCACACCACACGTGTTACTTCATTTTGAATGGCAGCCTCCAATACATTCTCTGTACCCAATATATTAGTATTCACCGCCTGCATTGGATGAAACTCACATGATGGCACCTGCTTTAATGCAGCGGCATGAAAAATAAAATCAACGCCTCGGGTGGCATTTAATACAGAACGATAATCTCTCACATCCCCAATATAAAATTTTAGTTTTGGATGAGCATATTTCTTACGCATATCATCTTGCTTTTTTTCATCACGAGAGAAGATACGAATTTCTTTTAAATCAGAGTCCAAAAAACGCTTTAATACCGCGTTACCAAAAGAACCTGTTCCTCCAGTTATTAACAAAATTTTATTTTTAAACATTAAATATCCAAACCAAGTATTTTTAAATTATTTTCTTGTATTGCAGTATGCTCCATCAAAAAGAGAGCCTTTTAGCATTTCGTCATGCATCGTTACATCTTCATCTGCGATAAACCTAGATTTTATTTTTTTTGCCGGAATCCCTGCAACGATTGAATACGCTGAAACATCATGCGTAACAACCGCTCCTGCAGCAATAATTGAACCCCTACCGACATGTATACCAGCCATAATAATTGCAGAATGCCCAATCCATACATCATCCTCAATCACTGTCTCTTTTAATTCTGGTCGTCCAGAAAATATCATAGGAACCCCAGCAGTATCATACAGATGATCTCCACCAATTATTTTTACACCAGAAGCAAACATAACATAATTTCCAGCCTTTACTTTTGGGGCAATTTCACAGCCCTCCCCCATAAAGGAATGAGACCCAATAACAAAATCGCGACTTACCTTTGATTTACCAGACATAAAAAATGAAGGGGATACATTATTCAATCCATAAACCATTCTTTTATAAATCATTACTACATGTCTATAAAACAAATACCATTTATAAAGCTTTTCTTTAATCAAGTTTTTCATCTCAAGGACTTTTTAAATTTTTTAAAATTAAACTCATGTAATTTATAAGAATAAACTAACATCGATAACAAAACTATTTTAAAAAGCACCTCTCCTAATAAAGTTTCAATTTCAACCGTCACACCCATAGTAAACAATACAAAGAAAATCAAAAACAATTTTATTATTGAAAATAAAGGAAGGTTTTTTTCTTTTTGAAAAAAAACATATGCACCATTTAAAATAAATAACACGACATACGATATAAGCGTAGTCCAAGCCGCTACAAAATAACCATAAAGAGGAATAAAGTAATAATTAAGGCCTACATTAATTATTGCCGCAATTAAAATAATAACAGCTACACTTAAGGTCTTTTTACAATACATAAGATGTGCAACAAATAAATTACTTAAAAAAAGAAATACAAAACCCATTACAATCACTGGAATTAAAGCATGAGCCTCATAATAAGATTCTGGAGCCAACATTAAAACGACGTATTCACTGCAAGCCACAACTAAAAACGAAAATAAAAACACTATTTTGACATTTAACGTTACAACACTCTCAATTGATTCTGTTTGGTTCTCATTAATTGATTGGTAATAAAAAGGCAACCAAGCATTATTGATGGCTGAGATTAAAACATAAATAATCATTGAAATTGAAAATGCAAATGCATACAATCCCGCTTTTTCAGCTCCCCAAAAACTATTTATAAAAATAACATCAGAGCTTAATAAAATCAAACCCGCTAAACCTGACACAACCAAAGGCAAACTGTATTGCAATGATTGTTTAATCATTGCAATATTAACACTAAACTTAGAGAGCCGAGCTAAACTCACTACTGAAAACAAAAACAATAACGCACCAACCAATAGTTCCGCATAAAAACGCCCATAATAAATGTTTTTATCTAAAGATAAAATAAATACAACGGATAACGCAATGATTAACGTATTCCTTAGAATTAAAATTTTTGTATACGTCTTACTCTTCTTCGATGCCAATAAATAAGAGAGCTCTAGTTGTAAAAAAACACCAAAAAAAGCAACTAAAGAGGCCAAAAAAACTATTTCTTCATCTACCTTAATTAAAATCGATAAATCTGATTTAAAAAAATAAATACTCCCAAGACAAAACACCGTAAAGACGGTAATAAAGGGCAGTAATGCGCCTAAAAACACATTAAAGTGAATATCTTGGTTATGATAATTTCGAAGAATAGATTGATGTGAACTTAAACTCATCATCACAATTAAAATAGCGGTGATTGTTGTAAAAATCGACATTACTCCAAACTCAGCAGGAGTCAACAAAAAAGTAAAAATAGGCAGTGTTAAAAAAACCAAACCCTTATTAAAAACCTCTGCAAAAAAGTACCAAAAAGAGTGCTTAAAAAAACCATTATCTGGCATTCTAATTAATCATCTTTTTAAGATGGGCTTTAATTTTTTCTTTTTCAGAATCACTTGCTATCTGATTATTCATTTCTGTACTCAACAAGGCAAACAATCCCTTCGCTCCAAAAATACGCATCACCCATGCTCGGTTCAACAACTTATTGACAACATAAATCGGATATACGGCTAATACCTTTATTTTAGCAATTGCATATTCTTTATAATCAAAAGGAGCTATTTTTTGACGTTGTTCACTCTTAATTAAATTCTCTAAAAAATCTGAAAATACTTTATGAGTCGCTACTGTTGGATTTACTTGATAATATTTTTTAATATAAATATCATCTATCGCAAACTGCCTAACTTCATTATTCAAAAAATAATCGGCCTCAAATTCAGTATAACTCTCTATAAATTTACCATGCTTTAAAAGTACACTATCAAAACTATCTGGCAATACATAAGGCCTTAATATTGAGTACGGTTTCCCTAAAAAATGCGCTTCCACAACCGATGTAGAGTACCAACTATATATGACATCACTTGCAGAAATCCAAGTTTTTACCGCTTCATCTCGAATCACGCAAAAATTTGAATACTCTTGTTCTATTTGTTCTATTTGTTCTATACTTAGCTCATCAGGGTGTGGGCGGTAAATAAATAATTTATTACCATCTTTACTTAAAATTTCCCTAAACCAATCAAGCAATTTATTTCTTGATTTTGAATGTATCACAGGAAAATCAGATAAATCTATGCCTGCTGCAGCCTCATTTATTTTCAAACGATCAAGTTCAATATCGGCATAAGTAAAACTCGATAAAAATAGAACCCACTCTTTCTTAATATCTAAACGATAGCGCCTTGAAAGCTCTTCTTTAATCAAAGCTTCTTGTGGACGATACTCTGCTCTTAATAAATCTAAATGTAAAGGAGCAAACACTTTGACATTCCCTTCAGGCACTTTACCTTCTATAAGCCGCTTAACAATTTTATCCCCCCAACAAATATGATAAAAATTCTGAGCCAGTCCTTTTGGAGTGTGCGCACCGAGTTCTTCCCATTTTTTTGAAAGAACTTGCTCATATTGCAAATTCACTAAAAACTTCGCGTGTCCAAATCGAGCAAAATTACGATAAACACTTTTTGTATTATAAAGATGGGGGGATAAAATTACTTTAGGCGGATTAACATTAAAAATGTTAAACTTTGCCGCCTCATAAAATTGGGTAATTTCACAAGAGAATCCTCTTTTTTCCAACTCAATTTGCAGCAAAATTGCATTTTCTAATTCTCGCTGCTTTCTTTCATAAATAATTAATACATCCACCAAAACCACCAAAATCAGATAAAAATCACACATTTTCTAGAAAAAATTGCATTCAAAATTGATAATAAAACAAATGCAAACAAAATAAACATTAAATACGACAAACCATAAGCAGGTAAAATCGGTGATAAAATCAAAATATACAACACAAATAAAATAAAAACTATTTTGAATACCCTAATAGGTTTTTTACTTTCTAAAAAAAGCATAACAAAACCCAATAAGCACCCTAATATTAAGGATATAAAAAAGACCCCAAACCAACCAAAGTCGTAATACATTGCCCCAGGGAAAGAAATAAACGCTCCCGTTTCTGAAAAAGCTTTTTGATCTAATTGAAGGTCTAATAACCCATATTTATCCATCATTACCGTTGGAAGAGATGTTAAAAAATAAAAGCCCTCTCTATCTGCTAAAAATGAAGTTATTTGTGCTGTCCACTGGCCATGGTATAGATAAGATAAGATATAAGTTAAGATATAAGTTAAATACGAATGCTCTGATGAAAAAAACTCATTATCTGGTACACCATAAAGAGCCGTAATTCCAAGTGGAACTAGCTCCTCTAAAGAAGCCCCCCCCATAGCGGCACTTGATTCAATAATATACGCAATATAATAAAAAGTAGCCAGCCCTACCCCCAAAATTCCAATATTTTTAATACTGATAATTTTGGATTTAAAAAATCTCTCTTTTTTTAGAATAAGTGCTATTACGACCATAACTAAAGCCAATAAAAGGTTGCTTCGCCCACCATTAAGAGCAGCATGACCAAATACCCCTATTAAAATACCCATAATTAACCAAAACTTATACTTTTTGATTCGTTCAAAATACACAATCAAAATAAAAATTCCAACATAAGATAAAGGAATCAATAAATTACCTATAATTCCAAAAATAGATCCCCCCGTTGTTTCTAGCCAATCATACCTTGCCAATCTCAGTCCCTGAGAGTAGTCAATTCCTCTAATTAAAACTCTATCAATTAGCAATAAAATAAAGCCTAAAATCGGTGCAAATGTCAAAATTTTTACATTTCTCATAAGAGATTTATCATTTATAACATACTGAAAATCATGCCGATAAGGCTTCAACTTTAAATTAAAACGAATCAACTTATAAGTTAATATTGAAATAACACAAATACAAAAAATAAAACTTAAATTTAAAATTAATAAAAACTCAACATTTGGTTGGTAAGCTTTAGCTGGCACTATAAATAAAGCAACCATAGCAAGAACGTTAGATAGTAAAAAGACTAAAATAACCTTTCTATTCACACTCCCTATCAAACGTCTTAACATTATTCAAATCCTTTTTATAACGTAAACCCATCATCAACAATAATATTTTGACCATTCACATACAAACTATTATCTGAAAGTAAATAAACTAAACTGCCTATAACATCTGGTGGAGTCAGCATACCCTTGTTTAAACATTGAGATTTATAGTTACTAAGGAATGACTCTGGTTGAGCATCTAAAATACCGCCTAAACTTAAGGTATTGACTCGAATATTATTACCTTTTAAATATTTAGCCATATATTTAGTTAAATGATTTAAACCAGCCTTAATCACAGCATACTCTGGTGGCGTTGTCATGTTCGTTCCATCGTACATCTCAAACCGAGGAGCCACTAAGCCATATATGGATGAAATATTAATAATATTCCCCCCCCCTTGTTTTACAAAATAATGTGCAAAATGTTTCGATACATTAAAATAACCACCTAAGTGCAGGCTAACATTTTCATTAAAATCTTCATATTCCACATCAAAAAAATGTTTACCATAATTTTTATTTCTTGGATAAGCATTATTAACTAAAGCATCAATCCTCTGATATTTATCTTCTAAATATTTTACTGCTTTTAGAATGGACTCTTTATTCGTTATATCCAACTCAACAATATCAATTTTTTTTTGTAACTGAGAGGAAAAAGAGCTTTTTACTTCTTCTGCTTTAGCCATATCAATGTCTGCAATAACGGCCACAGCCTGATTTTTTGCTACGGCCTCAATAAAAGCTTTGCCAACTAATCCTGCACCACCCGTGATGACAATAACCTTATTTTTTAACACGGCTCTTCCTGATTAAAAACTCAACAAATTCAAAATCCAATTCTGTATCTATATCAATAGAGCGTTCTTCTGGCATAACATACAGCCCCGTTTTATCAACAAACAACGAACTATTTTTAAGAAGAGCTTCTCTTGCCCATATATAAATAGAAGCATTCATATCAAAACACTCTGGAGAATCTTGTCTTCTCACAATAGATGTTTTTAATTTTTTAGATAAAGCCACCTTTCCAGATAAATCAACTTCTACAAGATTAAAATATGGGCTTCTTCTACTTGGCATTGCCGTAATCAAGTTTTCATTTTTATCTTTTATAAATTGCTCAAAAGCACTTGTAATATCATTAACACTTCTCAAAGGCGCTGTGGCATCAAGATCAACATGATATTTATATTTTTTACCATAATGCTCTTCACTTTTAAGCAAAGCATCTTTGATTACATCTAACTTTCCTGCAGTATCGGATGATAAACTAGGCGCTCTTTTAAAAAACACTTCACCACCATATTTTTGAGAAATGCTTGCAATTTGATCTGAATCGGTACTTATTACAACATGGTCAAATAAATTACTCGCCAATGCCTGTTCAATCGTATATGCAATAAGAGGCCTTCCATTTAATGGCCGAACATTCTTATTTTTAACACCCTTTGACCCACCTCTTGCACAAATAGTACAAAGCACATCACTCATTATTTTCATCCTGTATTGTCTTGATTACTTGCATCACTTTTAAACCTGAACTTAAATCACATACATTTTGAGGGTCTTCACAAAATAAAACTTCATGATGCATTTGCTCAAACAAATAATTTCTTTCTAGATTTGGATACTCATAGTGTTCAATTTTTCCAGAAATAAACATTTGAGACATTTTATTGTCAATTAAGTCTAGTTCAATCGTAAAGTCATTTGTATTTAATCGGATCATCCTGTGGGGTATTTTACTAAAGTAGTCAATAGATAAATTTACCCCCCCCCCTCTCCTTGTTTGTGCAATCATTAAAACGAGATCATCACTGTCAATTTCAAGGTTTGAAATTTGAGTTTGAAAGCTTTTAATCTCAATCATGTCTCCTACAATCCAGTTAACATAATCCAATTCGTGACTTAAATCTAAAAGAACGCCACCGCCTTGTTCTTTTTTGGCACTGTAAGACTCTCTATAATCGATATTAGTTCGCCAGCTCGGAAGATACGAACCACATGTTACCGTCAAGCTTAAAATTTTTTGCCCTTCAATAAGCGATTTTAATTTTTGTAAAAGCGGATGAAACCTTAGTACATAACCCACAAATATTTTATTTTGAATATTTTTAATATTTTGATATTTTTCAAATAAAGGCTTTTCACAAAATATTTTTTTATCTAATACGCGTTCATTTAACCAACACAATTGTTCAAAATGTTTATTGGTTTCTGATGCAATTAAATAATAGTCATAAGACTCAATATCATTCACTTTATCTAAATGAGAAAACGTGACCATCTCTGTTAAGTTTTGTTTAGTAACAACATGAATTTCAGAAATCTGAGAAAAGCTACTCAATACTTCATAATGGCGGCGACCAATCGAGCCAAAGCCAATCAATAAAACATTCATTGAAACACTTCTCCATACTCTCTATTCGCCTGATCGTACTCACTCATTCGACCAATATCCAACCAATATTCGTGTATGGGAAATGAAACCACGCTTTCATTCGATGAGATTATTTTTTCAAACAGCGTAGGCATATCGTAATACTGATTTGAAGGAATTAAGTTCAATGCACTTGGGCTTAACATGTAAATTCCCGCGCTAACAAAAAATTTATGCACAGGTTTTTCTTCAATTGAGGTAACCTTATTACCATCCACACTTACCACGCCATAAGGCACTTGAAAGTCGTATTCACGCACACACATTGTCGCTTGCGCATTTTGTGCTTGGTGATAATTCAATAAACTCTCAAAATTTACGTTGGTTAATAGGTCGCCATTCATTACAAAAAAAGGTTCACTTGGAACATGATTAAGTAAACTCAATGCACCCGCCGTTCCCATCCGCTCTTCTTCTAGTACGTATTCAATCTGTACCCCAAATTTATGACCATCACCAAAGTAATCTTGAATCATATGACCTTTATAGTTAATGCACATTACAATTTGGATAAAACCATAGTCAGCAAAACGCTCTACAATGGTTTGTAATATGGGTTTATCACCTACTTTTAATAAAGGTTTTGGAGTATCTTGTGTTAATGGATGAAGCCGTGTGCCTAATCCACCAACCATTAAAATCACTTTATTTGGTTTTACCTTAGGTTTAACCAGCTCTTCAATTTCTTTTAAGCCTACAACACAATTTTGCTCGTCCACTATAGGAATTTGATGTAACTTTTTAACCAACGATTTTTTAATAATATTTTCTTTTGAATCACTTAATTTAGCCGTCGTCGGCGTTCTAAACACAATAGACTCAATCGTATCATCCAGTGTTAACCCTTTTAACAACCCCCTTCTAATGTCCCCATCGGTCACGGTACCAATGAGCTTTTGGGACACATCCACTACCAAAGCAATTTGCACTGCTCCTGCATCAATAATGGTTAATACCTCTCTAATAGAAGTGGTTTCGTGGACAAGAATGTTTTCTATATTTTTCATAGTTTCAATTCTTAGTAGAAAAATTAAGGTCGTAGAATGACTTTTTTAACATGTTTTGTAAATCACATTCTTTTAATGTTGCTGTAATTTTTTGACTCGCACAACCCTCTCCATACGGATTTTTAACTTGCTGTAATATTTTTTGAAAATCGACACTTTGTGAGAGTTTAATCGCGTCTAAAATACTCACTTTATTAGGTAGGCAATCAATCACACTCTTGGCCTTTATGCGCCCTTTTTGACGGTCTCCGATATTAATTGTGACCACTTTAAAGCTTGGAGCTTCGGCCAAACCACTTGAGCTATTTCCAACCACGGCATCTACAAATTGCAACGCACTTAAATATCTCAATTGCCCTAAAGAGGTAAATGCAATGGTGTTTTTATGGTTTGATACGTATTCGTCAATCATTTGATTAATAATGCGACCATCAGTATCACTGTTTGCTTTTGTAAAAATAACCTTCGTATTTTCAAGTTGATCCATCGCATCAAGTAATTTCTGAAACTGCTCTCCTGCGGTTGAAGTTTCTAATGTTACGGGGTGAAACGTCACTAAAATGGTGTGCTTTCCCAAGGTAAAATCAATTGTTTCTTCAAACCCTACTTTTGATAAAAGAGGCAGTCGTTTAATATTTTCAATGCCCAAACCGCCTACATTAAAGACCCGTTCAGGTGATTCACCTAATTGAATAATACGTTTACAATACGTTTCTGTTGCCGCGAAATGCAAGTGGCTCATCTTTGTAATGGCGTGACGAATCGATTCATCAAAAGCCCCTTCTGTCGTTTCGCCACCATGCAGGTGAGCAATAGGTATACGGGCGATCATTGCGGCAGAAGCGGCTGAAAATATTTCATAACGATCACCCAGTAACACCACAACATCAGGCTGTAATTCTTCAAAGGCTTCTGCAAACGATATTTGAGCCAACCCCATTGATTTAGATAGTCCAATCGCAGTATCTGAAGAGAGTAACATCTCTATTTTCTTATCAATTTTAAACTCTTTTTCAATCTCTTGGTAAGTGAGCCCAAACTCAGGAGAAAGGTGCATACCCGTTACAATCACTTTCAATTCAAGAGTTTGATCTTGTTCTATCTCTTTCATTAACCAATAGAGTAAACCGTACTCAGCACGAGTCCCCGTTACAACACAGACTTTTCTCATATTAAATCATCGGCTTTATAATGTTTAATTGCTACTTGCCCAAGTATCTCATTCCAACGCATGGGAGAAATTCCTGTACCGGGGCGTTTTATCGTTAAATTTTTCTCTGAAAATACATCTCCTTCTGCAATATCGTAAGCCGCAATCAAGCTTTTTCTTGCAACAGGAATATTTTTTTCTTCACTTTTACTTGGACGTTTAACCCCATCACCCAATGCTAACTCTATGTTACGAATTGCTTTGACCATCGCTTTGAGTTCATCAGGCTCCAAGCTGGCTTTATGGTCAGGGCCAGGCATGTTTTTATCAAGGGTAAAATGCTTTTCAATTACCGTTGCGCCCAGTGCCACCGCCGCCGTAGGCACTTCAATGCCAGATGTATGGTCAGAATACCCCACCTTTACATTAAATGCGCTCGCCATGGTTTGCATGGCCTTTAAATTAACATCTTCCACCTGAGTCGGATAATCGGTTGTGGCATGTAAAACAGTAATGTTATCTTTAGAAGTACCTGAATCAACGAGTACATTAAGGGCGGCTTCAACTTCTCCAATATTCGCCATACCTGTTGACAGAATAATCTCCATATCAAACTCACCCATCATTTTTAAATAAGGGTAATTAGTGATCTCTCCTGAAGGCACTTTAAAACGCTTTACCCCCAACGACTTTAAAAACTGTATGCTTTGCAAATCAAACGGCGTAGACAGAAATTCAATGTTATTTTTTGCACAATGTGCAAGCAATTCATGATGATCTTTTTCACTCAACTCTAGTCGCTGAAGCATATCAAACTGACTCTCTTGCTTACCCGTATTTTGAGTTTGATACTCGGCTTGCACGGCAATTTTTGTGACTAAAGACTTTGCTTTAAAGGTTTGAAATTTAACGGCATCAACACCACAATCAACTGCGACATCAACCAATTGCTTTGCCAACTTTAAAGAGCCATTATGATTCACACCTGCCTCAGCGATAATAAATATTTTTTTAGACATCAAACCTATCACCTACCTTAACAACACCATTAAACTCAAATTCTGTAATCTTAATATAACTATCCAAGGTTTTTACATAAAAACCTTGACTATCTTTATTAAGAATTGCGCCAACACTACCAATATAACTAGGTGCTTCAGCAATAAAAAAAGATTTATTAATTTTCATTTCACTACCATTCAAAAATACTCTTGCCATAGGGCCTGGGCAAGCAATAGCACGAATAAAATTAAATATATTACGACTGCTTTGATTCCAGTTAAGAACTTCATCACCAACCGTTCTTTGGTTACAATAAAATCCAACAGGATGAATCATTTCTTGAGAAAATCCTTTAATATCGCCTGCTTTAAACAAATCTATCGCCTCACAAAGAATTTCTGCACAAGCTATATAAGCAATTTCTAGCAAAGAGGAATAATCATCATGCTCTGCAATTGGAAATGTTTTTTGAATAATAATATCACCAGTATCAATCCCCTCATCTACAAAATGTACAGTTATACCAAACTCTTTTTCATCATTAATTAAAACCCAATTTAATATATTTCGACCTCGATAAAACGGAAGCTTTCCTGCATGACAATTAATAATTTTAAACTTAGAGAGGTTTATAATCTCTTGTCGAAAGATTTGATTAAATGACATAGAAACAAATAAATCGCAGTTAAAATCTCTAACCTGAGAAATAAAGTCATCAGAATTTATATTCTCATGTTTCATATATGGCACATCATGCTTGTCACAAAACAATTTTAAAGTTAAATCTGCTGTATCATAACGAACACATACAAATTCAATTTTAATTAATGGATCATCAGTCAATCGTTCAAATGCATTATGGCTCCATGGTCCATCTGCAAAATATCCAATTTTTAACATTTTTACAACCTCACACTGCTTGGAATATTCACCAACCGCTCTGCCAACCATTTTGAATTCTCTAATGGCATCGCAAAACACGCTTCAAACATGGTTAATTCATTAAGCAACGTCCAAACAGGGCGAGTCATCACCCCTTTGGCGTTTGCATATTCTAAAAAAGCCGTCTGCTCCTCTTTATTTTTTAGGGTAATCGCATTCAACCAATAATTAGAAACCGCATGCTCAGGTTCTGCAATAAAGTTTATTTGATTCGAGTCACAAAAGGCTTGGTACGCTTTTGCTGTTTCTCTTTTATTACGTACAAATGAGTCTAACTGCTCTAACTGTGCACAAAGTAAAGCGGCATTCAAATTAGGCATACGGAAGTTATAACCAACCATATCATGATTAAATGCCCACTTATGCGGAACTTTCGCAGTGGTTGTTAAATGCTTAGCCTGTTTTGCAAGGTTTTCATCATTCGTTAGAATTACCCCTCCTCCTCCAGCGGTAATGATTTTATTACCATTAAAGCTAACTGCCGCTAAAAGGCCATAAGTGCCGGTATGTTTACCTTGAAATTGGCTGCCCAATGACTCTGCGGCATCTTCAACTAGGGGGATATTCCATTGCTCACAAATAACCAAAATTTCCTCAATATTACAAGGGTGGCCAAACGTATGCATTGGCACACAAGCCGAGATTCTTTTATGACTCATCTTATTAAAGTATTGTCCATCCTTAAGATAACAATGTTGCTCTAAGAAGTTATTTAATGACTCAGGCGATAAGCCCAGCGTCTCTTTATCAACATCCACAAAAACTGGGGTTGCTCCGCAATAGCTGATCGCATTACAGGTCGCAATAAAACTTAATGCTTGAGTAATCACTTCAGTTTCTGGTTCAACGCCTGCTAATAATAAAGAAATATGAAGTGCCGATGTGCCATTAACCGTTGCAATCGCATAGCTTGCCCCTGTATACGTTGCAATTTGTTGTTCAAATTGATCTACAAACTTTCCTACGCTGGAAACAAACGTTGAATCAATACATTCACCCACTAGCTCTTTTTCTTTTGCTAAAAAGCGCGGTTCATGCAATGGAATAAATTCTTGAGTGTCATACAGCTCTTGAACAAATCCTACTAGTTTTTTTAATTCAGGTCTCATACTTACATTTTTCCATCTAAATATTTGCCTGTTTCTTTATGGCCAAAATCAGGAATCATTCGAAAAAATAGTTCTACAATTTGTTGCTTCGTCCAACATTGATTTTGCTTTAATTCTTGAATGGTTTTTTCAAATAATTGTAAATTTTGTTCATCATAAACAGGCTCATTCTTAATAACCCCTAAATTTTGAAACCGTTCCATATCAAGTGTTTCTTGATCGGTAAAAAACTCTTCAAAATCTTTTTCACCCGTTGTATCACTATCGGTAAAAAGACACGGCCATTTTCCTTGCTCAGGTAGAGTATCAACCAATCTTCTCGCTTCTTCTTCGGTCTTACATAAATAAGGCTCATAGCCTAGCTGCTCTAAATACTTTACGGCAATGTCTGCAAAAGAGATCAAATGAAATGCTTCACTCAATTTTGGAAAAAAAATATCTCTATTCTCACCAAAAATACAGGACATTAAACATAACTCACCCGACTCTTTAGGCGTTACAAAATAGCGTTTAATATCTTGGGGAGCTACAATTGGCTGTCTTTTTTGAATTCGTTGATTAAAACCATGAAGCAACGAGCCATCAGAAAAAGCCACATTCGCAAATCGTGCCGTTGAGATTGAAATATCTTTACTGCGTCGCATTAAAAACATTTCCATAATTCGCTTACTTGCCCCCATCATATTTACAGGGTTTGCAGCCTTATCTGTTGACACACAAAAATATTTTTTAGCGCCATTTTCGATCGATTGTAAAATCGTTTTCTCGGTATTAAATACATTTACATTAATCATTCGCATCAATGTAAATGGGTCTTTTTCACTGCGTACATGCTTCAGTGCCGATAAATTTAAAATATAATCATACTGCCCATCTTGTTTAATAAAGACATCGTATTCACCCGAACCAATATCTAATGCAAATGTTTGAAAATCGCCTTCAATATAACCAAAAGAGCTTCTAATATCCCTTACCAGCTCGACCATATTATTTTCACTGATATCGACAACATGTAACTTTTTAGGGTGTCGTTTAAAAATTTCTTTAGTCACCGCTTGACCAATCGACCCCGCTCCCCCGATCACTAAAAAAGAAGAGGATGTAATCATCTCTAATAAAGCCTTTTCATTAGAGGCGATATCTATTTCAAACAACTCATTTTTACGACCAATGAGAGACAGTACTGAATCCATATATTTAAACCTTAATCAATCCTTACCAAACAAATCACGAGTATAAACTTTATCTGCCACATCCTCTACCTCTCTTACCAAACGATTTGCGACAATCACGTCACTTATTTTTTAAACTCGGCTAAACATCCTGTACGGGATAGTGTAGACACTCCACTTATCCGAGAATCCAAATCCAATAACACTCGATCCATACTGGACTGTAAAGATGTAACATGCTCTGCGGCTTGATTTAGCGAGTCTGCCAATAACTCTGGAGATTCAATATATTCATGCACCATTTTATTTCTTAATCCACATCGCTGTAGCCATATTTCTGCACTATCAATGAGAGTCCAGCTTTTCCAAGCTGGTTTAAGTTGTCCAAAAACGTTTTTTTCTCCTACCAACTCTAACCATAAGGGAAAAAGCTTATCACCCAACGTATCTTGATAGCGACAAAACCGACTTAAAAACTACAATCTTAATTGTATTGTTTCATTGGCCATCATAATAAAATACCAGTTTGTTGTGCAATGTGATGAATTGTGATTGTTGGTAAGGTTAGGGGCGTCCAGTACAATATCAAATTTGATCCCCTTGAGCCAAAATCAATTTGGCCTCAATTCTCATTAGGCTTTGAGCTGGATCTTTAATGGGGCTAGGCGTTTTAACCAATAAATCAATATCGCCCCCTTTGGCTAAATCGCTCACTCTTGAACCAAATAGCATCACCTGAGCATCATCGCCCATAACCTCTTTGATTTTAGTGACAATATGGGTACGCTGTTGCTCCGTAATCCTCATTTTTTAATACCTTCCATCACTTCTTCAATACAAGAAGCATCTCGTACATCGCCCAAAAAATAACGCATACAAAATGCATTGTAGGTTTGTTGCATTTCAAATTGTTTTAACTCATCGCGGAAAAAATAATGATTTTTTTAGGCTGAGATTGCTCAAGCAATGTTTATGTGTATTGTTTGCCAAATGAACCTGTCCTACCAGTAATGAAGATCGCTCTATTATCAAACATGCTTACTCCTGTTGTAACGGCAATAAGACTCCAACCTTGTTTTTGCTAAAAAAACTAAATATAACCACGGGAATTAAGGTCTTTAATTAACTGAAGAGCAAACCTATTCAGCTGCGGCTCATAGCTGTGCGCTTTATTTAACGCATCCGCGAAGACCGCCATAGATTCAATGTACTCATGAACCATTTGATTTCTTAATAACCTTATCGCAACCCAGTCCTCTGCCAAAGGAAGCATTCCCAGTTTTTCGGCCTTCATTAGATTATCCATAACCGTCTTAGGCTCCTCCCCTGTTGCAAGCAACCAAGCAGGAAGTAATTTATCACCAATCGTATCCTGCAAACGACAAAATCGCCCTGAAAATGCTTCTAAACTTTCTGAGAAGTCTGGATTTTCAATTAAAAGCCCAATCGTTTCAACCGTAATGGACTATTTAAACACTTGCGATGAGGAGTATTCCAAATATTTCATCTCCTTACCAATCACTCGAATTAAAAAACTCAATCTCTCTTGCAAACCTTGCTGAGTCATAACTGCATACCCTCTCTTAAAGCTATTTTATGAATGCCATGCATTTCTAAATTAGGGGCAATTAAAACAACATCTACCTTTTGCTCATGATTCGCCATCATTACTTTTGCGGCTAACCTTGCCGGTAACACGGCAGGGTGTTCAATGACTTTATTCGTTTTTACCAGCAGAGCAATATCGCCCCCTTTCGCATTATCATCAAGACGGGAGCCAAATAAATAGACCTTGGCCTCTTCACCAAAGACCATAGCGGTAAACGTTTTAATTTGAGTAATCTGTTCTGGACTTAATCGCATACTGCCTTCCATATGGGTGATCATTTACTGCATTTTATCTGTCTTTTTTGATAAGTTGCTTTTAGCTCCCTAATTAAATGCTAAACAAAACTCTATTCTGACGTTAAAAATGGTGTTTAGTATTTGCGACATAAGCTCTGGCTAATCGCATTAACCTTCCTTCGGACTAGCGCCCCAAGCTAAGAGCTGGTGACTTAAAAAGCAAATACAACAGAGGGATTCTACAACAAAATTATCAATTTTTGTACGATAAGCGATCAGCGCCATCAATGCTCCACCTATCCGATCGAAGCCATTAACTTAAACGGTAACTACTCCGCGAGTAGTTACCTTAAATTTAATTTAAAACCTTCGCCTTATACACAAACGTACCAAACGGTATTAAGGAGGCTAAAAACCCTTTAAACCCCTGTTGATCTGAAAGGTGTCCTTTGTATACAAAATAAAACAACACCCCATTAAATGCAATAAACAACCAACCATGCACAGGACCTATAAACATCACCGCCTCAGACATACCATAAAAATATTTAAGTGGCATTGCTACAAAAAAAAGAGCCAATAAAGACACCCCTTCCAATAATGCCATTAATCGTAAAAACTTCATTTAACTATCTTCCATTCAGGCATAAAAAAACCGGGAAAACCCGGTCTTTTATCTTCTATTTAAGTAACGTAATTAAATAGAATTAAGCCATTGCTTTAATACGTGCATTAATACGACTTTTCGTACGTGCAACTGTATTTTTAGCGACAATCTTCTTACGAGATAGTCCATCTAACTTAGACTGAGCAAGACGAAACGCTGTGTTTGCAGCCGCTTTATCGCCTGCTTCAATCGCTACCATTACTTTTTTAATTGCTGTACGCATATCTGAACGTTTTGCAACATTTTCCTGACGTGTTTTCTCTGCCTGACGTGCGCGTTTTGTCGCTTGTGCTGAATTTGCCATTCTTTTATTCTCCAATAATTAGTTTTTACACGTTAACCGATCCGTAGACCTCTATTAACATAACCCTTCACTACTTAAGAAAAAGGAACGACGATTATCCACATTTTTGAGTACTAGGTCAAGCTCGATTCAACGATTAAAGACTTCAAACCGAGTAAAACTTAGAGCGCAATAAAAACGTTTTATTACTCACGATGATAAGGGTGATTTTGAATAACCGACCAAGCCCGATAAAGTTGTTCTGCCACCAAAATACGCACCATCGGATGTGGCAGTGTAAGGTGAGACAAGCCCCACTTCCATTGTGCTTGTTGAATAATACTTGCGTCTAATCCATCTGGCCCGCCTACAATTAACGCCACGTCTTGCCCACCCCCTAGCCACGCTTCCAATTTATTGGCTAATGCTTTGGTGGTTACTTGTTGACCGTGTTCGTCCAGTACAATTAAGCGT
>Ga0256834_1000682_pt1 | contig 24293 bp, 21 predicted proteins | sample 4281140metaG_FD_190536 | JGI IMG/M metagenome (GOLD analysis project Ga0256834, IMG submission 190536) | Hydrothermal vent microbial communities from East Pacific Rise, Pacific Ocean - 4281-140 | ecosystem: Environmental > Aquatic > Marine > Hydrothermal vents | place: Pacific Ocean: East...
CACTTTCCCTAGACATTATCTCATATGAGAATTCATTTCCAGTATTATACGCTATGTATGCAAAGAATCGGTTTAACTCTTGAACATCTTTGATTCCATACAAGCTTGGCAAATCTCTAAGTAGGACTTTGTCTACAATATCGTTTTTTACATATCTACCCATATCGCCTTGTATTTTTTCAGATAATACAACCTCTGGGTATCCTCCAAAATTTAAATAATGGATAAATTCTTTATTTAATGCTTTTGAATCATGAGTTAAGCAATACTTTTTATTATTGTCTCCATATTGAATATCACCTTCAAAAATTAAATGGTCTAATTTTTTCAAATGGATATATTCTTGAAATGTTAATGGAGGTAACAAGAAATCAGTAAATCTACCAGCTCCGCTTTCCGTACTGTGCCATTTCAAAGCTGCGGCTGCTGAGCCAGAAACAATGAATTTAGTTTCAGGATATGAGTCAACCAATACTTTTAAATGTCTTTCCCAATCTTTCAAGTATTGTATTTCATCAAAAAAGACATAACAACTATTAAGGTTTTCAAGATTCAAAGATTCTTTGCATAGATTTAAAACGTCCTCTAAGCTTAAATTGACGTAAATCGGGTTATCAATTCCGATAAAGAATAGTTTATGTGGATTTGTTCCTTCTTTCAGTAAGTTTTCAATACAATGAAATAACATTACTGTTTTACCAACCCTTCTAGGTCCCATTAGAACTAAAGCTCTTTTAATGCTCCTTTCAAGGACGAATGGATAAAAGAGATCAAAATATAATCTCTTGGACATTGAGCTATATGTATTCGGTATCTCTTTGGTGATCCACCATGGATTTTCATAGCGAAGACGTTCAATAATCTTTTCTGTCGGAATAAGGTTTAGCATTGCCATAATTTCATCTTAATATAGCAAATATATACAAAATAAACAGATTTAAAACTATCTATTATTACAAATAGTGAGCCTATAGGGTGAGTATTGGAGATGGAGACGGCTAATTCACAATCGGATTTCTTATTAAATGAAGCACAACGCCCTACAATAAACTGCCGTAGGGAGTTTAAAAGTACAAAATTTTGATAACCCACATAGGCAAACCTTTGATTTGGCACAAATCAACACATACCACAAAGTCAAATCAAAGATTTGACGGGCTAACTACAAGAAATGAACTATGGATTTAACCACAAAAACCCTATTGAGTTTATTGGTTGTTTGGCGTGTCCATTCCCTCTTGTGGTTCATCCATTATGATAATTGGATTTGTTCGTCCAATAGCTTCAATAAATGGAATGTTCGCAAATAAATCTTCTCTCTTGGCTTGATTTAAAATTTTGTCTTCCGAGTTGAAAGAAGCCAAAGTCATTACCATTATTTGTGGACGTTGTTCTTCTACAAAGTTGGTTACTTTATTTAATCGTTTACTACTGTATTCAAATACCTTGGGAGTAAATCCATAGATTTCTTCCAGTTGTTTTTTAAAAGTTGAGAGCGTACTCAAAACTCCTTGTCGAATTGCAACAGAAGGAACAAGAATGATGAATTTTGTAAATCCGTAATGCTTGAACATTTCGTAAATGGATTTAATATAAACAAGGGTTTTCCCTGTTCCAGTTGTCTGCTAATTGCTTATTTGAAAGCGTACATATATTTGCACGAATACCTTCCGTGCAAGCATTATCAAATGTGTTTTTGTCGTTTCCGTCAAATACATTTACAACAGGTTTGATTGCGGTTTCTTGATATTCTAATAGTTCTAATTTTAATTCCATCAATTTCCGCTTTTACTTTTGTTGATGTATTTCATTGTCTGTTCGGCTACTTTTAGTGCCTTGCTTCCAAGTTCTTCATCTTTTATTTCATAAAGTATTTTTTCGCTCAGGTACTGAATAAGTAGGTTGTCTTTGTCTAAATCCAATATTTCGGCAAGCTTTAAGATTTGTTCTTTTGTTGCTTTTCGTTCACTTCTTTCTATTTTACTGAGTATTGCAGTATCAATATCGAGTTTGGCAGAAACGTGTCGTAAAAGTAGTCCTTTTTTTTCTCGATTTTCTCGAAGTATTTCGCCTATTGTTTTGTTTTCTTTCATTTGTGAAATATCACTTGATTAATTACACTTGACAATTAATATCAAATATAATTAGCGTTTTTAGATATTCAATGATTTTGCACTCCGAATTTATTAACAGTCTGGGAGCGGTAGGAAAAAATAGCTCTTTTGGGTTTTTAGGGTTAGCTTGTGTGTCGGCAAAAACCCAAAAGAGCTATTTGTGCGGTGGGCTTTTTCGGCATTACCCCCAACAATTCTGTCTACGAATTTAGCCATATTATCAGAACAACTACCCATTCGCCCAGCCTTCTCTATCTAAGCTTCGGTATTGAATGGCTTCGGCCAAGTGCTCTACTTTTATTTCTTCAGAATCTGATAAGTCGGCAATTGTTCTTGCCACTTTTAAAATACGATCGTATGCCCGAGCCGAAAGCCCAAGTTTTTCCATGGCGGTTTTAAGTAAAATTCTGCCAGCAGCATTTATCTCACATACTTCTTTCACTTGTTGCGAATGCATGAGTGCATTGGAGTGCACATCTCCTAATTCTTTAAACCGTTCTGTTTGAATGGCTCTAGCTTTTATCACACGCTCCCGAATTTCTTCACTTGTTTCTGATTTTACATTCCCAGTCATTTGATCGAATGAAACGGGGGTTACTTCTACATGAATGTCTATTCGGTCGAGCAAAGGGCCGCTCACCTTATTCAAATATTTTTGCACAATGCCTGGCCCGCAAACGCATTCTTTTTCGGGGTGATTATAATACCCACATGGGCAAGGGTTCATACTGGCCAACAACATAAAGTTAGCTGGGAAATCCAACGAAACTTTGGCTCGGGAAATAGTTACTTTACGATCTTCCATAGGTTGGCGCATTACTTCCAGCACGGTGCGTTTAAATTCAGGCAACTCATCTAAAAAGAGTACGCCATTATGTGCAAGTGAAATTTCACCGGGCGAAGGAAAGCCTCCTCCACCAACCAATGCTACATCAGAAATGGTATGGTGCGGAGACCTGTACGGCCTCGTGGTCATTAAAGCAGCATTATCGCCTAAACGACCAGCCACAGAGTGAATTTTTGTGGTTTCTAAGGCTTCGTGTAATGAGAGTGGAGGAAGAATAGATGGCAGCCTTTTCGCCAACATTGTTTTACCTGCTCCTGGAGGGCCAATGAGTATAACATTATGGCCTCCAGCTGCTGCTATTTCTAGTGCACGTTTAATATTCTCTTGCCCTTGTACATCTGCAAAATCGGATTCGTAATTATTAAGTTCCGACAAGAACATATCTCGGGTATCCATTTCAACAGGCGCAATTTCTAAGTTCCCCTCAAAAAAATCAATGGCTTCTTTAATGTTGGCTACGCCAATAACCTCAAGTTCGTTTACAATGGCAGCTTCGGTCGTATTTTCTTTTGGAAGTACAATTCCCTTAAACCCTTGTTTACGTGCATCAATGGCAATGGGCAATACTCCTTTAATTGGGCGAAGTATGCCATCCAACGCCAACTCTCCCATAATTAAATAATCTTCCATTTTAAGTGCAACAATTTGACCCGAAGCTTTAAGTATTCCAAGCCCAATGGGCAAGTCGTAGGCAGAGCCTTCTTTTTTAATATCGGCAGGAGCCATGTTAACAATTACTTTTTGTCGTGGAAAAAAGTAGTCATAGTGTTTAATGGCTGATTCTATTCTGTGGGCACTTTCTTTTACCGCATTATCGGGCAAGCCACTCATCCAAACGCCTGTGCCTTGAAGTACATTTACTTCAATATCAATTTGTGCAGCTTCTACTCCATACACTGCACTACCAAAAGTTTTGGCAAGCATTATTCGGAACCAGTATCAGAGTTGGAAGAATCCTCCTTTGAATCATCGTCTAGGGGAAGCTCACTTGGAGGTTGAATTTTAGGAAGTGGGAGTTTTTCTGGAGTCTGGGCTTCTTGCATATCAAACAATTTAGCCTTAAGCTCGTTTTTATCCTGTTCCAATTGAGCTATTTGTTTTTTTGCTTTTATACCGTCCAGTTTGTATGCCATAAAACTGAGTAAAAACAAGATAAGGCCAACCACTGAAAAATATAGCATATAAGGAATGTAATTTTTCATCTCCATTAAAAAGCTAAGATTATCCTGATTTATGTTGGTGATGTATGAACTACCCACTTGTATAAACATAAAAATGGCCAGTGCAATCCAAATGATTTTTCTCGAGTTACTCATAACTAATGATTTATAAAGGGGATTCAAGGTAGAGAAAAATTGTGGGCAAAGCAAAATTGAAGTTGTAAATTTCCGTTTTATATATCAAGAAAATTTTTCTTATTCACCCATAAAAACAAGATATAAAGTTGTTTTGTTATATGGTGATGTGGCTAGAAAGTTGAAGCTTTTTTTTCTTCAACAGTCTGGAAAAATTGGTAATGGTATCTTAACGGTAGATGATTCTAAACTACTACTACTCCTTATAAAAATCAGCAACTTCCATCTCATACTTTGCCATAATATTTTTACGTTTAAGCTTTAACGTTGGTGTTAACTCTCCTCCTTCAATCGACCAAGCTACAGGCATTAAGGTGTATTTTTTAATGCGTTCATAATTAGCAAATTCTGTATTGTAATGTGCTATTTCTTTATCAAACTTAGCTTTTACTTTTTCGCTCTTTAATATTTCATCAATGGTGCTGCACGATGAATGATGAATTTTACACCACTCAGAAACAGATTCATAATCAGGAACAATAAGTGCAGAGGGATGTTTTTGGCCTTCGCCCACCACCATAATTTGCTCTATATACATGCTCTCTTTAAACTTATTTTCCATTTGTTGAGGAGCGATGTATTTACCTCCCGAGGTTTTAAAAATTTCTTTTTTACGGTCGGTAATTTTTAAGAAACCATCTTTGTATTCACCAATATCTCCTGTACTAAACCAACCATCTTTTAACACTTCGGCTGTTTGCTCGGGTAATTTATAATAGCCTTGCATTATGCCTGGGCCTGACGCCTGAATTTCTCCATCGTCAGCAATTCTAACTTTTACATCTTTTAACAGAGGGCCTACACATGCTAATCGATATCCTCCTGGTTCTAATTTAGAAAAACTAATGCCCGGAGAAGTTTCCGTTAATCCGTAGGCTTCGAGCAATGGAATTTGCGCTGCCCAAAAAACACGAGCCAGCCGAGGTTGCAAAGCTGCAGCACCAGAAATGATAAAAAGAATATTTCCTCCAAGCGCTTCTCGCCATTTACTAAAAATAATTTTATTAGCTAAACCTAATTGCTTATTATACCACCAACCATTATCAACATTCGGGTCAAACCTTTCTCCTAATTTTAGCGCCCAGAAAAACAAACTCTTTTTAATACCGGTAAGATCGTAGCCTTTTTTACAATTTTATCATATACTTTTTCGAGCAAACGAGGAACAGTAGCAAAATAGTGAGGCTGTATTTCTTTCATTGCTTCCCCAATATTTTCAATAGAAGTAAAATAGACTTCAACCCCTAAACGCATATGGGTATAACTGGCAGTACGCTCAAAAATATGACAAAGGGGTAAAAAGCTTAATGCTCTATAACCAGACTCTATTGAATCAAACCTTTCTGAAACTCCTTCTGAGTTACTTATTATATTTCGGTGAGTTAGCATTACTCCCTTGGGAAAACCAGTAGTTCCACTGGTATAAATAATGGTTGCCAAATCATCAGGCTTAATGGCTGCTTTTCGCTTTTCTATTTCATCTGCTTCTGAAGCATAGTCTCCTTGAACTTCTTTCCAATTTGGAATACCATCCAGCTTATCAAAAGAAAAGATGCCTTCAAAGGCGGCAATATCTTTGGTTGCTTCTGTTACTTTTTCGAATAAATCCTTATCGCCCACAAAAGCAAGTTTTGTTTCGGATTGGTCGATGGTATAATTATAATCCTTAACCGTAATGTTAGGATATAAGGGTACATTAATAGCACCAATTTGTTCAATGGCCATATCTACAATAATCCATTCCGGCCGGTTAAAAGAAATGAGAGCCACTTTATCTCCAGGCTTAATTCCTTTCTTTATAAGGCCTGCACTTAATTTATTGGCTTCATCTATTACATCTTGAGTAGAGTAGGATTTCCACTCATTTCCTTCTTTATAATTTAAGCTTTTATCCGTAGGGTAATTTTCTAATTGGTAGTGTGCAACATCAAATAATCGGGTGATTTCCATAGAGTTAAGTTAGGTTAAGTTATTTCGAAGTCCATACCGTTAGGTGTCGTCTTCAAAAAAATTACCTCAATCTACAAAAAAATGTTATATTTTATATTTTAGGATTGCAGATAATTACAAAAAAAGCGTAATTAACTTGATGTCTCAAAATCTCCGCGAAGAATCCTAAACTGTTTTCTCGACTCAGCCACATACACACTACCAGGATATTCTTTGAGTAAGCGAACGTATAATTGTTGGGCTTTGTTTGAATTGTGGATATAGTTTTGATATAAATCCGCTTGTAAAAACAAGGCCTTATCAGCCAAAACACCTACCGGAAATTTTTCCACAATTTGGGCATAGCTAGTAGCTGCTTCTTCAAAATTTCCACTCTTTTTTAATTCTGTTGCTTTTAGAAAAATGAAATCGTCTTCAAGACTTTGTCCTTTAAAATAATTAATAACGGTATCTATGTTCGACAGCACTTCCTCATTTTTATGTTGGTATAAAAGCAGCTCAATAGAAGCATAGGTTTTCAAAGCCAAATGAGTACTATCGAATAGCATATTCTCTTTAATAAAGATACTGAGATCTAAGGCATCATTTGCAATTTCTCTACTGGTGGCCAACTTTAAAATATCTAAAATGGCTTGAGCTAATTCAAACTCACCTTGGTAATAAGCCAACTTTGCTCTCTTCAATTTTGCTGTATAACCTATGGGTGTTTCCTTCATGGTTTTATCTACCTGAGCATAGAGCAAAGTTGATTCCCAAGGTTCTTCATTTAATAAATAAATATCTGCCAAGGTTAATTTAGCTTCAGATTTTAACTGCGAGTTAACACGAGGATTATCAATTAATTTTTGAAGTGATTGTATGGCTTCCTCTTTTTTGTTGAGGTAATAACCTTGCACCAAGGCCATTTGTAAATTTGCTTTATAGGCTAATGGATTTGTTGGGTACTGTTCTATAAACTTTATATACAAATTCGTTAGTTGTACTAATGATTCCTTACTAACAGGATAGGCATTTTTAACTTCTTCTTCTTTATTAGTTATCTGCCATAGCTCTGCCTGAACAGAAATATTACTACCCGAATAGGTCTGCACTAGATAGCCAAACACTTTATCGGCCGTTTTATAATCTTTATTGGCTAAAGCCATTTTACCAATGTCCATTAGTGGAACACCTCCTTGCGACATTCTTCTGTCTAATGCACGCGCCTGAATAAAAGCGCTGGTAAAATTTTTGGTTTGCAGATTAGCCCAAATTAAAAGTTCTGTATATACAGGATTTTCTGGTTCTTGCTGTATTTTTTGAAATAGAAAAGATTCTAAATTTTCAATATCCTCAGGTTTAGTTAATGTTACTTGCAAAGCGTTTTTAACATACCTCAAGTTGCCTTTATTTACATTGGCAAAAATAATGTACTGCTCCACCATCTTTTGCTTCTTATTCATATACCTGTAAATATTCGCCAGATCGAGGGCAAACAAAGTTTCATCTCCAGATTTTTTACGTGCGAGTAATAATAAACTTACTGCTTGCTCACGCTCTCCTTTTTGTAAAAAATATTGAGCCGCTCTACGAGCAAAATAAGGGTCAACTGCAAATTCATTTCTGATCGTAGTATAATATTGATAGGCTTTATCTTCTCCTTTTTCCGCTAGCACCAATCTGCCTTTATCAATTTTATAATTAGGATTTCTTGGGTAACTTTTTATAATCTTATCAATGTATTTATTTGCTTTTTGAAACTCATTTAATTGAATAAGAAGTGTAAAATATTCGTTATGAATTAATTGCCAGTTGGCTGAATTTTTTGCTAATTTAGAATAGGTATCTAAGGCCTTTTCTAATTCGCCTTGCCCATAATATTGTTGAGCTAAATCTACACTAATTGATTGTGCAAATACAGCACTTACAAAAAATGCTAAGAGAAGGAACAAATTAAGTTTAATAGCTTTTAACATTATTTTTAAAACGAAATGGCAGTAGGTTAGTTATCCACGTTTTTACTCTACTATATAATTATTATATATATATATAAATATCTATTATTAATTATTAGCGCTGTGGATTTGTGCATAAGTTTTTACTGAAATATTTTATTAATCAAATTGTTTATAAATATCTACTTTTTTGTGGATTACTCTTGGTGATCTTTTATTTAAAATATTGATTTACAAGATTTTAATTTTATCCATAATTTATACACTTTTTAAAATGTTGAAAACTTTTATAGACTTGCGTGTGTATTATTTCTTAATAACTATCATTTTATTAAAGATAAAATTAGCAAACACGTTGGCATTGAAGTAAAATGGGCAATTATAAAAGTTAGTGTTCATAACTATTAATTTGTCAACACAAGAATCAACACTTATCAACAGCTAAAATGTTAAATCTAAGCTTATTTCCCAGTTAGCTCTAATGGTTGTTTTGCTTATACCGTCTTCATTTTTATAAATAATGATGGGTTCTGGCAACTGGTTAAGTAAAATATTACCTGCATCCCATTTTCCATTTTTATTAGTATCTATTAAAATTCGCACAATATAATCACCAGGTATAATGTGGCTAAGTTTATAATTTTTAGCCTGGGGTATTTCTGTTATTACCTCATATTTTGTATTGAGGAGTTGAATAAAATAATGGCTATATTCTGTATTTATTTTGCCTAGCAGGATACCGAAGTCTTTTGAGTATTTAGGAATTAGGGCATTATCTAACCTTACTGAAGAATCTTTTTCTACGGATTGAAAACTGGCAAACGGAATATAAAGTGAATAGGGAGCAGTAGTTTTTGGTTCTCTTTTGTTTGGTGAAGCAGATTTTCCTAAGGAAAGCTTACTCGCATCTCCTCTTTTTTTGTTTGGTTCAGCACCTGTAGAAATTGAATCTAAGTATGCTTGGGGTAAATAATTATTAAATTTAAACTCTGTGGAAGTAGTATTAATTTTAATGTTCCACGTGGAATCGAAAGGTATGGTTAGGGTACTATCTAACTTTATAGTGAGGCTATCTTCATAGGCAAACCGGCTGGGTTTAGAAGTATTTATTTTAAAACTTATAGATCGTTTTTCAGGAAATACTTCCAAATCACTGAATCCGATTTTATATTCATCATATTTTCTTTCACTTGGTGGAAATTTTAAGTAAAAGGTATCTGTAGCATGTGTATTAAGAGAATCAGTCATTTTTATTTCTACCAAAAGACTGTCTTTAATTTTAAAGGTATTATAAATTTTTATGTCTTTTTGTTCTTTATCTAAGGTGTACCAAATTGTACTGTCGTTAGCTGCTTTAAGTGTAAGTTCAGTTATATATTTAGAGGCCACAGCTATGAAGTATTGACCACTAGGACGAGTTCGTTTTAGTTTTAGCGTATCAATATTTAGGGTCTGCAGTTTTAAGGTATCTGCTGTAAGAGTTGAATCAAGTTGTATGACTGAATCGGTAAAGGCATATTGCTCTCTTTCAGATTCACAAATTAAATTGTTATTGGCATCAGCAAAAGCATTAAGTATATATTCTGCAGGTTTAAGATTTCTAAATAAATAGTCTCCATTTTTATCTGTTTGTGCTAAATAATACGGTGGGCTATTAAACAGATTTAAAGTATCCTTAGCTTTATAAAGACCTACCACTAATTTTTCAACAGGCTTCTCTGTAAAGAGATCATTTACATTTCCGTTCAACTCAAGGGTATCTAAAATAGAACCAGTACTAAATGCAATTACTAAATCTTCTACTGGGTTAGATTCTGTAATATCAACAATGGAATTTCTAAAATTAAAAGTATAAGTAGTAGCGGAGTCCAGAGGTTCTTCAAGTGTTAGAATTACTGTATTTTTTTTGATTTTGTATTCATAATCAAAATCAATTCTCGGGGTAATGAGTAACTCTTTTTTAATGTTTTTTGTTGTTACTAATTCATCAAAGAGCATAGTTATCTCAGTAGATTTCACATTGGTATTTCCATCTTTTGGAATAGACCCAATGAGTTTTGGAGGTGTAGTATCTTTTGGTCCTCCTGTAGGTGGCACTCTATTAGCACAACCACCCCAAACGAGCGTAATTATAATGGCAGTAAGTATTCTATTCATTATGGTGCTTTAAAACATATATTAAACTAGAATAATTCATTGTTTTATAAGCATAACTATTTGATTTTAAGCCATTTAAAAATGATTTAATAGGTTTGCCAGCTTTATATTTATGCTGATTGCTCAATAAGCTTACGTAAAAAGAATCCAGTTTCATAGGATGAATGGATTCTATGCTAAAACTATGCCGATTTGCTAAATCTCTTAGTGTTTTTTTTGTAAAATGATATAAATGGCGTGGCACATCATAAGCTGCCCAGTATTTATTAAATAATTTAGCATCGTACGATTCAGGATTGGGAACTGCAATGATTAACCTGCCAGGTTCCACAAGATGATCTTTGAGCCAATCTACCACTTCGTTTAAGTTTGGAATATGCTCCAGCACATGCCACAAAGTAATTACATCAAACTTTTTTTGAATGTTATTGCTGGTAGAAGCTATTACATTTCCAACTTCTTGTATCGCTATGGTTCTTGCATCTATGTCAGGTTCAAAACCATTTACCTCCAGTCCTTTCTTTTTACAATAGTTTAGAAAATGCCCGGTACCACACCCATAATCTAATATGCTTTTAGGTGTGGTTTTGGCTATCAGGTTGTACTTCCATTTAAGTGTTTGAGTACGGGCTAACTTATATATTAAATTAATAGGGTTATTGCTCTTATTGGTATGCGATATATAATTGTCAGATTTATAATAAGCACCTAACGATTCTGGGTTTGGCCGTGGGTTAGTGTATAAAAAAGAACAGCTACTACATTGTACAATATCAAATTCTTTTTGCGAAACCGTATAGTCTTTTACCGTTTTATGCAATTCATATTTATCAGAATTACAAATGGGGCAGTGGTTTAATTTTTCTAAGGCCATTATTTACTTAAATATACAAGCAGCACAGAAATGTCGGCAGGTGTAACACCACTAATTCTACTTGCTTGTCCTAATGTTTTTGGTTGAATTTTAAAAAGCTTTTCACGAGATTCAGCAGACAAAGCTGAAATGGTATTATAGTCAAAACCATCAGGTATTTTTTTTAAATCCATGGTTTCCAACTTACCTGCCAGTTGAGATTCCTTTTCTATGTAAGACGCATATTTTATTTTTATTTCGGCTTGTTCTAATATTTCATCAGAATATGAATCTAACTGCTTATCAAAAGACTCATCCAATGTTCTAATTTCAGCAATTCCAAGCTCGGGTCTTTTCAGTAATTTTTCTAGTGTGGAACCCTCTTTTAATGCAGCACTTCCTGTTTTTTCAAGCAGAGAATTTACTTGTGATGGCTTTACTTTGGTTGTAATAATAAGTTCTTCCAACTCGCCTACTTCTTTAATTTTGTTGGCAACTTTATCTAAACTTTGCCTACTTGCCAGACCCAGATCAAACCCTTTTTTAGTGAGTCGAATGTCAGCATTATCCTGCCTCAATAGAATCCTAAACTCAGCTCTTGAAGTGAACATCCGATAAGGTTCTTCTGTTCCCTTATTAATCAGGTCATCTATTAGTACGCCAATGTAAGCCTCTGATCTTGACAACACAAAAGGAGCTAGTCTATTAATTTTATTATGGGCATTTATACCGGCCATCATGCCTTGTCCGGCAGCTTCTTCATAACCTGTGGTTCCGTTTATTTGCCCTGCAAAATAGAGGTTACTGATGAGCTTGGTTTCTAAGGTAAGGTTAAGTTGGGTAGGCGGAAAATAATCGTATTCAATAGCATAGCCAGGTCTGAACATTTTTACGTTTTCAAACCCTTTAATTTCCTTTAGTGCTTTCAGTTGTATTTCTTCGGGTAATGAGGTAGAGAATCCATTTACATATACTTCCACGGTGTCCCAACCTTCGGGCTCTACAAATATTTGATGTCGATCTTTATCTGCAAATCGGTTTATTTTATCTTCGATAGAAGGGCAATACCTTGGTCCAACACCTTGTATTCTACCCGCAAACATGGGCGATTGCTCAAAGCCAGCTTCTAATATTTGATGAACTTTTGTGTTGGTGTAGGTTATGTAACAGCTTCTTTGTTTTGCTAAAGCTTTAGTATTTGAATAGGAGAACTTACCGGGTTTTTCATCACCTGCCTGTTCTTCCATTACTTCATAATTTAACGACCGACCATCTACTCTTGGAGGTGTGCCTGTTTTCATTCTACCGTATTCAAACCCCAGACTAACCAATTGCTCGGTTAATCCTGTGGCTGAGTGTTCCGCTGTTCTGCCACCACCAAACTGCTTTTCGCCAATATGAATAATACCGTTTAAGAAAGTGCCGTTTGTAAGCACTACAGTTTTACCTTTTATGGTATGCCCCATTCCTGTTTTAACTCCTGTAACCCTCCCCTCTTCCACAGTAATTTCCTTTACCATTTCCTGCCAAAAATCAAGGTTCTCTATTTTTTCTAAGGCAAGCCTCCATTCCTGAGCAAAAAGCACACGATCGTTTTGAGTTCGAGGACTCCACATGGCAGGGCCTTTGGATTTGTTCAGCATTCTAAATTGTATCATAGACTTGTCAGAAATAATTCCAGACAATCCTCCAAGTGCATCTATCTCTCTCACAATTTGTCCTTTGGCCACGCCACCCATTGCCGGATTGCAACTCATTTGTGCAATGGTTGCCATATTCATGGTAACAAGCAAAACACTCGAACCCATATTGGCAGCTGCAGCTGCAGCTTCGCAGCCTGCGTGCCCGGCACCAACTATAATTACATCGTATTGTTTAAACATAATAAAAAATGTTCCACGTGAAACATTTGGGTTAGTGTTCCACGTGGAACGTTATAGTTATTTAATACTTTTGATATTACTTCGTTTTACGCCAAAAGGATTTTATTTTTTTATAAACATAAAAACCAACCGTAAATATTATTAACCAAGGCCAATACTGAACTGCATTAACTAAGGAAGAAAGAAACCCCTTCCATCCCCTGCCTGCAGCGTTCAAAATTCTTGACCAAAACCCTTTTTCTGTGTATTTGACAGAGAGTTTTTCATAAAAGTTTAAATGGATTGTACTGTAAGATATTTGCTTGTTTAGATACCTAAAACTTCCTTCGGCAGATTCTATTTCATTCCTTATTTCATTTATGCTTCGCTCAATTTCTAACATGTCTTTTACGGAGGTTGCTTTATTTAGTAGCTTTACATATCTGGCTTCTAATAACTTTTTGTTTTTAATCCGGGTTTTTAGGTCATAAAACCGGGCTGTTACATCTTCTATATGTGAAGATTTAAAGTCTAACTTTTTCGATAACTTAGCTAGTTTCGAAAACAGGCTGTCATAATCCTTGGCATTTACACGAATGGTAATATCATAATTGGCTTGATAATCCGTGTTGGTTTCGTTTTCACTATCTATATAAGAATCGTAACTAGAAATTAGGGTTTTAACCTTTAGATAATCCTTGGTTATACCTTCTGATTGGAAATTGATTTGGCCCTTTTTTATTGCTTTTTTGGAAAGCTGAGAGTCTGTGTTTTTTTGTGCTGGAGCAAGATCTTCATCAATTGAAGCACTAACCTCTTTCATTGCTATTGTATCGTGCTCATATTTTGCACCCATTTCAGGTTGAGGGTTTCCACAAGAAAGAAAAATAAAGGATATTACTAGTAGAAATAGTGGTTTCATAAGGTTTCATTTATTTAGCGCAAAGATAAACAAGCATCTTCTTTTAATCGCATTTGTTCTTTTAAGGCCTCCGTTTTGTCTCCCCACCCCATTAGGTGTAAAACACCATGAATTAATATACGAGCAAGTTCATCTTCAAATTTAATTTGCTGTAACTCTGCGTTTTCTTTTACACGATCAACGCTAATAAAAATATCGGATTCAATAGTTTTGGGTTCTTCGGAATTATCAAATGTAATTATATCAGTATAAGTATCGTGGTTTAAATATTCCTGATTTATACTATACAAGTACTCATCAGAGCAAAAAATATAGTTTAGTTGTATGATCTCATACCCTTCATTAGAAATAATAGTTGAGAGCCAAGATTGTATGCTTTTTTTCTGATATAATTTAAAATCAGTTTCTTCCGAAAAAAAATCGATAGTCATTGAATTAGCTAATATAAAAAACCAACTCTACTTCCCTACCGTCATTATTAAAATGAACTTCATCAGCTAAATTTTTCATTAAAAAGATTCCTCTACCGCCAATTTTGTCTATGTTTTCCGGAGCTGTGGGGTCAGGAAGGTCGTTAAAATCAAATCCTACACCTTCATCAACTACAGCAAACTTTATTTGGTTATCGTCTAGCAATAGTGTAATAGAAACATTTTTTGATTTATCTTGTCCATTGCCGTGGTGAATGGCATTATTAACAGACTCGGTTACAGAAATCATAATGTTACCATAGATGTCATCATTCAGGTTAAACTTCTCTTTAACGTTATCAATAAAGCTCTCTACAATACGGAGATTCTCTGTTAAAGATGGTATTTGAATGTTAATAGTATCCATTATTTAATTGATAATCAGTTAGTTGTCTGTTTTTTTCAGTCTGTTAAAATACTCGTTTACTTCCTTTTTATAATAAGGATGCAATTTAGGAGGTATTGTTTTTATTAATTCTATTTCTTTCTGTTTTTGTTTTAAATATTCTTCAAAAGCTTTGGGAAGTTCTTTTTCATATTGAACGGCAGATTTCGATTCACGTTTCAAATCCATTTCCTGTTCACGCAAAGCCTTCTCTGCTTCTAATAGGCGAGTTAGTATTTGTTGTTGCCTTCGTTGCAAGTCTCTAGATAAGTTTTTATTCACCAAATCTAGTTCTGTTTGCTCCATTTGCTTTTGTAAATTACCGAGGTTTCCAGGTTTGTTTCCTTCTTTATTACCAGGTTTATTCCCCAGTTTTTCTTCAGCTTTACGTAATGCTTTACGTATCATTTCTTGCTGTGCAGCTAATTTAGCCAATTCTTGAGATAATTCTTTCCCTGATTTCCCACTTTTCTGTAACTCTCTAATCTCTTTGTTTAATTGTTCTTGCAACTCTGACATGCCGGGCATAGGTTGTTTTTTCTCTCCTTTGCCTTTACCCATAGCATCGGCCATGCTTTCTTGCATTTGTTGCAATACATTATCCAGCATTAAGGCAAGGTTATTCATAGAGGTCATGGATAATTGTTGATACCCCGTGGCCTGAGCCTTTTTTCTGTCTTTAATTGCATCTGTACTTTTATCAAGTTGCGCATCCATTTCGTTTAACTCTCGGGTTACAAAGGAAGAAATAGCCAGCACTCTACTTGCAAGAGATAGAAGGCTGTCTTTTATAATTTTAGAATCATCTTTAATTTTTAACTGCTGTTCAGATAAAGAAACAAACTGAGGATTACTTTGATTAACGGCTCTAAAGTCAATCATTACTTGTTCCTGTGTATAAGATAGGGTAATTAAATTTTCGAGTATAGCACGTAGGTTGTTTATATCTTCTTGCATTTGCTCCATTTGCATACCACCTTGCATTTTTTCTAACTTTTTAGCAAGTTTTTTCATGTTTTCGCTAGAACCCTTTTGGTTTTGCGAAGATTTCTTCCTATTATTTTTCTCTAAGTTTTCTTTTGAGTCAGATATTTCTTTGTCAATCTCTTCTTCTTCCCCTGAGGTTTCTTCGAACGATTCTGGTCGTTTAAGCTCGCTATTTTTCTTTTTAGTTTCTTCTAGGTCTTCTTTTATTTTTTCAAACTCCTTTTCTATTTCTTCCTGTTTTTCTTTAAGGTTTTCGGTGCTGTTTTTCTTGTCTTTGGTGTTTTCAGCTAAGCTGTCTTGTTTTTCTGCAAGTTCATTTAAATCCTCAGTTAGCTTTTCTAAGTTTTGCTCAACTTGTAACCGTTTAAAAAGCTCTAATGTTCGTTCCAGTTCTTCTTCCAAATTCATTTCTTTATTTTGGATGTCGTTTAGCATGGATTGAACCTTATCTGCTTCGGCTTGATCTTCCAATAATTTTTGCAGCTCTTCATATAGTTTCTTGGTTTCTTCATCCAACAGCTCATTCATCAAGCTTTGGAGTTGTTGTGCTTTTTCTTCCAACTCAGGACTTGGCTTTTGGATTTCGGAACGCTGTAGGTTAAGAAGCTCGTTTTGTTTCTTTAACGCTTCAACTTTTTCATTGAGCTTTTCTTTTTCATTTAGAAGCTCTTTAATATTTTGCTTATCCTCCCAACTTAGCTCTTTTTTTCCTTTAAGGTCTTCAACTGCCTTATCAAGTTTTTTCCTTAATTCTGCAGACTTGTTTTTTGCTTTGTTGATACTCGATTTTTCTGCTTTTTCATTTTCTGCTAACCTGGTTTCCAGTTCTTCTTTCGAAGGAACTTTCAAATACATCGTATTAGATTTTGTTGATTTATTGCCATTAACTTGGTCGTTATCAAATACTTGTAAATAATAGGAGATATTTTCTCCTGGAGAAAGAGCCAAGGAATCAACCATCCAATTATAGTATATCTGCTGTTGAGAACTTCCTGTTTTAATGCTTAACTTAATTGTTTTTTCAGGTTGGTTCTCTTTCTGATATTTTAATAATAACCTTGAAATACCATGGTCGTCCGCTATTTCTCCACCAATAGAAATGGATTTATATAATAATGTATCTACAAAACTTTGAACATGAATTTTTGGCGCTAAATCTTTAATGGCTGAAATAGAATATTCTATTTTTCCTTTTTGCTCTGCTATTTCTGAATTTAGAATAAAACCATAAAAACCTGATTCTATAATCGTTTTATTGATTCTATAATCGTTAGTACTAATTTTTTCAGCAGTTATGGTATCAGCATTATAATAGTAGGTTATATCATCAGAATGTTGAGCATTTAAAACCCAAGAAACCAATGTACCCTCTGGCAATTCAAGTTCTCCAGCAGGGTTGATTATTTCGTTTTTTAATTTAAGGTATGCGGGGTATCGAATATTAGCCGATAAAGAGTTCATAGTAGGTCTGGAAATAATGACCAATTCAAATTTGCTTGAATTGAAACCAGCAGCTTCTACATGAAACGTCTTTGATTCTTGAATACTGTTGAGGAGTAATGTAAATGAACCAACTCCAGTATTGGCCATTTTGATTTTTGCCGTTCCATCTACTATATAGGCATCAGATGGAATAGAATTGCCAGTTAGTTTTACTACGAGTTGATAATCTTCGTATTGGTAAGCATGTAAATCAGAGGTAATTTCAAACGAAAAAGGAGCTGTTGGTGTATATTCCGTTCTAAAGTTGATAATTCTATTGGTACTGGAAACAAATTCGTTTGGTGCCAGTAGTAGAATAGCTCCTAAAACAATTAATAAAGGAATAAAAATCTTAAAAGGCTTTTTTGATTCAGATACATCAACGGCTTCTGTAAACTCAACAGTATCAAGCGACTTGGCCTTCTGGTTTATGCTTGCTTGGGCTAGGGACTTGCTGCTGTTATTAATTCGGCTTAGTTCTAAAAAATTAATTAGTTTATCCTTTATTGAAGGAAAATATGAGCCAATTACCGCTGCAGCGTCATTGTCTTTAATTGATTGTTTTGCATTCAATAATTGTAGGATCGGCCTAATGATTAAAAACGCTGCTGAAACTAATATTATAGTTGAATAAAGAATAAAAATTATGGTTCGGTTTAAGGTACTTAGCTCACCCACCCATTCTGTTACTCCTATAAATATACCAAGGCCAAGGAACAGAGAAACCCAAATAATGCTTCCTTTTAAAAGCTTGATTTTTATAGCCTTTATTTTATAAAGCTGAAGCTTAGTTTCAATATGGTGGATATGCAAATTCAATATGGTTTACTAAACGTAATTATGGATTAGTGGTTTAACTAAAGCTCAATTTCTAAATAGGTTGGACAATGGTCTGAGTGAAATGCTTCGTTGCGAACATTGGCATCTATAATTTTTTCTTCCAAAGGAGTTGTAACCATTTGGTAGTCGATACGCCAGCCCTTATTATTTTTTCGAGCATTAAAACGATAAGTCCACCAACTATATATATCTGGTTCTTTATGAATTTTTCTAAAGCTATCTACAAAACCCGATTTTAAAAATGAGGTAACCCACGCTCGCTCTTCTGGCAAAAAGCCAGAGTTGTTTTTATTCCCTTTCGGGTTATGAATATCTATTTCTTCATGGGCAATATTATAGTCGCCAACAATTACCAAATTTGGAATTGTCTTTTTCAAGTCATCAATATAATCTTGAAAGTCGCTTAACCACCCCATTTTAAAGGCCTGACGTTCGTCTCCACTCGTACCAGAGGGCATGTACGTGCAAATAATCGATCCTCCAGGGTAATCAGCCCTTATAATTCGGCCTTCTGAGTCGTATTTTCCTATCCCACAGCCATATTCCACGTGTTTTGGTTCAATTTTAGAAAAAATGGCAACGCCACTATAACCGGGCTTCTCAGCCGACATCCAGTAGTGTTTAAAGCCCATGGCCTCTAATTCGGTAGTATCTACCTGTTCTTGCCTTGCTTTTAATTCTTGGATGCAAACCACATCTGGGTTCTCATTTTTTATCCAATCATAGAGGCCTTTCTTAATTGCCGCCCGGATACCGTTTACGTTATAAGATATTATTTTCATATTAGTGTTTTTGCCTGGGCATTAGAATTCAAGTTTTATTTCGTCTTCAAAATATTCTAATACATGCATTTTTAATAATTGTTCTTGTTCAAGTAAATCGAAGTGTGGTACTTGTTTTACTTTTTTCCAATGGGGCCATCCATCTTCATCAAGTCCTTCGAGTATGTAATAACCTGAAAGGCTAAGTACTTTGCAAATGGCAATATGCATTAAATCTTGTTTTTGCTCCTTGCTAAACTCTAACGTTCCTTTGCCCAACTCTTGTACTCCTATTAAAAGTAGAATAGCGTTTAAGTCTCTTGGCTTTTTACCAATCACATCTTTTAGCTTTAAACGAAGCCTTTGCCAAGTTCGCTCAAGTTCAAGGTCTTTTTTTATCATTCTTGTAAAACTATCGTATTTTAGGAATACTTTGCCTAAAAGTTTTAATAGGATAACTAACAAAGATAGTTTTATATGTCATTTTTATTATTCAACTAAAAAGGATAACTTGTTTTGTGTTAAAAAGCCTACAAGATTTAGCAAATTTATTGTTTCCACACACGTGTTCTGGTTGTAATAGGCCGTTAGTAAGAGCTGAAAAATCAATTTGTTTACATTGTCAAAATCAACTGCCTATTAGGTTAAATTTTGGAAATGAAGAATTAAAGCAACGTTTTTACGGAAGGCTACAAGTTGAAGAAGCTCTTGGTTTTTTATTATTTAAGAATAAAGGCCTTACACAAAAGCTGTTACATTCCATAAAGTATAAAGGCAATCAAGTGTTAGCTGTTGAAATAGGAAGACTATTTGGATTGGCATGTAAAGAAAGAAACCTTCTATCTTCGGTTCATGTAGTAGTACCAATTCCTCTTCATAAAAGCAAACTGAGGTTTCGAGGCTTTAACCAAAGTGCATTAATTGCACAGGGTTTGGCTTTGGCATTACAAGTTAAGTTAGATGAAGAATCTGTAATTAGAAGAACTAAAACGAGTACACAAACAAAGAAAAACAGAATGGAGCGATGGAAAAATGTTGATAGTACGTTTGAAGTAGCTTCAGGGTATCTAGAAAATAAGCATGTGCTAATTGTAGATGATGTAATTACAACAGGAGCAACACTTGAAAGTTGCGGTCAAACAATATTGACTTCGGGGGCATCAAAATTAAGCATTGCCTGTTTGGCTATTGCTTAATTAGGGTCTGCTGAAAAACACTCAATTGTCTAACAATCTGAAAGTTATGTCTGTTCTTGACTCTTTAAGTGCAAGGGTTTTGAACAGATTGTGTAAAAAACCTTGCACTAGGTTTTTAAAGAAAATGTAATTTTCTTTAAAAATGTGTTAGCCCTAGGCAAGTCATCTACTTCACAGGCTTCAGCTCGAAGTATTAATATACATCTTCGCTTTGCCCGTTTGTATCTAACTTACCTAGGACTTTTTCAGCAGACCCTAATTATTGAACATAAAAAAAGGCGCCATTGGCGCCTTAAAATTGTTTGGTCTTGATATTAATAATTAGAACCAGCTCTAATCATTGCACAACGGAAACCGATGGTTGCGGTTGAAGAATCTTGATCGATATATCTTCTGGTTCCTGGTGATAGCCAGTAAGCAACATCTTTCCAAGAGCCCCCTTTATAAACCCTAGAAGTGTTTGTAATTAATTGTTTTTGTGGATCATACTTATCTACATTATCAAGAAAATCATCTCTACGCATTGGGTTTAAATCTTCCATATCTTGAAAAGATAAAGGACGATATAAATCCTGAACCCACTCGTTAACATTACCAGCCATATTATAAAGGCCATAATCGTTTGGAGGATACTCATATACGTAAGCAGTAATCATTGCTCCATCATTCAGTTTACCTGCGATACCTGCATAATCACCTCTACCTCTTTTAAAGTTAGCTAAGAAATAACCCATTTCTTTACCATAAGGATTTCTTAAAGAATGACCGTCCCAAGGGTATAATCTACTATGAGTTTGGTTTTCATCTAACCACTGAGTACCAATTAGCGCTTGAGCTGCATATTCCCACTCGGCTTCTGAAGGCAATCTATAATCTGGAAGAATGATGCCAGATTCCAATGGAATTCTTCCATCAGATTCTGCTTCTGCCATAAGGTCTGGATCCCAATCTCCATTATCAATAGCAGCAGTTTCTAATCCCATATTAACCGCATTGGTTCTCCATGCAGAATAGTCTGTTGCCTGTCTCCAGCTAACACCCACAACTGGGAAATAGCGGAAACCAGGGTATTTTAAATAATGCTCTGCATAAGGGTCATTAAATGCTAAACGTGCTTTCCATACATCTTCATTAGGGTTGATGGTAGCTTTAAAAGCTGCAGACGAATCGGAAGCTTCTACATAAAACATATATTCTAACCAGTGAATATTTGCAACTTCGGTTTCATCCATATAAAAAGAAGCAACCGTAACTGTTCTTTCAATATTATCTCTCGACATAATTACGTCTTCTTCAAAAGAACCAAGAACCATTCTGCCTCCTTCTATAAAAACAAGGTTTGGCCCTTCTGGCTGTCCATGAAACGGGTGTGTTTTATAACCAGCAGAATCTTCATAGTCTTGGCTATACGCCAACCCTGTTGAAGTACTAAACTGCCCAGGATATTCACTGTTTGGTTGTCCTCCTCCTTTACCACAAGCAACAAATATCAAAGCCGAAAAACTTAAGTAAGCCAAAGCTTTTGATATGCTTCGAATAGATTTCATATATTCTGTTTTTTTCATCAAAATTGTTTTCTCATTCAGTTATATAATGTTTCTTCAACATTACAAATAGTATATAAATTGCACGTCTAACCACTAGACAAACGCACAATCTGCCTATTTAATTGTCAAAGAAAAAGCAAAATACTACTTATGTGCAAGAAAAGCTCAAAAAATGGTAAAAAAATATTGAATTTATAACCCAAACCAACGATATGAGCTATCTGAGCTAATTATTCTGAACTAATTTATGCCAAACATATGCCTTGCCTAAAAATTTAGACCTAAATTTGAACTCGATCAGTCATCCTTTTAGACTATGAAAATGAAACAGTGTAATCTCATAACAAAGAAGACTTTTATGCAAGTTGTGTTCCTTGCACTATTGTTTATTTTGGGGAACCAAACTTCAATATTTGGGCAGGCAATTAACTCTGTTATAGAGTTGGCTAAAACCCTTTCAACTAATCAAAAATTTGAGGAGGCAGATAGTCTGTTATCCGTTGCAATTAGAGAAAATCCTCAGTCGAAAGACTTGTTTTTTGAAAGAGGCAAATTACGATTTTCTACCGGAGATTATTATGGTGCGGCTGGTGATTTTGGATTTGCCATAGAAATTGAAAATGACTATGCAGAAGCATTTAATATGAAAGGCTTGGCTATTCATTATAATGGAGACCCAGACCTCTCCATTGAGTACTTTTCAAAAGCAATTGAACTTAACCCTTCGTTTACTGATGCTTACTCCAATCGTGGTTTTGCTTTTTATGCTATTGGTGATAACGAAAGTGCTTACTTCGATTTTTCGAAAGCAATTGAGTTAAGTCCAAAAAATGCTGACCTCTATTACAACCGAGGTTTTGTTAGGTCTGATCTCGAAGAATATATAGGTGCTATCGATGATTTTAATAGATCTATTGAACTGGACTCTCTGGATGCAGAAACGTTTCAATTAAGAGCCGATGCAGAATTTGAAATTGGAGCATTGGAATATGCCATTAACGATTATAACAGAGCCATCGAATTAGATTCGTTGGATGAGTTAAAGTATGCAAGTAGAGCATTGGCTCATAATGAACTTGAAAACTATCCTGAGGCAATAAAGGATTATTCAAAAGCAATTTTGCTTTTTGAGGAAAAGTATGAGGCCGACCCAGAACTTTATAATTTAAGAGGGGTTGTCTATTATAATTCAAAACAATACCAGTTGGCCATTGAAGACTATAATTTTGCCTTAGAGCTAGAACCTGCCGCTGCTTTATTATACGAAAACAGGGGGGCTGCTTATTTTGAGTTTGGAAAATTTATAGATTCAGCACAAGATTATACCGTGGCCATTGATTTGAATCCTTCTAACCCAGAAAATTACTATTTTAGATCGCAAGCGAAATTTGAACTTAATAATAAGTTTGATGCCTGCTTAGATTTAAAAAAGTCTGTAGAGTTAGGCTTGGTAGAAGCAAAAAAAGAATTAAAAGAAAAGTGTAAATAGATACGACACATGCAAGAGTTAGTTTTAGGAATTGATGTTGGTGGAACCAATACTAAGTTTGGGTTAGTTAATAAAGAAGGAGATGTTTTAGCGGAGGGCTCTTGTAAAACCAAAGGCTTTCCTGTATTTAAAGACTATCTAGCTCACCTAGTGTCAAATGTTGATAAAGTAAGGGCAACATTAACCGAACACAGGTTAGTAGGAGTTGGGGTTGGAGCTCCTAATGGTAATTATTATAGAGGCACTATTGAAGAAGCCCCAAACCTAGAGTGGCAAGGAACAGTTCAGTTTACGGATGAACTTAAAACCTTTTTTGATGATATGCCCATTATTTTAACCAATGATGCAAATGCTGCTGCCATTGGTGAAATGACTTTTGGAGGAGCCAAAGGGATGAAAGACTTTATTGTATTTACTTTGGGAACAGGCCTAGGAAGTGGAATCGTGGCCAACGGAGAAGTTATTTATGGGAGCGATGGTTTCGCAGGAGAAATAGGCCATACATTAGTTAACGTATTTGGGAGAACTTGTGGTTGTGGTAGAAAGGGTTGCTTAGAAACCTACGTATCTGCAACAGGCATTAAGCGAACCGTATATAAGTTGTTGGCGGATTATCTGTGCGATAGTGAATTAAGAGGCGTTTCCTTTAACGACCTTTCTGGTAAAATGATAACCGATGCAGCTTTACGTGGAGATATTATTGCAAAGCAAGCGTTTGAATATACAGGAAGGGTGCTAGGCATGAAACTTGCCGATACCGTTGCTCACTTTAGCCCAGAAGCCATTTTTCTTTTTGGAGGGTTGGTAAATGCAGGAGATCATTTATTTAAACCAGCAAAACATCATATGGAAGAAAACATGCTTCGAAATTTTAAAGGAAAAGTAAAATTATTAGTATCTGGTCTTCAAAATAAGAACGCTGCTGTTTTGGGTGCTAGTTCATTAGCTTGGAAAGAACTAGAAAAAAACTAGCAAACTTCGTATATTAGATTATGAAGAAAAAATGGCTTCTTTTGTTGATTTTGGCAGGGTGCAAGGTTTCGTCCTTCACAACTATTGTTGCCCCAAGTACAACTTTTGAGTCTTATAAAACATTTAGGTTAATTGAATACCCCCACCAAGTAAACATTACACAGCCTGAG
>Ga0256834_1000683_pt1 | contig 24281 bp, 21 predicted proteins | sample 4281140metaG_FD_190536 | JGI IMG/M metagenome (GOLD analysis project Ga0256834, IMG submission 190536) | Hydrothermal vent microbial communities from East Pacific Rise, Pacific Ocean - 4281-140 | ecosystem: Environmental > Aquatic > Marine > Hydrothermal vents | place: Pacific Ocean: East...
CGATAAAAAATAGAGTTTATAGAATAGACGGAAAAACTCCCGTTGAGCTTTATAAACATTATTTCGGCGAAGAGTTCGATAATATCGCAAAAATTGGTATTCGTTTTCCTTTAATAGTAAAAAGAGATAAAATGTATGTAGCAAGAGCGGTACTAAAACAATTTGACGACGGGTCGGTTTTGCTTGCAGGAAACGTTAATGAAGGAGAAGAGGTAAGATTTGGATTTGCCGATGTTTCAAGTATTTTGTATAAAGATGAAGAACTTTTTAAAAAAATAAGCGGTTTTGATGTGGAGAGTATTTTTATTTATTCGTGTATGGCAAGGAAAAGATTTTTGGGAGGATATATAAAAAATGAAATAAGGCCTTTTTCAAAAGTCGGAAGCGTTAGCGGGTTTTTTACTTACGGGGAGTTTTTCAGTAGAACACATAACTATTTTTTTAATCAAACATTAACCGTTTTAGCTTTAAGTGAGAATGAAAGAAAAGTAAAAATAGATTATGAATATAATAGACCGAAAAAATTTTTTACTCTAAAAGCTTTGACTAATCTTATAAAAAACACTTCTCAAGAACTTAACGAATTGAATAAGAACCTTGAAGAAATTTTAAGAGAAAAAACGAAACAAATTATGAGAAAAAGTTATGAAATGGAGCATATGTTTTATTATGACCAATTAACCGATCTGCCTAACAAATATCTGTTTGAAAAAGATATAGAAGTTTATGATGTAGAAGGAATGGTACTTGTAGATATCAGACATTTTTTCAGATTTAACGATTTATACGGCGAAAGTATCGGAGATTTGATATTAAAAGAGATTGCAAAAAAACTTTTAACATTAGTTGACAATAAAAATATCAAACTTTACAGATGGGGTGCCGATCAGTTTATTTTTGTAGGTTTCGAAAAAAGAGATTTCGTATCTTTAGGTAAAAAAGTTTTGGAATTACTTCATGAAAAGCTTATAGTCAAAATAGACAAAACTTCGATTCCTTTTGATTTTGAAGCGGTGGTTTCCGTAGTTGATAAAAAATACAAAAATATGAAAGCAAAAGCTGATTTGGCCTTGAATTATGCAAAAAGAAACAATTTAAATTTTATTATTTATGATAAAAGTCTTGATATGGAAAGTTCTATTCGCAATGAAATAAATACTCTAAAAAAAGTAAAAAGAGCTATAAAAGAGGATAGAATCATTCCCGTTTTCCAAAAAATAGAAAAAAAGGATTCGGTAAGTTATGAGTCACTTTTGAGAATTAGAGAAAATAATAAACTTATAACTCCGGGAGAATTTTTAGACGTTATAAGATTTTCTTATTACTATTTTGAGGTAATGAAAATAATGATAGAAAAAACTTTGAGTTTGTTTTCAAAAAGAGAAGAAAAAGTTTCTTTAAATTTTACATATAGGGATATTACTAATAAAAATGTGGTTAAATGTTTGATAGACCAAATAAAAAAACACAACATGCAAAATAAGGTTATTTTGGAAATAGTTGAAAGCGAAGATTTGAAAGACTTTCAAAAAGTTCATGAATTTATAAAAAGAGTAAGAAAAGAGGGGGTTGAAATTGCGATTGACGATTTCGGAAGCGGATATTCTAATTTCGTATACCTTACCGAGTTAAAACCGGATTATATAAAAATAGACGGAAGTTTGATAAAAAACATACATAAAGACCATAATTCTTATATAATTACTAAAAATATTTTAAACTTTGCAAAAGATATGAATTGTAAAACGATAGCCGAGTATGTAGAAAACGAAGAAATCTACAAAAAAGTAAAAGAGATGGGATTTGACGGCTATCAAGGAAACTATATACACAAACCTCAAGAGGAGCCATGAAAGCATTCGTACTAAAAATAATCGTCGAAAAATTAAAAAAATACAAATATATAAAAAGAGCGCTAAGAGTTGATGAAAATCTTATTTTAATGCAATTTGACAATGATAAATACTATTTTGATTTGACAAAAGGAAGTGGTGATATTTATATAAATATCGATTATCCTTTGGTGAAAAAATTTAAAGCACCTTTTGATATCGTGCTTGAGAAGAAATTTACAAAAGCAAAATTGATTGACGTTCGGGCAAAAGAGAGAATTTTAACGATTACGGCAAAAAATCAAAATCGCTTTAAAGAAGAGATTGTAAAAATAAGATTCGAATTTACGGGAAGATATACAAATGCGATAATTCTTGATGAAAATGACGTAATTATCGAGTCTTTAAGACATATCAGCGAAAACATTTCAAGCCGTGTGGTAAAGCCTGGTATTAAACTTAAAGAATTGCCGAGTATCGAAATAAAAGAAAAAGTTTTTGAAATAGACGATATCGAAAAATATACAAAAGAGCTTTTTGACAAAAAATATCAAAACAGACTGAATCAGAAAAAAGAGTCTTTGTTAAAAAAAATCGATAAAAAAATAAAAGAGATAGAAAACAAACTAAAAAAATTGGAAGATGAAGATAAGCTTTTGCAAAAAGCTAAAACTTACAAAAAATACGCAGATGTAGCTATGGCTAATTTGTATATGATTAAACCTTATGACAAAGAGCTTAAAACTTATGATTTTGAGGGCAATGAAATAACTATTCCAATTCCTCAGCTAAAAAATATAAACGAAATAGGAAATTACTATTATAAACTCTCCAAAAAAGCAAAAAGAAAAGCCGAAAATCTGCATATAGAAAAAAAATATCTAAAAGAACAGCTCGAATTTTTGCGAAATTATAAAAAGTTAGTCTTAAACGCTCAAAATTTAAGCGAGTTAAAAACGTACGAGCCTCCTAAAAAAGAGAAAAAAGAGGACGAAAATATAGCGAAATTCTATTTTGACGATTATTTAATAATGGTAGGCAAAAACGAAAAAGGAAATATTAAGCTTTTAAAAAGCTCGAACGCGAACGATTTGTGGCTCCATATAAAAAATCATCCCGGAGCACACGTAATCGTAAAAAACAACAAACTTTCCTTAAATGATGATATAATTAAAAAAGCGGCTCAGCTTGCGGTGGCTTTTAGCGGAAAAGATGAAGGTGAAGTCGATTATACGAAGCGCAAGTTTGTAAAAATCAAAGACGGTGCCAACGTCGAATACGGAAAATACGGCACCGTAAAGGTGAGAATATGAGCCTTATACATAACATTACATGGATTAATCAAAATATGCAAGTAGCTTCTATGGTAGCGGCGGATAGTGTCGCAAGAGAAGTGGTAAGTCGAGAATTTCAAAAGATTTTGAGTGCCGAGAAAGAGAGAAAAGTCGAAGAAATTGAAAAAGTTGAAAAAACCGAAGAGATTTTGCCTGACGACGACTCAAGAAGAGAGGTCGAAAAAGAGGCTCAAAAACATATTGATTTAAGGGCGTAGAATGAAAGAAAGATTGATAACGAGTGTAGTTTTGATTGCTTTTTTGCTGATTGTGGGAGTTATAAATAATATTTATTTAACGGGACTTTTGGTAGCCGTAATTGCAATTGCCGGTATGTGGGAAGCAAAAAAATTATTTGAAGTCGAGGATGATAATGTTTTTTATTTTTTAGCGATTATGGCGTTTTTGTCAATATTTTCAAATCCCGTATTTATTGCCGTCGTTTCGGTATTGGTAGTTGGAGGATATATAGCTTATTATCAAAAAGATTTGAATTTGATTTCTTTAAGTTTTTATCCTCTTTTGCCTTTAATGCTGCTGCTTGATTTGTATCATAAAACGACAATGGGAATGATAGGCTGGCTGATTGTGATAATAGCTGCAACAGATTCTTTTGCGTACATTATAGGCAAAAATTTTGCCAAAAAGTTTTTTAATCAAGGCTTTTGTAAAACTTCTCCGAATAAGTCTTGGGAAGGTGTAATCGGAGGAGTCGTAATCGGTACGATTTTGGGAAGTATTGTAGGGCTTGCTTTTTTTGATTTTCCAAAAAGTTTTTTAATCTCTTTTGTCGTAAGTATCGCCGGGGTATTTGGGGATTTGTTTGAGAGTTATTTAAAAAGAAGAGCCGGAGTGAAAGATAGCGGAAATATTTTGCCGGGACACGGAGGAGTGCTTGATAGAATCGATGCATATTTATTCGGTGCGCCTTTGATGTGGGCGCTTGTGGTGCTTTATTAAAGAGGTGAAATGGTCGTATTAGGAAGTACGGGGAGTATAGGGGTTAATACTTTAGAAATCGCAAGGCGATACGGGATTGAAATAGAAGCTTTGGTAGCCGGAAGTAATTATGAAGTTTTAAATAAGCAAATTAAAGAATTCAATCCTAAATTCGTTGTCGTAAAAGATAAAGAAACCGCAAAAAATGTTGATTTTCATAATGTAAAATACGGCGAAGAAGCGATTCTTGAAGTGATAGAAAATTCAAATAGCGAGTTGGTAGTAAATGCGCTTGTGGGAGATGCGGGGCTAAGACCCACTCTTCAAGCTCAAAAATGCGGTAAAAAAATAGCGCTTGCGAATAAAGAGTCTTTGGTTAATGCCGGAAAATTTATAGATACTTCAAAAATTACTCCTATTGATAGCGAACATTTCGGGCTATGGTATTTATTAAACGGAAAATTAAAGAAAGATTTTAATAAATTATTTATCACCGCAAGCGGCGGAGCTCTTAGAGATTGGAAAATAGAAGATATCAAAAAGGCTGTGCTAAAAGACGTTTTAAAACATCCGAATTGGTCGATGGGAGTTAAAATCACCATAGATTCGGCCACTATGGTGAATAAGCTTTTTGAACTTTTAGAAGCAAAGTGGCTTTTTAATACTACAAATATTGATGCTTTTATTGAGACCAAATCGGTAATTCATGCTCTGATAGAATGGCAAGACGGCTCCACTACCGCTCATATTTCAAGAACGGATATGAAACTTCCTATTGCTTTTGCGATTTTGGATGAGGTGAAAGAGGAGATATTAAAGCCTGTAAATTTGCTTGAGATAGGCTCTTTGGAGTTTAGAAAAATCACTTGCGAGAAATATCCCGTTTGGGAGATTAAAGATTTGCTTCTTGAAAAGAGTGATTTGGGAGTTGTGGTAAATACCGCAAACGAATATGCGATTGAGCTTTTTGTAGAAGAGAAAATTGGCTTTTTAGATATCAGCAAAATGATTTTAAGTGCCGTAAAAAGATTTGAAAATATAAAAATAGATGATATTGAAGAGATTTTTGAGATAAAAGAGGATGTAAGGAAGTGGTGTGAGAGTTATACTTTTTGATTTGGACGGGACGCTTATAGATTCTACTGAAGCTATTCTTGAAGGTTTTAGAGTTGTTTTTAAAAAATTCGGCAAAACTCCTGCGAGTGATGATGAAGTAAAAAAGTTAATAGGACTTCCTCTTGATATTATGTTTGAAAATTTGGGGATTAAAGAGGGAGTTTGGGATTATGTAAATGCTTATAAAGAACACTATCGCAAAATTTCAAAACAAAAAACAATACTTTTACCAAATGCGAAAGAAGCCATATTAAAAGCAAAAGAGTTTGCGCGTCTTGGTATCGTTACTACGAAAACGGGACTTTATTCAAAAGAACTTTTAGAACATTTCGGAGTTATGAAATATTTTGAAGTATTGATAGGAAGAGAGCACGTAGAAAACCCGAAACCTCACCCGGAACCAATCTTAAAAGCTCTACATCAAATGAATGCCAATAAAGAAGCCGCGTGGATGATAGGAGATACCTGTCTTGATATGGTAAGTGCAAAAGAAGCGGGTATTAAATATGTCGGGGTGGAATTTAAATACGAGAGTCAAGAAAATATGAAAAAATGTGCCGAAATTATTAAACCTGATGTTTTAAAGGCTGTGGAGTATATTAGGGAAGTTGTGAAATTGTGAGTTTGTGAAATAGTGAAATTGCTAAATAGATGAAAAAAGAGAAAAAAAAACTAAAATTTCTTCCAAAAGTCTCTGCTTAGAAGCATTAAAACCGTAAAAAATTCGAGTCTTCCTATTATCATTCCGATTGCAAGTACTATTTTTTGAGTATCGGTAAAAAACGCGAAATTATCCACAGGTCCGACGTGTCCGAATCCGGGACCGATATTTCCCACACAAGCGATTGCCGCGCTAAGGGATGTCATGGTGTCATAACCGCTTGCATATAAATAAAGTGTGATTAAAGTATTTGTCATTATGTATAAGAAAAAAAATGCTCCCACGCTGTTAATCGTATGCATACTTATAGGTTTTTTGTCTATTTTTACCGAAAAAATAGCATTTGGAAAAAGGAATTTTTTGATTTGAAATTTTAGGTTTTTGAACATAACAATATAACGAATGATTTTAGGACCCCCAGCAGTACTTCCGGCGTTACCTCCAAGTAGCATAGCCATAAAAATAATAGCGATAGCCGCATGTCCCCACTGTGAATAATCAAGTGTGGCAAAGCCTGTGGTGGTTAAAATGGAGCTTATGGTAAAAAATGCGTTTGTCGCATCGAAAAAGAGTGTGTCGTTTGATTGAAAATAGTGTACTAATGTTAAAGCTACCGATAAAACCAAAAAAAGTCCGATATACCATTTTGTCTCTTCGTTTTTAAAACCGCTGAAATCTCCTTTCATAGCTTTGATATGAGCTATGAAGTTGATACCAGATAAAAGCATAAAAATCGTCGTAGTCCATAAAATCCACGGGTTGTGAATCCAATATCCTAACGATTCGCTTTTAGTTGAGAATCCTCCCGTAGAAATGGTAGCAAAAGCGTGATTTATCGCATCAAACCAATTCATCCCTTCAATTTTCAATAAAATTAAATCCAAAATAGTTATCAAAATATAAACTTGCCATAATTTCATAGCGGTTTGTTTGAGTTTCGGGGTGATTTTTTCAGGTGTTATACCTGTGGCTTCCGATTTGAAAAGAGCAAGCGAAGCGGTAGGGTTTATTAAAGATAAAAGTCCGATACTAAGCACGATAATTCCCATACCTCCTATCCAATGCATTACGCTTCTTAGCATTAAAGCGCTTTTTGGAAGGTCGCTAATATCGGAATATATAGTAGCACCCGTAGTCGTAAAACCGCTCACACTCTCAAAAAACCCGTCTACAAAGCTTACGTGTGTTAAAAACATAAGAGGTATGGCTCCGAGCACTCCTCCCATTATCCACACTAAATTAACGCTTAAAATCGCTTCTTTAATGCTTAGTTTCATATGGTGTTTTCTAAAGAGTATTAAAATCAAGCCGAATAATATAATACTTCCAAGCCAATATTCGAAAAAATATCCTATTTTTTCGTTATAAATTTTCGCGGTTATCAATGCCATACTAAACATTGCTTCGATTATAAGCCCTACAAGGGCTAAAAATTTAATAATGTTGATTAAAGCTTTTCTATCCATGCCACATTCCCTGAAAAGTTGAATTCGATTACGATATCGTTTTCTAAAATCTCTTCGTTATTTTGAGGTATAAAAATTTTATCTTCTCTGATTACTATTACTTTCGCTTTTTCTTTCGGAGCTTGGAATTTTGTTTTTGAGAAGATTTTTTTGATAAATATTTTTCCTTCCATTCCCAAGAAAAATTTTTCGTAAATATTTCCGGTGTTGTTTATCTCTTCCAATATCTGAGAAACGGCGGAAAGTTTCGGACCTCTTACGGCGGGAAGTTTTAGTGAGGTCATCATTGAATAGTAGTTGAGGTTGTTGTTTATGCAAATTACTTTTTTTATCCCTAATTTTTTGGCAAAAAGTCCTTTTATAATGTTCGTTTCGTCAAATCTTGTCGCCGCAATTGCCAAATCGCTTAGATGTAGATTTTCGCTGGTAAAGAGGTTTTCGTCTTCATAGCTTGCGTTTATTACCATTACGTCTTCTTCTAAAATATCAGCGGCTTTTTGAGCTTTTTGTTCGTCTTTTTCGACAATTTTAATATTCAGTCCGAATTCGTGTAGAGTTCTTGCTATTTCTATTCCGATATCTCCAGCTCCGAAAATCAGTACGTTTTCTATTTCTTGAGGAGTGGAAGGAGAGAGGTTTTTTAGAATTTTTTTTGCTTTTTCTTCAGTTGCTAAAATATAGACCAAATCTCCTTCTAAGATAAAATCGCTCTCGTCCAAAAATAAAAACTCTCCTTTTCTGTAAACTCCCACAACCACTGAATTTTCGGAGTTTAGAAGAGAGACTTGATAGTCGTTTTCACTAAAAGTGGAAAAAAGCTTGTGCTCTATATATGGTAGTTCTTTTATGTTGTTTGCATATGGAAAATTGATGATTTTTGCTATGTTTGAAGCTGTTAATTTTAGCGGATAAACAAAGTAATCGATATTGAATTTTTTATTTAGATTAGCAAGTAGATAAGAGGTGTTTTTCAGTCTTGAGATTTTTGATTTGGTATTTGTATAGTCGTCGATAAAAAAAGATGAGAGCAAGTTTATTTCGTCGTTATTTGTAACTGCGATGTAATAGTCGTATTCGTCTTTTAACGATTGATAAGTAAGAATATTTCTAAGGTCCGAATGAATAGTCAAAACATCCAAAGTTTCGTTGATATATTCAAGTGCCGAGGGATTTGTGTCTATTATCGTAACATCGTGAGAGTTGGATAATAGTTTTGCTAAATTATAGCCTACTTTACCGGCACCACCGATTAAAATCTTCATTTCTCCTCCTTTTAAACGTATAATTATAACTCTCTGAAATAAAAATGTCGCTTTTTTTATGAAAAAAACTTTGAATTTTTTTATTACAAAAAGTAACATTTATGAAAAAAAAATGATATTAAGACTAAAGTTTTTAAATTAGGATGTTTTTTATGCTATATTAAGAATACTTTAAGAGGAATTTAGCTAAAATACACAAAAAAAGGATTGATATGCTACAAATTAGATGGCACTCTCGTGCGGGACAAGGTGCGGTAACAGGTGCAAAAGCACTTGCTGACGTAATGGCGAGAACAGGAAAATACGTTCAAGCATATTCGGTTTACGGTGCGGAAAAAAGAGGTGCACCGATGACTGCTTATGATAAAATTGACGATCAGCCGATTTTAGACCACTCTAAATGGATGGCTCCTGATTATGTACTTGTAATCGACCCGTCACTTGTATTCCAAGAAGAGATTGTTGATAATACTAACGACGATACAATTTTTATCGTTACATCTCACCTTGATAAAGATGATCTGGTAAAAGTTGCGACTCATCTTCAAGGAAAAAAAGTTTACGTAGTTGACGCGATTAAAATTTCGCAAGAAGAAATCGGAAGAGCGATTCCGAACACTCCGATGCTCGGAGCATTTATGAAAATCAGTAATATTATTCCGTTTGAAGATTTCTTGGTTTCTATTGAAGATATTCTTTCAAAATTCCCTAAGAAAATCATCGAAGGTAACTTAAGAGCTATCAAAAGAGCTTATGAAGAAGTAAAATAAGGAGAAATTATGGCAACACCTAAAGATATGCTAACAACTTGGGATAAAGTGCAATTCGGTGCGGTTCTTCCTTCATTCGAAGACCCTGAACACAAAAAAAGAAGTAAATTCCATTCATACAACTATACTGTAGCTGATTGGAGAGTTGAAAAACCTGTATTTAATAGAGAACTTTGTATCGACTGTGACTACTGCTGGGTATTTTGTCCGGATAGTTGTTTCCAAGTGGAAGAAGTCGTAAACAAAAGAGGTAAAAAACAAGCTAAAATCGTAGGTATTAACTACAACCTTTGTAAAGGATGCGGTGTATGTGTAGAAGTATGTCCTACACCGATTAAATCTCTTTTAATGTTCCCTGAATATGTGGATAACGAAGAGGCACTAAAACAATGGCCTAAAAAAGATTAAAGGATAGACATGGCTGAAAGATATGAATTAAAAAATAAGGAAGTTTGGGACGGAAATATGGCGGCTGCCCATGCGCTAAGACAAGCGCAAGTTGACGTAGTGGCTGCTTATCCTATTACACCTTCGACTCCTATCGTACAAAATTACGCTCAATTTTTAGCGGACGGATATGTTGATGGTGAATTCGTAATGGTTGAATCAGAGCATTCGGCTATGAGTGCTTGTGTGGGTGCTGCTGCGGCTGGTGGTAGAGTTGCTACTGCAACGTCAAGCCAAGGTTATGCGTTAATGGTAGAGGTACTTTATCAAGCAAGCGGTATGAGACTTCCTATCGTTATGACTGTAGTAAACAGAGCGCTTGCGTCACCTCTAAACATTCACGGAGACCAGAGCGACCTTTATTTGGGTAGAGATGCAGGATGGATTCATCTTATCGCAAACAACCCTCAAGAAGCATACGACTTAACTCTTTGTGCTTTTAGAATCGGTGAAGACGATAGAGTAAGACTTCCGGTAACAACTAACCAAGACGGATTTTTAGTATCTCATACGGCTCAAGTGGTAGAGCCTCTTCAAGACGAAGACGCATATAAATTCGTAGGTGAATACAAAGCTAAAAACCCAATGCTTGATACTAAAAACCCTGTAACTTACGGTGCGCAAACTGAAGAAGAGTGGCATTTCGAACACAAAGCCAACCAACACAAAGCGCTAATGGATAGTTTCCCTGTAATCGAAGAAGTATTTAAAGAGTTCGAAAAAGTAAGCGGAAGAAAATACAATCTTGTAGAAACATACAAACTTGACGACGCGGACGTTGCACTCGTACTAATGGGAAGTGCATATGAGACTGCAATGCTTGCTGTGGATAAAGCAAGAGAAGAAGGAATTAAAGTAGGTCTTCTTATGCCAAGAGTATTCAGACCGTTCCCATACAATGAAGTGGCTGAAAAACTAAAAGGTGTAAAAGCAGTAGCTGCGCTTGATAGAAGTGCTCCTATGGGTACTACAGGTGCGCTTTATAATGAAGTGGCGGGTGCTTTAGCTGCTAAAGGCGAGAGTGCAATCCTTACTAATTATATTTACGGACTTGGTGGTAGAGATACTACTGTTGAGCATATTTTAGAAGTTATTAAAGAAACTAACGAAAACGCAAAAGCTGGAAAAAGAGTTACGCCTCTACAAGGATTTATTAACCTTAGAGGTCCGAAACTTTCATTTAATTAAGGAGTTTTTATGAAAAAGATTGGTAGTTTAAAAGAATTCGCTTGTACTCCTGATAGATTCCAAGGTGGGCACAGACTTTGTCCTGGATGTGCTCACTCTATGATAGTAAGAGAAGTTGTGAACGCAACTGACGACGATTTGGTAATTTCGACTGCTACTGGATGTCTTGAAGTATGTAGTGCGATTTATCCATATACTTCTTGGGACGTTTCTTGGATTCATATCGGATTTGAAAACGCAGCGGCTGCAATTGCCGGGGCGGAAGCTATGCATAAAGCGCTTGCAAGAAAAGACAAACTTTATAATGACGATAGAAGAGTTAAATTCGTAGCATTCGGTGGAGACGGTGGTACTTACGATATCGGTTTCCAATCACTATCCGGTGCTGTTGAGAGAGGACACGATTTTCTATATGTATGTTTAGATAACGAAAACTACGCAAATACGGGAGGACAAAGAAGTTCGGCAACACCTATCGGTGCTCACACTTCTACGACTCCAAGAGGTAGAGTAAGTTACGGTGAAAAACAAAGAAAAAAAGATCTTACTATGATTATGGCGGCTCACGGATGTCCGTATGTTGCAACTGCAATTCCTGGTAGCAAACACTGGAAAGATTTAGCGACAAAAGCTGCAAAAGCTATCAGTACGGTAGGACCTACTTTTATTAACGCACTAAGTCCTTGTACGACCGAGTGGAAATTTAAACCTGAAGATACTGTAGAAATCGCTGATTTGGCAGTTGAAACATGTGCTTTCCCTCTTTATGAAATCGAAGACGGACATAAACTTACAATTAACTATAGACCGAAACAAAAACTTCCTATCGAAGAGTACCTTGGAGCTCAAGGAAGATTTAGTCACTTATTCAAACCTGAAAACAAATGGATTATCGAAGAGTGGCAAAAACAAGTTGACGAATATTGGGATTATCTACAAAGAAGAGAGGAAGCAGGAGTTTAATTCCTCTTTTTTCTTCAATTTTCTTTCCATAAAAAATAGTTATAATTCTTGACAAAACTTCATCTACTGCGTTATCATTTAATATTCACTTAATATTTTTATAAAGGCTTAGCCATTAAAAAAGAGTATTCTTTATTAATCGATACGTTTATAATCGGTATTATCGGTGCTGCGTGTGCGGAGATTTTTATAGTTCTTTTGCATTTGATAAGCACTTATGCGTTAGGTCATCTGGTAGGATATTTACCACAAGACACTCTAAAACTTCTCTCAAACTATACAAATCATACGACACTTAATCCTTTTATGCTTTTGGTGGTAATTACGACAGGTGGATTATTAAGCGGTCTTTTGGTGTATATTTTCGCTCCCGAAGCGGAAGGTCACGGAACCGATACGGTAATTAGGGCGTTTCACAGAAACGGCGGATATTTAAGACCGATTGTAGTGCCTATAAAAATTTTAGCTTCGGCAATTACTATCGGTACGGGTGGTGCGGCAGGTAGAGAAGGGCCGACCGCACTTTTTAGTGCCGGTATCGGGTCTATGTATGCAAATTTTAGAAAGGTAGGTATCAAAAAAAGACAGGTTTTTGTACTTATCGGTATGGCAAGCGGACTTAGTGCGGTATTTAAAGCGCCACTTGGTACTTCAATATTCGCAATAGAAGTTTTATATACGAATAACGAATTTGAAACAAGAGAGCTTATTTATATACTTTTCGGGCCATTTATCGCATATACTATTACCGGATTTTTATTCGGGTGGCAGCCGATTTTTAGTGTGCCCGATATAGAAGTTACTCAAATTTCGACTTATTTAAAAATAGCGATTCTAGGTGTGATTAGCGGAATTATCGGTTTTATATTGCCAAATACTTTTTACGGGGTTAGGGATTTATTTAGAAAAATTCCTATTTTGCCTCATTTTAAACCCGCTTTAGGTGCTTTTGTCGTAGGACTTATAGCTATTTATTTTCCTCAAGTTTTAGGAGGAGGATACGGGTTTATTCAAGAGAGTATTAACGGAAATTTAGTAGGAGTGATTTTATTATCGCTTTTGATTGCTAAAATTTTGGCGTTTTCTTTTACGGTAGGAAGCGGCGGAAGTGGTGGTGTGTTTGCTCCTTCTTTATATATCGGGGCTATGCTTGGAGCTTTTATGGCGTATGTTTTTAAAGAATCGAGTGCCGTTTTTGCCGTTATCGGTATGGCGGCTGTTTTTGGAGCGGCGGCGAGGACGCCGCTTTCCACTATCGTTATGGTTGCGGAGATGACTGGAGGATATTCTCTTTTAGCTCCCGCAACTCTTGGAGTTTTAAGTGCGTTTTTCGTTCATGATATTTTGATTAAGACTCTAAAACCGAAATACGTAAGCTTATATGAAGCGCAACTTTTAAGCAAAGACTATTCTCCGATATATCAAGTGGAAAAAATCAGAGAAATTCTCACGTGTCATTCTAAAATGTTAAACCTTGAAAAAGCGGTACTTGATAGAGAGGATTTGCTCGATTTGTTAGAAAGAGGAGAAGAGGTCGAAATAGGCGGTGGAAAATATATATTTTTCGGAACCTTTACCAAAAAAGTAAAACTTCAAGAAGGAGAGTATTTCAAAAAATATAAAAACGTGGACGTTATATATGTTTTTAGAAACGGCAAGTGGCTTCCGGGGTTTGTAGTTAATTCGATTTTAGAGGGCGATGAAGTATTACTTGTCGGCTCAAAAGATGCTATCGATAGAATAAAAGACGAATTCGTACCGATTTCTCAAACTTTCTCAAAACTCAGAGTCCAACACGAAGAGATAGAAGGATTAAAGAATTAAATCCATTTTTTCTTTTTAAGCCAATAAAAAATACCGCCGGCAATAGTAATATTTATGATCCAAACGGCAAGATAACCGTATTTCCAATCAAGTTCGGGCATATATTTAAAGTTCATTCCGTAGTTTCCTACCACGAAAGTTAGTGGTAAGAAGATAAGCGAGATTGCCGCTAAGCGTTGCATCGCTTTATTCATTCTCGTAGACAAAATACCCATATGCAGGTTTAATAGGTATCCCGTTCTGTCAAGTAACGTTCTTGATTCGTTGATTAGGTATTTTAAGTGTTCGTTGATATCGATAAATTCGTATTTTAATTTTTTCTTTATAAGCGGCGGAAATCTGTTGTAGGCTTTGTTTATTACGTCTTTTTCTTGGATTGTGACTTTTGAAATTCTGTTTAAAGTACGTCTGGCGTAGTATATGTCTTTTTGGAGTTCGTCTTCTTCAATGTTTTCGTGAAAAATACTATCTTCCAAATCTTCTAAAGCTTCGTCTATTACATCCACTATCAAAATAGTATTGTCGACCAAAATATCGGCTATTAGATACGTAACGTATTCGAACTCTTGATTTTTATATCTTTTTTCAAACTTTTTGGCAAGTTCGGTGATTATCTCTTTTTCTTCTGCTAAAACGAAAAATTTGTTTTTTGTAATGATTACAACAACGTTACTGTCATCATAAAGTAGGTTTTCTTCTTCGTCGAAACGAATGTATTTTAGGATTAGGAGTTTGAAGTTTTCAGTCTCTTCGTAAGTGATTGATTGGTCTTCGCTTTGGATGTCTTCAATGAAACTTTCTGGAAATCCGTGTGTTTTTAGCCAATCTATAATTTTTTCGTTTTTTACGGTAGAGAAGATGATTTGTTTTTCGTTTTCTCTGATTTGGATATCTTCTTCTTTGAGCAGTCTGTCAGTAAAGATAAACATAAAAACCTCCTTTTATGGAGGTTGCAGGGGTAAAAAGCACTTCTTAGTGCATTTAACCTCTACAACCTTTTTGGAATTATATCAATTTTAGTTAATATTGTGATAACATATTGTAATTATAATGTGAAAAAAGGTAAAAAAATGAGAGCTTCGTTTTTGATATTTTACGTACTCTTTTCATCTACGATTTTACATGCCGAATTTGCAGTAAAAACGGAAATAAAAAGAGATTTCGTTAAAAAAATAGATTATAAAAGAGCAATTAACGCAAGTAATAAATACGCTTTAAAAGGAGATATAAAAAACTCTCTAAAATACGCAACGATTGCATATAATATCTCAAAAACGAAAGAGTCGATGTATCTGCTTGCGAGAATTTATAATAAATGTAAGAGATTTGAGGATTTGAGATTGATATCTTCTGAGATTTTGAAAAAAGACAAAAATGACTATTTGGGGCTAAAATATATGAGTATTTCTCTTATAAATCTGAAATCTAAAAAAGCGCTTGAGTTTGCAAAAAGAGGATATAAGCATTACGGAAAAGATTTTTCGAAGCTTCTTGATAAAGCATACGATTTGGTATGAAATTTTATAAATAGCAAGATTTTTTCTTGCAAAAACATTATTTTTTTATTATAATTTCAATCCACACACGGAGAGGTGGGTGAGTGGCTGAAACCGGCGCCCTGCTAAGGCGTTGTACCCACTTCGGGTACCGCGGGTTCGAATCCCGCCCTCTCCGCCATTTAAACAATTCTTCAAAATAAGTGTCAGAGATAATATAGCAAGAATATTAACTTCGATTTTTTAAAAACTTTCAGTCTATTTTCTAAACTTTTAAATAAATGTCACCTTTGTGTCATATCAAAATCATATAATATTAGTCTGAATTAATGTATCAAAATATCACAAGGAGATTTGATGAGAAAAATTTTATTAGGAGTTTCACTTGCAGCGGCGGCATTAATGGCGGCTGATTATCAAGTTGGAGCTGGATTCGGTAGAAATGCGGTATCTAATACTACTATGAAAAACTACAACTTTTTAAACTTAAGAGTTGGAAAATATCTACCAAAAAATCATATTTTAAGAGTTGAACTTGAAAAAAGTACTTCAATTAAAATTCCAGGAGTTGACAAAGATACTTCACTTACAAGAGCTTTAGTAAATGTTGAACACTATTTTCCTATCGAAAATTGTAAATTAACTCCGTATGCATTTATCGGCGGTGGTTATCAATGGGTTAAAGGTGCTTATGATAATGCAGCTGTAGCCGATTTAGGACTCGGAGCTAAAATTAACATGACGGACGCATTAGGATTTTTCGTAGAAGCAAGAGGTCTTAGAGATTTCCATAACAACGACAATCATTACGGATTTATCGGTGGACTTACTTATTCTTTCGGTGGTGAAGAACCAAAAGTAGTTCCGGCACCTGCACCTGTAAAAGTTGAAAAACCTGTAGTAATCGATAGCGACCATGACGGCGTATCTGATGCAAACGACAAATGTCCGGGAACACCTGCCGGAGTTCAAGTAGACCAAAACGGATGTCCTATCGATAGCGATAACGACGGAGTTCCTAATTATCTTGACAAATGCCCTAACACACCTGCGGGAGTTCAAGTGGATAACAACGGATGTGCGCTTGATAGCGACCATGACGGTGTACCTAACTACCTTGACAAATGTCCTAACACTCCTAAAGGATTCAAAGTAGATAAAAACGGATGTGCTATTAACTATAACTTCGAAATCAATTTCGATAACAACAGCGCAAAAATCAAACCTCAATATATGCCTAAAATTGAAAAATTTGCGGAATTCTTGAAAAATCATCCTGATGTAAAAGCAGAAATTCAAGGATATACTGATAACAGAGGAAGCTATAAATATAACGTAGTTCTTTCTGAAAAAAGAGCAAAAGCGGTATATGATATGCTAATCAAACTTGGTGTACCTGCTGATCAATTAACTTGGGCAGGATACGGACCTAAAAATCCTATCGCTTCAAATGACACTGCTGAGGGAAGAGCTAAAAACAGAAGAGTGGTAGCGAAAATCATTTATTAATCTTCTTTTTCCCTCTCTTTTTTTATTATAATTGCCTAAAAAGGCAACCGCAATGTTTAAAGAAATTCTTTTTGATACCATTTCACTTATTACTATTTTAAATCCTATTGCCGCAGCGGCTATTATGCTTTCGCTTGTAAAATATTCCGAAATACCCCAAGTTGCGAGAAAAACTTCGATGACAGTATTTATCGCTTCTCTTGTTACGATGTTTGCGGGGGGATATATATTAAAACTTTTCGGAATAAATATTCCTTCTATAAAAGCGATAGGCGGAGTGGTACTTTTGATTATCGCTCTTAATATGATTCAAGGTAAAGAAGTAGCACCTACAAATGCGACAAAAGAAGAACACGAAGCGGCTGAAAATAAGGATGATGTTGCTATAATTCCGCTTGCAATTCCTATACTTTTCGGTCCGGGAGTCATTACTACCATTATCGTTTTATCGGAAAAATCCAAAACAATAAGTGAAAAAATTTATTTATTGTGTGCGATATTTTTGTCTTCATTTATCGTATTTTTGACATTAAGAAAAGCAGATATCATCTCCAAATTTTTAGGAGTGAACGGACTTAAAATAATTACGAGACTTATGGGGCTTATAATTGGAGCTATTGCATTTTTATTTTTGGTAGGAGGAGTTAAGGCGTTATGGATAAATCTTTAAAATTAACCTTTATCCTTTTTACTTTAATAACCGGAATAATAACCGGAATTTTTATCGTTATTTACGGACTTTTGACAAAGTTTTTGTCATATTTGCTTTTTTGGGGAGACCCGTTTGAGAGTATAGAACATCTGCCTTGGTGGTATTTGTATTTGATACCGACCGTTTCTATTTTGATAGTGAATTATATGATTTCAAAAGATGAGAGCGTAAAAGAATACGGAGTGGCCGAAATTGCTCAGGCTGTAGAGGAAAACAGGCTTGTTTTTACGTGGAAATCTCTTTTTAATAAAATAGTAGCATCGGCATTATCTCTCTCAAGCGGTTTTGCGGTCGGAAACGAAGGTCCGAGTGCCGCTATCGGAGCTATGGTCGCGGATAAATTTCACGAATTTTTCAAACTTCCCAAAAAACTTTTGAAAGTCTCTTTGAGTGTCGGAGCAAGCGGCGGGATTGCCGCTATTTTCGTATCACCAATAACCGGAATAATGTTTGCCATAGAGAATATTGCATATGAGTTTGTAAGGGATTTTGCCGGATATTTGATACTCTCAAGCGTTACGGCTTTTAGCGTGGCGTTATATTTTTTGGAGCCTTTGATTTTTAATTATTCGGCCGGTAAATTTATAGAATACAGAAATATTTTTGCCGGGATATTGTTTATTCCCGTAATAACTTTCTTTATCTATTTTTATTTGATTTTAAAAGATAAGCTTCTTGAATTTTTAAATAAATTTTTGACAAGTAGATTTTTAAAATATAAAAATTATATTTTTGCCCTTATTGGCGGCGGAGTGATAGGTACGATACTTTTAATCTCTCCTTATGCCGCATTTAGCGGGCACGAGCTTGTTAATTTTTTGATAAACGATAAACTTCATTTGGCGTATAGTGTTATATTTGTCATAATAGTATTAAGAATTATCGCAACGGCCGTATCTATATATGCAAATGCCGTGGGAGGGATATTTATCGCTCTTATGAGTATCGGTGCGCTTGTAGGGTACGGATATGCTGAGATGTTTAATACTTTTTTTTCAAATATTACAATCGAACCTTTCTATTTTGCCGCAATAGGAGCCGCATTATTTATGGGAGTGAATATGAAACTTCCTTTGACTGCTCTTGTTGTGGCGCTTGAAATTACATACGACTACAATGTAATCGTACCGACGGGGATTTTATATATAATCGTAAGCTTTTTAGTTACTTTGACTTTTGATATTCACAAAATGATTTTTAAAGGTAAAAAATGAGATTTTTATTGATTTTTTTTATGTTGTTAAATTTTGTTTTCGCTCAAAATGTTGATGAGATTTTAGAAAAAATACCGAAAAACTCGCCGACTTATTCGCTTGACGTCGCACTTGCCAAAAAGATCAAAACTTTAAAATTCAAACCTTATGAAATTAATCTTTCACCTAAAAATCAAGTCCAATACCTAAAAAGTTTTAAAGATTTGATAAGTATGCAAGAAGATTTTATTATTTTGCCTAAAAAAATTGACGATTTGAATGAAAAAATCTCTTTATTAAAAGAACAAAACAGCACGACTTCGAATCTTCAAAAATTATATTATTCCGAACTTCTCGGCATATATAATAAACAATATGAATATTTAAGCCAAAATCTTCAAAAGATAAAAAAAGCTCTTTTTGAAAAATTGAAAAATATAAAGTTCGATATCCAAGAAGCGAATAAAAACATTACTTCATTGAATAAATTATTAAAACAAAAACAATTGGAGTATGAAAAATTAAAAATAGACCTTCAAAAATGGCAGTTGTTAGGAGATGAAAAAAATATACAAGAAATTCAAACAAATATAAACTCTATATTGAATGAGAAAACTAAAATTTATTCTGACCTTTTTGATAATCATACGGTTTTGTGGCTTGAAGCTATAAAAAACAAAGACAAAAAAGCTCTAAAACTTGACGATAACGTTCTAAACGACGCAAAACATATCGGAGATATTTTTTATAAAGCGGTTGATATCGTCGTAAATGATTTTGAAAGTTTTGCGTTCGGTAGTAAGCTTTTAGTCTATAACTCAAAAAAAGAGCTACAACTCACACTCGATAAGATTTGGCAGATTTTGAATTATCCTCTTTTTACGGTAGGAAAAAGAACTATTACTCCTATAAACTTTTTTATTTTCGTACTTGTTTTGATATTGGGTTGGTTTGTCGGAAAATATTATAAAAAAATCGTCTATTCTCTAAGACATAGATATGAAATTTCACACGCAACCGCAACACTTCTTGCAAATATGGGTTATTACACGATTATTACGCTTTCGTTTTTGATAGCTTTAAAAATAGTCGGTCTTGATTTAAGCTCACTTGCGATTATCGCCGGTGCTCTATCCGTTGGTATCGGTTTTGGTTTGCAAAATGTAGTTAGTAACTTTGTAAGCGGTATTATTTTGATGTTTGAAAGGTCGATAAAAGTAGGGGACTATATCCAAATAGACGAAAACACAAGAGGAGAAGTAGTCGATATTTCAATGCGTTCAACCATTATCAGAACGAATGACAATATCAATTTGATTATTCCTAACCAAAGTTTTATTCAAAACAACGTAATCAATTGGACTTTGGGTGATGATATCGTAAGATTTAGGGTGCCTTTTGGCGTAGCGTACGGAAGTGATATCGATAAGGTTGAAAAAGTTGTATTAGGTGCTATTGAAAACGCAAAACTCCATTACATAAAAAAACACCCTACCTTGGATGTTACTCCGAGAGTAGTGTTTTTAGAAATGGGAGATAGCAGTCTTAATTTCGAACTTTTCGTATGGGTTAGAGGAGAGTATGCAAGACGCCCGAGACGTACAAGAAGCGAATTTTTAAAAGTAATATACAAAGCGTTAAATAATGCCGGAATTGAAATTCCTTTTCCTCAACAAGATTTGCATATTAGAGATAGTGTACCTATTGAAATTAGGGTAAAAAAAGAAGATAAGCAAAATTGAGCCAAATAATATAAAATATATTGACAAAATAACTTAAGGTTGTATAATTTTGAAAAATTTAAGGAGGGGAATTATGGAAGCATTCGTAACCGAATTTGAAGGAAGTGTTAGAAAATTACAAAAAGAGCTCGAAAAAGAGAGAAAAAAACTTCAAGAAATAGAAAGCCAACTTGAACCTGTAAAGCAAAGACTCGTAGAAATTGAAACCGAGCTTTTAAGTATCCAAAGAGAGATAAAACAAAACGAAGCGAGAATCAGGGAAATCAAAAATCATCTCAAAAGAATAATGCAAAAAACTCTTGAAGCCGAAACGGATAGAGAAATAGAGATGTTAGAGCGCGACAGACAAAGATTGCTTGAAGAGCTTGAAGAGAGAAAAGCTAAAATAGCCAAATTAAAAGAAGAGTATCAAAACTTGGTAATTGAAGAGAACGATTTGGTAAAAAAAGAGGTCGAATTAGAAGAGAAAAAACATCTTCATGAAGAGAGAATTCAAAAATACATAAGAAAAATAGAATCGGCTATGAAGTCTATCCAAAGAGAACTTGATAGATATCAAATCTTAAAATAAAGAGCTTTAGCTCTTTATTTTGTGTAATAGTAGTAGTTTATAATAAACTTCAAAACTTCTTCTCTTTTTAAACTGCCCGTTTTATAATCGTAGAACTGTCCGTCGGCATTAATTGCAAAAGGAATTTTTAAGCTGTTTTGAGTATCTATAATAGCTTTCATAAAGTTTTTTTGCTCGTCGTATGAGTAGTGGTCTCCTTTATTGTAGTCCCCGGGCATAATAGCGCCTACCCAGCTGTAAAGGTGATATTTTTCACACCAATTTTTGGCAAATGTCGCTTTTTTTGTTATCAGTTCTTTCTCTTCCGGTGTACCTGTTGTCCATTTTTTGTTTTTATTTTTAAGAGAAGGTCCGGCTGCGTAATAGTGCCACTCTATCATTAAATTTTTAGGATGTTTTTTTACTATAGGTTTTAACACGTCCAAATAATAAGGATTTGATGCATGAATAGGTGCTATGAAAATAATTTTGTTTTTGTCGCTTTTTCTTATGGCTTTTATAGCTTTTTTATAAAATTTTACAAGTGCTTTTGGGTTTTTATTAAAGTTTTTTCCGGGTTCAATGTATAGGTCGTAGCTTAAGATATCCGGATAATGTTTAAAAGTTTTCGCTATTTCTTTCCAAAATTTTACGGCTTTTTCAATATTTTTGTCGGTAGGATGTTGGGCTAATGTTTTAGAGCCGTATGTAAGTACGGGAGTTAAGTTGTTTTTTATCGCTTCGTTTACGCATTTTTTCAAAAACTCTATATACTCTTTTTGAGTCATATTGAATTTTTCGGGGTCTGTGAATCTTATTCTTACCGTTTGAAAGCCCAGCTTTTTAAATACACCGGCTTGTTTGTAGTATTCGTTTTTTACGTATTTTTTGAAAGTAGCCCAATTAACGTCGATACCAAGACCTAATTTTTGTTGGTAAATTTTGGGTGTCGTAGCAAAAAGTGACACGAATGATAAAAATAAAATCAATTTTTTCATCGCTTTTATCCTTTTCGGGTTATTTTTTTGATATAATACCATTATCCCCAGCCCTGTGCAAGGGTGGGAGGAGGCAACGCTTCAGGCCCGGAAGGGAGCAGAGCACCTCCTCTCATCCTGTGCCGCAGGTTTCTGGGGACCTTAACCCCTTAGATTAAGAGTGACAGACACCTCATCCTGTCATCCTTTTTTCATTTATGGGAGAGGGTGTTCCTCTCCTCCTAAATTTTAATAATCCTCTCGTCAATCAACGGCACTCCTACGCTAAATCCGTAAGTTGCTATTTTCTTTTCATCATTTAAAATCTCTTTTGTAATCAAGTCGTCAAAAAAACACCCGATACCGCAACCCCTAACACCTTTTGCTTCCGCCTCGAGATACAAAATGTGTCCTATCATGCCCGATTCGAACATTATCGACTTATAATTTTCGTTTGTAGGAATCGGGGCTATCATATTGATTGTAAAAGCACTATCGCTTCCTAAGTCCTGCACGCAGTTTATAAATTTTGCGCTTTGAGAAAAATCTCCTTTTTCGATTAAGGAAAGCTTCGCTTTTTTTCTATCAAAATAATAAATTCCGCTCTCAATTCCCTCGACTCTATTTACGAATATAAGAAAATCTATCAAGTTTGCGGTAATTTCCACATCAAAAGGCGGTATTTTTCTATGAAGGGTTTTATCCAAAATATCTAAAAAGTCGTTTTTTGGGAGGTATTTTTGTTTGAATCCAAGTGCGCTTCTTCTATTATCGATAATCTCATAAGCGTCAAAAGTGCTCGGTAAAAATGAGATGTCTTTTTTTATAAATTCGCTTTTCGTTTCGTCTTTTAGTTTATTAGCACTTTCAAAAATAATCTCCCATCTGACTTTTTCTTTTGCGAGAGGAGAATAAGCGGTTTTGAATTCAAGTTTTTTTAGAATCTTTAAATCGATATCGGGTATTTTGTCTTCAAAAACGAAAAACGCCGCTTCGAATATCTCTTCTTCGTTTTGATGAAAATTAAATTTCGATAAAAAATACTCTTTTTCAATTCGAGCCTTTTTCATATTCCACCCGAGCAGATTGGTAGAAAATCTCAAAGCCGCAATAGCATGACCGCTGTCAAGCAAGCAATATCTAAGAGCTCTTTCGCCGTATTTCCAAGATTCTCTAAGAGGTATCGAATTTAAGATAATTAAAAATCCGTTTTCAATTATATTTTTGTCGCTTTTTGCCAAAAGTTCAAGTGAGAAATTTTTGACGTTGAAATGGTAAACGCCGTTTTTAAAAATTATATATGTCTCTTCGGGGTGCAAATTTCCGCTTGAGGGATTAACTCTTACGTACCAGCTGCTGGGACCGTATACTTTTTTTGCGTTTATTGCCAAAGAATATCTAAGCATTAAAGCGATTGTTTCTAAATTTATAGGATTATGGTCGTTTTTTAGGTATAGTTTTTCATATGTTTTTTTGGGAGGAGTTATTTTTTTCAGCGGGATTTGCTCGGCTTCAAAGTAGCTTTTATAAGGGCTTGGTTGGTTTTCCCAATCAAGATATCCTAATGATTTTGCAAATCTGTTTGGGAAATGTCTTGTTCTAAGGTGATATTCCAAAGCGTTCATTTTCAGCCTTTTTTGTATATAATAGCATAAATTAGACAAAATTTATCTTTTTTGGTATAAGGAATAAAATGAGATTTTTAATTTTTTTATTGATAGGAGTTTTTAGTATGGCAAATCATTTGATAAACAGCGACAGCCCGTATCTTTTACAGCACAAAGATAATCCGGTTGATTGGTATCCGTGGGGGGAAGAGGCGTTTTTGAAAGCGAAAAAAGAGAATAAACTTATTTTTTTAAGCATAGGATATTCTACTTGTCATTGGTGTCACGTTATGGAGAGAGAAAGCTTTGAAAACGAAGAAATTGCCGATATTTTGAATAAATATTATGTATCGATTAAGGTCGATAGAGAAGAGATGCCCGATATTGACAAATATTATCAAAAAGTCTATCAGTTTATGCATAGGAGAGCGGGCGGGTGGCCTCTTACGATTATTATGACGCCTGATAAAAAACCTTTTTATTCCGCGACATATTTACCGCCTCACTATTCGCAATTTGGTCCCGGATTAAAAGAGATACTTCTTTCAATCGCTAAAGATTGGAGGGAAAATCCTCAAAAAATAAAAGAAATTGCAAATAATTTCGAAGAGTTTTATAAAAACCGAAAAAGCGAAGTGAAAAAAGAAGATATTAACAAACTCATTATCGCAAAAATCTTAAAACAGATAGACG
>Ga0256834_1000684_pt1 | contig 24267 bp, 23 predicted proteins | sample 4281140metaG_FD_190536 | JGI IMG/M metagenome (GOLD analysis project Ga0256834, IMG submission 190536) | Hydrothermal vent microbial communities from East Pacific Rise, Pacific Ocean - 4281-140 | ecosystem: Environmental > Aquatic > Marine > Hydrothermal vents | place: Pacific Ocean: East...
CCGCTGCTGCCGATGCTGTCGTTAGAGAAGCAGGAAAAATGACATATCAATTTGAGAATATGGAACCTGTAGTGTATAATAAAGAAAACCTTCTTAACCCTTGGTTTGTTGTAAAAGGAGCATAAAAGATGAAAGGCATAATTTTAGCTGGAGGTAGTGGCACGAGACTCTACCCCATTACCAAAGGAATCAGTAAGCAACTCTCACCGATTTATGATAAACCGATGATCTATTATCCACTTTCGGTACTCATGCTTGCGGGTATTAAAGAGGTGCTTATTATCTCAACACCTCAAGATCTACCCCGCTTTGAAGAGCTTTTAGGAGACGGTAGTGATATCGGTATGGTCTTTTCTTACAAAGTCCAACCTTCACCCGATGGACTGGCACAAGCATTTTTATTGGGAGAAGAGTTTATTGGGGATAGTGATGTATGCCTTGTTTTAGGAGACAATATTTTTTATGGGCATGGGCTCGTCGAGCTCTTGGCCTCAGCCGTTACAAGTGCTCAACAAGAAGATAAAGCAACGGTATTTGGTTACTATGTTAAAGATCCGGAGCGTTACGGTGTTGCTGAATTTAATAATGACGGTACTGTTATCTCTATAGAAGAGAAGCCTAAAAATCCAAGAAGCAACTATGCTGTTGTAGGGCTCTACTTTTATCCGAATTCTGTTGTAAAAGTTGCCAAAGGCGTAACACCATCTGATCGTGGTGAACTAGAGATAACCAGTGTCAATCAAGCCTATCTTAAAGGTAAAAACTTAAGAGTACAACTGATGGGACGGGGCTATGCGTGGCTTGACACCGGCACTCATGAGAGTCTACTTGAAGCCTCTAATTTTATTCAAACTATAGAAAATCGTCAAGGGCTCAAGGTCGCTTGTATTGAAGAGATCGCTTACGAAATGGGCTATATCACTAAAGAACAACTATTGCAGTTGGCGGAACCATTAAAAAAGAACCAATACGGGCAATACCTAATTCGTAGAGCCAATGAGGGGAGTGTCTTACGATGAATTTTATACGAACAGCTATTTCAGATGTCATTATCATTGAACCAAAAGTACACGGTGATACACGCGGCTACTTTGTCGAAACCTTTCGAGCAGATAAGTTACAAGAGTTTCTCGGCTTTACTATCAATTTTTGTCAAGACAATGAGTCTAAAAGCTCTAAAGGCGTTCTTCGTGGACTGCACTATCAACTTCCCCCGTTTGCACAGACCAAACTGGTTCGCGTTATTCAAGGACGTGTTCTTGATGTCGCTGTCGATATCCGCAAAGGAAGCCCTACTTTCGGTCAGCATGTTGCCGTGGAGCTTAGCAGTGACAATAAACGTCAACTCTTGGTTCCTCGCGGTTTCGCACACGGTTTTATCGTACTTGAAGATGATACCGTTTTTGCCTACAAGGTTGACAACTACTATTCGCCGGAATGTGATCGCGGCATTGCCTTTAATGACAGCACAATCGATATTGACTGGATTTTGCAAGAGTCTGAGCTTAATCTTTCTGCAAAAGACACCCAACAGCCTCTCTTAACCGATGCAGAGTGCTTTGATTTTCATGAGAATCTCTATGCCTAATATTTTGGTAACGGGTAGCAACGGTCAGTTAGGCTCAGAACTCCGTGATTTACATGTAAATTTCCCTGAGTACACCTTTCTCTTTACTGACAGAAATACTCTGAATATTACCGATAAGGAAGCAATACAATCTACATGTAAATCACACAGTATTACTCACATTATAAACTGTGCCGCTTACACTGCTGTAGATAAAGCTGAAGAACAGCAACAACAAGCCGACTCTATTAATCATATTGCTGTGCAATATCTAGCCGAAATCGCTAAAGAACTCAATATCGCTTTAATTCATATCTCTACCGATTATGTTTTTGATGGAAAAAACTATCGTCCTTATCGTGAAGATGACATTACGAATCCTCAAGGAGTGTATGGAAAGACTAAGCTTAATGGGGAAAAAGCATTACAACATGTAAACCCAAAAAATAGTATTATTATTCGTACTTCATGGGTCTATTCTCGTTTTGGTAATAATTTTGTCAAAACCATGTTACGCTTAGGAGAAGAACGTGATAATCTCGGTATTATTTTCGATCAAGTAGGGACTCCTACCTACGCAAAAGATTTAGCACAACACATTCTTGAAATAGTTTCTCAAGTAGATAATCAGGACGTTCAACTATTTCACTACTCTAACGAAGGAGTATGCTCTTGGTACGATTTTGCTAATGTAATATTTGAGCTCTCTAATACAGCCTGCAATACCACGCCAATAGAGAGTTCCCAATACCCTACCCCTGCAAAAAGACCACATTTCAGCATATTAAATAAAGTTAAAATTAAAAAAGAGTATAATATCGAAATTTCTTATTGGAAAGACAGTTTAAAATTATGTTTAACAGAGCTAAAGGAAAAAACACAGTGAAGTCAATTTTAGTAACCGGTTGTGCCGGATTTATCGGCAGTAACTTTATCCCATATTTTTTAGAAAAATATTCTGAATATAAAATTATTAATTTAGATTTATTAACCTATGCCGGTGATTTGGAAAACCTGAAAGAGTGTGAAGACAACCCTAACTATAAATTTATTCATGGCAATATTTGTAATCGCGAACTCTTAGAGTTTTTGTTTAGTGAATATAATATTCAAGGGGTAATTCACTTTGCCGCAGAGAGCCATGTCGATAACTCTATAAAAAATCCTGGTATTTTTATAGAGACCAATGTGAACGGTACCTTTACCCTTATTGACGTAGCTTATAAACACTGGATGAAAAAGCCCTTTATCTATAAAGAAGCCTACCATGACTGTCGTTTTCATCATATTAGTACCGATGAAGTGTATGGAACCCTTAATGAAACAGATCTCTTTACTGAAGAAACCCCATACGCTCCTAACTCACCCTATTCTGCATCAAAGGCGGGAAGTGATATGATTGTACGTGCGTATCAAGAAACCTATGGAATGAATACCGTTATTACTAATTGTTCCAATAATTATGGGCCTAAACAGCATGACGAAAAACTGATCCCTACTATTATTCGCAAAGCATTGATGGGTGAAGAGATTCCCATTTACGGTGATGGAAAAAATATTCGAGACTGGCTTTATGTTCTAGACCATTGTAAAGGAATTGATCTAGTCTACCATACAGGAAAGACAGGAAATGTTTACAATATTGGTGGTAGAAATGAACGAACCAACTTACAGATTGTTGATACAATTTGTACTATTTTGGATGAACGAATTCCTAAAAAAGAAAGCTACAAGGAGCTTATTACCTTTGTAGAAGACCGAGCGGGTCACGATAGACGCTACGCAATAGACGCTACCAAACTTGAAAATGAACTTGGCTGGAAGGCTGATGAGAACTTTGATAGTGGCATCGTAAAAACGATTGAATGGTATTTAAAAAAATATGATAGATCATAAAAAGCATACTACAATGACTAATATCATTCTTTGCGGTGGTTCTGGTACACGGTTGTGGCCAATTAGTCGTACGTTAATGCCTAAACAATTTGTAAAACTTTTTAATGGGTACTCTTTATTTCAATTGACTGTGGAACGTAATAGTCATTTTTGTGACAAACAGTATATTGTCTCTAATGCAGAGCAATATTTTTTAGCAGTAGATCAACTTAATGCTCTTGAAAATGCCTCTTTTTTACTTGAGCCCATGGGTCGCAATACAGCACCTGCAATTGCTTTAGCATGTCTTGATCTAGATCCAGAAGAGATCGTTCTCGTTACTCCCTCAGACCATCTTATTAAAGATCAAAAAAGATATGAAGATGTCGTACAACAAGCAACGCAAGAAGCTAAAGAGAATAACCTTGTAACATTCGGCATCACACCTTCGTATCCTGAAACAGGCTACGGCTATATTGAAGCAAACGGACTTGACGTTCTCTCTTTTAAAGAAAAACCTGATATCAAGACGGCTCAACACTATCTTGAAGCAGGAAACTATTATTGGAATAGTGGTATGTTCTGCTTTAAAGCAGGAGTTTTTTTAGAAGAACTTCAACATTATGCACCGGAGATTTATGAAGCATCGCAGCATGCCTATGACACTGCCGATAAAAATGATATGGTTCGTATTCTTCATGAGTCCATGGCTTCTATTCCTGAAGATAGTATTGACTATGCCGTTATGGAACAGAGTCAAAAGGTCAAAGTCATTCCTAGTGATATCGCCTGGAGTGACCTAGGAAGTTTTGATGCACTTTACGATGAGCTTCCAAAAGATACAAATGGTAATACAAAGAATAGCAATCTTTTAACAATTGACTCAAAGAACAACCTTATTCTCTCTGATAAAACAGTAGCTACTATTGGTCTTGAAGATCTCATTATTGTTGATACTGATGATGCTTTACTCATCTCCAAAAAGGGTGAAAGCCAAAAGGTTAAAGAGATAGTATCTCAACTTAAACGTGATACATCACACTTACACTATATCCATACTACAGCTCATCGTCCTTGGGGAAGCTATACCGTACTTGAAGACACCCCAGGATACAAAATAAAACGTATCGTCGTCAAACCCGGAAAACGGCTGAGTCTACAGAAACATTTTCATCGAAGTGAACACTGGATCGTCGTAAGCGGTACAGCAATGGTAACTGTAGGAGAGACCTCTAACTTGGTTCGACCCAATGAGTCTACCTATATTAAAATGGGCGAAATTCATCGCCTTGAGAATCCAGGTAAAATAAATTTAGTTCTTATTGAAGCACAGGTCGGTGAATATACAGGTGAGGATGACATCATTAGAATTAACGATGATTTTAAGAGGTTGTAGTGACAACTAAAATAAAAAAAATGGTAAATACAGAAGATAAAAAAAGATTATTATTGAATTTTTTTTCACTTTTTATATTAAAAGTCTTTACTTATGTCTTACCACTTCTTACTTTACCTTATTTGGTAAGAGTTCTTGGAATAGAAAAATTTGGTTTGGTGATGTTCGCTCAGGCCTTTATAATGTTTTTTAATATCTTAGTTGATTACGGATTTGGTCTCTCCGCTACAAGAGAAATATCTATACATAGAGATAATAAAGATAAAGTAACTGAAATCTTTAGTTCTGTTATCACCATAAAAGCTACATTAATACTCATATCATTTTTAATTTTGACTATAATTATTTTTAGTTTTGAAAAATTCTCAAGTGATTGGCAACTGTATTATTTATCATTTTTACTTGTCATCGGCAATGCCCTATTCCCTGTATGGTACTTTCAAGGTATGGAAAAAATGAAGCATATAACCATAGTAAATATTGCTTCAAAATCATTTTTTACAATATTAATATTTGTAGTAATACAAGAACCAGAGGACTATATCTATCTTCCTTTGTTAAATGGTCTTGGGTACATCGTAGGGGGACTCGTATCTTTATGGATCGTCTATAAACACTTTAATCAATCTTTTACACTACAAAAGTTTAATATTTTAAAAAATCATTTTATTGATAGCTCACATTTTTTTCTATCACGAGCATCTGTAACTATATATACATCAGCTAATATTTTTGTATTGGGACTTTTTACAAATAATATTATGGTTGGCTACTATTCCATGGCAGAAAAATTATATCAAGCACTACAAGGCTTTTATCAACCAGTAGTTCAAGCATTGTACCCATATGTTTCCAGAAAAAAAAATATAAAACTTTTTAAAAAATTATTTAGCACTATTGTTCTTGTAAATACATTGGGAATCATTTTACTATATTTTATAGGTCAAGATATTTTTCATTTGTTATTTACACAAAATATTGGTAGTGAATCATTAGAAGTATTTCATATATTATTAATAGCCGGTTTAATTGTCGTGCCATCAATCTTATTAGGGTACCCATTTTTAGGTGCATTAGGATTTTCCAAATATGCGAATCTAAGTATAATCTATGCTTCTTTATTTCACTTAATTGGCTTATACACATTGATGACATTTGATAATATCACTATATACAGTGTATCTACTATGGTATGCTTTACTGAATTGTTGGTATTTAGTCTTAGAATTTATTGGATTAGGAGAAAATCATTATGGCAAAAACGATAATTACTTATGGTACATTTGATCTGTTTCATATAGGACATTTAAAACTATTACAGCGATTAAAAGGTTTTGGAGATAAACTAATCGTAGCAGTTTCAACAGATGAGTTTAATGCTATCAAAGGTAAAAAAACAATCATACCCTTTAAGCAAAGAGCAGAAATAGTTGAAAATATAAAGTGTGTAGATATGGTCATTGCTGAGAATAATTGGAAACAAAAAGTTGAAGATATTAAAAAGTATAAGGTCGATATTTTTTCTATTGGTGATGACTGGAAAGGAGAATTTGATTTCTTAAAAGAATATTGTGATGTTGTTTATCTTGATAGAACTGATGGAATATCATCAACGCAATTAAAAGATACACTTAAAACATTTTCAGTTTCAAAAGATGAAATATTAAAAGCGTTTGACATTTTAGAACAACTTAAAAAGGATTTTGAATAAATGTCTAAAATAAAAAAACTATTTATATCCATTTTAAATCTACCACTTTATTTAATAGCCAACCTGACTCCTAAAGATGAAAATATTTGGTTGTTTGGAGCTTGGTTTGGTGAAAAGTATGCCGATAACAGTAAATATCTTTTTGAATATGTAAATAAAAATTATCCTGAAATAAGAGCTATTTGGCTTACAAAGAATAAAGATGTGTACAAATTAGTCCAATCTAAAAACTATGAAGTCTGCTATCGATATGGTATAAAAGCAATCTATTTGGGATTAAAAGCAAAATATTCTATCTTTGTTCAAGCAAATGATGTAGATAATATGTTATTTTTAAATAATGACAATACACAACAAATTCAACTTTGGCATGGGACGCCTTTAAAAAAAATTGGTTTTGACACTTTTACGAATCATAAACAGTCCAATAGGATAAAATCATTTTTATTTCCTTTTTTGCATGATAATTTTGATTTAATGATCGCAATGTCTAAAGAGGATAAAAAAAATTTTAATACAGCTTTTAAATCAAATATTATTTATATAACAGGGTACCCAAGAAATGATAACTTATTTAAAAAAACTAAAAAAGATAAATTCCATATCCTATATTTACCAACCTTTAGAGGAAACGTGGGCAGCCGTATAGATTTATTAACAGACAATAATTTTGATTATACAAAATATCAAAAATGGTTAAGTCACAATAATAGTCTATTGGATTTTAAAATGCATCCTGTCAATCAACCAACCGATAATGTTCTAAACAAAATAATGGATTATAAAAATATAAATTTTTTAACTGAAGTTGATGTAGCAGAAATCTTACCACAAATAGATATTTTAATAACTGACTACTCTAGCGTTTATTTTGATTATTTATTAACGGATAAACCTATTATTTTCGCCTCATTTGACTATGAAAAGTATATTACAGAAGATAGAGAACTATATTATATTTATGATGAAGTTACCCCCGGACCAAAGTGTAAAAATTGGGATGAAGTGTTAACTTGGATAGAAAAATTTAAAAACAATCCAGCACTGTACGCTAAAGAGCGAAAGAGTGCTAAAGATAGATTTCACAAGTATCAAGATGCTAGAAGTTGTGAAAGGGTTTATAATAAGATTATAAATTTAGGATAGATAATGAAAGAACTAAAAAAGGAAATGATTTTATGCTTATAGTTAACAATATTAAAAACAAAAGGCATATTATTAATATGTATACAATCTCGAATATATATTTAGGATACCAATGACTTTACTTCTAGTTGCTATTGGAATGATATTTTTCCTTGCTCTATTCTTATTATCATTAAAAAAACCAAAACTAATGTTTTATATTAGTATTGTGCTCTTACTAGTCTGGCCATCATATATTGTATATAAAGCAGGGGTACTGCCCGGCATGACTCTAGATAGAATATTTCTTTTAGTATTAGGTATATCATTTCTAATAAATTTCTTGTTTAAAAATAATTTTATAGTTAGGTTTAAACCATACACTAAAGAGATTTTTCTGGTTATTTCAATGTTTATTTGGATGCTTTTTTCTTCTTTCTTTGCAGATAATACTATAAAATCAGTGTTTGCATCCATCAATTGGTTTCTATCGGGACCCTTTTTAATGATTTATTTAATTGCTTTTTTTAAAAATGACAATGATCTAAAATCTGTTATTTTAGTAATCTTATTTGTATTGATTATTATAAATTCATTAGGGTTAATCGAGATGATAAATAAAACTCCTCTATTCAAGAATTACCTAATTACTGAAACTGAGTCAACCTTACTAGCTGGCACTGAAGAAAAACTCCGAGGTGGTATTTATCGTATAAAATCTGTTTTTAGCAATCCTCTTGTATATGCTCAAATTCTAGTTGCTTCCATTCCGTTATGGCTGAGTGCACTACTGTCCACCAAAGGGTTAGCAAAAGTCTTTATACTTATAAATGTGATCATAACATACATTCTTCTCTTTAAAACTGATTCACGTGCTGGACTGGCATTAGCTCTTGCAATGCCTATGTTATTTTTCTACATTAGTTTATACAAAAGGAAAAGATACTTTATTCTGAAAAAAATCGTGAACTTTATACTGCTACCACTATTACTTATTTTACTCTCAATTAATATTTACATGAAATTTGATGATGCAAACCAAATGCATACTCTATCTATGGAAGGTAAGATTGGACAAGAAGAAGTTAGTAGCTTGGCCAGAATATTACAAATTAAAATGGGGCTTGATGTTCTTGAAAGACACCCTATAGTTGGACAAGGACAGGGTGAAGCTTTACGAGAGCTAGAACCGTTAAGGTCTATAGACAACTATTATCTAACAATTATACTATCAACTGGAATCGTTGGCTTCTTTTTATGGTTGTTTTTTTTACTAAAGATTTTTCAAAAAGGTGTTAAAAGTATTCGGTATTATAATGATCCTACTGTAAAATATTATACACTAAGTTTTTTAATCCTTTTAATTTATTATACAATTTTATCAATAGACAAAGGAAATAATCTTTTATTTATACTAGCTGGTATTATACTTATTAGATTTAAACTATCACATTCAAATCAGGAATTAAAAATATGAACGCTATTGTAAGCATTATTTTATTAAACTATAATGGGGCTGAAGACACTATTGCTTGCATAGATAGTTTACTAAAAAACTTATATACTAATTATAATATTATTATTGTTGACAATAATTCTTCGGATAATTCTATGGCAGAAATAAAATCTTATTTACAATTAAAAACATCTGTCTTTTCAGTTTTCAATTCTCCTGATGAAGCGATGCAAAGCCAAAATACTCAAAAAAAATTTACACTTTTACAGACCAATAATAACAATGGGTATGGGTATGGGAATAACATAGGTATCAAATATGCCCTAAAAAATAGTGCTGATTATGTGCTCATTCTCAATAATGATACAATTGTCAATTCAAACTTTTTAGAACCAATGGTACGAATGTGTGAAAAAGATCAAGATATTGGTATAGTATCTGGGAAGATTTACTTTTATGATAAGCCGGACACTATTTGGTTTAATGGAGGAAAGTTTTCTCCTTGTACAGCGAAAGTAGAACATTTCAATTTTAATGAAAAAGACATAGGTCAAACTCCAAGTGAACCAATAACTTTCATAAGTGGTTGTATGTGGTTGATTCCTAAAAAAATATTTAATAATATAGGGTTTATTAATGAAGATTACTTTATGTATGTTGAAGATCTTGAATTTTGTCAGCGAGTTTTAAAGAAAGGTTATACTTTAAAAGTCTGCGGAGACAGCCATATACTTCATAAAGCTGGCTCCGCCAGTGGAGGTCATCTCTCTAGTTTTTCTGTCTATTGGACGGCAAGAAATAAAATATTATTTATTACCAATAATATAACAGCCATTTGTAAAGTTTCTGCCCATTTATATAATATTTTTATTGTACCACTACGTTGGATATACAAAAGGAAATACAAATTATTTTCTATACATATAAAAGGAACTATAGATGCAATTAAATAAAAAAATTATTTTTGTCGTTGGGAATTCTCGTAGTGGAACAACCATGATGAGTAGAATTCTTGGTCTAAACCAAAATGTACATACATTACAAGAAATTCATTTTTTTGAATGGATGATTGCGTCACAAGATCTAAATAAGTCAATTTCAGAAAATAATGCTATCATACTTTTAAATAAACTCATAGGCATTCAAGTAGAAAGTTTTTATGAACAAACTAATTTATTAAAATATACTGAAGAGTCTAAGAACATCATTGCTACTATTAAAGACTCTTCATATTCTGCAATAGATGTCTATTATTACTTTTTAATGTATTGGACAAAAAAGAATAATAAAAAGTTTCCATGTGAACAAACACCAAAGAACTTATATTATATTGATGAAATACTTGATAATTTCGAACATGCTAAAATTATACACATGGTAAGAGATCCTAGAAGTATATTACTGTCACAAAAAAATAAATGGAAACGAAAGTTTTTGGGTGAAAAAGAAATGCCTTTTTTTGAAAGCATTAGAGCATGGACTTTATATCATCCTATCACGATAGCTAAGCTATGGACATCTGCTATCAATACAACAGATAATTATGATTCAACTCAAGTCTTAACAATAAAGTTTGAAGAACTACTAACTAACCCTGAACAATATATACTCAAGATATGCACATACTGCGAAATTGATTTTGATAAAAAAATGCTAGATGTTCCACAAGTCGGTTCTTCAATAGCTAAAGATGAACCAAATAAGCAAGGCATAGATCACAGTAAGTCATCTACTTGGGACAAAGGTGCTATTTCCGATACTGAACTGTATCTAATGCAGAAAATTGCAAAAACTCAAATGGAAAAGCTAGGGTATAGAATTGAGAAACTCCAAGTAAATTATTTATATCTATTCTATCTCTACATAACATTCCCTATAAAAATCAGTGTAGCTATTTTATTGAATATGGGTAGAATGAAAAATATTATTGAAACATTAAAAAGAAGAATGAAATGAACTACAGAATATCAATTATTGATCACGTAGGAGAAAAGGCTGGAATGGACTACTATTCTAGTTCCTTAGCAAAAGGCTTTATAAATCAGAAGCACCGTTGCACAATATACAGTAATTTTATTGGCATTGAATCCAATAAAATTACTTATAAAGTATACTATGAAGGACATACCAAAAAAAATACACTTGTACAACTATATAGATTCATTACAGCAACTATAAAATCATCTTATAATTCTCATAAAGAACAAACAGACTTAATAATTTTACATCTTTTCTCCGCTAATATTATTACACTTATACTGATGCTAATTCCAAAAATTTTTAGTCTTAAAATAGCTGTAATTTCCCACGATATTTCAAGTTTTGTAGATAATGACAATACACTAATTCAAAATCTGATCTACAATACATTGTCAGATCATATCATAGTACATAATCAGTTTTCTTATGATGAACTAGTAAAAAATATTAAGTTGAATAATCCTAAAAAAGTAAATATCATAAAGCATGGTGGCTATTTAGATCATATTGGCGAGAAACCTGACAAGGCCACTGTTAGAAAAAACTTAGGGCTTGAAATTTATGGAAAATATATTTTATTTTTTGGACAAATAAAAAATGTAAAAGGCTTAGACATTTTACTGGAAGCTATGAATACACTCCCTACAGATATTAAACTTATTATTGCCGGTAAACCATGGAAAGCTGATTTTAGTAAGTATGATAAATTAATTGAGAAATATAATTTGGAGAAACGAATAATAAAAATAATCCGTTTTATAGAAGATGAGGAAAGGGAAAAACTTTTCTTTGCCGCTGATGTCAATGTTTTACCCTACCGTATTATTTATCAAAGTGGTGTATTACTAATGGCAATGAGTCATGGACTACCAGTAATCGCATCAAACTTACCTGCTAATAAAGAAATTATTGATCATGGTAGGAATGGTTTACTTTTTGAAAGTAACAATAGCATATCTCTTAGCGATAACATCATAAAGTTTTTTAAGAATAAATCTGAGCAAGCTAATATGTCAGCAAATGCCTTAAATACAATTCAAGATGAATATAATTGGAATGAGATAGCTAAAAAATATATAAAATTATTAAAAAGATAAATAATGAAAAAAATAGCTGTAATTGGTACAGTCGGTATTCCTGCAAAATATGGTGGATTTGAAACACTAACAGAATATTTAACAAAGTATTTAAGTAATAGTTATGATATAACTGTATTTTGTAGTACTCAAAACTATGATGGAACTATTTTTATTCATAATGGAGCAAAACTACGATATATAAATCTCAATGCAAATGGCATTCAAAGTATTCCTTACGATATTATTTCTATCTTAAACTCATTAAAATTTGCTGATACATTACTTATTTTAGGCGTTTCTGGATGCATAATTTTGCCTTTAATAAAATTATTTAGTAGCAAAAAAATTATTGTAAATATTGATGGTTTAGAGTGGAAAAGAGACAAATGGGGGAAGCTTGCTAAATGGTTTTTAAAATATTCTGAGAAACTAGCAGTTAGCTATGCTGATATTGTGGTTAGTGACAATAAGGTTATACAAAATTATATAAAAAATGAATATGGTATCGATAGTGTTCTCATAGCTTATGGTGCTGATCATGTTACAAAAAAAGAATTAAGTGATATTTTAAAAGAAAAATATTTTTTTTTAAAAGAAAAATATGCATTTAACGTTTGTAGAATTGAACCAGAAAATAATTTACATATAATTTTAGAAGCTTTTAATGAATTCACAAAAATAAATTTAGTTATTATAGGGAATTGGACTAATAGTGAATATGGCAAAAATTTAAAATCTAAATATGGAGAAAAAAACAATATCTACTTATTGGATCCCATATATGATCAAAATATCTTAAATCAAATACGAAGTAATTGCTATATTTATTTGCATGGTCATAGTGCAGGGGGAACCAATCCCTCTTTAGTTGAAGCTATGTATTTAGAACTTCCAATACTTGCTTTTGGAGTGGAATATAATAAAGAAACAACTCAAAATAAAGCTAAATATTTTAAAAATAAAGATGAACTAATTGATATTTTAGAAAATATTAATGAAGTTGAATTACAAAAGCTTGCAATTCAAAATAAAAAAATAGCAGTGGAAAATTATACATGGATAAAGATCTCTACTGAATATGCAAAGCTATTCTAATCTTTAGAAACCGTTCCATATTTTCTGTAAGCTAGTAATCCTCCCTCTGCTTGTTTGAGTATTGCTAATATTTTTGTATCACTGGACTTTGAGCGTTTCATAGAAAATCTCCTATTTTTATTTTACTGGAATTTTCTACTTTTGGAAAGATTAGGTTTTTGGGAGGATTACCGTTTAAGCCCCATTCAATTTTTAGATAGGCTTACTCAAAAGTAAGAAATTGTCAGCCTAGATTTGGTCTAAATATTGGGGAGGGTTACAATCTTCATAAAAAAATGCTATTATTTTGAATGTAGCGATATTTAATTAAAGAGTTCTTAAAAATGTATGACTTATTTTTTTATTTTTTTATTTTTTTATTCATCAGTAGTTGTACAGGACAAAAATCTCAAGAAACAATAGAACACAAAATAGTTTCTACTATTGCCAAAGATCAAATTGCTCTAAAAAGCCTACAGTTCAAATATGATTTCAAAAGTGACCCCACTTTTATTCCTTTAATAAAAAATCCTAATGTAATTGCTCCGGAGCATACCGCAACACATTTATTATCCAATATAGACTATCAAAGAGTAAAAAATCAAGATGTTGCGACACAGGCGATAGTCACACATAAAAAAAACCTGAAACGATGGGATAGTCTTGCCCCAGGATTTATGAACGTACCCGTAAATGTAGTATCCAGAGGTAATACAATAACTATAGGTATTGATATTGGTGGTCTATTGCAGTCCAGCAATGCAGGCAAAACATGGAACTATATAAGTTATAATTCATATAGTGGAATTACTAATAATGTATTGCTTGACTTTGATATCTCTCCTACAGATCCCCAACAAATAATAATTGCAGCTAGAGGTGGAATATATAAAACAGATGATGGTGGTCTTCATTGGGAACATGTAAAAAGTGGTCTTCCAGAACCTCAAATTTTGACAAAAAGTATCTATTACGGTCAAATTAAATTTAATGCCGATGGTAGTAGAATATTTAGTTCTATTGGTACTTTATGGAATTACGATAGTCAAAGACTACCTGCTTCAATTAAATCAAAGCATTCAATGAAAGAGATTTATGTCAGCACAGATAATGGAAAATCTTTTTCAAGCTATGTGCTTGAAAACAGTTTATTTTCAAATTTAAAACGAATCTATGCTCATCCAACAAATAAAGATATTATTTATTTTTCTTTTGAGGACGGAGGATTTTATGTAACCTTTAATGCTACATCTGAAAAAATATTTTTTAAACAAATTAATTTGCCAAAAGGCTATTTTGTTCGCGACATGTCAATAGATCCAACCAATCAAGAAAAATTGCTTTTACTTTTATCTTCACATAAATATAAAAAGTCATTACTTTATGTGAGCAATAATTGTTCAAATATAGACATGAAAATTGAGAAATTTACTACTCTGCCAAATAGAGGAAAGGACATGCTTTCAATTGGCTTTAACCCTAATAAATTAGGTCAAGTTGTTATTGGAGAGACACAAAGTAAATCAATATTTCTTTCTAATGATGGGGGTAAAACTTTTACCTCTATTGATCTACCCAAAAAATTTTTACATAATACATTAAATGATTTTTATGGAAATATTGATACCGTTTATTTTGGAAAGTCTTCAGCATATGCAATTATAGCATCGAAGGTAGGTCTATGGATTTCAAAAGATAATTTTAATTCGTTTGAAGAGCTTACAATGACGTATCATGAGGGGTGGCTAGGTAACAAAGGCGTAGGGTCTCCAGCAAATATTAATAGTCTTAAAATAACGAATAATAATGTATACTTTTCTGCTCAAGATCATGGGCTTTGGGTATCAAATGGAAAAAATATAAAAGAATGGAAAACCTTAACAGGAACAGATAGTTGGGATAAGTTTCCAACCCAAAAAGTACCTTGGGGGAAATATACATGGTTACATAAAGTAGAAAAAGTATTTGTATCAGATGATGAAAAATACATTATTTTTAATACCTTAAAATATAAATCGAAACATACCGGTTTTAAAAAAGCAAAAAAGTTTTTTAGAAGTCATAATAGGGGAGGTTCTTGGGAAGATATTACTTCAAATTTTGGACAAGGAGATATTTTTCCAAGTGGAAACAAAATTCAAAAAGTTTTATTTAATTCAAAAAATTCCGATGAACAATGGGTATTATTTACAAATGAATTATATTATTCTAAAGATGGTGGCAATCATTATTCTAAAATCCAAAACATCCTATTCCCAAAATTTACAGACAATAGCCGTTTTGAATATACCGATATTGCGTATGATGCAAATAAAAATATCTTATATCTATCTGTTGGAAATACAGATAGCAATTTTCATAAAACCTTATCTTTAAATCAAACACCGGCAGCTCTTTATCGCAGTTATGATAAAGGGAAAACATGGAATATTTTCAATATTGAGCAATCTTCAATAAAAAGTTTAGGAGTAACAGAAAATAGCAATATAATCATAGCTACTTCTAAAGTGGGGCAACAGCCTGCCTTATTATTAACAATTCCATTTAATAGTAAAAAGTTTGAAAAAAAGTATATTAAATTAACATATGGAGATACTCTTGATGAGGTACAAACATGTGGTATGCAAATAACTCCTATTAAAACAGATGGAAAGAATGTTCTTGCCTATGCTAATATAAATTGGTTACTTTCCGATCAGGTGATGCCACAAGGTCCCTATTTATCAAGAGACAATGGAGAAACTTTTGAATTTATTCAATATGATTTACCACAAAACTTTATTTGGTCTGCAGATATAAAAGATGGTATGATTTTATTAGGAACTACTTTTGGATTAATGAAATATGACATGCTAAATTGATATGCTATTTTGTATATTTTACATATTTAAAATACTCGTAAAAAATCACTTAAATTGCTAAACAGAATACTAAAGAAACAAAAAAGGGGAAGCACGATATAATACAAATTAAAAATAATATAACGGGCAACTCACATGAAATGTAATTTAATAGACTTTCCAATTATGGGAGATGAACGAGGCAATCTAATCTCTTTGGAAGAGATTGCCACAGTACCTTTTGATATTAAACGTGTTTACTTTATTTATAATACTGATACAACAATAAGACGTGGAATGCATGCACATAAAGATCTAAAACAACTCATCTTATGCGTAAAAGGTAGCTGTAAATTTTTATTAGATGATTCTAAAAAAAAGGTAGAAATACTTTTAAATAAGCCTAATAGAGGACTTCTTATAGAGGATCTACTTTGGCGTGAAATGTTTGACTTTAGTCATGATTGTGTTCTTGTTATTTTGGCAAATAAACATTTTAATGAGAATGATTATATCAGAGACTATAATGAATTTCTAAAAGTCGTGGCCAATAGAGAGAATGTAGCTTGATAAGCATTCATCAATACACAAATTCAATGAAGCAGGAATGGAATCAGTTTGTAGACAGTGCAAAAAATTCTCATTTTTTTTTTCAAAGAGACTACATGGAGTATCATGATCATAGGTTTCAAGATTTTTCTCTAATGGTTTATGATAAAAAAAAACTTGTTGCTCTACTTCCTGCTAATATTGAAGATACAACTTTGTATTCACATCAAGGACTTACTTTTGGTGGCTTTATCGTCAATGGCGCTATGAAAGTTACTCTTATGCTAGAAATATTCCAAGCTCTTCTAAGCTTTTTACGTACACATCATATAGCTAAGCTACTTTATAAGGCTATTCCCTATATTTATCATCAGAAGGCCGCTGAAGAAGACCGTTACGCTCTCTTCATAAATAATGCAAAGCTCTATAGAGTTGATACCGTAGGAACAATCTATCTTCATGAGAAAATAAAGTATTCGAATGGTAGAAGATGGAGTATTAATAAAGCAAAAAAAGAAAATTTAACTATTGAAAAAACTCATGACCTAGCTCCATTTTGGGAGCTTTTACAGACGGTTCTTGAAGAGCAGCATTCCGTCCAACCCGTTCATAGCTTAAAAGAAATGCATTATTTAATGTCCCATTTTCCAAAAAATATTCATCTTTTTTTATGTAAAAAAGACAACCAATTACTTGCTGGTGCTCTTGTGTATGAAAATCATCATATTGCACATCTTCAGTATATAGCAAATAGCAAGCAAGGTAGAGAAATTGGCGCACTGGATTTTTTAGTAGATTACTTACTAAAAAATGTTTATCAGCATAAAAAATATTTTGACTTCGGTAACTCCAACGAAAAGAATGGTAGAGTATTAAATGAAGGACTTATGGATCAAAAAGAACGTTTTGATGCTAGAGCAACTGTTCAAGAATTCTTTGAAATTGAGATAACATGATTCCCTTCTTAGATATTCAAGCCATTAATAAACCTTATGAGAAAGAGCTTATTGAAGCTTCTATACGAGTAATTCAAAGCGGCTGGTATATTATGGGGCAAGAAGTTGAAGCTTTTGAGAAGAATTTTGCTACTTATTGTGGAACCTCTTTTTGTATCGGGACAGGTAATGGTTTAGATGCCCTCTCCCTAATTTTGCGTGCATATAAAGAACTAAAGGTACTAAAAGCGGGCGATGAGGTCATTGTTCCTGCCAATACCTACATTGCTTCTGTATTAGCTATTTCCAACAATGGACTGATCCCTATTTTAGTAGAGCCTGAACTTCATAGTTACAATCTTAATCCTATGAAAATAGAGGCAGCTCTTACACCTAAAACAAAGGTCATTTTACCTGTCCATTTATATGGCAAAACCGCCAGTCTAAGTGATATTAGTACAATTGCTCACCAATACAACCTCAAAATAATTGAAGATTGTGCCCAAGCACATGGCGCGATCTATCAATCTAAAAAGGTTGGCTCTCTTGGAGATGCTGGTGGATTTAGCTTTTATCCAGGGAAAAATTTGGGAGCATTGGGCGATGGAGGTGCTATAACAACCGATAATCCTGAATTGTTTCAAACTATTAAAGCACTACAAAATTACGGCAGTAAACAAAAGTATACTCATCTTTTTAAAGGCGTTAATAGCCGTTTAGATGAAATACAAGCAGCAATGCTACATGTAAAATTGAAATATCTGGATAATGAAATAGCTAAACGACGGACTATTGCCGACTACTATTTACAACACATTCAAAATGAACATATCATTTTACCTAAAAATACGAATGCTAAGTCTCATGTATGGCATCTTTTTGTTATACGCACCCCATTTAGAAACAAATTTATAGCACACCTTGAAAAATATGGTGTACAGACAATGGTACACTATCCTACAGCTATTCATCACCAAAAAGCTTATAGAGAATTTTCTCATTACAGTCTGCCGCTTACTGAAAAAATACATAAAGAAGTGGTCAGTTTACCCTTACATCCTGCTTTAACAGACTACCATATAGAAAAAATTGTTACTGCTGTCAACAGTTTTACTCCATAATATATACAAATGACTTTAATTAAAACATCTATTTTATCAGGTATAGCTACTATTATTCAGGTGTTGAGTGGATTTATTATTACTAAAACTATTGCTGTTCTAATTGGTCCTAGTGGCTTAGCTTTTTTAGGTCAGTTTCAAAATTTCATTGCTTTAGTGATGGCCCTAGGTACCGCATCAATCACGACAGGAGTTATTAAATATACAGCTGAACATCAACAAAACCTCGAAGAGAAAAAAAGACTCTGGAGTACTGCATTACGTCTTGCTTTTATTGGATCCTTTATGAGTGCTATCCTTCTTGTCTTATTTCATACGCAACTTTCTCTATTTTTTTTTAAGACGGAGCGTTATAGTTCTTTATTTATAATATTTGCCATTACTCTTCTCTTCTATGTTATCAATACGTTGCTCATGGCAATTCTTAATGGACAAAAAGAGATCAAAAAACTCATTACAATTAAAATCAGTTCCAGCATCACTACATTAACTCTTATTATATTTTTTACCTATACCTACGGCTTATACGGTGCCTTACTCTCATTAATTTTAGGTCAATCCATCGTTTTTTTAGTAACACTTACATTTGTTCTAAAAAGTCCATGGTTTCAGTGGAGTATGTTTGAACAGACGATTCATATTGAGTACCTAAAAAAACTTGGAAAATATGCGGCAATGGCAATAGTCGCTGCTCTTTCTGCACCATTATCAGAACTCATTATTCGCAATTATATTGGTACCTCTATTTCGTGGGATGATGCAGGTTATTGGCAAGCTACTTGGAAGATTTCATCTGTTTACTTAATGGTTATCACGATGACTTTAAGTATTTATTATCTTCCAAAACTATCAGAAATCAAAGAAGGACGTGCTCTACAACAAGAAATTTTGACCGGTTATAAAATCATTCTTCCCTTGACAATTATCCTAGCGATCATTGTCTACTTCTGTCGTGACTTTATTATTCTAATACTTTTTACGGAAACATTTACACCCATGCGCGATCTCTTCTTCTATCAACTTCTTGGTGATGTTCTTAAGATTACAAGCTGGTTAATCTCATTTTTAATGGTAGCCAAAGCAATGACAAAAGTTTTTATCATTACTGAAATTATTGGCTTTATTAGCTATATTATATTATCTATTCTTTTCATTGACCACTATGGTCTAACTGGTGCGCCCATGGCATTCGCACTTAATATGTTTTTATACTCCTTACTCATTTTCTGGATATTTAAAAACCTCATAATATATGGTAAACTTTCTACTATCTCGTTGAAATCATCCTCTTAAAGGAAATACATGTATATTTATGAAAACTATGTTATTGATGCTCCGGAAAGAAAAAGAGCTAATTTTAAAATTGTTCCTTTTCTAGAAGCTGATCTTACCACAAATAAAAAATTGTCCTTAAGCAGACCTTTACTCACCGAATACTTTGAGCATAGATTCCCAAACTACCGTATTGTATACACACCGAGAGGGCGAAGTGGTATTATAGCTGCTTTACATGCTCTTGATCTTCAAAAAAATGATGAAGTGACCATTTTCACTACGAGTGGAAATCTGTATATCAGTAGCTGTGTCACTAATGAAATTGAAAAAGTTTGTCGTTGGTCACGGGAAATTACTACTAACACAAAAGCTATCTTAGTAAACCATGAATTTGGCTATTGTTATGAAAACCTCGAAGAGCTCAAACATTATAATTTACCTATTATTGAGGACTTTGCACACTCCTTCACAGCTTCTAATGATGAAAATACACAAGGAACTATCGGAGATTTTCTTCTTTTTAGCTTTTCAAAATTTTTCCCTATACAAATTGGTGGTGTTTTACTGTATAAAAAACACTACTCTATCAAAGAAGAGATACATTCAAATATGAAACAGTATATCCAAAATGTAGTCGGTAGCTATATTGATTCTATTGAAGAAATAAACCAAAAACGTCTTAATAACTATTTATATCTTAAGACCCTATTTCAAACTCTTGGATGCACTCCATACATGCCATTGAAAAAAGGTGCTATTCCGGCTGTATTTATGTTCACTCTCCCAAGGCATATTGACTTACTCTTATTAAAAGAGTATATGAATCGTCAGGGTGTTGAATCAAGTATTTTTTATGGATCTCATGCTTATTTTATACCATCTCATCAAAACTTTAAAGAAGAGGATCTTTTCTACTTTTATATACTAATCAAATACTTTTTTGAGAACCATGCACCAAAGGGAACATATGAATAAGTCTTCTGAGAACTCTCCACTTGTTACGGTTATTGTTCCTTGCTATAATCATGAACAGTACATAACCCAAAGCATTGAAAGTATTTACGAACAACATTACAAAAATTTTGAACTTCTTGTCTTTGATGATGGCTCAACAGATAATAGTGCAAACATACTAAAACATCTTAGCAAGACTTATGGATTCTATTTTGAAAGTCACAAAAACATGGGATTGGCTCGTACACTTAATAAAGCTATTGCCATGTCAAAAGGCAAGTACATCACATTTCTTGCCTCAGATGATCTTATGTTACCAAATAAGCTTGAGACACTCATAAAAGCTATGGAAGAGCTTGATGAAACATATGCTATTGTTTGTGGCAATGCTCTATTTATGGATGATGATAGTAACACTATTACATTAGAAAAACATGGCAAACAGTTTTCTACGTTTATTGAGTATTATACAAGTAATCGAACAGATATTAATATTCATAGTAATTTTGGTACGTATGCGACACTTTTAAGTGGAAATTATCTTCCTGCTATGAGTACTCTATATCGGAAACAAGCACTTGAGTCAGTAGCCCTGTTTACCGAAGATATTCCCATTGAGGATTGGGATATCTATATGAAAATTTCAAAAAAATATAATATGAAATATGTTGATACCATCGTTGCCAAATACCGATGGCATGATAGCAATAATTTTAAAGTCAATAAATCCGGTATGAATATCGGTATGCTAAAAATATTAGAAAAGGAGCGAGAATATGCTATCTCAAGAGGCTACCGGCATATTTGGCTTAAAACATATGCCAATCGCTTAATTCTTCTATTCCGTTTTAAAGAATATAGAAATATTTTTAAATATATACATTGTAATGACATTCTAGGACTAAGTTTGCATTTTTTAAAAAATATTAATAAGCTTCGTAAAGAGACTGTATATACATAAAACTTCTTATTCTTGTTTCATTAAAAAGGAGATAATTTTTTCACATGCATTTCCATCTCCATAGGGATTATATGCTTGACTCATGGCACTATAGGATGATGCTACATATAACAACTCTTCTGCCTCTTTAATAATTTTCTCTTTACTTGTTCCTACAAGCTTAACTGTTCCTGCTTCAAGTGCTTCTGGACGTTCTGTTGTATCGCGCATCACCAATACCGGCTTGCCTAAACTCGGAGCCTCTTCTTGTACACCTCCACTATCGGTAATAATAAAATAGCTCTGATCCATAAGATAAATAAAACTTTCATATTGCAGTGGCTCAATAAGATAAATATTTTCTATATTAGAAAGAATGTTTTTAACTGGTTGCTGCACATTCGGATTCAAATGTACTGGATATACTATATCAATATCAGTATTCTTCCGTGCAATCTCTTTAAGAGCTTCACAAATATTAATAAAACCTTGCCCATGATTCTCTCTACGATGTCCTGTTACTAAAATAATTTTTCGATCCGGATTGAAAGGATAGAGACCTTGTAGTTTTGCCACAATGTTCTTTTTCAGAGATGCATTATTTTTAATTTTCTGTAAAGCCAATAAAAGAGCATCTATCACCGTGTTTCCCGTTATCTCAATCATCGCCTCATTAACATTCTCTTTAAGAAGATTATCTCTACTAGTTCGTGTCGGTGCGAAGTGGTATGTAGTGATTTGTGTCGTTAATTGTCTATTTGCCTCTTCTGGCCATGGGCTATAAATATCTCCTGTACGTAGTCCTGCCTCAATATGCGCTACTCTAATTTTTTGATAAAAGGCAGCTAATGATGCAGCCATAGTGGTTGTTGTATCTCCATGTACAAATACAACATCTGGCTGAAATTCCCTCATTATATCTTTAAGTCCTAAAAGTACATTTGCGGTAATATCATAAAGATCTTGTCCGGACTTCATAATGTTCAAGTCATATTCAGGAATTATGTCAAAAAGTTCTAGTACTTGATCTAACATTTCACGATGTTGTGCTGTTACACATACTCTCGTTTCAAACTTATTGCTATTATGTTGAAAGATTTTTACCAATGGTGCCATTTTTATTGCTTCAGGTCTCGTACCAAAAACAATCAATATTTTTTTCATGGAAGATGCTTTCACTTAGAGGGTTTTTTCTCTTTATTTCGATAACGCAATCGCTCATCAAAAAGATTTAAAAAGATATAAAAGAATAAAATAAATAGAATGAGTGTTAAGGTATTATCAGCATTATGCATCTGAAAACCCATAATTGAGAAAATAATCTGCATACAAATCAGCATAACTGTAGTAAATTTTACATGTAATTTTACCTTATACAGAAGATGATGCAGGTGAGTTTTATCAGCTTCAAAAGGAGAGAGTCCTCTTTGAATACGACGACGCATCACAATAAAGGTATCAAAAATCGGTAATGCCAAAAGAAATAATACCGCCGTTGGTTCTACATAGTTCAATGCTTGAATACTAAGCAGTGCAATGGAAAAACCTAGTGCAAGAGAACCACTATCCCCCATAAAAATTTTTGCCGGATTCCAATTAAAAAATAAAAAGACAATAAGAGCACCCATATACATAGCAGATAAATTAGTCATTAATGTATCATTATAAGTCCACCCAATCGCAAAAAATGAAGTAAACATCACTAATGCGATAGAACCGGCAAGTCCGTCAAGACCATCCATAAGATTTAAAGCATTGGTAAATCCGGCAATTGCAAAAAAAGTAAAGATAAATATTAAAAACTTGGGAATAGTAATCTCAAATCCAAAATAACTCCCCAAAGAATCAATCTGAATATCATGTACATACAGCATAACTGTCGCAATAAAAATAAAAATAAATTTTACTTTAGGTGAGACATCAAACTTATCATCCAAAATACCGGCAATTAAGATAACTGCTATTGCAAGAAAAACATAGTAATATTCTACAAAAAAGTTAAAATTAAAAAATAAAGGTGTAAGTAAAACAGCTGAAACAAACCCTAGACCCGCACTTCTTGGCATCACTTTACTATGTGCACTACGTTCATTGGGAATATCTACAAATCCCAGCTTATCAGCATATCTAATTAATAAAACAACAAATAATCCAGAAAACACTGCTGCTATAAATGTTAATAAAAGTAAATTCATGGAGAGCATTCTATCTCGTTTTAGATTAAAGTATGTTAAGTTTTATATAGGTAATTTTAGGTTCGCAAAAAAAAATCTTTGCGCACCTATGGTAATTTTAATAAAAAATAATATACAATTGCGCCATTATATACATATAACGGAGTTCTAAAATGAAAAAACTACATGTGTTTGGGCTGCTACTTACGGTACTAC
>Ga0256834_1000685_pt1 | contig 24258 bp, 23 predicted proteins | sample 4281140metaG_FD_190536 | JGI IMG/M metagenome (GOLD analysis project Ga0256834, IMG submission 190536) | Hydrothermal vent microbial communities from East Pacific Rise, Pacific Ocean - 4281-140 | ecosystem: Environmental > Aquatic > Marine > Hydrothermal vents | place: Pacific Ocean: East...
TTTAAAAATTATTAACGAGAAAAAGTAACGCCAAATTCAAATCTTTGGTTTTCTCGTTTGCCCAAACTAGTTGTTTCTAGTGTCCCAGCCAAATAGTCAGCTGAGAAAACTGTGTAACGATTATAATTATAATCTGCACCAACTCCATAACTATGAGTGCGCTCAATATCATCTATTCCATCATAATGCGCCCAACCAGCATTGATGCTTGCTCGTGCTGTTAGCCAGTCATTAACTTGGTAACGGGCTGAAGCACTTGTTGAATAATCAATTTTGGTAGATGCACCAAGAGATGGATCAACAGCACTGATGTTATTTGAAAAACTAGCAGTAAACTCAGCCCCATGGCCATTAAGATAGCTAATTGAAGAGTTAAACATTGTCCCAGGAACATCATCAATTAAAGCACTGTCATATTGCACCAAGCCAGAGCCAACCGATACCTGAGCATTCAAAACGTCTTGCCAATTTCCTGCAATCCCTGCAAGAAAAGTATAGGAATTATTGCTTTGCGAAGTTGCTAACATAGCTGAATTATTATCAAAATTTGTGCGAATATATGAAGCATCACCAAAGATTGTAAAAATAGGCGTAAGTTCATAACCAACACGCAAGCCTGCCCCAAGTGCGGTATTATTGCCAACTGAATTGTCTTGCCAAAGACCAGATATAAGCTGGCTTTCACCTGAAACTGATCGTGATATTGAACCACGCAACTCTGCATTTAAACGGCCAAATTGACGAGATATTGTGCCGTTAGCACTGCCCCCAACTGTTATTGGCGGTTGAGCAATACCTGAGCCAATTGAGGCATCATTAGGAGATAATTGCGTGGCATTTAAATTAGCATCAAGGCTTGCCCTTGTTTCTCTATCAATTATATAGTTTGAAGAAAAATCAACATTTCCACCAAATAGGCGAAACTCGCCATCAAGTTGTTTTAATAAACTTGCGCTTACTCCAAGGTCATATTGCGAATTATTATTTTCATGAGAGATAGATATTTCAGGCGTAGCAATAATATCAAAGCGCTCACCCTTATGGTCTTTTTGAAAAGCCCCTCTTAAGTTTACACTCCAATCATATGTAGTTGCCACAGATGGTGTAATTTGCTCTACTTGCCCATAATATGGCATTTGCCTAAACTCAGCTGGTAAAATCACTTCTTCTTCAAGCATAATTGCCTGATTAGAATTCTGCCCATTTTGAACAATTTTATTTTCTTGGTTTTCTTCAACTGGAGAGCAAAATATTATCTCAAAACAATTAGAGTTTAAGCTATCACGCATTAGATCATCATTACTAGCACCAGACCCATCACCCCCATAAGCTGGCAATAAAAATAAGCAACTAAAGATAAGAGTAAAATTTGCTTTATTTATTTTTTGCAAGGACATTAAATTTCCGCTTAAATGGACTATGTGAACTCAATGATATGATAATTGTAATCCTCATACTGGCTCAAACATGGTTAATATCACCTAAATTTTTGCTTAAAATCACTTAAAAAGTTGCACTTAATTAACCCTATAACTTAACGCCAATTTAGTTGCCTTTTGCCATAATGGCTTAATAATAAAAATTAGGTTGTTTTGTATAGGAGTATCAACCATGGATCTAGCAACCATATTAGGCATGATTGCAGGCGGGGCTTTCATTTCCATTGCTATTTTAATGGGTGGGTCTTTTTCTCAATTTATTGATGCCCCCTCAGTTCTGATTGTGCTTGGCGGCGGCATGGCCGCAACCCTAATCCGCTTTCCGCTAAAAGGTGTTGCAAATGCCTTTAAAATTGGTGGCAAAGTTGCTTTTTCCCATAAGAAACAAGACCCTCGTGACCTAATTGAACAAATTGCAGAAATGGGTGATATTGTTCGTCGCTCAGGCCCTTTGGGCTTAGAATCAATTGAACTTGATGATGCAAATTTAAAAAAAGGTTCACAGTTTATTGCCGATGGTTATGATAGTATGTTCATTCGAGAATCAATGGAATTAGCGCGCGATCAGTTTTTAACTCGCCTACAAGAAGGCCAGCGAGTGTTTAAATCTCTTGGCGATGCTGCACCTGCTTTTGGTATGATTGGAACACTTGTAGGCCTTGTGCAATTACTTGCTAACATGGACGACCCCGGAGCGATTGGCCCAGCTATGGCGGTGGCTTTGCTTACCACGCTTTATGGTGCGGTTTTAGCAAATCTTGTCTGCCTACCAATTGCTGATAAACTTACAGCAAAGTTTGATGTTGAAGAAATCAACCAGACACTAATTATTGATGGAATTATGTCGGTGCGAGATGGCAAAAGCCCTGCACTTATTCGTGAAATGTTGATGGCTTACCTTCCAGATAATCAAAAGCCTGCCCCAGATGAAGACGAAGAAATAACACAAGCTGCATAATTCATAAAAAAACCTAAATAAAATAACTTAAGAATAAAAGAAAAAACAATGGCAAGAAAAAAAGCAGCAGATGGTGGGGGTATTCCAGAATGGTTAGTAACATTTGCTGATCTAATGTCTATTCTAGTATGCTTTTTTGTTCTTATCATTAGTTTTTCTATTCAAGATCAAGAAAAGTTACAGGTCGTTGCTGGCTCAATGCGTGATGCTTTTGGTGTTTTGCAGGTACAAAAGAAATCAGGAGTTATTGAAAAAGACGGTAATCCTGAGCGAGAATATTTAAAGCAAGTTGCAGCTGAAGAAACACAATCAGAAACTGAATATTCAACAATTTCTCATGATAATTTTTCTAAACAAGGGCAAGAGGCAAACACTTATGACATTGAGGCAAATAAAATAGAAACCCCAGATCAATTCTCACTTGCTTCGGCCTCACTTAAACAAGCATTTTCTCAAATGCCTGAAATCACACAACTCTCTGATAATATAATTGTGCAGAACACAGAAGAAGGCATACATATCATTATTGCTGACCAACAAGGCCGCTCGATGTTCCCTGAAAACTCAAAATATCCATTTGAAACCACAAGAAAAGCAATTGCGGCTATGGCTCCTTTATTAGAAAAAATGCCAAATCAAATCCGCATTTCTGGACATACTGCGGCAGGGATTATTTATTCTAATCCTCGTTATGGACGCTGGGAATTGTCATCAGATAGAGCAAATGTTGTTCGCTCAATTTTAGAAGAATTTGGACTATCAAGCGATAGGATTTTTTCAGTAGTTGGAAAAGGCGATGCTGAGCCATTTTTTCCAAATGATCCATATCTAGCAAGTAATCAAAGGGTCTCAATTTTATTAGTAACAGAAAAACCCCCTGTTCCCGTAGAGTTAAAACCCTAAGATACTTCCTCAACCTTTAAAATAGTGCCTTCATATCCGCTGATTTTGACCTTTGTGCCTTGTTTCAAATCAATACCAGAAACACGCCACACACTATCGTCCATTTTTACAGTGCCAAACCCCTGCTCTATTGCTTCTTTTAAAACCGTTTCACGCCCAACAAGACGCTTTGCTCTTTTATTAAGAAATGGGTTGTCGGTCTTTGTATTCATTGCCTTGCGCCCATATTTTAACCAAAGCACAATTGCTACAATGCACAACATTCCATAAACAGCCCATTGCATTGGCAATCCCATAGGTAAAAGAAAACTTATTAAACCAGTAACAATTGCAGAACTGCCAAGCCATACAAATATTCCACCTGGTGCAAGAAGCTCAATCGCTAATAGAATTAAACCACCCACAATCCAAGCCCACGGACCATATTCACCTATAAAAGCCATCAAATCCATTTAAATTTCCCTATTTTTTTACAGATGGCACACGAGAAGTTTTAGAGGTTGGTTTTGTTTTGCTAGAAGAGCCAAAAGCCTCTTTAGCAATTTCGCCAATTCCACCAATTGCACCTATAACACTTGCTGCCTCAAGCGGCATCATAAGAACTTTTTGGTTTGGCGATTTTGCAATCCCTTCAAGGGCTTTTATATAATTATTGGCAACAAAATAATTAATCGCCTGCACATCGCCCGCCGCAATTGCTTCAGATACCATAGTTGTTGCTTTTGCCTCAGCTTGCGCTTGCCGCTCACGAGCTTCCGCATCTCTAAAGGCTGCTTCTTTACGACCTTCAGCCTCAAGCACTTGCGCCTGCTTATCACCCTCAGCTCGTAAAATTTCAGCCTGACGTGCGCCCTCAGATTCTAAAATAGTTGCCCGTTTTTCACGCTCCGCCTTCATCTGACGAGCCATCGCCTGAACAAGATCTTTCGGCGGATCAATATCTTTAAGCTCAATACGAGTAATTTTTACCCCCCATGGAGAAACCGCCGCATCAACAACTGTTAAAAGTCTTTCATTTATTTCATCACGATTAGAAAGCAGTTCGTCCAAGGACATGCTCCCCATAACGGTTCTGATATTTGTCATTGTTAGGTTGAGTACGGCATGCTCTAAATTTGAAACCTCATAAGCGGCAGAAGCAGCATCAAGAATTTGGAAAAAATTCACCCCATTTGCGGTAACAGTAGCATTATCTCGAGTAATAACTTCTTGATGTGGAACATCTAATACCTGCTCCATCATATTTAATTTGCGGCCAACTTTATCAATGAATGGTATAATCAGATTTAACCCAGGTTTTAAAGTACGTGTATATTTCCCAAATCTTTCAATAGTGAAATTATAGCCTTGCGGAACAATTTTTGCCCCAGCAAATAATGTTAAAATTAGTAAAACTGCTAGGACTATTAGTGTAATTGAAAACCCGTCCATTTTATTCTCCTGCAAGTAGATTAAATTATTTTGATTCTAAACAATAACCATTTTAATGTAAGGGCGAAATATGGCTTATGCAAGAGAATGCTAAACTTTGCAAAAAACTAATAAAAAGTTAATTTTTTCTTTTACGTCATGCTGATGTAATATAAACTCTTAAATTAGAGAATCGAGATATTGCGAAACTCATCAATTTTGGAGGAAATAATGAAGAATTTACTAAAGTCTGTTCTTTTAGGATCTGTTGCACTTGCAACTTTTAGCTCAGTTCCAGCACTGGCTGAATATACTTATAATTTAACCATTTTACACACTAATGATTTTCACTCTCGTTTTGAGCCTATCTCAAAATATGATAGCCCTTGCTCTGCAGAAGATAACACTGAGGGTAAATGCTTTGGTGGTTCTGCTCGTCTAGAAACTGCAATTGAAGCAGCTCGTGCCCGAGCAGACAATTCTATTCTTGTTGATGGTGGAGATCAATTCCAAGGCACATTATTTTACACTTATTATAAAGGTAAATTTGCCGCTGAAATGATGAATAGGCTTGGTTATGACGCAATGACTGTTGGTAATCATGAATTTGATGATGGCCCAGAAGTCTTGCATGAGTTTATGCATAATGTGAATTTTCCAGTGCTTACATCAAACACTGAAATTTCTATTCATGACAAATATGCTCATATGATAAATAAAAACACGGTTATTACCAAAGGAAACGGTAGAATTGGTCTTATTGGCCTAACGCCACTAGATACAGATGAACTCTCAACCCCTGGTAAAAACACTAGCTTTTCTGACCCTGTTGCAGCAGTTCAAGCTCAAGTTGAAGCATTACAAGCCAGAGGCGTTAATAAAATTGTTGTGCTTTCTCACTCTGGTTATGATGTTGACCTTGAGATTGCAGCAAAAACTACTGGTGTTGATGTGATTGTGGGTGGTCACTCAAATACTTATCTCTCAAACACATCTGATAAGGCCAAAGGCCCTTACCCAACAATGGTTGGCAATACTGCAGTTGTGCAAGCCTATGCCTATGGCAAATTTTTAGGTGAGTTAAATGTTACTTTCGATCATAACGGTGTTATTACTTCAGCATCTGGCGAGCCAATTATAATGGATGGCGAAGTTGTTGAAAAAGTTGCAACAAAAGAACGTATCAATGAAATGGCTATTCCACTTGAGGAAATTCGTCAAAAAGTTGTAGCTAATGCTGCTTATGATATTGAGGGTGATAGATCAATTTGCCGAGTTAAAGAATGTCAAATGGGCAACCTTGTAGCAGATGCAATGCTTGATAGAGTCAAAGACCAAGGCATTAGTATTGCATTGCAAAATGCAGGTGGTCTTCGTTCTTCAATTGATGTTGGGGACATAACAATGGGTGAAGTCTTAACCGTGCTTCCATTCCAAAACACTCTTTCAACATTCCATATAAGTGGTGCAACAGTAATTGAAGCACTAGAAAATGGCGTAAGCCAAGTTGAAGATCGCAAGGGTCGTTTCCTACAGGTTGCGGGCTTAACATACACTTGGGATCAATCAATTGCGCCAAATGAAGGCCGGGTGAGTGATGTTAAAGTCATGATTGATGGTGCTTGGGTTGCAATTGACCCTAACGCCGAATATGGCGTTGTTTCTAATAATTTTGTACGTAACGGTGGCGATGGATTTAAAATGTTTGCTGATGCCAAAAATGTTTATGATTACGGCCCAGATGTTGCTGATGTATTAGCTGAATATTTAGCTAAATCTAACGGTTATACTCCATATTTAGACAATCGTGTTAACAAGAAATAATCATCTCTTTTGAGTTAAAAAAACATGCCCTCGATGCTTTGGCTTCGGGGGTTTTTTCTGCCCATTAACGATAGCAAGCAACTATGCTCGACCAAAAGCATTTGAGCGGTTAAATTGTACATTATGCAAAAAGCTATTGAAAAAACCACTCTTTATAAACTAATAAATGCTGGCCACCTCGCCCGCCAAACTATGCTTGTGCCGTTAATAGAACTTGGCCTTAGTGCGGGTGATGACGCTATATTATTTGCCCTTATCGATCCAAAGGGAGCAAGCACTAAAGATATAGGCCAAATAACTGGATTGGGATCATTAGCATTAAAGGCTCGGCTTGATCGGCTTGAGAAGTTTGGTTTGCTTAAACAAGATAAGCAAAAAAATGCAGAGGTTCAAAATATTTGCCTAAGTAAAAAAGGCTTTGAGGTTTGTGATATTTTGATAGCTAATTGGCAACAGCTTGATGATGTTTTGATTGGTGAACTTAATCCTAAAAAACGTAAAAACCTGAAAAAAACTCTTAGAAGATTTATAAAATTACTTAGCCTTTAATGGCCTATTTTATTTTGTGTTAATTTGTTGCACTGCGGCGGATTTAAACAAAACTACAATCTTACTATTTGTTTTTAATTTCATTTCTTTTATTGTTCTAGCCATAACAATAGCTGAAATTTCCTTGCCCTCCACCTGCACCTTTACTTGCACCACGCCATTATTTAACTCAACAATATCAGAAATAAAGCCATCTAGGGCATTTCTTGCGCTTATTCCTTTTGGAGCAGTGTGAGCTAGGATTATATCTCTTGCCCAAAGGTGAATACTTACATTTGAGTTTAGTTGTAGCTTTGCACCAAAAATTTGCACCTTTTGTTTGCCAATCGCAATTGTTGCTAAACCATCACCTTCTTTTTTAATTATATTCCCGCTTAAAACACTTCCAATTCCATCTGCCTGCTCACTATTTTCATGGCTTAAAACACTAGGCGCATCACCTGATAGAATTATTTTCCCTTTTTCCATCATAACAAAATTTTTGGCAATTTTACCTGCCTCTTCAAGCGAGTGAGTAACATAAATAATAGGAATATTTAACTTGGGTAATATCTGAGAAAAATACTCAACTAGCTCGGCTTTACCCTTTGGATCGATTGCGCTCAATGGCTCGTCCAATAACAAAATAGATGGGTTAGTTACTAAAGCTCGAGCCAAAGCAACCCGCTGAGCTTCCCCGCCAGAAAGACCACCAGTTGCTTTTTTGAGTAATGGTGTGATGCCAAGTTGCTCAATAATTTTTATTTGTTCACCCTCTATAGGTTTAAGTGCAATATTTGCCATAACACTAAGGTGTGGCAATAGCCTTGGGGTTTGAAAAACATAACCAACATTTCTTTTCTGTGGAGTTAAAAAAATCCCTTTCTCAATATCTGTTACTTTTTCATTTGCGATTGTAATATTGCCAGTCTTGGGTTTTTCTAGCCCTGCTATTAGACGCAAAATACTTGTTTTGCCACAACCAGATGTACCTACAAGTGCAACCACTTCTTGGGCTGAAAAATGAGCAATATCAAGTCTGAAACCAGAACGCTCAAATATTATATCATTCATTTCCAATGATGGCTTAGATGGCATTTTTTGCACCATTTTTTCCGTATAAACCTGTTCTAATTTTTTGAGTTAATAATTCTGAAACTACAACTGCAAAAATTGATAAACCAATAGAAAAACTAGCTAGAATTATAACCTTTTGACTTGCATCTGGCTGCTGTAAAAAAGAGTATATTGCTAAGGAAATCGTTTGTGTTTCTTTAGGAATTGAGGCAACAAAAGTAATTGTTGCACCAAATTCTCCCAAGGCTTTTGCAAACCCCAAAATTATTCCTGCCAATATTCCAGGCATTGCAATTGGCAAATCCAACAAAATAAAACGTCGCCACCTATTCAGCCCTGCAACGGTTAGTGCCTCCTCTAAATCAGGGTCAACTGCTTCAAAACCTTGACGGATTGGCCTTATGATAAGCGGCAAGGCAACCAAGCCAGCTGCAAGGGCTGCCCCCGTCCAGCGAAAACCAAACTCAATCCCAAAAATAGCAAAAAACTGTCCCAGAAATCCTTTTGGGCCAAATGTCTCTAGCAAAATCAGACCAGTTACAACAGGTGGCATTACAAGCGGAAGCATAACAAAAGCACTTAACAATGCTTTGCCAGCAAACTTGCCCTTAGCCAAAATATAAGCCAGCAAAATAGCAATTGGCAACGTAACAATTACACCAGTTAGAGCAATTTTTAAGGTCAACAATACTATTGCTAAAAGGTCGCTCATTATATTTTCAACTTTTATTTCTTGACCCTAAAACCGTGGGCTTGCAATATTTTTTGCGCTTTTTTACTAGATATATATCTAAAAAAATCATTAGCGGTTTTATTTTTTTCTGCAATTATTACACCCCAATATATAATTGGTGAATATAAATCCTCATCAATATAAGAGGCAATTCTTAAGCCATTATATTTTGCCTCGGTTGCATAAACAATCCCAAAAGGACTTGCTCCTTTTGCAACAAATGCACTAGCTGCACGAACATTTCCTGCTGGGGCAAGATTGTCTTTCAAATCCTTCCAAACGCCCCCTCTTACCATCGCCTCTTTAGCATAAATTCCAGCTGGTACATGGCTTGGATCACCAATTGCTAGGCGTGAAATACCAATTGCTTTGGGCAAATCTTGCAGAGATAAATTGCCTTTATAGTCAATTGGAGCAATTATTATTAAGCTATTTCCAAAAACCTCTTTTGGTTTTAATTCAATTTCTTTTGCAATTTTATCTGCATTATAAAAATCAGCAGAAATAAAAATATCGGCAGGCGCACCAGCAATTATTTGCCTTGCTAGTATTGAAGATGATCCAGCAATAATTACTATTTCGTCTTTTTGTAGTTTTTGAGATTGATAATCATCAGCCAAGGTTTGCAATATATCAACTAAACTGGCAGCGGCAAAAATATTTACCTTTTCACCATGAGCTGGAATACTCAAAATACAAAAGCCAAATATTAAAAAAATATATTTCAGTATTCGAGAATCAAACATCTACCACCTGATAATTTTCAAGCTATTCTTACACCTTTAAATTTGCCTTCTTTGCCGCTTGAGCCAATTTTTCAGTATGGGCTCGCTCTTTCATTAGTTTTTTCTGGAAACGTCCCTGAACTAAATCCACCGCAACCATCACAAAAAGTACAAAGTAAAAAGTAGATTTTGCCATTGGTAAAATTTCATGACCAAAGAGCAGCAAATGCGAGAGATGCCCGCCCTCTGACACTAGCAAAATGCCAACCAACATCAAAACAAATAGACCTAAAACCTGATACATACGATTACGCTCTAGAAACTCAGCTACATGATCTGCCAATAAAATCATGCCCAAACCAGTAACTAAAATTCCTACCACCATAACCCAAAATACATCTGTAAGGGCAATGGTCGAAAGAATTGAATCGAATGAAAAAACCAAATTCATCAGCACAATCCAAAAGACCGCTACTGTTACCGAGCGACGAGATTTTTTTGCCTCCTCTTCATGATCTACAATTGAAATCATATGAAAAATTTCTTGAATTGCTGTGTAAAGAATAAACCCCCCACCAAGTAAAACTATTAGTGCATGAAAGTTTACCTCACCCTCAATAACTCCAACCCAATGAAAAGAGAAAAACGGTTCTTGAAAAAATTCAATCGCCTTTATCAAAATGAACAAAAGCGCAATCCTTAATACAATAGCAATAGCAAGGCCAAGTTTTCGAACCATGGATCGTTTTTCTGGCGCAACTTTTGCAGCTTCAAGCGAAATATAAAGCAAATTATCAAAACCCAAAACGGCTTGTAGCATAATTAACATTACCAGAGTGAACCAATTTTCAACCGAAAAAATACTATCCATAATTTTTGCCTTTTATATTTTTCTTTATTTATTCTTTTAACTTTATCTTGCCGTATAGCCGCCATCTATTACCATAGATGCGCCAGTAATTGAAATAGCCATATCTGAACATAAAAATGAAGCCATTGCTGCAATTTCTTGTGGGTGAATAAATTTTTTTGTTGGTTGGTTTGCCAACATTATTTGCTCAACCACCTCTTCTTTGCTTAAATTATGAACTCTCATTTGGTCTTTAAGTTGTTTTTCTACCAATGGAGTGAAAACATATCCAGGGCAGATTGCATTCACTGTAATGCCATTTTGTGCAACTTCAAGTGCCGCTGTTTTTGTTAAACCTATCACTGCGTGCTTGGCGGCAATATAGGCTGATTTAAAAGGCGAGGCCACCAATCCGTGAACAGAAGAAATATTGATTATACGCCCCCAGCCACGGTTTTTCATGTCAGGAATTGCAGTTTTGATAGTTTCAAAAGAGGCATCTAGATTGATAGAGCGAATTCTATTCCAATCGCTTGATGAAAACTCATCGATTGGAGCAACTTTCTGCACGCCTGCATTATTGACTAAAATGTCTATTCGTCCAAATTTTTCAATAACTGCCTTAACAAGTTCTTCCCCTGCTCCAGTTTTTGCTAGATCAGCTTGAAAATATACAACAGGATTTTTTGTTTCTGATTTAATTTGTCCCACAATATCGCTAACATCAGCTTCGCTTTCAAAGCTGTTTAGTGCGACAATATATCCATCTTTTGCAAATTTAAGAGCAATTGCTAAACCAATGCCAGAGGTTGAACCTGTAACCAAAGCGATTTTTTTTGCCATATTCCAAACCCTATTTAAGAGTAACTTTGAACCCTTATAGTTTCAAGCTGCAAGTAGTTTCAAGCTGCAAGTAACTTCAATAGTCCTAGAAAATCTAATTTGTAGATAGTAAATTCGGCAAGAATGTTACAATGGCTGGGAAATTCCACAAAAGGAATAAACCGATTACCTGAATAAATACAAATGGAATTATGCCTTTATAGATATCCAACGTGGTAACTTCTTTTGGTGCAACTCCCTTTAGATAGAAAAGTGCAAAGCCAAATGGTGGTGTAATGAAAGAGGTCTGTAAATTCACCGCTATCAAAATTGTTATCCATGCAGGGTGCATTAAGGTGGGGTCAACAGCATAAATAACAGGTCCAACAATTGGAATAACAATGAAAATAATTTCGATGAAATCAAGCACAAAGCCAAGCAAGAATAAAACTATCATCACCACAATGAGCAAAGTGTGAGGATCTTCAAATGAATGGAGAAAATTTTGAATATAATGTTCGCCACCAAATGAGCGCAAAACCAAACTTAAAAATAATGACCCTATTAAAATAACAAAAACCATTGAAGTAACTTTGGTAGTTTCATTAATTATTGGTGACATGATTTTTCCGCGTATCAGTGTCCAACAAGAAAATAAAAGTCCAAAAAATGCTGTATGGAATGCAATAATTGTAACCAATATAGCAACGCCATTATCAAATGAAATTTTCTCTATCATCATTCTTAAATCAAAATTGGCTCGCATTAACAATAAAACAACAACTGAAATTCCCGCCGCCAATATGAATTTATTTGATTGCCCAGTATCTTTTAGCCTCCTATTTGCGGCCAACATAACAGCGCCAGCTGCACCTAATGAAGCAGCTGCAGTTGGATTTGTTATACCACCTAAAATTGAGCCAAGCACTGCAATGATTAAAATTACTGGTGGGGAGACAACTCTAATTGTTTCTACCTCTAGTAGACGAGGAATTGCATGTTTAAGTGAATAGGTAATCAAAATTGCTGGAATAAAATAATAAACAGCCTTAAGACCTCCGCTTGCATCACCTGAAACAAAAAACCAATCAAAAAGAAACAGCAATACTATGCCAACAAGACCTGAAATAATTGGCGTTCGGTTATAAGAGGGGCGCATTGCATAAGCTAATGTGATGATAAACCCTGACAATACAACAACTGATACCAATCCATTTGAAAGAGGTGCATAAACCACTACTTCATTAAGCGTGCTTGAGCCAATAAAACCAGCCGAAGCAAGCCCGATCCAAATCATCACCAGTGCTAACAAAGGGGCAAACATCGCGCCAACCATTAGCCAAGCATTGCCATTATAGTAAGATTTAAGAGCATATGGATCTTCGCCACCAAGATTTACCGCTGGAGCTTCTTTTGGTCTAAGCAAAGCATAACCAAACGCATAAAGCGCATACAGGCTTGCCAAGAAAATACCTGGAATAAACGCCGCTTTAAACAAAGTGCCAGTTGAAAGCACCGCAGGCTCACCTAGCATTTCAAGCACGGTAATACCAAGCTCTTCTGCTCTATGTTCTTGACCAAGCGCATACATGTCACCCACAATTGATCCAAGCAGAACAATAACAATTGATGGCGGAATTATCTGCCCCAACGTGCCAGAGGTTGCAATAATTCCTGTGGATAGTGATTTGGAATAACCATGTTTTAGCATTGTTGGTAATGCTATAAGACCCATAGTAACAACCGTTGCGCCAACAATACCAGTTGAAGCAGCAAGAAGAGCTCCAACCAAAACAACCGCAATTGCTAACCCACCTGGTAGTGAGCCAAATAATTTTGCCATTGTTGTAAGAAGGTCTTCAGCAATGTTTGAGCGTTCAAGCGCAATGCCCATTAAAACAAACAAAGGCACTGCCAATAAAGTTTCTACATTACCACCAAATGCACGTGAAAATACCCCTTGCGCCCATGTTGAAAGGGTCGATAATAACGCTTTTTGCCAACCGAATTCTAATACAGGAATATGCTGTGCTACTCCGTTGACCTTTTCTATTTCATATAAAAGTCCAGTTTCGCTAAGAACTGCAATAATGAAAAAACTTACAAAAGCTGAACCCGAAAGCGCAAATGCCACAGGAAATCCAGAAAGGATACCGCCAAACAGGCAAAATGCAACAATAATTAATGATATTTCTACACCAGTTAAACCGAATAACATTATAATTATACTCCGTGCCCAGCGGTATCTTGTTCCGCTATTGTTTCTTTATTTCTTGATGGTTTTTTATTTCGTGAAAATCTGCTTTTAAAAAGAATGCGTGAACTTGCACCTTCCTCCTCAAATGAGAAATGAGAGGGAATATCTTCATCTTTTTCAAGCAGGGCCAAAATGTTGCGCAAAAGGAATGAAATTGCGACAATGAACATTAAAGCGGCAAAAACCAATATCATAAATTTAAATGCCCAAACCCATGAAAATTCGGCAGTGCCAGATGATTCCCACTTAAAATCTCTCCAACGTGATGAAGACGACCAAATATTCATGGGTTTTTGTTTAAACATAGAGTTCATTGCAACTGACCAAGAAAACCACCATAGGGCTACAGTTGGCGGAATGAATAAAAATAATGTACCAAGTAAGTCAATCCATAGCTGGGTGCGTCTTTTCAAAGATGAATAAACTAAATCAACCCTTACATGCCCACCTTCAATAAAAGTATATGCAGAGGCAACAGCGATTAAAATAGCATTATAAAATTTTAATTGACCAGAGAGCCATTGTAATTCTTCACTAAAAAGAACTATGCCAAGGGGAGCAAAAATAACTTCATTGCCACGAAATATTTGCCCTATTCCAATAATCATTACCTGTTGTAACATCATCAAAATTGCAAACCAAGCCGCCCATTGCCCAAGTTTGCCGTTGAACATTTCAAGCCCATATACAGTTGAGCGTAAAACTGACCGCTTATAAATTCCTATCGCAATTAGGGTAATAACTAGTGCCATAATTAAAAAGAAAAAACTTTGAGATTGTCCCACCAATGTTAAAACGTTCATTTTTTCTTTTAATGTTTCTAGCGAGAGCCATTTAAAAACATGCCATGGTAAAATTATGAGGTTTACAAACCCCATAAAAAACCCTTGGACTAAACCTATCAGCATTTCCATAAATTACTCCCCCTATAGATCGATTATATGCCACTTTGGTCTATTGTTTTAATAGTATTTCAAAAAAACAAAGACTGTGGAAAACAATAGTCTTTTAGTTCAACTTGAAGTCACTAAATAGAGGCTGCAAGTAAAATTAAATATTACATAAATAAACATTGTAAAAGACAGAAGCCGAGCTATAGGCTCGGCTTCCAATTTTTATAGATTCTATATAAACTTAACCCAAAACACGTGTGCGCTGAGCAACATAAGCACCAGATGATAGCTGATCCCAAGCTGCAGACTGACGCATTGCAGATTGCATTGAATCATATGTTACCTTGAAGAAATCATCATCCATATTTTCGTCCATAACTTCTTTTGAAGCCGCACCAAATGCATCCCAAACATCATCAGGGAATTCAAGAGCCTTAACACCACCAGCAATTAAACGAGTAAGTGCTTGCGAGTTATTAGCTTTAAATTGTGCCAAGCTCCACTGCTCACATTCACCAGAAGCAATTTCAATAATTTTTTGATGCGATGGTGAAAGTGAATTAAAACGATCAAGATTAGTTGCAACACTAAGTGCCGCACCTGGCTCATGAAAACCAGAAGTATAGTAGATTTTGGTAATTTCTTGGAAACCTGCTTTTTCATCAGCCCAAGGACCAATCCACTCAGTACCATCTAGCGCACCTGATGCAAGGGCTTGATATATTTCCCCACCTGGTAGAGTTTGAACAGAAGCACCAAGTTTACCAAGTGCTTTACCGCCAAGACCTGGCATGCGGAATTTTAGACCGTTAAAGTCAGCTGCTGAATTGATTTCTTTTCTAAACCAACCACCAGCTTGCGGACCTGTGTTACCACCAAGGAATGAACGCAAACCAAATTCTTCGCCAAGTTCATGATGAAGTGCCATGCCGCCCATTTGATAATACCAGTTGTGCATTTCACTTGGTGTCATGCCAAAAGGCACAGCAGTAAAAAATGCAAAAGCAGGATGTTGACCAACATAATAATAATCAGCAGCATGATACATATCAGCTTGACCAGATGTAACAGCGTCAAACACAGCTGGAAGACCAGAAACTAATTCACCTTGAGCTTTAATTTCAATTTCAAGTTTACCATCTGACATTAAGTTTACACTATCAGCAACACGTTGAGCTGCATCAAAAACACCAGCAGCACCACGACCCCATGATGTAACCATGACTAGTTTTTCGTGCCCTGCAGAAATTGCTGGAGCTGCCAAAGTTGAAGCAGCTACACCTGCACCAGCCAAAGCCGTGCCTGTTAAAAATTTACGACGTTCCATATATATTCTCCCTAAAATTATATTTATTTGCGCCCCCTCTATAGGGCATGTAGATAATTATGCCTATATATTGATGTTACAATATACCCATAACTACGCAGAACTAGTGTTATTTATACACACTATTTATTCCACAAGTGAATAAGGTAGCCTAAATATTGAAAAACACAACCAAAAAAGAATTCAAGCAGGTTATAAAATTGAGCTTTAAACAACAAGTTCTTGCTCTGGCAACTTTGCCTCTCATTATTGCTATTTTAGCAATTACTGTGCTTGTTACCTCGCAATCCCGAGATTTGGCGCAAAATGGCATTACTACATTTGAGCAAAATATGCTGCAAGCCAAACAACAAGAGCTGGTCAATTACACCAATATGGCAATATCAGCTATCGCACACATATATAATACAGCTGAAAAAAATGACCTGATTGCACAACAGCAAGTTAGAAAAATTATTTCGCAACTAAATTATTCCACAGATGGATATTTCTTTGTGTATGACTATGAAGGAAATAATTTAGTTCACCCAAAACAGCCATTTAGAATTGGCAAAAACTGGATCGATCTCACCGACCCAGATGGTGATAGAGTGATTGAGAACCTTATTGAAATTGCTAAAGATGGTGGTGGTTTTCATCCCTATAAATGGGAAAAACCCTCGTCATCAGAAGTAGCCGACAAACTATCTTATGCTGTTGCGCTAGATAAATGGCAATGGATGCTTGGCACTGGGCTTTATATTGATGATGTAAAAGCCCAAACCGCTGCTGCTGATCTTGAGTTAAAATCCTCAATTGATAAGACATTTATTTTAATTGCCCTTATTACTTTTCCTGCGGTTATTGCAGTTTTTTTAACTGGTATATTTTTAAATCTGCGTGAGCGCAAAATGGCCGATGAAAAACTTAAGGAACTAACCCAACGCATTATCGACACACAAGAAGAAGAACGCTCCCGAATTGCAAGAGAATTACATGATGGAATTTCTCAAAGTTTAGTTGGGGTTGGCTATGTGCTTGATTTAGCAAAACATAAGGTAGACAATAGCAATCAAGATGCACTTGCAACTATTGAAAAGGGTAAGGACAGTCTTGGTGATGCAATCAAAGAGGTAAGGCGAATTTCACATGATCTTCGCCCCGGCATTCTTGATGACTTAGGGCTTAGCTCTGCGCTTAAAGCACTTACTAGCAATTTTTCTGAACATACGGGGATTAATGTTGAACTTCAATCCGTAGCATTTAAAAACCTTTTGCCTGATGACGCAAAAACCGCCCTTTACCGTGTTGCCCAAGAGGCTTTAACCAACATTGAACGCCATGCTAATGCCAGTGAAATAAAAATAATTATAACCTCTAACCAAACTGGTCTAAAAATGGTAATTTCAGATAATGGCGTGGGTTTTAATTTAGAAACTAAAAAAGCTGCTGAAAAAGGCCTAGGTTTAAGAAATATGATGGAGCGAATGGCACATTTTTCTGGCAGACTAGAAGTTAAAACATCAACTTATGGAACTGTTTTAACCGCTACAATGCCAAGGTCTATTTATGTATCAAACAAAAATAAGGCAAATAACTTATGAGTATCCGTCCAATAAAAGTTCTTTTGGTTGACGATCACCCGCTAGTCCTTGAGGGAATAAATTCTGTGCTTGAAACCTATTCACACATTGAAATTGTGGGTGCTGCATCAAGTGTCAAGCAAGCCCTTGAGATTGCCACTCAAACCCAGCCTGATGTCGTAATGATGGACATTAATATGAGCGATATTAATGGATTAGATGCTATTGAATTATTCAAAGAGCAACACCCAAGAGCCAGACTATTAATGCTCTCTATGCATGATAGCAAAGAATATATCTCAACCTCAGTCATGTATGGTGCTTTTGGTTACGTATTAAAAGACGTATCAACAAACGAAATTGTTTCAGCAATTGAAACGGTAGCAAGTGGAGAAACTTACTTCTCAACAGGCGTGTCTGATGCTCTTTTAACTCAAACCAACAAAAGCCCTCTTACGACACGTGAGCAAGCTGTATTAGTTTTAGTGGCTGAGGGCGTAAGCTCTAGGATTGCAGCGCAAATTCTAGATATTTCAATAAGAACCGTTGAAACTCACCGCAAAAATATTAAAAAAAAGCTCAACATAAAAACAACTGTTGGTCTAACTCGTTATGCGATCGAAAACGGCTTAATCAATGTTTAAAGCTAGTTTTAACACTAAAAACTTATCACACAAACGTGAAATACTTGACTTATTAAATTAACAAACTCTAATATACACCAAATAAAAAAGGAGAATATTATGAAACAAAATGCTGGAACAATTGATCGCATAATTCGCATCATTATTGGTGCTGCATTACTTTATTATGCATGGATGAGCTGGGGCGATGCTGGCTCAACGCTCGCATGGATTGCAGCGATTGCAGGTGCTGTAGCAGTTTTTACCGGCCTTTCTGGCTGGTGCGCACTTTATACTATTTTTGGTATAAAGACCTGCAAAACTAAAGAATAGAGCATTCAGCTTCTAAAGCTAATACTCTAAAATTCTTAAGTTAAATCATTTGAATATATGTTGTGGGTGCTGACATTATTTATGTCACGCTCACCACATAAAGCCATTGTTGTATCAAGTTCTTTACGCAATATTTCAATGGTTTTAGTAACGCCCTCTTCTCCGCCAGCTCCAAGCCCATAAATATATGGACGGCCAATAAAAGCACCCTGTGCGCCAAGTGCTTTGGCTTTTAATATATCCTGCCCATTGCGAATTCCGCCATCAATATGAATTTCAACCTTATCGCCCACGGCTTTGACTATCTGAGGCAAAACCCTAATAGAAGATGGTGCGCCATCTAGTTGTCGCCCGCCATGGTTTGAAACAATGATAGCATCAGCACCGGCTTTAACAGCAAGTTTTGCATCATCAGCATCAAGAATACCTTTTAAAATTAACTTGCCTCCCCAATAATCTTTAATCCAAGCAACGCTATCCCAGTTCAGATCAAGATCAAATTGGTCATGCGTCCAAGTAGAAATTGAGCGAAGATTATCTGTTCCCTTAGCGTGACCTTTGATATTGCCAAAACTATGTTTATTCGTACCAAGCATTCGCATGCACCACATCGGGCGTGTCATCATTTGATAAATATGCTTTGGAGTAAATTGTGGCGGTGCAGTTAATCCATTGCGCAAATCCTTGTGGCGTTGTGCCAAAATTTGCAAATCCATTGTTAAAACTAGCGCATTTACGCCCGCCGCCTTTGCACGATCTAGCGTATTTTTTACATACTCATGATCTCGCATAACATAAAGCTGAAACCAAAATGGTGCATTTGTTGCCTTAGCAATATCTTCAATTGAGCAAATTGACATAGTTGAAAGGGTAAAAGGCACGCCTGCTTTTTTTGCTGCAAGTGCCGCCAAAATTTCGCCATTTGCTCGTTGCATGCCTGTCATACCAACTGGGGCAAGCGCAAGCGGCATTGAAGTTTCCTGCCCTATCATTTTTGTTTTTAATGAGCGGTTTGAAAGCGATCGAGCAATTCTTTGACGCAATTTTATCTTTGAAAAATCGCTCTCATTTTCAGCATAAGTTTGCTCGGTTAATGCACCAGAATCTGCATAATCAAAAAACATTTTTGGCACACGTGTTTTTGCCATTTCTTTAATATCTGCAAGTGTAAGTGCGTTTTTGAGTTTCATCTTATTTCTTTCAAATTCACTTATTTTAATGACTTTAATTATAGTTGAAAAAAATCATTTCATGACATAATATTATTTTTAAACTTAAGAAAACAGGTTAATTTATAAGGAATAATAATTTATGAAACTTATGCGCTTAGGAAAATTAGGATTTGAAAAGCCAGCCGTTATTTTGAGCGATGGCTCAATCGCTGACATTTCATCTATTGTTGATGATATTGCAGGAGAAGCAATTAGCCCTTTGGGTTTAGAAAAAATTGCAAAAGCTGACCTTAACTCTTTACCAAAATTAAGTGCAAATGAGCGCATTGGGGCTTGTGTTGGTGTTTCAAGCAAATTCATTGGCATTGGCCTAAATTATGCGGATCATGCAGCAGAGGCTGGACTTGATGTTCCACCAGAGCCAATTATGTTTATGAAAGCAACCACCTGTATTTGCGGCCCTAATGATGAAATTATTATTCCGCCAAATTCAAAGAAACTAGACTGGGAAGTTGAACTTGGAATAGTGATTGGCACTAAGGGAAGTTACATCTCAAAAGAAAATGCACTTGAGCATGTTGCAGGTTACTGCACAATAAATGACATTTCCGAACGTGAACATCAAATTGAGCGAGCGGGGCAATGGGTTAAGGGAAAATCTGCGGATACATTTGGCCCAATAGGCCCTTGGCTTGTAACAAAAGATGAGATAGCTGATCCACAAAATCTTGCGCTTTGGTTAGAAGTTGATGGCAAGAAAATGCAAAATGGAACAACCAAAACTATGGTTTATGGAGTTGAATTTTTAGTTCATTATGTCAGCCAATTCATGACGCTTTTACCAGGTGATATAATAGCAACAGGCACTCCTCCGGGAGTTGGCATGGGGCAAAAACCAGAGCCAATATTCTTGCGAGAAGGGCAAAAAATGCGCTTATCGGTTGAGGGTTTAGGTGAACAGAACCAAATAACTTCTCAAGCAAAATAATTTTTCTTCTCCCTAAACTTGACGCAAGAGCATCAAAACGTCACACTCTTGTAGGGGGGAGATATGGGAGAGGTTACATTACCAGTTTGGCTAGTTGTTTTAGCGGCAATTTTAGCAACTATTGGTCTTATTGATCGCTTACTTGCACCATCTGTTCGCTGGTTTTTTCGCCGCCGTGCCAATAAGGCTATCGAGAAATTAAACTCTTCCCTCTCACTAAAAATTCAGCCGTTTAAGCTCACTAAACGAGAAGCACTAATTGATGCACTAATGTTTGATGAGCAGGTTATTGATGCAGTTGAATTGGAAGCAAAGCAAAGCGGCACTCCTCGAGAAATAATAATGCAAAAAGCACGAAAATATGCTCATGAAGTTGTGCCTGCTTTCTCTCAATATACCTATTTTAAAATCGGCACAAAATTAGCAAAAAAAATCTCGCAAATGCTTTATCGAGTTCGCCTAGGAAACCCAAATGATAAAGCATTGGCAGATATTAAACCAAACTCAAGTGTTGTTTTTGTTATGAATCATCGCTCTAATATGGATTATGTATTAGTAACATATATGGCCGCGGCCTCCTCTGCTCTTTCATATGCGGTTGGAGAATGGGCTAGAATTTGGGCATTGCAAAATCTTATTCGAGCAATGGGAGCATATTTTGTACGCCGCCAATCAAGCAGCAACCCATTATATCGAAAAGTGCTGGCTCGATATGTTCATATGGCTACTATAGCAGGAGTTACTCAGGCAGTTTTTCCTGAAGGCGGACTATCTCTTGATGGCGCAATTAGGCCTCCAAAATTTGGACTTTTGGCATATATGGTGGCCGATTTCGACCCAAAAGATAGTCGTGATATTGTTTTTATTCCTGTTGGTTTAAACTATGATCGAGTACTTGAGGACAGGCTTTTAATATCTAAAGCTAGTAAAAAATCAGGTCATATTGAAAAGTTCAAATTTTCACCAAAAATATTATTTGGCTTTATCTATCACTCAATCGGCTTGGCAATAAAGGGGCATTGGTTTCGATATGGATATGCCTGCGTATCGTTTGGCAAGCCGATTTCACTTAAGAGTTATCTTGATGACAATAAGTTTGATTTACGCCTTATGGGTGAGGAGCAACGCTACAAACAAATAGAAAAACTTGGGCAAAATCTTATGAGCGAGGTTGGCAAGGCTGTGCCTGTTTTGCCTGTTTCACTGGTTGCAACAATTTTTGAACAAGAAGGAGCAGGCTTGCTTTCTTTGTTTGAGATAAAGAGTAAAATTTTTAACCTCATCAAAGAACTTGAAGAAAAAAATATACATGTACATATCCCACGTAATGACCATGATTATTTGGTTGATGTTGGTCTGCGTATGTTAATTTTGCGCCATATCATTAAAGTCGAAGATAAAAAATATCGAGCCAACTGGGAAGAAAAATTACTAATTAAATATTACGCAAACTCCATTGCTCATCTGCTCTAGAGGAAAATAACCTATGCGGCTATTTCACCCCTATCAGAAGCCTCAACCTTAAAGACATCAACAATCCTATCAAGCTCATTTGCCTGACCCTCAGTTTGCTCAATAGCTGCGTTTGTTTCTTCAACCAAAGCAGCGTTATGCTGGGTCATTTCGTCCATTATATTAATCGCTCCATGAACCTCTTCAATTGAAATGGCCTGCTCTTGGCTATCTTTGGCAATTTCACTTAACAAATCGCCATTCTCTTTAATTGCTAAAATCATACTCTCTAATTTATCAGCTGCATCATGCACCAAGTTAGTGCCCTTTTTGACCTCATCTTCACTTTGCTCAATCAAAACCTTAACTTCAGAGGAAGCCTCGGCCGCAGATTGTGCTAAACGACGAACCTCTATTGCAACAACAGCAAAACCTTTCCCAGCTTCACCAGCTCGTGCTGCCTCAACAGAAGCATTCAAGGCCAAGAGATTAGTTTGAAAAGCAATATCGTCAATCATGCCAATAATATTTGAGATTTTTTCGGAAGATATAGCAATCCGCTCCATTGCTTCATTTGCTTTAAGCATAACCTGCCCACTTTGCTCAGCAGCTTTTGAAACAGCCACTGATTTATCACTAGCTCCATCTGCTTTTTGAGCATTTTTTGTAACAGTTGAAGCCAACTGTTCCATTGCAGCTGAAGTTTGCTCAATTGTTGCGGCCTGCTTTGTCGTTCTATCAGATAAATCATTAGCCCCTGCTAAAATTTCACCAGTAGCAGTTTTTAAGCCACCCGAAGTATTGCGTAATTGTGCAACAATTTCATTTAATTTTTGCGCAACTGCATTAGTGTCATTTTTAAGTGTTGCAAAAGCACCCCGATAATCACCATTCATGCGTTTTGTTAAATCCAAATTAGAAAGTGCCGCCAAAACCTCACTAGTTTCTGCAACGCCTTTTTCCATTTCTTCAAGCAAAGTTTTTGTCTCGCCTACTGCATCTTTTGCCCTTAAATCATGATTTGCCATAACATCAATTGAAGCATTAATCCCCATTGAACTCTTATAAAAAAGACCGTGCATACCCCTTAGGCTAATTTTACGATAATATTTTCCTTGAGCCGAGGCCTGCATTGCTAACTCAGATTCACGAGCAAAAGCATCACTGGCATCTATCATTGTATTAAAGGAGTTTATCGTTTCTCTAACTTCACCTTTTTCTCCATTTACATTAGCACGACTATGGAAATTCCCTCTAGCAACCGCTTCACTAACCTTTTTTATATTGTTAAAAACCTTACGTGTTTTCAAAATCATAATCACAGTAAACCAAGCCAAAGCCACTTGCATCACATTAATAATTTCAACAATCCAAATAGGAAGTTTAGTAAAACTAATAATAAAAACTACAACCGCAGTCACAGCCACAAATACTGAAAGAATGAATGCTTTATAGAGTGAGGATGAATTCGTCATAATCAACTCCGTTTTCTTCTAATAGTGAAACAAGCATTGCGGTTGAGGCTGCTAGACCTTCTTTTCTAGTTTTATATTTTGCCTCTTCTTGTAGCAGTGCTTTATAAAGTCCCTTTACAATTCCCAGCTGTCTTTCTTCTGGCTTACGCCTGTTAGAATGATAACCTGCAATATTCCCATTATCATCATAAGAAGGAGTAATATGGGCAAAAACCCAATAATGATTATTAAGTTTGGTCTTATTTACGACATAGGCAAAAACCTCATGCCCCTGCTCAATCCTATCCCAAAGTAACTTAAAAACACATCGTGGCATTGCATCTGAGCGAATTATAGAGTGAGGAGTGCCAATTAATTCTTCAATTTCATATTCTGCATAAGAGGCGCATGCATTATTACAATAAGTTATCCAACCCTTAGTATCAGTCTTAGAAACGATTAAATCGTCCTCATTCATCACCAATTCTTTACCCTCAGGCTCAAAACTAACCGCTTGCATAATTATACTCCTGCACATTGTTTTTTTAACAGGTATAAATACCCCCATTAAAGTTAATTATGATTTAATTTTTCTTTTATTCTAGGGGGGTTAGAAAGCCTACTAGCTAAAAAATTTTATTCTTTTTTAGTTTTTTTCTGACTATATAGCTAATTCTTATTTTTGTTTGGTGCTTTTTTTGTTTTATATAGTCATTTTAATATCAGCTATAATCCAGTAAAACCTATATATTTATTATTGCAGTTTTAAAGAAACCCACGCAATAAAAAAAGGCACTTCGTTTGAAGTGCCTTTTTGAAATGATAATGATTACTGTCAGCCCTTAGGGCTTAGTTCTAAAATTCAGCCCATTCATCATCGGTTGCAACTGCTGCATTTCCTCTTGATAGGTATGATTTTGCAGCGTGT
>Ga0256834_1000687_pt1 | contig 24249 bp, 32 predicted proteins | sample 4281140metaG_FD_190536 | JGI IMG/M metagenome (GOLD analysis project Ga0256834, IMG submission 190536) | Hydrothermal vent microbial communities from East Pacific Rise, Pacific Ocean - 4281-140 | ecosystem: Environmental > Aquatic > Marine > Hydrothermal vents | place: Pacific Ocean: East...
TTCTAGACATACACAAACACCGCTTTCACATACTTTTAGCCATAAAAAAAGGCGATCACTTTCGTGATCGCCTTAAATATGGTGGGCCTGGAAGGACTCGAACCTTCGACCAATAGATTATGAGTCTCGTTATAAATCAATAACTTACTGATAACTAAGCGAAACCTACATTAATCTAATTTAGTTAATAGTAGTTGATAATCAGTAACTTAGCGTAGTTTATCAAAAGTTGTAAAAACTGAGCACTGTACCTTTATTGTACCTTTGTATTTGGGGTGAAAGCCGCCTAATCCCTACTTCTAGCCCCTCTATATTCTATGTTTTTAAAGATAAGCCCGATACAATGCGTCTAATAGTCGCACATCAAGGGATACAGGTTAAAATTGAATTATCACCCCTATTACGAGGCACTGTACTTGAACCTGTCTTGATGAGCGTATGTAATAAAGTGGAAGATGAATTTAGTTTTGCTGAAATTCCTGTAGTTTCTTTAGAAGATCTCTATGCAGGGGAAATATGCGCTACGCTGGATAGACAGCATCCACGAGATCTCTTCGATGTACAAATTTTACTTGATGCTTCCAAACTCTAAAATTAACCGTAAACCACCCATTGCAATCAGTATTGATGCTATCCCAGCCATAGCCATAATAGCTGTTTTTCGAATACTATTTTTACGTTGTGAAATTATAGCAGGCAGATAACCATCGTCCGCAATCCGTGCCATTTGTCGTGATGAGCCAAATAAGGTGCCATTGATAGCACTACTAGTGGCAAGAATGGCTCCTAGTACTACAAGATTCCCTCCTAAATTGCCCATCACATCTTTTGCCCCTGCAGCTAAGGCATATTCTTTATTCTTGATAAGATCATCTGCGGGAATTGCTAAAACAGCACTTAAAGCAATAATGAAATAAATAAATGCAACTAAAATAATTGCAGAAAAGATAGCTCATGGAATATTTTTATCAGGGTTATCCATTTCATCAACGACATTAATCACTAATTGAAAACATTCATAAGCGACAAACGTTACCGATGAAACAATTAAAATACTAATCAGTGGGGTAGATGAAAAATCTTTAAGCATCATTGAACCAAAGCTATGGACATCAGTTTTAGCAAAAAAATTAAAGCGACTGAAATGATAAAGAGTATAACAAGCTTAAGATACACCATAATATCTTCCAGCTTACCCATGCCTTTAACGCTCCAAATATTAATAAAAGCAAATATCCAAATAATGCCAATCGCAACAACTTTTCATACTATTTCATTCTCAGAAAATGAAAAACCACTAATACCATAAGAAGAAAAGGTATAGACATAAAGTGCTAGCGTACTGATATAACCAAATATGGTATACCAACCAATAAATGAAGCTGCCAAATGTGAGCTTGGATAAGTCCTTTTAAAAAAAGCGTAAGTTGCACCTTCATCCTTATAATAAACCCCAAGTTTCACATAGGAATAAGCCGCAAACCATGCAACGCCACCACCTAGTGCAATAGCAAAAGGAGCCAGTGCGCCCACCATTGAAACAGAAATTCCAAGAATTGTGAAAATACCGCCACCTACCATGCCACCAATAGCAATGGCGAGTAGCTCTTTAAAACCTAAGTTTTTAGTTGCCACAATTTATTCCTTTTCATTATTAGTTTTGATCTTCCTTAAGTTCATATTCTGTATTGCAGTATGGACATTTTACCCGCCCTTGTTTGTCTAATTTAAGAAATACTCTAGGGTGTGTACTCCATAAACACCCATCAAAGGGAGGACAACAAATCTCATTATCAACAACAAATTCCTCAGCATCTAAATGGTGTATTTGTTCAGAATTGGCTGGTTTACAAAGTAGTATATTGTTTTCAATCATAATAGAGGTTAAATATTTTAATTAATAAAAATCAACCCAATTATTTTTCAATATATGGGCTGATTTATTCGATATTAAATAATCAATTAACCAATGACTTGTTTATATAAATGATTCAAAGTAGCCATTATTTTACGATGATCTGCTTTTATACTCTGGTGTAATTTTGCATGTAGTTTATGTTCTCCCTTTTCTAGTTTATGCATTTCTGCCTCTTTACTATCATCACTTTCAAAAACTTCACTTGTAGGGTCAAGCTCAGACTCCATCATCACCTCTTCATGTTCATGATCTAACCTTTCATGCACTTTGATCGCCTGCTTATGTTCTTCTAAAGCAACTGAGTTTTTCTTAAGTTTTGCTTCAATTTCTTTTAGCTTTTTTAGAGCAAGTTGATGATCTTTTTTCCAAAATTCTACCTCATCAAGCCAAAACTCATGATCACTATGCCATCGACGATGCTCTTTATGTTCTTGAACATGTTCACCTTCTCTTATCGTATTTACACGTTTTTTAAGGTCTTCGGTAAAAGCGAGAAATTCTTCAGTACCTACATTTGCGACCTTACTTAGTTTGTCCCAAATAGATTCTGTTAAGTATTCCGCTTCCATTTTAAATTGATCTTTATAAGCTTCTTTTGCCCCGTTGACCGTTTCACCGATAGATTGCAAGTCGCTTTTGACTTCATCACTGATCTTTTGTACTTCTTCCTTTGTTAATTCTTTCCAGTCACTAAGCTTCTCTTCCGCTATCTGAACGGCATCTTTTAGTGTTTTGCCATCTTTATTAATAACAGTCTCTATAGTTTCAACCATGTTTTCATAAGCATCTTTTAGCTTTTCATTTATTTCCTGAGTTTTCATTTTTTGTAACCTCGTGTTGTGTAGTCATACCGGACACAATACTCAAAGAATATGACCAAAAATGTCATTTGCATGACACTAAGTACAATTTTTCAATTTAAGTAAATCAATCTTAATAGTCATCTACATGACAGAAAAGACTACCAATAGATTTTAGGATGCATGCATTCACTCATTTAAACCTATTGGAGATTTACAAATGAAAACTATTACAACAAATATTGATGATTTAAAACTTTTACCAAGCTTTGGGCGTTTTACAACGATAACGGGATTATTTCTTATTATTCTAGGCGCTATTGGTATTTTCATACCTCAGTTAATGTCACTAGAGGTTAGTATATTAAGTGCTAGTTTGCTCTTAATTGGTGGTATATTTTGGGTAATTCATTCCTTTAAAACTCACACTAAAGAATGGTCTGAATGGTTGAAACCAACTTTGCTGTTAGTTAGTGGTGGTTTGATGTTGTTTTACCCCATGACAGGTATTGCTACCATTGGCTTATTATTAGCCATCTATCTATTAATGGATGCTTACGGAAGTTTTTTAATGGCATATAACCTTCGTCATAAAAAAGGTTGGGGATGGATGGGATTTAATGGCTTTATATCCTTATTGTTAGCTAGCTTATTTTTAACGGGCTGGCCTACTTCATCATTATGGATAGTCGGCTTATATATTTCTATCAGCCTATTTTTTGATGGCTGGGCTTTGTTGTCGTTAGCTTGGATGCAGCATAAATTATTAACATAAAATCATATTGGGTTTGTGCCCAGCACAGACCCAATTTAAGGGTTACTTATCCCTTAATCAAAGGATATAAAACCCGTGAAATGGCTCGAGCGAATTAGTACCTATTACATTTTAAAGAATCACGCGATACCTGATCATAAGTGGTTTAAAACCACAAAAAAACTTCCTCTATTATCTTCTCTAAATTCAACCCAACTATCGCGATTGCGCGTCTTAAGCACCTTATTGATTCATCGTAAAACCTTTTTTGGTGCACATGATTTCGATGTGACGCTTGAAATGAAAATTATTATTGCAGCTCAAGCATGTCTTGAAATCCTATACTTAGGCATTGAGTCATTTGATGGTTGGGAAGAAATCATTGTCTACCCCAGCGCATTTAAAGTGAAAAGAGAAATGCAAGATGAAAATGGACTGGTAACATCTGAGAACAATGTACTTAGTGGTGAGGCATGGGGTAAAGGCCCGGTAATTTTATCTTGGGATGATGTAGAAAGAGACAGTTTTGCACTATATGCGGGGCACAATGTTGTTATCCATGAGTTTGCACACAAGCTAGATATGCTTAATGGACGAGCCAATGGAATGCCGCCTTTACATCCAGATATGTTAATCAAGGAATGGTCTAAATCACTAAGTAACGCCTATAAATACCTAATTAATCGGCTAGATCATCATCACACTGAAATAAATACCTATGCAGCAACTAACCCAGCAGAGTTTTTTGCGGTGATGTGTGAATATTTTTTTACTGCACCTCAAATATTAATTGATTATTACCCCAAGGTTTATAAAGAACTTTGTAGCTATTTCAAGCAATATCCTCATTAAATAAGGAATAAATAATGCCGCTATCTTACGAAGAAATCCATGAAAAAATTCATTCTTTACAAGCTCAACTTGAGCACGAGTTTGATCAATTATTATCCCAAAAAAGAGCTGACTTTAAATATCAACTTAGAAAAAGACGGGTTATCTTTGAAAAAGGTATTCGAGATTTACATCGGAAATATAAGATCGGAATTTGGCCATACCTTAAAAACTCAAACCCACTTTATATTATTACAGCACCAATCATTTACGGAGTTATTATTCCCCTAGTATTACTCGATATTGCTATTTTTATCTATCAACAAATTTGTTTTAGAGTTTATGGTATACCTATTATCTCACGTTCTAATTACATTGTAATAGACCGTCATCATTTAAGTTATCTTAATGGCATAGAAAAATTTAATTGTATTTACTGTGGTTACGGTAATGGCTTAATCGAATATATACGTGAGGTATTTGCCCGAACAGAACAATACTGGTGCCCAATAAAACATGCTCGCCGAGCAAATAAAACACACCCCTATGTAGAAAAATTTGTAGACTATGGTGATGCTGAAAATTACAAGAAGAAGCTTAATACGCTACGTAAACAATTAAAAAATGACGACAGTAAGCAATCACAAAAATAATCGAGAATAAAGAAAATATGACAGAGATGAGTAAAGCATTTAATACTACCAGCGCTGTAATGCTAGGTATCGGGTCGATGGTCGGGGCAGGTATTTTTATTGTGATCGGTCAAGCAGGGGCTGTCGCGGGTAATATAGTCTGGGTATCTTTTATTTTTGGTGGTTTAGCTGCTCTACTCAGTGGCTATTCACTGGCTAAATTAGCGGTTCGCTACCCATCGCGTGGCGGTATCATTGAATATTTGGTACAAAGTTTTGGCGAAGGTGTTTTCTCTGGGAGTGCAGGTGTTTTATTCTATTTTTCGCAGTTAATTGCAATCGCCGCCATTGCAAAATCATTTGGTGCTTATGCTGAAACCTTCATGCCTTCAAGTGATCATTGGGGTAATATTTATGCAATCGGCATCGTTAGCATTTTTATTCTGGTCAATCTGCTTGGTGCTACACTTGTTGCAAAGTCTGAAAATATTATCGTAATAATTAAAGTCTGTATTTTGCTATTTTTTACCGTTGTTGCCTTGTTCTATATAAAACCCAAGCTGTTAAGTACCAGTGATATGCCCCCTATTAACGATATGTTTTTTGCTATCGGCTTGACCTTCTTTGCCTATCAAGGGTTTAGCGTTATTACCAATACCATAGAGGATATGCAAAATCCCAAAAAAACGATGATGAGGGCGATGATCATTGCTATTCTACTGGTAGCTGCATTGTATATATTAACAAGCCTTGCAGTGTTGGGAAATCTATCGCTTTCGGAAGTGATTATGGCCAAAGACTATGCCTTGGCAGAAGCGGCAAAGCCCATATTTGGTGAAATGGGTTTTAAGATAATGGCTGCAACTGCGTTACTGGCAACAGCATCAGCAATAAATGCCACACTTTATGCTGCAACAGAAATTGGTTATGCCATGGCTAAAGAAGGGGATCTTCCTGAAGTGTATAGCTATAATATTCATGGCTCGTATGGGGGATTAATTGTCAGTGGCATACTGATAGTACCCTTGATACTTTTTTTAAACCTTGCAGAAGTTACCACAATTGCTACATTGGTAGTTTTGATTATTCAGGGTGTTACACATGCTGGACACTTACTAAAAATTAAGGAAACAGGCGCTAATATATTTTTAGTGTCTGGTGCAGCCCTCACCATGTTTGCTATTGCACTGCTAACTTTGTACCACACAAGCCAAACCATGCCTTTAATCGTCTATTATATTTTAGCCGCTTTTACATTGGCATTTATTTTGGAGTTTACTTTTAGGCTCCTTAATAAGAGAGTTATACAAAAACAAACTGATGAAATCATCTAGTAATTACAAATATTTGGCAAATAGCAGAATATACCAAGTGTGGATTCGTACACGACTTACCTTATTTTTCAAATTAATATGATCCTCTCGCCCATCATTCAAGAAATTATGCCTTTTTTACAAACTTATGGTGTGTTGGTTATTTTCTTAGGTGTACTGCTTGAAGGTGAAATTACAATCATCATCGCTGGAATACTCTGCCAACAAGGAACATTAGCACTGGGCGAAACTATCATTGTAGCTATCATAGCTGCTTTTTTAAGTGATCAGATCTGGTTTCAGCTCGGTCGTCGTTATGGACAAGCTTTACTCAAAAAATTCCCTGCTTTATTAAAACATCAAAATAAAATACAACCCTGGATTCAAAATAAAAGTAATTATATCGCATTGGGTGGGCGTTTTATTTATGGTACTCGAATTATTGCTTATGTACTACTTGGGATACACGGCTATTCAATAAAAAGGTTTATATTAATAGATAGTTTAGTGGCTACTAGCTGGTGTTTACTAGGAATCGCATTAGGTTATTTATTTGGAGCCAGTGCAGATAGTTTATTTGATGATATAGAATACATTGAAAAACTTTTGCTGCTAATACTCGCCATAGGCTTTAGCTGGCACTGGTACAAAAGCCGAAAGAATAAGACCCCGTTAGATCAGCAGGACAAATAAAATGGATATTACTTTTTGGTATAGTCTGTTTCATATAGGCTCAATATTGACCGTAATTTTAACGCTGCTTTTATCGTCTAAAATTTTACGTAATTCTAGTATGCCTGCGGTTACGATAGGCTGGTTGCTGGCAATTATTTTTGTGCCGTTAATTGGCATACCGCTGTACCTAACCTTTGGTGAGCGTAAGATTAACGTCAAGCTAAATAATAAACAAAAGCTGGTATTAAATACAAATAAAGCATCTAGCTCTTATGTAGTTTCGCATCCGATTCATTCCTTAATTGTTTCCATGAATCTGCCCGCTTCTAGCAGTAATAATGAAACCACTTTTAATTCAGATGGCAAAGCAGCTTGGGATACCCTAAGCATACTTTTGGAAAGTGCAGAACAAAGCATTGATATTGCTATTTTTATACTGGGAAAAGATGAGGTTGGACAACAGATTTTATCCCTATTAGAGAAAAAGGCAGCAAGCGGAGTTAAAGTAAGATTACTGCTTGATGGTGTTGGTACTTTTTCATTGAGCAATAAACGATTTAAACCACTATTAAAACAAGGCGCAAAAATTGCTTGGTTTATACCTGTGATCCATCGCCCCTTTCGTGGACGCACTAATTTACGTAACCACCGTAAAATTATCATTGCAGATAACAAGCAGGTGTGGGCAGGTGGCAGAAATATCAGCGGTGACTATTTAGGACCTGATTGCCCCAAGGATTGCTGGGTGGATATGAGTTTTGTGCAGAAGGGGGAAATTATCGCTAACTACTTAGCAATCTTTGAAGCAGACTGGGCTTTTGCAACCTATGGCAAGACGATTACACACAAACTCAATTCACCAAAAATAACAACGAAAAGCACTTCGGAATTGCAATTAATACCCTCAGGGCCAGATGTCATAAATGACCCGATCTACTCTGTTATTTTAACCGCCTGTTATGGTGCAAAAAACCAGATTAAGATTACAACGCCTTATTATATTCCCGATGATAATATCCAGAAGGCATTGAAACTCGCAGCACTCAGAGGCGTTATTGTAGATATTATTATTCCTGAAAAATCCAATCACAAACTAGCGGATATAGCTCGAAACAGAGCTTTACGTGAGTTATCAAATGTTGGCGTTAATATTTGGCTTTTACCACAGATGATTCATGCTAAAGTTATGATAACAGACACAAACTTTGCCATGGCAGGCTCTGCTAACATTGATATCCGCAGTTTATTTCTAAACTGTGAATTAATGAGTGCATTTTATAGTGAACGAGACATCAGTTGGCTAAACGCATGGTTTACATCATTGCGCAATGACAGCTCACGATACCAAGTACAAAAGGTAAGCGCTCTAACCGAACTTGTTGAGGGCCTTGCATTACTTGCATCTTCTCAATTATAAATTACTAGTCTTTATAAAAGACCAAGTGTAAAAATGAAACTAACTCAACCTATGAACTAAAATCCATAGGTTGAGTTAGTTGTCTATCAAGTTTTAATTTTATCACTCATAACAATTAAAAAATGACTATAGCTAGGCAATCCAGAGAAAATATTCGAAACTAAGTTTATTCATCCCTAAAAAGGCTACTTGGATGCTACAGAACCCCCGAAAACACTAAAACACCCTTGTACTTCAATACCACCCCCCCTTTTTTTCGATGATTTGTACGATATTGAAAACACAAAACATCGAAAAACAGGGGGGGTGGCAAATAAAAAAAGACTATTCTGAGCAGTTTTATTGCTTTTAGATGAATGAGATCCCAATAATCAATTAATTGGAATCATTAGTACTAAATAATTTTCATTGCCATATCTTCAAGCGTATTTGCACTGGTATGAATCCGCTTCGATACCTCTTTTAATTGATTCAAGATTTCCTTGTGCGCTAGGTAAACTTTGGTCTCATCTTCATTCAAATGCTTCACGGCGGCTAAGGCACAATACTTCGTTGTTTCATCGTAGTTATCATGAATAATTTCGATATTGGTTAAAATTTTACCCAGCTGTTTTTGAGGAAGATAATTAAAAGCTTCATCAAGGGCTTCCACCATTTCCGCTAAGGTTTTAAAAATATTATGATAATGATCTGGGCAAGTAACTTTGTAAGACAATAATTCTATTACAAGATGCTTTACGCTAAGCGCGATCCAGTCTAACTGAGTGATAATGCGATAGATAGACTCCTTGTCATAAGGCGTTATAAAAACATCAAGTAATTCATGCATATTCTTTCTTTTAAGTACTCTGCTTTGGTGCTCATCTTCCAAAATTGCTTTTAAAGCATTACTATCATTTTTTTGACAAAATAAACAGAGATCAAGCACGCAGTTTCTACTCGCATTCACCTGCTCCTTTAACGCACTATCGAAATCAATTTCTTTGGGTAAAAGATATTTTTGGATAATCCCCATTTTGTACTCCTATTAGAGTGCTACGTGTAATAATTTTGTTAACGAAAAGCAGTAAATCCAACCCAAAGCAATGGAAATAGGGACATTTAAAACCCACCCATTCACAATGCTTCTTGCTGTTTGCCAACGTACATGGGCGGGTTTTTCTGCGGCACCATTACCTAATAAGGTTGCGGTAACAACTTGTGTTGTTGATGTAGGTGCGCCTATGCTGGTAGCAATACTATTAACCAGTGCTGATCCTATTTGGTTGGCTACGGAGTGAATGAGTCGAACGCGATACAAGCCAAATCCCAATGTTTTGATAATACTCCAGCCACCAAATAAAGTACCCAATGTTATAGCGGATGCACATAACAATATCGCCCAATCGGGCACGTGAAAAACATCACTTTTACCACTTGCTACCAGCATCATGCCAATTATCGCCATGCCTTTTTGGGCATCATTTGCACCGTGTGAAAAGCCTAGCCAAGCGACACTAAAATATTGAGAGGCTACAAAGAAATGTCGAATGCGATGCTTAAAGTGTTTGAAGACTTTAAACAGGAGTTTCATAATAAGAAAGCCGACAAGAAAACCTAAAAAAGGTGAAGCAAATAAACCTGCAAGCACTTTCATAACACCTTCTAAGTGCCCCTCCGACAAAGCACTAATCCCCCAGTTAATATGTTCATTACCAACCGCAAATAAACCCGCACCCACTAATCCACCTGCTAAAGAATTAGAGGAAGAGGAAGGAAGTCCTAGCTTCCAAGTCACAAGGTTGTAACTGACCGCTGCAAATAACGCTGCCATCACAATACTTTCACCTACCAAAGGTGATGCCATATTAATATTTACAAAATGACCAATAGTATCAGCAACAGCCAAACCAACCAGAAATGGCCCAAGAAAAGTAAACACACTGACAATTATAATCGCTGTCAGCGGTCTCATTGCGCGAGACGCTATTGCAGTAGCCACCATGTCTGCCGCATCATGAAAACCGTTGGTAAAATCAAAAATAGCTACAGCAATAACAACTAGGATGAGCAGAAGTGAGACTAATTCCATGTGGACACCTCCATTAATTAGGTGTCCATGTTATGTTTTTGGTGCTTTTAAGCTCAATGTTTTGAATTCTCGCCAGCCGACATACAAACCAATTACGATAATAGCAATAGCAATTGGAATTAAAACCCAGACATAAGCCTCCAAGTAAGCTGCAAAAACTGTTGCTAGAGCCATAAATATCCCTAAGACAAGAAAACGCCAACCCGTATAAATACCCGCTAAGAAGGTTGATAGACTCATGATCGTCATCAAAACATAGGATGCTGCGTTACTGGGTAAGCGCCCAATATGCAATAAGATAAAGACCAATTTGATAGCAATAAAAACAGCCGTCCAATGCAGCAACTGTTGTCGAATAAAATGAAAGCCATCAATATCACCCCGAACATAACGAGACCACTCAAGCACAATCGCAGCAATGGCATAGAGAGGAATAGTCCATAACCAAAAATTTAGACTACGCACTCCAGCAAAATCTGTATAAGCCACTCCAATAAATGAAACCGCTAATAACAAACCCAATACAGCTTCACCAATGACTAGACGATGAAACCATCCATCAGGATGGTGAAAAATGGATGGATATTGTTTGTTAGATTTCATGACTAGCCCTCTAGCTCTGCTTCATTTTCAATTTTTGATAAAGCAGCATGCACTGCTTTAAAAATAAGCCTATCTGCTTCTATAGGATCATTTTCTGGTACATCCCATGCCATAATCTCACGGTATCGTTCAATTAAATGACGCATATCCTTCACGATTCTATCGTGATACCGGTTAATCTCTATATCTTGCATTTGTGACATTCTATTTCTCCTTATCCCTATCTTCTTTGCTATCTTACTTTGTATTTAAAATCCAGTCCTTCGCTTTATCGAATGCTTTGTACGGGAATGTTTTCACCTCAGCTGCAACAAAGTGACTGCCAATTTTTATAGCAAACTCTCCAATTATTGAGTCTGTAACAAAGGCTAAATGTGTCACTTTTCTCTGGTGGTTTTTTATAAATTTTAAATGCCTAATTAAAGAAGTAAACGAATCCCAACCTGGAAAATTTTCAGTATAAATAATGAGCCCATTTAACTTTCCACCCTGCTCAAGAAAAGGATCAATAATCTGAACGGCTTGATCGAAATCTTTAGATGATAATGCACCATCTGGCTGAAGAATCGCTATCGCTTCTTTTTCATTGAGTGTTGTCTTTAACATTATTAGTTCTCCTGAATTTTATTTTGAAAACCTACGGTATTGATCAATGGAACAACTAAGGTTTCACAGCGTGCATGATTTTGAATATAACTGGGTGTAGAGCCTAATAGCTTATTCAAACCTTTTTTCTTTTCTGTACCGAAGATGACTAAGTCAGTATCAGAAGCTTCTAAAAACGAAAGGATAGTTTTTTTAGTATCACCACTTAGCACTTCTGCATTTATACTTACACCACTATCCAGTGTTTCAATATAGTCATCTAATTGAGCTTTAGCCTGTTCAATAAGGGAATCATTTAGCCCCTTTAATTTCTCAGAAGTATAAAGATAACCGCTAATGTTATCCCCATACATAGCGGGGTAAGACCTGATTTCTTCTACAATATACAAAATATTAAGCTTTACTTGATAGTACTTTGCCAACTCAAGTGCTCGTTTTACCGCATGTTTTGCTGGCAAAGAAAAGTCAGTGGCAACAGTGATAGTTTGATAGGGTTTAAGTTGCTCTGCTGATTGCTCTAACCACTCAGGCTCACGCAACCAATCCCATGCCTCTTGTAAATTTTCATGATCAAAATAGCATACTGAATCTGATGGCATAAAGGGTTTAACCATTGCTACCATCCAGTGTTCCCATGCTTTATCACCGACAATGGCAAAGCGCTCTATATCATCAAGGCGCGACATGCCAAATTTAAAATCATCTTTTGCGGCTTCTAAATCCCAGCCAGAAAACTCATCTAATTCAAATAGTAGGGATACCTTTCCTATCTCTTTTATTTGTGCTTCTAGTTTGGGTAGAAACGTCTGGTAGTCTTCATGGGTAAGTTTCCCAGAGGCTCGAATGACGATGGTATTTCCATCAAAAACGGGTAAAAACTGTAACATGACTTTCTCCTTCAATTTATTCTGTTATTTAATGACTTCCTACAATATAAATAACTAAGAGATCAAAAAATGTCACATAGATGACATTGAATTAATAAATTTAAGAATCATTAAATGAGAATCCTTTTGCCCTTAGAAAAAACTAGCACTTCACCTTGCGGTATTGGATGCCATTCTTCATCAGTTAAAGGAACGCTGGCTATAATTGTTATTTTTTGTTTCAGCTCTGTATCTTGTCCAGTCATATTGAGACCATGCTTTCTTAGACCATGATGAATTCCAGCATTACATTCACGCGTCAGGAGATATAGACCAGGTGGTTTAATAAAGCCATCATTCTGCAGGCGTTTATCAGCATGCACAAAAAGGAAATTAGAATCTGAATATAAAAAATTGGCAGGACCTAACCTTATCAGTTGCTCAGCAAATTTAGAGACAATTTTAAAACGTTCATCCAATGAAGGCTTTTCGCCTTGTTTGTTTCCCCAAGGAAGTGCTAATTTCTCCAATAAAGAACAAAAGGCATATTCTGAATCAGTATCGCCAATGGGTAAAAAATGCTCAGATTGAAGCATCATATTTTTTTGAATATGTTTGGAATGACCATTATGAGCAAAGACATGCATACACCCACCTAATTCACGAGAAAATGGGTGTGTATTTTTAAGCGCCAATTCACCTTTTGTTGCTTTTCGAATATGAGAGATAAGTAATTGAGTGGGTGGTATGTTTTTTTCAATAAATTGAACAAGCTTACTTTCATTAGCAGCTTGAGGTTCACGTAGTATCGTTACATCACTACCCTCATAGTAAGCAACACCCCAGCCATCAGGGTTTGACATTTTATTGCCACTTACCCTTTGGCTGTGACTAGTCAGTTTCTTCAGAGAAAAACCCGTATGGGTAGGGAGTTGACTGGATATTGCGAGTAGTTCACACATAATAATCAATATAAAAAATAGTAAACCTGAGGAGGTGTTTATTAAAGCACACCCCCCAGTTTTACACTATGAGTTAACTCTTACTCAAAACTGTTTATCCCCCCCAAACCACGATGGCGTGCTTCTTCGGTTGTTATTAAAAAATGGCACCATTGGAAAAGTGGACGAATTCCAAAGATTATCAGGAATTAATTGCTGAGGATTATTTTTAAGTGAATTTAACAAGCTGTTTTTCTTATCTTCAGGTAGTTCTTTTGTTTCTTTTATTTGCTTACGCACTTCATCATAAGTACCGTCAAAGCTAAATTCTTTTTTATCTCCATTATTATCAAAAGAAACCTCAGCGTGAACTTTTCCATCTCCTGTTTGTTTGATGCTTAGAGCTTCAAACTGTTGCATAACATTTACTTTCCCAGAAGGCTTTAATGGAGTTGTCCCGCCTACTTGAGGTATCTGTTGAAAGTTGGGTTGAAAGAATGGTTGTGCAAAAACAGGATTATTGAAGCCATTACCAAAACCATTGTTAAAGCCAAAGAAAGGATGACGGCTCATAGGCTGCTGAAGAAGTAATGCTACCGTATGAGCTTCTAAGTTAACCTTAACATCTTGGCTTTTACCTTCTCGAACAAGACCCAAATTTATCTCACTATCTGCTTTGTTTGATGCAATAAGTCCCGCTAATTGTTGGGCTGAATAGAGCTTTTGATCGTTAAGGCGTAATAAAATATCGTAAGCCTTTATGCCTGCCTTACTGGCTGGTGAATTGGGGGTGACCGATTGAACCATCACTCCTTGGTTTTCTGGGATTAAATCTCCCAATTGTTTGGATAAAGCTTTTGGTACAGACGAAAGTGATACACCTAACCATGTTTTTTGATTTTGTATCGGCGTATTAACAGCTACTTTTGGTAGTGTGTTTTTATCCATGTTGTTGGCATAACTACCTTGCATGACTGCGGTTAATGCACTTATTGCTAACGTTGTGGCTATCATTTTTTTCATTTTTAAGTCCTCTTATTAAAGATATTTGCGCAATCTTCAAGTTTTGAAATAAAAGTAAAAGATAGCCTTTTCGAGTATTAATAACTGTCACTTAACTGACAGAAATGAGATTTTTTGGGATACATACTGGAGTGAGAAGAACATAATGCTACACTGAATAAATTTTAATCGTATCGTATAAGAAATAAAAAATAAAAAATAAAATTTGATTCACTATCCATAGTAAATATCTTGGTCGTTTTATTGGTGTTGATATTAGTTTTTGGTTCGATTTTTTATAGCCATTACACGATGAAAAAGAATCTTAAAGTTCTTGCTAGAAACTCCATTTTAATGATCACTGATGACGAGTTGCGTGATCGGTGTAAAAAAATTATGTCAATTAATCCTAATGCTTGTCCGTTGATCGATGGGGATGCTAGCAAGCTTGTAAAGTCCGGCCCCAATAGATTAAAAGCATTATTAAAAAATCACTTAAAGCAGCTTGAAAGCTAATATTTTATGCTAAAAATTCGACTGAGTAATTTCCGCATCATCAATGATAGCTTGTAGGTTATTAATTTTTATTTGATTACGTTTTTTATCAATAATGCCTTTTTGTTTCCAATGTTGTAAATGTTGATTTACAACTTGCCTTACCGAGCCAACCATCCTTGCTAAGATCTCATCCGACAAACCTAAGACGAGATGGTCTTCATGTGCCTCATTCGCACCTCCTTTGTAAGTATTAATTTTATCAATATTTTTTAAAATAACTCGGCTCAAACGTGTGACAGTATCATACAAGGCAAAATCAGTGGTTTTGTCTTCTTGAGCACGCATTTTCTGCGCAAGATAGGGCATGAACTTGTGGTTTAATTCGGGGTAGCTCCATATCCATTCGCGCATTTTCTCAATGGGTGCCGAAATCACCTTAAGTTCTTCAAGTGGAGACAAAGTCACCTCATGTCTTTTCCCATCCAACAGTGTAATAATATCAAAACCATCCCCAGGCTTTAGAAGGTCTAGCGTAATACTTCTACCAGATTCTGAGTGAGTCCGAGTCATTTCTAAGCGTCCTTCCAATAATAGAAAAAAACGACGTTGAAGAACCTCATCATCAATAAAGCTTTTTTTACCCCAACGTTCTGCTTTAAAATGTTCTGTCATTTCTTGTAATAGTTGTTCTGATAAGGAGGAAAATAAATGTGACTGTTGAACTAACTTACTACTCAACGGCACGCTTCTTTTTATAAGGGATTCATTAGACATAGTTTATTATCTGAATACTAAAAATATCTAATTTAGCATAGTTTGAGTTTGTGTTTGGCTTATAAAAAGATATAAACCCTTAATAAAAGTATTTATTTCAGTTAATTGTAGTCAATAAAAAAACCTGCCTAAGGCTGGGTTGTATACTAAAAAAACAGAGGTTGGGGATAATCTCTGTTAAAACTATAGCCCTGCTAATAGGAAGGGGGCAGGACTATAGGAAAAGGTAGATTATTTATTATCCACTTCTTCAAACTCGGCATCTACCACATCGTCATCATTATTTGATGTTTGTTCAGATGAGCTAGATGCTGTTGAAGCTTGAGCCGTTGCCTGCATAAAGACAGATGAAGCTTCTTGCAGAGCTTGCGACTTGCTTTCTAACTCTGCCTTATCATTGCCCTTAATAGCTTCTTTAGTAGCATCAATTGCACTTTGTAGCGTTTGTTTGTCATTCTCTGGAGCGCTTTCACCTGCCTCTTCAATAGATTTTCCTGCTAAATGTACTAGTTGATCTGCTTGGTTTCGTGCATCAATCAAGGCGCGTTGCTTCTTATCATCTTCAGCATGTGCTTCAGCATCTTTCACCATCTGCTCAACTTCTGCGTCTGATAATCCGCTGGATGCTTTGATTTCAATCGCCTGCTCTTTACCACTGGCTTTATCTTTTGCCGATACCTTCAAAATACCATTGGCATCAATATCAAAAGTAACCTCAATTTGTGGCTGACCACGTGGTGCAGGTGGGATATCGGCCAAGTTAAACTGACCGAGTGACTTATTATCCTTAGCCAGTTCGCGTTCACCCTGTAGCACATGCACGGTTACGGCTGACTGATTGTCTTCAGCTGTTGAGAAAGTCTCCGAAGCCTTACTAGGAATTGTAGTGTTTTTCTCAATTAGCTTAGTCATCACACCGCCCATGGTTTCAATACCGAGCGATAGTGGTGTCACATCAAGCAATAATACATCGCTGACCTCACCAGACAATACCGCTGCTTGAATCGCTGCACCCATAGCGACTGCTTCATCTGGGTTTACATCCTTGCGTGCCTCTTTCTTAAAGAAGTTTTTTACCTCTTCTTGTACTTTAGGCATACGGCTTTGACCACCTACAAGGATTACATCGTCAATCTCTGACATTGACAAACCAGAATCTTTAAGTGCTAGTTCACAAGGCTTGATGGTGCGCTTAATCAAATCTTCTACTAAGGATTCAAGCTTGCTTCGTGTTACCTTAATATTAAGGTGCTTAGGCCCAGAGGCATCAGCTGTTACATAAGGCAGATTGATATCTGTTTGCTGTGCAGAAGACAATTCAATTTTGGCTTTTTCAGCGGCTTCTTTAAGACGTTGTAATGCCAGTGGATCATTTTTAAGGTCGAAACCTGAATCTTTTTTAAACTCATCCACCAAGTAATCCATTAAGCGCATATCGAAATCTTCACCACCTAAGAAGGTGTCACCGTTTGTAGCCAAAACTTCAAACTGTTTTTCACCATCTATTTCGGCAATTTCAATAATAGAAACATCAAAGGTACCTCCACCTAAATCGTAAACTACGATCTTTTGATCCTCTTTATTGGTCTTATCAATACCGTAAGCAAGCGCAGCAGCAGTTGGTTCATTGATAATTCTCTTTACCTCCAAGCCTGCAATTTTACCCGCATCTTTAGTAGCTTGACGCTGCGAATCATTAAAGTAAGCAGGCACCGTAATAACCGCTTCTTTCACTTCTTCGCCTAAATACGCTTCAGCGTCTTTCTTCAATTTCTGTAAAATTCGCGCAGAAACTTCAGCAGGAGAGAGTTTTTTTCCATTCACCTCAACCCACGCATCACCGTTATCAGATTTGATAATTTTATAAGGTACAAGCTTGATATCTTTTTGTACCGCTTCTTCGTCATAATTACGACCAATCAATCGTTTAATTGCAAAGAGTGTTTTCTCTGGGTTAGTCACTGCCTGACGCTTTGCAGGTTGCCCTACTAATACCTCATCATTTGTATATGCAACAATAGAAGGAGTAGTACGATCACCCTCTGCGTTTTCAATAACTTTTGCTGTGTTGTTTTCCATAACTGCAACACAAGAATTTGTTGTTCCTAAATCTATTCCTATTACCTTTGCCATGTCAATGACCTCCTTAAAATTTACTGCCCAGTTTTCTTGCTAGGCAGTAGATGTTTGTTTAAATGCGTCAGACGCTTTATCGAACTTGAGTAATATTCTAAGTAAGTAAAGGAATATAAAATGTCACCCAGTTGACGCTTTTGTTATTAATAAGCCGTTCCACTATGTGGATCAACATCGTTAATTAACCGAGGCAACTGCGCCAATAAATGAATGGTGAACAAAGGTCCATAAGGAAACAGTTTATATAAATGCTTCTTGCCACCCTTATCTTTATAAACTTTTAAAAGCATGCGATAGACACGATAAGCGCTAGTTGCCTCCTTAACACTGAGTTGACCAAAAGGACACTTTTCATTGATTGAATCTTTATTTTCTTCACAATCATGATGGCAAAGACAATCAATATATTTCCAATAATCTTTCTGGCCTAGATAATGAGGCTCTTTGGTTTCACAGCAATTTTCGTAAAAATCAAACAAGAAGTTAATAACCTCTAAATGCTTATCATCAATATCAACCCCCACCACTTCAGCATTATTTTCAATACGATCAATAAGCTCCTCACGTGATGTATCCCGCACAATATCGGCTGGTGGATACTCAGCAGGTGGCAATAAAACAGGAGCTAGCTCCTCCAGTAAGACATCTAATCGTGTATTTCCAATACTCATTGTGTACCTCCTTATGAAATTATGTGGAGCGTACTTTATGAGAAATGAGGCTGGAGGAATGTCAGCTAAGTGACATTTGGTGAATATGCATACGGTATTTTAAATACAAAACCATATAAAAGTAGGCTGTACCCTTGTACTACTAAGACTTAATAGTAACTTCATAAATTCAATGCTGGAAATCTGTGAGCAATAACTGTAAGCCAAGTGACAGTTATTTCACTTAGATAAGTCGATAATACTTTCAACTTAAAAAACCACTTGAAAAATAATCAAGTGTTCATAGCTTTTGAATCAGAGTATTGAGTATTAATAAAATTGAACTCACAGGAGGCATAAAATGATTTCAAATATATTACGTTTTTCTCCTTCATTATTTGAAGGTTTAGATGAATTGTTGATACCCGAGTTGATACAACGAAGCCACGAAAGGGCTTATCCTCAGGTTAAAATGGGGTCACCGACAAGAGTGTAAGATTTATTTAGCATTGAAGTGAATAAATCTGAACAACATAAGTGCAGAAAAATTCAAGTACGCTAAGTTTATTGAAAATTAGCAATCATTATCATAAGGGGTTGGTCATTGATCAGCTCTTTTTATGAAAACTACAGCCTAAAAACTAACAGAGAATAGAAATGAGTGATAAAAAACATATTGTTTGCCCACATTGTTCAGCAGTAAACAGAATTCCTGCCTCTCGCTTGGCAGACAAACCTATATGTGGAAAATGTAAACAACCATTATTCACAGGACACCCTATTGAGTTAACAGATCAAAACTTTGCAAAGTTTATTGCCAAAAGTGATGTGCCAGTGGTGGTTGATTTTTGGGCTGAATGGTGCGGTCCTTGTAAAATGATGGCACCTGCTTTTGCCGAAGCGAGTGTTCAGTTAGAACCAAACATTATTTTAGCAAAACTTAATACTGAGGTGGCTCAACAAACTGCTGCGCAATTTGGCATTCGGAGTATTCCGAATATTATCATATTTAAGAATGGTAAAGAGGTTTTAAGACAGGCTGGAGCTTTGAATACACAGCAAATAGTGCAATGGGCACAATCAAACGCCTAATGGCGTATTATAAAACACACCCTCCCACTTTTTGGCCATTTTGTGCAAGGAGAATAAAGTTAAAATATGGATTATAAAGATTATTATAAAATTCTAGGCGTTGAAAAAGGCGCCACACAGGATGAGATTAAACGCTCATACCGTAAGCTTGCACGTAAATATCATCCTGATGTCAGCAAAGAAGCGGATGCCGAGGTTAAATTTAAAGAAGTCGGCGAAGCTTACGAGGTATTAAAAGATCCTGAAAAACGCGAAGCCTATGATCAATTGGGTTCTAACTGGAAAGCAGGGCAAGAAGGTTTCCAGCCGCCACCTGATTGGGAGAAAAATTTTGACTTTGAGGGTGGTGGTTATACCCAGGGCAGCAACCAAGGCTACAGTAGTTTCTTTGAAGACTTATTTGGTGGCAGGCAAGGCGGTGCATATTATACTTCTGGGGCAACAGGTCGTGGTGGCTTTCAATCTAAAGGTGAAAATGTTCGCGCTAGGGTCATGATTAATCTTGAAGATTCATTTAATAGCACAACTAAAAATATTACCTTGCAAATGCCTGAGTTAAATGAACAAGGTCAAGTCGTCAATAAACAACGTACCTTAAAAGTAAAAATACCAAAAGGTGTCAAAGAAGGCCAAACGATACGCTTAGGCAAACAAGGCAATGCTGGCATGGGCGGCGGTGAAGCAGGCGATCTAATGCTCGAAGTGGCATTTAATCCACACCATTTATATACCTTGGATGGCAAAGACATTTACTTAAATGCACCCGTTGCGCCTTGGGAAGCAACACTGGGCGCTAAGATAGATGTACCAACGCCCGACGGCAAAAAAGTCGGCATGAAAGTACCACCTGATTCGCAACAAGGTAGAAAGTTACGCCTTAAAGGCAAAGGTTTACCCGGTAAAAATGCGGGTGATTTTTATGTCATTTTACAAGTGGTATTACCGCCATCATCCGATCCAAAAGTGAAAGAATACAATGAAAAAATGCGCAATGAGATCGACTTTAACCCACGTAGCTACCTGTTCTAATCTGGAGTATTACTATGAATGCTAAGAAAGTAAATATTGTATCTGGTTATATTCTGGAAGAAGAATCAGCACTAACTCTTGCCGAGCTATGCTGGAAATGCCAAACATCCGCAGAGACTATCATCCGCATGGTTGATCATGGCGTGATTGCACCTGTTGAAGATAACGGTAGTCGCCAATGGCATTTTCATCGAGGTGCTCTGGTTCGTATAGACAAAGCCTTACGCCTAAAGCATGACTTAGGCATAAACTTGGCTGGAGTAACACTTGCATTGGAGTTGCTGGATGAAATTGATAGCCTACGTGTACAACTACAAGTAAGAAACTTATGAAATTAATTATCAAGACGGTGGAGATAATAGCAAATTAGAGTTCAAGCACACTATAAGGGAATGGTTTTACTAACGGTAAAGGACCTACCCTAAAGGTCATTGAATCAAAAGGGCTTCAATTAAGAAAGGGCTGTTCTTAGCGCAGATATATTTCAGTAATATCAGGCCTAAAATGCCCCAGTTCTTGAGAAACAACTTCAAGTGCATATTCCCTTGTCAGTCCCTGTGATCTAAGCTCATCTATACGTTCTTGAGCGTAGGAATGACGTAAACCATGAGCGCCATTGCTCCAGCCAAGAACGTGCTGACTAGATCTTGAAAAAGATTGACTCCAGTTACGCCCCGCTGAAATATTGTAGTGTTGCTGATAGATAATATTTCGGTCTGTTACTTCTATTGCTTGGTCCAGTCTTTTATCTTCAAGGCGTTGTGCTAGGTTATCTGGAATCATAACTTCTCTGACTAATCCTCCTTTGCCAATGACACTGTAGCGTTGACCTTCTCTACCCATAAATTTTTCTTCCAGTGGTTCTTTGTTTTGGCGTATATCGGCTGGTCGTTCTTCAATGGGTAATAGTGTGATTAGTTCTTTTGCTCGTAAACCTGCGGCATAGGCTATTTCGGTAGAGAGTGCATTTTGTTCTCTTTGGTTATCTGCAATGGCGTGTGTTTGTTCTTGCGTATAAGCTCTAGAATGTAGAACCTGTTCATGCTCTGATCGAATAACTTTTAGTGTTTCACCTTCTGATAGTTTGCCTGTGACATGACGGAACATGGATTGAATGGCTTGGCGTTCAATATCTAGGCTTTTTTGTCCTACTTCTTCAGCTCTTTGTTCAAGATAACTGATGGCTCTATCATGATCTAAATCTCGTAGATGTTGACCTTGATTAACCATCGCTGTGGCAACATTCTTTAATGCCTGTTCATAGTTTCTGACTGTACCAACACTTTTGATGTGAACACCTTGTAGTTCACGCATGATACTACCCGCCATCTTTGCGCCTTGCTTTTGGCTATTTGCAAATCGTGCCATGATGATTTAACCAACGACTGATTGTTGATAGCACAACACTAATCCCTTTTTGTTGAAGATAATCCTGTAGCTGTTCCAGCGTTGCTCCTTTTTCTCTTAATGCAATTAGTTCATATTTCCATTTATCGAGTTGAGAAGTACCAAACCGCTTTTTCTTTTTAAGCTTGCTACGGTTGATTAGTTTTACCAGTGTTTCATCTAGATTAAAGTATTTTTGATTCATTTCTCCACCTCCATTTTTCTGCTTCAAACTTTTTCTTTTCCGTAAGAACAATAGCAATTGGTTTAACTGCTACACGGTTTCCCGAATTCGCCCCTTTAGTCATTTTATGTATGACAGGCTGGACTGATCTTGCCTAAAACAGATTCTTTTGAAGTGAATCAACTCATTGTTTGCAGGTTTTATTTCTCCTATTGGTTAAGCTGCAAAGTGGTTAAACAAGAATGCATAATGGACTAGATATTCCCATTACGCATGTGTGAAGGTATGAATAAGCAAACGCTGAAGCTTTGCTTTAAACGGATTAAGGTTAACGATGCTGACGCATTGAAGTGATATGAATTTCAAAGATATTCAAGGTGAAAGTATGCTCCATCAACTTTCGTTGATACCTATCAAAAGAGCGAGGTTGATAGGCTTTTAGGTTCGTTGAGAATGCAACGAGACATTAACAAAACATGTAACTGGGTCAACCATAGCACCGAAAAACTGTTTGCGTCAACATTGCACATATTGTTTGCAAAAGAGGATAAAACCATTGTTGCAGTAGTCTCCGCTGTGTCATGTGGTGCATGTACATAGCGGAGACGTGGCACAAATTAACTTTTGCTAATGGCAAATAACTACACACTTTAATTTACAGACTCAACTTGCAGATTAGTTTTTCTGGTAGTTTCTTATTTGCTGATTCAGTTGTTCTTCGTGGTACTGTCTTGATCTTTCTAAGGCTGATTCATTTTCAGTCTTCTGCTTTCTACTTGACTGTACTTGTATTGCCTTAGCAGGCGTAAATTCTCCTAGGAGGTAACTCTGCAACAAGGTACGAAAATAGCCCACTGGGTTTTTTATGTTGTCTATTTGTCCAGAGAGTTCATCCAACAACAGTTGAATGTCTTCTTTGTTATCAACGTCTGCTAGCAATGAATAAATAGAGGCTTTATGTAATCCACTTAATTGTGAAGCCCAAATATAATTATCCCTGTTTGTTGTTGTATTTTTAGTATCTTGTTTATTTAGTATTAAGTGTTTATTTAGTAGTGGCGGGTTTTCCGTCGATGGATTATCGGGATACGGATTAACCGTAGACGGTTTTTCAGGATGCGGTTGATTCTCTCTGACTGGCGATTCATAGACGGTATATTCTGGTGATGAAAAATGTCCTTTCTCATTACGATGTTTTTGTCTCACAATGTAACCATGGCCGATAAGTTCTTTAAAGATTCGATGAACTTTATCTCGACCAGCAGGACCATTTTTAATGAAAAAACTGATGTAGAAGATCCAGTCATTAGGTTTTGCCAGCATACTTGCTAATAAGCCTCTTGCCTCATAACTTAGACGAACATCTTCTAAAAGATGCCGACTAATAATGACGAAATTATCAGATTTATTAAGTCGGTAGATTGTTTTAGTCGCCATATTATTCTTGATTTTCCCCATCAATCATTTTGGCTATTCCTTCTGTTCTAAAATAAACACGTCTGCCAATTTTTCGTTTTGTTGAGTTAATAGCCATTGATATATCAGACTTGGTGTTCAATGAAACACGAAGCCCTTGAGGGGATCTATCAAGCGTTTTTGCCAATGCTTCTAATGACATCAAGGGGCCATAAACATTCTGTAGGTATTTGAGCGTAGAATTCATATTTTAATCCTTTAACTATTCTTAAATAGGTTCCTTTAGTTATTGAGTTAACTAGAGGAAACCGTTCTATTTTTGGAGGATTCAGTTATTGAGTGAATCAACTCAGTGCTACTTTGAATTCGCATCTAATACAGACGGAATGGTGTTCCATTAATTGGTTTTTCTGATGAGAAAAACTGGAACAAGCGTGTAGGATAATATGAAATATTGGTTTCTGAGTGAATTACTTTAGCAATAGATTGACATGCGCAGCTTGTAAACTTCAACGCATAAAAAAGACGAAAATAGAATCAGTAAATTATTCAGTGAAATAATTTAAGAGGTATGAGCCATCTAATAACACGATAGCCTATAAGCAACAAGTGCTTGTTTGTAAAAGGTGTGCTCTCCAATGAAAAACTTCATTGC
>Ga0256834_1000688_pt1 | contig 24225 bp, 22 predicted proteins | sample 4281140metaG_FD_190536 | JGI IMG/M metagenome (GOLD analysis project Ga0256834, IMG submission 190536) | Hydrothermal vent microbial communities from East Pacific Rise, Pacific Ocean - 4281-140 | ecosystem: Environmental > Aquatic > Marine > Hydrothermal vents | place: Pacific Ocean: East...
GGCAGAGGCAGAGGCAGAGGCAGATAATAATATTTCTAATCTGTCAACACAAGAAACCAGCAATATTGACCAAGAAGCCAACAATATTGATGATGTCGCACCTAACTCAATCGATGAAGTGATTAATGAGGCCAAAGCTGCAACAAAGGAAGATAATTATTATCCAGATGATTTTCCTCTGCCAGATATTGAGCAATCTACAATGTCCCCAGCAATGTCTAACGAATATGAGGTTGAACTCGAACCTCAAAATACTCTAAAAACTGATATTCTTGATGACATAAAAACGCCTACTACTGGCGAAGAAACCCCAAACCCACAAGAAACTATTGATAGCGCTATTGAAAAACTTGATAAAGCAGCGCGTGGCGAGGATATTGATGATGTAACCTTAGATGATAGTTTAAGTTCTGAGCCTATTGCAAAGAATAGTGAAAAAATTATATCAGAAGTAAAATCAGATCGCGGTGGCGGACTGACCATATTCTTGGTTCTGTTTTTATTATTATTAATAATTGCCGGTGGAGTTGGGTACTGGGCTTGGCGAGCAGGATATGTTGATGTTGATGCTCTATTTGGACAGCAAGCGAAAATAGAAGATAAAGCACAAAGCGCTACAACTGAAACAAACAACCAAACTCAACCAATTCGAGATGTTACTTCCAATAACAATGAAGAAAATACAACCACCCCTCAAAATACTACTGCAACACAAAACACACTTATTCCAGCTACAGAACAGCTAGACAGTACTGAAGCTGAATCAGTTAACACTGCAAATGACACACCAAATACAATCACTGAAAACATTGCTGCGGCTGACACACAAGTAGAAAAAACACAAGAGCGATTGGTAAGCGAAGAGCAAACCACACCACAAGAAACAAATACTACTAATAATAATGCCAACAATGATACAATTTCAACAAATAATGAAACTGCACCAGCACCTATAGAAAATGGTGCGCAATCATTATTACTTGAAGCATCACCAAATGGAACAACAGGAGCAATACCTTTTAGTGGTTCTGTTAGTTGGTCCCGATCAGTTGATGAATTAGGATCACCAACCCTCATTGCAAAAGCAAATATCCCAGCCAGAAATCTTGGAGTTGAACTACTTATAAAACGAAATTCTGATGTCAGCCTTCCTGCCTCTCATCTGATGGAGGTGAACTTTATTGCTAGTGAGACATTTGCAGGCGGCTCAGTTGAAGGTCTTCCAGGCATATTATTAAAGAACGAAGAATTGGTACAAGGAACTCCGTTAATTGGCGCTTCCGCAAGAATAGTTTCAAACTCATTTCTATTTGCTCTAAGCGCATCTGGACAAGATATTGCAACCAATATTAACTTGCTAGAAAACCGCAAATGGATAGATTTAGCCCTAGTTTATTCAAATGGCAGGCGAGCAATCATCACTTTAGAAAAAGATGAAGCAGCGCAAGAAATGTTTAGTGAAGTTATTAAAGCATGGCAAAATGATACTGTATCAAATCAGTAATTATTAGGTAGGTTATTAACTCTGTAAAATAGCATTTTTCATTACGTAATTTTTTGCACCCATTGCATTTGCATCATATTTGTTATGAGTAACGATAATAGCATGCCATTTATGTTGCTTTACTAATTTCTTTAATAAGGCCTGCATATCTTTTGCAGTTTTCTCATCAAGACCAGTAAATGGCTCATCTAATAATAATATCGGCCTATTTCGCAATAATGTGCGAGCCAATGCAACGCGCTGCTTTTGCCCCCCAGAAAGCTTACTAGCAAGCTGATTGCCAAAATTCTCTAACCCCACATCTTTTAGAGCATTGCTAATTGCCGCTTGATTTTCATTTGAATTTTCATTGCCTAAAACACCCAAAGCAATATTTTTATTAACGCTTAAATGCTCAAACAGGTTATCATTTTGAAATAATATCGAAACAGGACGTTTTTCTGGAGGAAGCGAAAGAATATCTTGGTCATTAAGATTTATTTCTCCCTTGTTGGGCATTAAAAACCCAGCAATTAAATCAAGTAATGTTGATTTACCCGCACCAGAAACACCAGAAATAGCAATGATTTCGCCTTTTCCCAAGCTAAAATCATACCTATAATCTTGTTTTTGTTTTTCATAATGAAAGTAAATATCTTTAACTTCTAACATTTGAGAATTTCCTAAAAATTACTGGCAAAACTAAAAATACCGTAAAAATTATCAATAATAAAATCGCACCAATTATCCCAGCATCATTATTTCGATAAGCCCCACTTGCCTGAAACATTGCCCAAGGAAGCGTAGTAAATTCATTAGTGCCAAAAAGTGATATTATCCCCAAATCTCCCAATGAAAAACTAAAAGCAAGCGCTAAAACTATCCCTATTTCACGCCCCAATAATGGCCATTCAACAAAGCGCCACCGTGAAAGACTACTCAGATTTAATGAGCCCAAAAGCTTATTATATCGCTTATTTATTGCCTCAAGCGATGGTGCTAAAATCGCAACAGCAAAAGGCAAAGCTAAAAGAGTATTACCCAATATTAGAACAAATGGCGCAATTATAGAATTTGATATTTGTAATTGCCTCGCCAAAATATAAAACCCTAAGGAGAGAACAAGCGCTGGAATTATTAAATAGACATATAATGGCAAAGCAATAAGTGCTTTGCTAATTTTCCCATGCAACGCAATTTTTGCTTGGCTTATAATAATGGCAATAAATAAAGTTAAAACCGCGCTACTCGCACCAAGTGTCAAACTAGTAATTGTTGCTCGCCAAAAACTAGGACGCAAAACAAGTGCAAAAAATTCCATAGAAAATAAATTTAACAAAATAGATATTATCGGCAACATAAAAGCAAAAATACCAACAATTAGAATAGTAATTTGCATAAATTTACTAAACCCATTTTCTTGCCACCTATGGTTTGAGCTAATGCCCGCTCTAATATTATCTTGATTAAAAATTATCGCAGGCATAATTATCAGCAAACATAAAACCAGCTGAACTAGCGATAATTGCACCGCTAATTTTAGATCAAATGAAAGCCTTACCGCAGAATAAATCGCAACCTCTAAAGTTTGATTGCTAGGCCCCCCTCCTAACATTAAGACAATAGGAAATGAGGTGAAAGCAAGTAAAAATATTATAGCCCCAAGCGCTGGTATAGTATTTTTTATTGTAGGCAAATCCAATAATAAAAATCTCTTTAATGGGGGCAGTGCAAGACTTTGCGCTATTTTTAATTTTTGCAACTCTATTGCCTCAAGCCTAGCTAAAAGAATTGTCGCAGCAAACGCCCCATTTAATATTGTATGGGCAAATAATATTCCAAAAAGTCCAAAGATAGAAAAATCCCAACCAATGCCAAATATTTGCAAAAAATCACTAATAATGCCCTCCCGCCCCCAAACATCAATCAAACCAAGCGCAATAACAATACCGGGCGTAACAATGGCGCTAGCAAATAAAGCTATAATAATTTTACGTCCAAAAAACTCTAAGCGATTTAATGCCCAAGCAAGCATAATACCAACCATCAAAGATAATCCCGTTGAAAGTAACGCTTGAATAGTACTCATTCTAACCAAATGAATAATGTCAGGAGATGTTGATTTAGCGCTTAGTGGGATAATATTTGCAACATTGAGGATTGCCAAAAACAGAGCAATTATCAATGCGCCAATGCTTAGCGCAATAATAATACCAAGGGCTTTTCTATTACTATTTGCAAGAATTTTTCTCTTATTATTTAAAAGCATCTAACATTTCCAAAACCCAAGCCTCTGAATTTTCAAACACTATTACCTCATCAATTAAAAGCGCCTTTTTGGGCTTTGCTTGCTCCATAAACCCTTTAGGTAATTCTATATTGGCAACTGGATACATCCAATTTGTTGTTGGAATAATCTCTTGCGCTTCTTCTGATATCAACCAAACAAGAAACTGCTTTGCCAACGCTTGATTTTTTGAAGACTTAACAATAGCCCCAACCTCAATTTGCAAATAATGCCCCTTTTCAAATTGCGCAAATTCAAAGCGATTATCGTTCTCCACAATTTTATGATAAGCTGGCGAAGTTGTATAAGAAAGCACCATATCAGCCTCCCCCTTCAAAAACAGATTATAACTCTCAGACCAACCCTTTGTCATGGTAACAATTTTTGGCTTAAGTTCAGACCATATATTTTTTGCCTGCTCTTTATAAATTGATTTAATCCATAAAACCAAACCAAGACCGGGAGTTGAAGAGCGAGGGTCTTGCACAATGATTTTTATATCTTGCTTAATTAAATCAGCAAAAGAAGTTGGCGGGTTTTTGAGTTTTTCTTTATTATAGACGAAAGCAAAATAGCCATAATCAAACGGCACAAAATAATCCGAACTCCAAGCATTTGGAATATTTATATCACTTACATCAATTTCATGTTTTATAAATAATCCAGTTTCTAACGCTTGCGCTGCAATGGAAGTATCAATACCAAGCAAAATATCTGCTTTCGTTTGCTCACCCTCCAATTGAATTTTCCTTAAAGAACTAATAGAATTACTTGCAGCGATTAAATTTATCGTGCAATTACAATTTTGCTCAAATTTTTCTTTAAGTTTTGGGCCCGGACCCCAATCAGCGGCAAAACTATCATAAGTATAAATATTAAGAACTGGCTTTTCTTGTGCCAAAGCACCAAAAGACACAAAAAACAATAGAGTGAATATTAATGATAAAAAATATTTTGAAAACATCTTACTTCCTTTTAAGGCCGCAAGAAAAAGCTAGATAGACAGCGCAAAAACAGCACTGTTAACTCGAACTTCCTCCGCCAGCATAATCTGGTTCAGGTTCAATGGGTAATTCTCAGTCAAATAATATGACACCCCAGCGAGATATATTTAGGATAAATTGAGTGAGTAGAAAATGCAAGAAAATATTGGGGGGTATTACCAAGGAAATTAAGCGTATAAGAATTAGGCTACATCTTGAAAAACCATGAATATAATGAAATTATGCTTATGTCCTTCAAAAAATTAACTAATAATAGAGCATAACAACAATGAAGCATGATATTTGAATTAAATATTTGGTTCTTATTTCATACTTCTTAAATTTGACAAAGTTTCCACGCATTTAGCCTTATTGGTTAAATGTTCTTTTTAAGAATTTCGGGCAAAGGTATTGATTTATGGAAAATGTAGAAATTATTGAACATGCAGCAGAGATTGATTTTTCTTTATTTGCATTATTTTTGCAAGCCGATTGGGTTGTAAAATCAGTAATAATCGGATTGCTAATAGCTTCAGTTTGGTGTTGGGGAATAATAATTGACAAAGTAATATTATATAGAAAAACCAATCAAGAATTAAAATTCTTTGATAAGAATTTTTGGTCTGGGCAATCTCTTGAAGAGCTTTATCGCTCTTTAAGTCAAACTCACACTGTTGGCCAAGCTTCACTTTTTGTTGCAGCCATGAAAGAGTGGAAAAAAAGCCACGAGCAAAATGCTTCCTCAAGTATTGGCGTAATGTCACGGCTTGAAAAAGTATTAGATGTAGCGATTGTGCGTGAAAGTGATGTATTAGAAAAACGTCTTGGGTTTTTAGCAACAGTTGCGTCAGCTGGTGTTTTTATTGGTCTATTTGGTACAGTTTGGGGCATTATGAACGCCTTTCAATCTATTGCCATTTCAAAAAGCACAAACCTAGCGGTGGTTGCACCTGGTATTGCCGAAGCACTTTTTGCAACTGCGCTTGGATTATTAGCCGCCATTCCAGCAAATATTGCCTATAATAAACTCTCCTCTGATAGCGGAAAAATAATTGAAAAATTAGAAAATTTCGCCGATGAATTTTTAACCATTCTATCACGTCAGCTCGAAGCACGAGGTAAAGACTAATGGGCATGGCTAATTCGAGCGCTAACAGCTCCAAAAGAAGAAGAGGGAGAAGAGGTAGGCGCAAAGCCATACTTTCTGAAATTAATGTAACGCCATTGGTTGATGTGATGTTAGTATTGCTTATTGTTTTTATGGTCGCCGCCCCGCTTATGACGGTTGGCGTGCCTATTGATTTACCGCAAACACAAGCAAAATCACTAAATACGGATAGTAAGCCAATAATGGTTTCAGTTAACGCTAGCGGTCAAGTTTATCTTTTAGAAGATGAAATCGAACTTAACAATTTAATAGAGCAACTAGCGCAAACAACTGTCAATGGCACTGATGATCGCATTTATTTACGTGCCGATGCCAATGCTGATTATGGTGATGTGATGAAGGTAATGGGCATATTATCTAAAGCTGGTTATGCTAAAATTGGCCTGATTACCAATCAGGAACAGGAGCGTTGAGGCTATGCGTATTGGGCTTGGCGCTTCTTTTATCACTCATGTAGCTTTAATAGGATTTGGGCTGGTTTCTCTTTCTAATGCGAAGCCGCATAGGCCTGAAATAATAGAATCTATTTCCATTGATTTAATTCCTATTGAAGATATTACAAATATTCGTGTGGGCACAGAGCAAAGCGAAATTATAGAAGCTGAAGTACCCTCCCCCATTAACTCACCAGAAGTTGCAACTCTTGGTGAGAGGGCAGGAAACACAGAACAAGATCAGCCAAATCCAAAAGATGCTGAAATTGAATCACCCGCTCCCGCAATTCAAACAGCTCCAGCCCCACAAGCTGAACCAGCAGATGAGCCAATAAAACAAGACGAGCCTGAACCAACTGTTGAAACTGAGCCTGAGCCACCACAACAAGATATAGATCCAGAATTAGCCACCCAAGCTCAGCCAGATAGTGAGCCACAACAAATAATACCAACTCCTATTATAAGAACCGCATCGCTTGATCAAAAACGAGCAGAATTTAAAAAACAACAAGAGCAAGAGCAACGCGAAAAACAAGAGCTAGCTAAAAAGCAAAAAGAAGAGGCACAAGAGGCTGATAAGGTTGCTGATATTATCAACAAAGAAGAAAGTCGAGGCGCAACCACTGGAACAGGTGGGCAGGCAAGTATTGGGCGACCAACAGGACAAGCTGCAAGGCTTTCCCGTTCAGAAAAAGACGCCCTAGCTGCAGCCATGCGAAAATGTTGGAATCCGCCAATTTCAGCTTTGTCAGAAGAAGGCCTAACAATAAGGTTATTAGTAGATCTAAAAAAAGATGGCTCTGTTTCTGGCACGCCTAAAATTTTGTCACAAATTAGTACTAGTATAGAAAAATCAACAGCAAGAGCTGCGCAAAGAGCGGTGCTTAGATGTAGCCCTTATAAATTATCAGCGCAAAAATATGATGATTGGAAACAGGTAGACGTTACATTTGATCCAAGAGACATACAATAGGTAGAGCGACATACAATAGGTAGAGCGATATACAATAGATATGAGATATACAGTAGGTGACTATAGTTTAGTAATGTGTTTTAACTATCAATAATAATGCGGAGAATAAAATGAAATCCTTTAATCGGCGAAATGCTCTAAAACTTACTGCCAGCTCAATAGCATTATTAATGGCTTCAAGCGCAGTATTTTCTCAAGTAAAAATAACTGTAACTGGAGGTCAGTTCACACCATTGCCTATTGCTATTCCAGATTTTGCTTCCTCTGATGCAAGTTTTGGGCTTGAATTAAGCGATATAGTTCGCTCAAATTTAACACGCTCTGGGCTTTTTAACATTATTGATAAAGCATCTTTGCCATTACAAACTGGAGATGTTGCACAAACCCCAAATTTTTCTAGCTGGCAATCAACTAAAGCTGATGCACTAGTAATGGGACAAGTTGAAAGAACTGCTCAAGCGCAAGGATCAGTTCGTGTTTGGGATGTTCAAGCAAGCGAGCAAGTTGTTGGAAAATCATATAGCACTGATGCAAATAATTATCGTCGTATTGCACACCAAATATCAGATGTAATATATTCTTCGCTTACTGGGGAGGGGGGGTATTTTGATAGTAAAATTGTCTATGTTGCAGAAAGCGGGCCAAAAGCCAACCGTGTAAAACGTCTAGTAATAATGGATTATGATGGAGCTAATTTACAATATCTTACCTCTGGTAAAACCGCAGCTTTAACACCAAGATTTTCAGCAAATGGAAAATTATTAACATATATAAATTTTGATGATGGCAGGCCGCAAGTCTATTTATTGGATTTAGCCAGCGGAAAACAACAAAGGCTTGGCAGCTTTGGCCAAGTGACATTTTCACCAAGATTTGCACCTGATGGGCGCACAATTATTTTCTCTGTTGAACAAGGCGGTACAACTAATATTTATTCCATGCCTATCGGGTCGAACAAGCCAAAACAATTAACTAGCGGCGCAGCGATTGATACAGGCGGCTCTTATTCTCCTGATGGCTCAAAAATTATATTTGAATCAGATAGAGGCGGCTCGCAACAATTATATGTAATGAGCGCTAGCGGCGGTGGCGCACAACGAATTTCTTTTGGAAAAGGCTCTTATTCAACCCCAGTTTGGTCACCAAAAGGAGATTTAATAGTCTATACGAAACAATCAGAGGGGCAATTTCATATTGGCATTATGAAACCAGATGGCTCAGGTGAGAGAGTTCTCAGCTCAGCTTTTCATATGGAGGGGCCAACATGGTCGCCAAATGGCAGAGTAATTATGTATTTTAGCGATCCCGGAGGCAATAATGGCGCAGCTCTTTATAGCATTGATATTTGGGGGCGAAATCTACAAAAAGTTGCCACACCAACATTTGCCTCAGATCCAGCATGGTCGCCATTATTAAGCTAAGCTTAACCACTATAGAACTTTGCCCTATTTAAGAAGAGCTTTGCCCTATTTAAGACAGAATAATATTGATTAAGCTATATTACAAAGCTTGTCTTAGAGCAGATGTTCTAGTAAGAGATGTTTAATATTATTTCTAAATTTAACAAAGAAAGTAGAGCCAATGCGTTTCTCCTTATCAATATCAAAAATTATTCGCACCCTTTTAATAATCGGGCTAGTTGGATTTATCTCTGCTTGTGCTCGCACACCTACTAATAATATTGACGGTGGCACACCGGGATCACAACAAGAATTTCTAGTAACAGTTGGCGATCGCATATTTTTTGATACTGGCAGTTCCATTGTTGCAAGCGTTGGTCAAGAAACACTCAACAAACAAGCTGTTTGGCTTAACCAATATTCAAATTACAATATAATAATTGAAGGACACGCTGATGAGCGTGGCACACGTGAATATAATATTGCGCTTAGCGCAAGACGTGCAGCAGCTGCAGTTAATTACCTAATTAGTCGTGGAGTTTCTGCTAATCGTATTAACTCAAAAGCTTATGGAAAAGAGCGCCCAGTTGCTGTTTGTAATGATATATCATGCTGGTCGCAAAATCGACGTGCCGTTACTGTTATAAATTAGAGCGCAGCTACCCTCTAATTTTATTATAACTTTGAAATCTTTAACGCCAGCCTCTATTTAACGTCAGTTTTATGGAGTCTGGCGTTTTTACATTTAATGCTTTTTTTAAGCACAATTTTTGGTTAGACTTATCTTAATCAAAAGAAAGGGAGAAAAAGATGATAGATTATTTTTTGAATAATAGGGCTAAAAAAATATTAACTTTATTATTTAGCTTAGGGCTGTTTGCAGCTCTTTTTGGCTTAGTCCAAAATGCTCAAAGCGCAAACGCTAACGAGCAATTAAGTGCTTTAGAGCAACAAGCAACAAAGCTTAATAATCAGCTAAATAATATTGCGCAATTAAATGGCACATCAAGCAATGAGGTTAAGGTCAATGTGCCAATAATTATTGCGCAATCTTCACGTAGCCTAGCCGCAATTAATGTTAGAATAGCTCAACTTGAAGAGCAAATGAGAATATTAACTGGGCAAGTTGAAGGATTGCAATTTCAAATGACACAAATGCAAACCTTTTTAGAACGTCAACAAGAAGATTATGAATTTCGTTTTGAGCAACTTGAAGGCGGTGGTTTGGGAAAAACTAATGCGGCACCTTTATCCGATAGCGATACGCTTGTCGGGGAGGTGTCGCCACATGAAACTCAAACACTTAACAATCAGGCAACAGGCCTTGAAAATTCAATACCCGGTCAACCGCTTGGCATGTTAGAAGAGGGGCAAGTTAACCTATCCTCAAAAGCACTAGACTTAAGCGCTCCTTTTGTTGAGATTGTCACAGAGGCAGATGCTAATGCACAATATAGCGCTGGATTTGAAGCGGTAAAACGTGGTGACTTTACATTTGCCGAAGAGCAATTTAGACAATTTATTGCTCTCTTCCCCACCCATCCACAAGCACCAGATGCTACCAGTTGGCTTGGAGAAGCGCTAATATTGCGAGGGGATTACCAAGAAGCTGCCGATATTTTATTAAGCGGATTTCAATCTTATTCAGGCTCAAAAAAAGCTCCTGAAATATTATTAAAACTAGGGCAAGCATTAGCTGGGGCTAATGAAGTTGTAACAGCTTGTCGTACATTTGAAGAAATAACTCTTCGCTATAAAGATATTTCAAGCGAAATTAGAACTCGCTTGAGCAAAGAAATTAGCAAAGCAAAATGCTAAATTTTGATGATTTATTATCTCCAATAAAAACCTATAAAAAAATAGCCCTTGGCGTTTCAGGTGGCCCTGATAGTTTAGCTTTAATGCTAATAGTTGCAAAATGGGCGGCTAAAATAGATAAAGCACCACAGGTTATTGTCTATTCAATAGATCATAAATTACGCCCCAATAGCGATAAAGAAGTTGCATATGTAATTGCACAAGCAAAAAAACTTGGCCTAAAAGCTCGTGCATTAAGCTGGCAAGGCAAAAAGCCAGCAACAGGGATACAAGAAAAAGCCAGAATTGCCCGTTATCAACTAATTAAACAAGCAATGCAAAAGGATAAAGCACAAATCTTATTAACTGGCCATCATGCCTATGACCAAGCAGAAACCATTTTAATGCGTATGGCGCATAGCTCTGGCATAAAAGGACTTGGCGGCATGAACAAGTTTTCTAAAGTTGAGGGGGTAAAAATATTTCGCCCCCTTCTTGAAATTTCGCCAACACTTCTTCATGAAATAGTTGATAGCTCTGACTTAAAAGCAATAAATGATCCGAGTAATGAAAATAAAAAATTCGAGCGAATTCGCTGGCGAAAAATATTGCCAGCACTTTTTGAGCTTGGTTTAGATGAAAGGCAATTTTCAATTTTCTCAAAACGTATTAAGCGTGCAAATGATGCGCTTGAAGAAAATTGTCTCGCTAGTTTTGAAAAAATCACAACAATAGATAATTTGGGAATTTTACACATTGATAGGCAGAGCTTTAATAATCTTAGCCAAGAAATAAAAATCAGAACCTTGCAAAAAACCATTAGATATATTGGCAATGATGCAAAGCCGTTTGCTTTAGCAAAGATTGAGCAATTATCAACAAAGATGCAAGACACTGAAAACTTCAAAAAACTAACATTACACAAGTGCAATATTGCTATCAAAGGTAATTATTTTGAAATTTCTAAAGAACTATCTTATTTACCCAAAAAGAATATAATCTTAAATGCAGGAGAGCGGGTTTTTTGGGATAATAGATTTATAATTGAAAACATATCGCTCAAGGAAAAAATAAATATATCTTCGTCAATAAATATTAATAGAGCTAACTTAAGAGACATGCCTAGTTTTATTACATCTTCACCAATGTCAAATATTAGATCCGCTCCCCTAATTCGAGATAATGAGAAAAATATCATTGCTCTTGGAACACATATAATTAATAAGGATAAAACTATAAAGGTAAGAAATATTTTTACACAAAACGGACTGTAATATAAGAAGTAAATGAACTATAAGTAAAAAAAGTAATCATAAGCAAAATGTTCCCTTGTAACCTAGTGTTAGGCAACTTACATTCTGAACTATAGTATTTTCAACTCCCAATTATTTTTTAGCAATAGTGCTAAATTCAGGAAAAACAATGAACACCAATTTTAAGAATTTCGCTGTCTGGCTTATTATCCTCGTTATGTTAATGGGGCTATTTCAAGTCTTTCAATCTTCAACCAAGCAAACAACTAGCACCGAAAAAAATTATAGCCAATTTATAAATGATGTAGATACTGGCAATGTCACCTCAGTTACTATTATTGAAAATCAATTAGTAGGGACTTTGCGAGATGGTGGGCAGTTTAAGACCTTGTTACCTGATGGCGTTGATGTTGTCTCTCGCCTAGAATCACGAGGCGTGCAAATTAACATAAAAGAAAAAGAATCTAGTCCTTTTTGGGCAATTCTTTTAAGCTCATGGTTACCGTTTTTGGTTATTATTGGTGTTTGGTTTTTCTTTATTCGCCAAATGCAAGGCGGCAAAGGCGGCGCAATGGGTTTTGGCAAATCAAAAGCCAAACTGCTTACAAAGTCTCAGGGCAAAGTAACGTTTGACGATGTTGCTGGCATTGATGAAGCAAAGCAAGATTTACAAGAAATAATTGAATTTTTGCGTGATCCAAGCAAATTTCAACGTTTAGGTGGCAAAATGCCACATGGCGTTTTGTTAGTTGGCCCTCCGGGAACTGGTAAAACTCTATTAGCTCGCTCAGTAGCTGGTGAAGCTGATGTGCCGTTTTTCTCAATTTCTGGCTCTGACTTTGTTGAAATGTTTGTAGGTGTTGGCGCTTCTCGTGTGCGTGACATGTTTGAGCAAGGTAAAAAGAACGCTCCTTGTATTATCTTTATTGACGAGATTGACGCAGTGGGTCGCCATCGTGGCGCAGGTTTGGGTGGCGGCAATGATGAGCGTGAGCAAACATTAAACCAGCTACTTGTTGAAATGGATGGCTTTGAAACCAATGAAGGCGTTATTTTAATTGCCGCAACTAACCGACCAGATGTTCTTGATCCAGCGCTTTTGCGCCCAGGTCGTTTTGATAGGCAAGTTGTAGTGTCTAATCCCGACATTATGGGACGAGAAAAAATCTTACAAGTTCACGTAAAAAATGTTCCCCTTGCGCCAAATGTAGATCTTAAAATAGTTGCTCGTGGCACACCCGGATTTTCTGGTGCTGACCTTGCAAACCTTGTTAATGAAGCAGCGCTTCTTGCAGCAAGAAGAGAAAAACGCATGGTAACGGCGCAAGAATTTGAAGATGCAAAAGATAAAGTTATGATGGGTGCAGAGCGCCGCACGCTTGCAATGAGCGAAGAAGAAAAACGTGCTACCGCATATCATGAAGGTGGTCATGCACTAGTTGCAATTAGTGTTCCAGCGGCACACCCAGTTCATAAAGCAACAATTATTCCTCGTGGGCGAGCACTTGGCATGGTCATGCAATTGCCTGAGCGTGATGAAATTTCTATGTCTTATGAGCAAATGACATCTCGCCTAACCATTCTGATGGCTGGTCGAGTGGCAGAAGAACTTATTTTTGGTAAAGATAAAATAACTTCAGGCGCTTCTTCAGATATTGATCAAGCAACACGCCTCGCACGTGCTATGATTACTCAATGGGGTTTTTCTGATAAATTAGGAAAAGTTGCTTATGGCGAAAACCAACAAGAAGTTTTTCTTGGTCATTCAGTTACCCAATCGAAAAATGTATCAGAAGAAACTGCTCGAATTATTGATGAAGAAGTACGCAATCTTGTTGATGATGCTTATAGTGAAGCCACAAGAATTTTGAAAAAGCGCTCTAAAGACTTAAAAATCTTAGCAGAGGGTTTGTTAGAATATGAAACCCTTTCAGGTGATGAAATAGCCGCTCTACTTAAAGGTATAGCGCCAACTCGTGATGATGGTTTAGGCGCAAGCAAAGCTAGTGCAGTTCCAAAAGCAGGACAAAAAGTCAATAAGAAAAGTGCTGATTCAAAGGAGCAAAAGAAAACTCCTGTCAAAAAAGCTAGCACTAAAAAAGCACCAGTTAAGAAAGCGAGCGTAAAAAAATCAAATCCAAAAACAACCAACCCCAAAACAACCAACCCTAAGAAAAAATAATCTTAGAAGTAATTGATTTCGCAAAGGGATTAAAATGGCAAAGAAGTATTTTGGCACCGATGGCATTCGAGGTCTTGCTAATGGAAAAAAGCTCACGCCAGACTTAGCCCTTAAAGTTGGCATGGCAACAGGTTTGGCTTTTATGCGTGGCGATCATCGTCACCGTGTGGTTATTGGCAAAGATACTAGGCGTTCTGGCTATTTGATAGAAAACGCCCTTTCAGCAGGCTTTAATGCTGTTGGTATGGACGTTTATCGTCTTGGCCCAATGCCAACCCCTGCCGTTGCTATGCTAACTCGTTCTTTGCGTGCTGATTTAGGTGTAATGATTTCAGCCTCCCATAATCAATTTGAAGATAATGGCATTAAACTATTTAGACCCGATGGCAATAAATTAAGCGATAAGATTGAACATGAAATTGAAACACTCATTGATTCTGATTTAGAAAAAAAATTAGTAACAGGACGCAAAATTGGACGTGCCAAGCAAATTGATGAAGCTTGGACACGTTATCTTGAATATGCCAAACGCACTTTGCCAAGATTTACAGAATTTACTGGCCTAAAAGTTGTTATAGATTGCGCTAATGGGGCAGCATATAAAGTTGCGCCAGAAGCCCTAAAAGAGCTTGGTGCAAAAATATTCCCCATCGGAGTTACACCAAACGGTTATAATATAAATGATGGTGTGGGATCAACTGCAACAAAAGCCGCTCAGCAATTAGTATTGCAAGAAAAAGCAGATATTGGCATTGCACTTGATGGTGATGCAGATCGTGTCATTATTATTGACGAGAAGGGTCAAATAGTAGATGGCGATCAGCTAATGGCCGCAATTACTCAATTTTGGCACGAGGGAAACAGAATTTTAGGCGGAGGCATTGCAGCGACTGTTATGTCAAATCTTGGACTAGAGCGCTTTATCACTGGATTAGGCTTAGATTTTGAAAGAAGCAAAGTTGGTGATCGTTATGTGTTAGAAGCAATGCGAGATAAAGGTTATAATATTGGCGGTGAGCAATCTGGCCATATAATCTTGTCAGATTTTTCAACTACTGGTGATGGCTTAGTTGCCGCATTGCAATTATTACATATTATGCAAGAAAAAAACATTCCAGTTTCTCAAATTTGTAACTGTTTTGAAAAAGTACCTCAATTACTGAAAAATATTAAATTCGATGAAGGCAAACCTCTACAAAATGAAAAAGTGCGCCAAGTAATCTTAAAAAGTGAACAATCTTTAGGTGACGCTGGACGCTTAGTAATCAGAGAATCAGGCACCGAGCCACTAATTCGCATTATGGGTCAAGGTGATAATGAAGCGCAAATTGTGGCAATAGTTGACGAGATAGAACAAGCAATAAGATCTGTAAGTTAGAAAATTTTTCCTCTCATTACATAAAAAAATTAATATAAAATTTTCTTTTATTAATAATTTCTAAATTCTCTACAGCGAATTATTCTTTATTTACAAAATATTAGGGTTAATTCTTTAGGTTAAGTCACTATTAAGAATAAGCAACTATGGTGAGCTTATTCTAATTAGTATGTACTTAGTCAAAGGAATTAAAAATGCGTAATCTGAAGGTAGTGGCTCTGATAGCCGTATCCGCTTTATTGGCTGTCCCTGTTCAGGGCGCAGATCCAGTGCAGTTCCCAGTAATTGAATATCCTGAAATTAATATTGCTCCTGCAGTTGATTATGGCTTGGGTGGTTCATTTTATTTGCGTGGAAGCGCCGCAATGAATGCTTGGTCTGCATCTGATGGGTCTATTTGTGCCTGTGTGACAACTTTTGACACTGCAGGTTATGGCTATTCTGCTGGTCTTGGTTTTGGCTATGAAACTGGAGATGGTCTTAGAGTTGATTTAACTGTTGATTATTTAGATAATCAAGGCCTCACCTCTACTACTGGACATAAGGTTAATCTAAAATCTGCATTAGCTTTTGCTAACGTATATTATGACTTTATGTTTGATGAATATGGCGCATCTGCAGAAGGCGGTATGGGTGTCTATGTTGGTGCTGGCATTGGTCTAGCTAAGAATTATTCAGAGGTTTTAGATAATGCTGACAATCAAGTTGCGTGGGGAAAATCTCTTGAAGGAGCTGTAGCTCTAATGGCTGGTGTTTCTTATGATATGGGTGACATAGTTGCCGATCTTGGATATCGTGGAATATATATGAACAAAGTAATGAGCCAACCACCAGCCGCTCCTCCACCATATATTATAAATAACAATTTTATTCACGAAGTTCGTGGCACAGTTCGCTACCGTTTTAACTAAATAAATAATATATAGATATTTTACGGCGCTCCATCGTGAGCGCCGTTTTTATTTATACTTCTTTTCCAATCATACGTCGCCAATCAGAAGAATTATGCACCCATGGGCAAGACGCCATTGTGCCAGCAAATATTAGTATCAAAAGAACTAAACCATAGATCAACGGGATTTTTAAGTGCATATAATAAGTAATATATGAAGCCATACCAAATTACAGTTTCTATAATTCCCCAAATCCATACTGAGTTTTCATTTATCTCACCTACCCTTCTATTAAAATTAATATCACTGAAAGTGAACATTTATCATTGCAACACCTCTAGTAACTAGAGATACAAGCAGAATATAATATTGAATAATGGCAGCTTAAAAAATCTAATATTATTCAAACAAACCAGATTGCTTGATTTTATCTGAGGAAAGAAACCCCTGAGGCACACTAATGCCCAAATGCTTAAACGCCGTTGCACTTAACATTCGCCCACGAGGAGTGCGCTGGATAAAGCCCTGCTGTAATAAAAATGGCTCAACAATATCCTCAAGCGCATCTCTTGGCTCGCTAAGCGCAGCTGCAATAGTTTCAATGCCAACAGGGCCACCATTATAATGCTCAACAATAAGTTCAAGATAACGCCTATCAAGCATATCCAGTCCTTTTTCATCAACATCAAGGCGCAATAGAGCTTTATCAGCAACCTCACGAGTAACTTCCTTTTCACCCTCAACTAAAGCAAAATCAGTAACTCGACGCAATAATCTTCCTGCAATACGTGGCGTACCACGAGAGCGTCGAGCCACTTCAAGCGCCCCCTCTTCGCTCATACTAACACCCATTAATTTTGCCCCTCTTGAGACAATTTTTACCAACTCCTTTGGAGAATAAAAATTAAGCCTAACTGGAATGCCAAACCTATCTCTTAGGGGTGTAGTCAATAATCCAGCCCGAGTTGTTGCACCAACAAGGGTGAATTTTGCTAAATCTATCTTAACCGAACGTGCCGCTGGCCCTTCGCCAATTATTAAATCAAGCTGAAAATCTTCCATCGCAGGATAAAGTATTTCTTCAACTGCTGGGGAAAGGCGATGAATTTCATCAATGAATAATACATCTCGCTCTTCTAAATTCGTCAAAAGCGCTGCCAAATCACCAGCCTTAGCAATCACTGGCCCTGAAGTTGAGCGAAACCCAACCCCAAGTTCATTAGCAACAATTTGCGCTAAAGTTGTTTTACCTAACCCAGGAGGGCCGACAAATAACACATGATCAAGAGCTGCTTTTCGCTGTTTCGCCGCTTCAATAAAAACCTGCAAATTAGCACGTGCGCTCTCTTGTCCAACAAATTGATCAAAACCAGAGGGGCGAAGCGCCACATCGTTTACTCCATCTCGTTCAACTGATGAATTTGTGAAATTGCTCAAGAACTTAACTCCTTTAACCCCAAACGAATGAGCTTTGCCACCGCAATATCACTCCCCTCTTGTGCAACAATTTTTGCTAAAATGCCAGAGGCTTGCGCTGGCTGATAACCTAAATTGCTAAGGGCTGAAAGTGCGTCAGCAATATTGCTTGGCGCTGCGCCCTCACCTATTGCAGATTGTAGCCCAAGTGCCCCCGCATCAATCGCTCCAATATCAGGAATTTTGCCCTTTAACTCACTGACAATTCTTTGCGCCAATTTTGGCCCAACCCCTGCAGGGCGGCTCATCATGACCTTATCTTGCAGCGCAATGGCTGAGCTTATTTCACTTGGCGAAAGAGTTGAAAGAATTGCCAAACCAACTTTTGCGCCAACCCCTTGCACGCTAACTAATATATTAAACCACGCTTTTTCGCTTTGGCTGGCAAAACCATATAATTTAATAAAATCCTCACGCACCACCATTTCAATATATATCTCGGCCGCCTCGCCAACTTTTGGCAATGAGTTAAGCGAGCGAGATGAACAATATGCCAAATAGCAAACGCCATTAACATCAAGCAAAACATAATCATCGCCAAAACTATCTATAATGCCTTTGAGTTTTGCAATCATGCTTGTTTTACCCTTCTGTCCATTGTGCGATGGTGCGCATGAGTAATTGCTATTGCCAAAGCATCAGCATCATCAGCACTAGAAAAATCAGCCGCTGGTAACAAGGTTTTGACCATTAGCTGCATCTGGTTTTTATCGGCATGACCAGTGCCAACCACCGATTTTTTTACCAAATTAGCGGCATATTCGCCAACTGGCAAACCTAATGAAGCAGGGGTCATCAAAGCAATTCCCCTCGCCTGCCCCAGCTGCAAAGCCGAACGAGCCCCAGCGCTCACAAAAGTCTCCTCCACCGCCGCCTCATCAGGTTTATATTTTTTAATCAAACCAGAAATAGCCTCAAATAAAAACACCAACCGATTAGCAAGCACATCATTGATAGGCGGAGCAATCACCCCACAAGCAACAAATTGCAACCGATTGCCACTAGATTCAATAATCCCCCAACCACAACGGCGCAATCCCGGATCTATCCCAATAATTCTAATTGCTCGCTCATTCTTTTCCATATTTCTACCTATTCACATTTACAACCATATAGCAAGAAAAAGGTGAACAAAAGGGAAACATTCTTTTTATAATCTTTGCCCAGACCTAGCAATCCAATTTGCCCCTGCATAGGTAATGCAAATAATAAAGACCTCTCTTTTTTCATCATCAACACTAAAAATAATAACGCCTTTCCGTGCGGTAGGAATTGCTCGACAGCCAGCAAAAATATCATCTCTGATTGTACCAATATATGGGGTGTTAGCTAAATTTTTTATGCTAGCTTCAATCTCTAACAATTTTCGCTCTGCAATAACAAGACCAGCATATTCTAAAATCAGGTCAACAATATCAAATAGATCTTGCTCTACTTCTTTATGTCTGAATATTTTATAAGTCATTTAGATTGAGAAGATTGAAGTCGTGCTTTCGCTTTAATGAATAGTGCATCTTCTTCATTCATCTCAACCCACTCTATGCGTGGAGTTTGCCTACGACTTTTAATAGTATCACCCATAGCTTTTAACGCCGCTTCACGCTCCACCTCATCTTGCATAACCAATTCAATACCAGCCGCAACAACAGAGCTAACCGAATTAAAAACACCCTCGCTTGCCTTTTTATTAGCAAATTCATGATGGCGATCAGTAAAACTAACGCTGGTTTTTACAGTCATGACAATCTCCTTTGGTGTTACTAAGTGTGACTAGTAGGGTTGGTTTTGTCAACTAAAATAATACTGCTTATTGTATTTGGGTAGCACCCCCAAATTTAGGGGCATTCATAAGTAGCCATCATGGCTAGCTTTTGTTTTGGCGTATACCTCCAATTACCATGTTAGGCCTGTCTTGCTAAAGAGGATATCTGCGCCCTCTATCAAGAAAAGATTACGGCTTCCTTCTCCGCAATGGCAGGGCTGGGGAGATATTCAATCACTCAATTTTACGAAATTAATTTCCATGAATGTAAGGTCTTGTTACTTACCAAGCAATAAGTCCAATAGCTTCCTTGTTTTACTTGGTCATGAATGCGATCTATGTTTAAACTATTGATTGCGCAATAGAGTAATGTGCCGACAGCGCCGTGTGATATGATTGCAATGTCGTCATCTATTTTAACGGATTTTTGCTTTATTTTTGAAAAGATTGAGGTAATTCTTTTTTGGGCAGATTTTGCTGTTTCCCATCCTCTAATGCTTTGCTCAGGTTTTTGAAAAAATATATCGGCCATTTTTTCAAATTCAGCTGGCGGTAAAAAACCAGTGCTTGATCTGTCATTTTCTCCCAAATCAGGTGAAAAATTAATGTCAATATTTAGTTTTTTTGATAAGATCTGCGCCCCCTCAATGGCTTTTATCTCTTTACTTGCCCAAATTACCTTAACATTTGCTAGGGTTTTTGAATTAGAAAATTCAAGCATTCTTTGATAACCAAGCTTACTCAGTGACCAAGACCTTACATCAATTTTTGGATCAATTTCAACTTGTGGGTGTGTAATGAAAATAATTTTGCTCATATGCAACAATAAATAAACCTATAAAAAACTTTTTGCCGCATGGCGAATATCATCAATATTCTTTTTATAAGACTTAACCCCATCACCGTTAAAAATCGCCGAGCCAGCGACCAGTACATTTGCTCCAGCAGCAGTCACCAATGGTGCAGTTTTGGGGGTTATGCCGCCATCAATTTCTATATCTATTGGGCGCTCGCCAATCATATGTTTAATTTTTCGGGTTTTTTCAATTACTGAGGGGATAAATGATTGCCTGCCAAAACCGGGGTTAACCGACATAAGTAAAATTAAATCAATTTTATCAAGCACATATTCAATTATATTTTCAGGTGTGTGCGGATTTAGCGACACGCCAGCCTTTTTTCCTAAATCACGAATGACTTGCAATGTCCTATCAAGATGTTTTGTTGCTTCAACATGCACGGTAATAATATCACAACCAGCATCAGCAAATGCGGCTAAAAAATCATCAACTGGCTCAATCATTAAATGACAATCAAAAATCTTATCTGTGCGATTGCGAACAGCTTTTATTATTGGCGCACCAAAAGTAATATTGGGCACAAAATGCCCGTCCATTACATCTAAATGTATCCAATCAGCACCTGCCTCTACCACCGCTTCAATTTCATCACCCAATTTTGAGAAATCACACGCAAGCACAGAAGGGGCAATAATTGTTTTTTGTAAGGTCACGAGGCAATCCATTAAAAAGATAGAATTGTCTTCTATTTACATTATTTCACTTAACTTGCAAAATAAAACTAGATAATAATTTTTGCAACATTGCCCATATCAAGGGAGGGGAAAATTGTGCTTTCAATCGCTGATTTTTCAATAGAAAATATATCTCTAATAGCAGATGCGGCATAAGAGCGGATATCACCTGTTGGCATTAGATCTCGCCTTTGGTAGAGATCGCTCTCGTCAAGCCCTGCCCATTTGCCATAAATTTTTGCGCCCTTTATTGCGCCGCCTGCCATAAGCATAGCGCCGCCCGTTCCGTGATCTGTGCCGTTCGTGCCATTTTCAGCAACGGTTCTGCCAAATTCACTCATAGCCAAAATTGTCGTTTTGTCCCAGTTGGCACCTAAAGACTTTTTCAAGGTTAGGATAGCGCTTGATAATTCATTTAATGCTCTTGGGAGATTATTGCTTTGATTTCTATGCGTATCAAAACCACCAATAGAAAACGCCGCTATGCGAGTTTCTTCATTTAAGCGCTGTGCAGCAAAATTTGCTAGCGCCTCAGCTTTGCTGGCTCTAATTGCATTCATATTACCATCGGCAGTGCCATCAATTTTGCCGCTTAAATCAAATGCCATTTTAGCAGCAGAGGCAAAAAGTTGGTCTTTTTTAAATAATTTCTCAAGCAAGCGCTTTGCTTCATCTGATAGATCGAGCGAGCTATCTGGCGACCAGCTAGAGGTCTTAGCCTGCCCCTCTAAAAGCAATAATCTTTGCCGCCCAACGCTAAAAGCAGTTTCTATATTGGAATTGGGCATAAGTGAAATCATGCGATTAAGCCAACCATCACTTGCGCTGGTCAAAGAGCCGTTTTTAGCAAAACCACCATTTTCTAAAAAATCTTGCCCATCAAAATGCGACCTCTTATCTCGATATGGAGTTGCAACCGCATTTGCAAAAGCTAGTTGCCCATTTTTCCATAGGGGCATTAAATCGCCAAGATGCCTATTTAATGCAAAAAATCCGTTTAGATCATGCGCCCCTGCCGCTTCGCCAAATTTTATATTTTTACGATAAAGCGATAGGTTTTTATCTCCATAAGGTTGCAACACATCAAGTGCGTCCATGCCACCTCTTAGAATTATTACAACTAGGCGATTATTTGTTGGAACGCTTGCTAGCACCATTGGGGTAATTAGTGGTGAGGCAGCGATTGAGCAACTAAAGGCTAAAGAGCTTTTTAATAATTTGCGTCTTGAAATACTCATAATTACTCTCCTATCGCCTGTTAAATTCTGGAGAAATTAGCAAAAGCGCTAAGCCCTCCCATTTGCTTTCAGTATCACCAACTGCATAAAGTAACTCTTTAGATACATTATCATCCAAAACTTGAGAAATTAAAATTCGTGGATCAAGCTCTTGCCCATATTCAAATGCCAAACCACCAGCCCAATTTATTCTTGCGGCAAGGCTTGGTGGATTTATCCAATAACTGGCTTTTTCGCTCCAACCATCAGGGCCAGCAGGGCGAAACAAATCTTGCCCCATTAATATCATTGAGGAATGGATATTTCTTAAATCCTTTGCTGTAACATTAGCTAATTCATTGCCCAAACCTAGTGCCCTAATGGCAGAAATTACATATTCACTTGGCCATTTCACCTTGCCGCCCATTGGCTTAGCGCTATCTTCATGCGTTAACATCGCCTCATAGATTGTCATTAAATCACCACACGATTGCAAATAGGCCTGTTTAATTGTTGCAACCAAGTGTTTTGATGGATTTTCTGAAATAAAATGAGTGGCAAGTTTTTTAGCAATGTGATTTGCGGTCTCTGGGTGCATGGCTAAATCATCAAGGAACTGAAAAATATGCCTTAAGTTTGGCTTTGCGCCACCATAGGTCTTACCTAAAATTGTCTTTTTACCGGGCTCAGAAATTCGAGGATTAAAATGAAATCCTTCTTTACCAACGCTAAGGCCAGTTAAAAGTTTTGCAAATTCTCTTACATCTACCTGTGTGTAACTTGCCCCAACTCCCATTGTGTGTAGTTCTAAAATTTCTCTAGCTAGATTTTCATTAAGCCCTTTTTTGCGGTTTTTCCCTGCAACAGAATTTGGGCCGATAGAAACATGCTGGTCTAAAAATAATAACATTGCAGTGTGGGTAGCGCTGGCTTTTAATAAATCAGAAAACTTGCCGCCAATATTTGCTCTAATAGCTTCATTTGTATAAGCACCATTGGCTAGCATGATTTCAAGATTTCTGCCACTAACGGTGAAATTATCAGCCCAAAAAGCTACTAATCTCTCACGAAATCCATTTTTTGAAATCGCCGCTCGCACCATAAAAGCCTTAATATCTTCGGCTACCCATTGCTGCATTTTCTTTCTTATGACTTTTAGATTTCTAGTGGCATTGCTTTTATTTTGCTTCTCTTCTCTTCTTGCTTTTCGTAATCGCTCATAAAGATTTATCCGCTCTTTTAAGGAGGGACGAGCCAGTTTATTATCTAATGGATCAGCTTTTTTAAGGTCAGCTAAAATATCTGCTACATTGTCAAAAGCGGGCTCATTTGGACTTAAGCCATAACCAAATCTAATATTTAATATAGGTTTTGAAATTGCCATTATTTTTCCTAACTTAGCTCTAAGGTATATCAACATAGGTAAATGTTCAAATTAAGCTTTGTTAATTTTATTACCAAATAGTAATAAAGTGCCCTCAAAAGGTGTCTCGGTAGTATATTATATGATTTAATTCAAAATAATACAGGCCTTATTATAGAGAAATATCCTATTCCCCAGCACTCATATTTATTTGATTGTGAAAAATATAAAATCTTGATAAATCTCTTATTTGAAATAATGAAATAGAAAATCCATGAATTTTGCTGAGGCCTTTAGCCAGTTCCCTACCTCTACGCTTTTATTATTAGCCACCATAAGCGTAATTGCAGGAATAGTACGTGGATTTGCGGGTTTTGGCTCTGGTTTAATTTTAATGCCAGTTGCCAGCGCACTTATTGATCCTCGCCTTGCGGTAGCAATCTTTTTGATCACAGATTTTGTAGCAACCATGCCGCTTTTACCGCCAGCCATTCGCCGTGCTAATTGGGCAACTGTTTTACCTACCGCCATTGCCGCACTTATCTTTGTGCCAGTTGGCGTATTTGCACTGGTTAATAGTGATCCAATAATTGTACGTTGGGGAATTTCAATTCTTACAATTTCAATGTTATTTTTGTTAAT